>OFTY01000397.1_pt1 | contig 32321 bp, 23 predicted proteins | sample 1775061 | NCBI WGS metagenome assembly OFTY01 (sample SAMN08195773, study PRJEB24354) | sludge metagenome | isolation source: sludge from phenol fed wastewater aerobic bioreactor B | place: India: Nagpur | collected 2016-09-16 | reverse complement strand
ACCACAGCATCAAAAACTGTGGTGAAAATGCTTGCCGTAGAGAGACAGATCAACGCAATAGACGCATTGGCGAGCTTAATGGCGCCGTAAAAGGCCACCCAGTGCAGAGCCATCAGGCAGCCTACCCAGATGAGCTGCCACACATCTTTGCGCGCTATGGCTACCCACTGTTTTCGATAACTTAATATCAGCGCCATGAAAACTGCGGTAAGCAGCATGCGGTACCATACGAGCACGGGCGCGTCGAAGCTAATGGCACGGCCCAATACGCCGGTAAATCCCCAGAGCATTACGGCAAGATGAATCTGCAACAGTGCTTTTTTCATACGAATGAGCGACCGCAAACATACTCTAAATCCCGAGCAGCACGGGGTTTCGTTTATGAAGCTTCTTTCGGAAAAAAAAGAGTACGCATCTATGCAAATAGCTAACTTTGTTTCTTCAAAAAATTTCTGGTATCGTTTACTTTTTCTTCCCGCCGAAAAATAGATGAATAACACTTACTCAGATCTCGTCCACCAGACGTTTGATTTTCCGCAAAAGGATTTTGATGTTCGCGATAATTATCTGCATTTTAATGGTGTAGATATTAAAAAGCTGATCGACAAATACGGTACACCGTTCAAGCTTACTTATCTGCCTAAAATCGGACAGCAGGTGGCTAAGGCGAAAAAGATGTTTAATGATGCCATTAAGCGACACCGGTACGAAGGACAGTATTATTACTGCTATTGTACCAAGAGCTCGCATTTTTCCTTTATCGTGGAAGAAACGCTTAAGCAGAATGTGCATATCGAAACTTCATTTGCCTACGATATCGAAATCATACGGCAGTTGTACAAGCGCAGAAAGGTGAATAAAGATACCTTTATCATCTGCAATGGCTTCAAGACAAGAGCTTATACACGCAATATCGCACAACTTATCAATGCCGGTTTTCGAAACGTGATACCGGTCTTGGATAACAAAAATGAATTTGAGGATTATAAGCGCTCCATCAGGGCCAAAGATCCGGTGAAGATCGGTATCCGGATTGCGAGCGAAGAAGAACCGACGTTCGATTTTTATACGTCAAGACTGGGCATCAGAAGCAGGGATGTTTTGGAATTTTATGTGGACAAGATCAAAGGCAATGAGCGCTTTCAACTGAAGATGCTTCATTTCTTTATGAATAAGGGCATAAAGGATGATATTTATTACTGGAGCGAACTGAATAAGGTGGTCAATCTTTATTGCCAACTTAAAAAAATATGTCCCGAGCTCGATGGTTTAAATATTGGCGGAGGCTTCCCCATCAAACATTCGCTGGCTTTCGATTACGACTATAATTATATGGTCAATGAGATTGTCAGCAACATCCGCAAAGTTTGTAAGAAAAACAAAGTGGAAGTGCCGGATATCTATACCGAATTCGGTTCGTTCACTGTAGGCGAAAGCGGCGCTGTGATTTATAGCGTGCTGGATGAAAAAATGCAGAACGACCGTGAGATTTGGTACATGATCGACAGTTCTTTTATTACCACATTGCCAGATACCTGGGGAATCGGTGAAAAGTTTTTACTGCTGCCCATCAACAAATGGGATAAAGAATATCAGGAAGTGCATCTCGGCGGGCTTACCTGCGATAGTCATGATTTTTATACCTCAGAAGAACATATCAACGCGGTGTTTTTGCCGCGTCTGGAAAAAGAGAAAGGCGCGGAACCTTTGTTCATCGGATTTTTTCACACCGGCGCCTATCAGGATCAACTGGCAGGTTATGGAGGCATCAAACACTGCATGATTCCATCACCCAAGCATGTGGTGGTAGAATATAATAAGGATGGCGAACTGGAAGATTGGCTGTACGCAAAAGAACAATCGCCGCAAAGTATGTTGAAAATACTGGGTTATATAAAATGATAAAGTCCGGTGCGAACCGGACCTTTCATGTTTTTGTGCCTGTACTTAGGCGATGCTGATCTCCTGCGACTTGGGCGCTGCGAGTTCTTTCTTCGGCAGGGTAATGGAAAGAATTCCGTCGTTGTAGGCCGCACTTATATCACCAACATTTATCTTGTCATTCAGCGTAAAGCTGCGACGGAAGGTCTGCATCTTGAATTCCTTTCTGATCCATTTTCCTTCGCTGCTTTTTTCGTTTTCTTCCTTGTGTTCGTAAGATATATGAAGCACATTGCGATCGACATTGATCTTAAAGTCTTCTTTTTTCAGACCGGGTGCAGCCAGTTTCATTTCATAAGCGGTTTCTGTTTCCATAATGTTGGCCGGAGCACTCACGGTATCATTCCAGCTTTCTTCTCCGAAAACGTTCTGAAATCCGTTTTGAAATACATCCTCTATCAGGCCGCCAATGGTTTTAGGCATGAGTCCGAAACTTGATCTTGATTTGTACATAATTATTGCTTTTTGTTGTTTGAAAATTGGTTTATCCTCCTCTTTGCAAACAAGGTACCATCGCCGTTTTTCAGCAAAAATGGCAAAATTAAGCTATTGAAAATGACAAAATTGCAGATCGTCAAAGAAAAGGGCAGGTTTTTCCCTTCAAAAATGACCGAAGGAGCCGTCTTTTCCTGACGGTAAGGGAAGAGACAAACGAAGCAAATAGGAGATATAAATAAAAATTTATTTCGTTTTCCGAATCCTTTTTTAGATATTTGCAATGCTTACGATGGGTTAGTAAGTGCAATCCTTCCCGATGTACCAGGTGCATCGGGATTTTTTTATGTCGTCACCGTTTTAGACAAGTAACTATCTACTGTTCCGAACAAAAAATCGGGATATTCCGAGGCGAATTTCAGTTTTACAAAGCCGCCAATCAGGGGGCGTTTTGCAGGTTGTTGCAACGAAGCAGTGTCCACGGGTATCAGCTCGTAAGATGCCTGGGGGAAATACTCGAGCACCCTCAAAGCAAGCTCTACCCGGTTCATAAAATCGGAGCTGCAAATGTGATACACGCCCGACTTTCCATCGCGTAGCAATACACACATTGCTCTGGCAATATCCCATGCGTTGGTGGGTGTGGCAAACTGATCGTAGGGAAGTTTCAGCGTAAGCTTCTGATTGTTCTTACACTGATCAATAATCCGTGCAATAAAATTTTTGCCACGCACTTCGTCTCCATAAACGTTGGTGATGCGCAAAACCAATGCATTCACCGGTTCGTTTAATGCCATCTGCTCGGCTTCCAGCTTGTGCCGGGCATATACGCTTAGCGGATTTACGGGAGCGTCTTCGGTGTACGGACCCGCTTTTCCGTCGAATACATAGTCGGTGGAGATGTACACAAATCTTGCGGTGGTGCGTTTAGCAAGCTCCAGCAGGTTTCGCGTGCTTTCTACCGTCTTCTGATAGCTTTCTTCTTCGTGTGTTTCGCAATAGTCCACATGGGTCAGGGCACCGCAGTGTACGATAACGTCCGGCCGCCACCCGGCTACATCGAAATTATCCGGATGCGCGGGTTCGAGGGTATTGTAAAAAACTGTGTTTTCGGTTGGAAAAGAAAAGTATGACCCTTTTACCTCCCAGCCTTGTTCGGAAAAATGCCGCATACAATTGCTACCCACCAGTCCAGAAGCTCCTGCAATAAAAACCCTCATAGAAAACTTTGAGGCGCTAAAATACAAAAGCCACTTTGTTTAAGCGGCTTTTGCATACTTCATTAATTATTGCAGACGATCCGTTATGCGGGCATGGCCCCGGCTAACGTCGGCATTTCCTGTGGATATTCCTTATTCAGGAGTTTATCTCGTACCGTAGAGAATGCCGCAAGCGTTTCGTCGATATCCTGATCGGTATGGGCTGCCGTAGGTATCAGGCGCAGAATGATCTGTCCTTTAGGGATAACCGGATAGACAACCACCGAGCAAAAGATGTTGAAATGCTCCCGCAGATCATACACAAGCTGAGTGGCATCAAACAAGCCTCCTTTCATAAATACCGGTGTGACCGGCGTATTGGTAGTGCCAATATCAAAACCTTTTTCCTTAAGACCGTTTTGCAGCCGCCTTACATTATGCCACAGTTTTTCTTTCAGTTCCGGTCTTGTGCGCAGCAGCTCCAGCCTTTTAAGATTACCGACCACTATCGGCATGGGTAGTGATTTTGCAAACACCTGCGAACGCATATTGTACCGCAGAAACTTCAGAATGTTTTTGTCGCCGGCTATAAACCCGCCGATGCTGGCCATCGACTTTGCAAAGGTGGAAAAATAAATATCTATCTGATCCATGCAATCCTGCTCTTCTCCGATGCCCGCGCCGGTCTTGCCCATGGTACCAAAGCCATGCGCATCGTCCACAAAAAGACGGAAATCATATTGACGCTTAAGGGCTGCTATTTCCGCCACTCTGCCCTGATTTCCACTCATGCCGAAAACGCCCTCTGTGATCACCAGAATTCCTCCGCCGGTCTGATTGGCCATTTCTGTGGCGCGTTGCAGTTGTTTTTCACAGTCGGCTACATCATTATGCTTGTACACGTAGCGATGACCGGGATGCATACGCAATCCGTCAATGATACAAGCATGGCTTTCCGCATCGTACACGATCACGTCGCGGCGGCTGCAGAGGCTATCAATAGCCGATACCATTCCCTGATAACCATAGTTAAACAGCATGGCATCTTCTTTTCCTACAAATGCTGCAAGTTCTTTCTCAAGACGGTCGTGGTTATTTGAGTTTCCGCTCATCATACGTGCGCCCATCGGATAGGCAAGGCCCCATTCTGCTGCCGCTTCTGCATCTGCTTTCCTAACTTCCGGATGGTTGGCAAGGCCCAGATAATTGTTCAGGCTCCACACAATGCGCTCCTTCCCCATAAACTTCATTCTGTTGCCTATCTCTCCCTCCAGTTTTGGAAAAGCGAAATACCCCGGTGCTTTTTCTGCATAGTCACCGATAGGCCCGAGCTTACTCTCAAATTTTGCAAATAAGTCCATATACTTCTACGGTATTGATTTTTCGACTTTTAAAAATAAGCGCGAAATTATAAAAAATTAATCCCATGATCTCTGCTATTTCTCAATTTTGCAGCCAACTTCAATGATCGGATGAAACGTATCGCATTTTCGCTCTTCCTTTTTTGGTATGGAATGGCTGCTCACGCACAGCGCGCGCCTCAAAAGCCCAGATTGGTAATTGGTGTGGTGGTAGATCAGATGCGGTGGGATTATCTCTACCGTTTTCAGGCACATTATGGACAAGATGGATTTGTACGGTTGCTGACGGACGGATTTCGTTGCGAACAGGCTTTCATTAATTATCTGCCTTCCTTTACCGCCCCCGGGCATAGCTGCATTTATACAGGGTCGGTTCCTTCTATACATGGCATTGCGGGCAACGACTGGATAGATGTAGCCACGGGCCGACATTGGTATTGTACAGAAGACACCACGGTGTATCCGCTGCAGGGAAGCAGGGCGGCAGGGAGCATGAGCCCGCGCAATCTGTTGTCTTCCACCATAACAGACGAGCTGAAGCTGGCCACGAATTTTCGTTCAAAAGTGTTTGGTATTTCACTTAAAGACCGTGGTGCGATTTTACCTGCAGGGCACCTTGCCGACGGCGCCTTTTGGTACGACGATTCCACAGGTAGTTTCATCTCCAGCAGTTATTACGGTGCCGCGCTTCCAACATGGCTGGTAAACTTCAATCAAAAGCATCTGTCGGATAGCTTTTTGAGGCAAGGCTGGACATTGCTGCGCCCTGCCGCGGAATACCGGCAGAGCGTGGCTGACGATAATGTTTATGAGGGCAGGTTTAGCGGAGAACGTAGTCCGGTATTTCCGCACCTTGCCGGCGGAAGCGCTCGTTTTTCTGATCTTCGCCGCATACCGGCGGGCAATGCCTACACGCTTGCCGCAGCCCGGGCCTGTATCGAAGGTGCTGCACTGGGTCAACGAGCGCAGGCAACAGATTTTCTCTGTGTAAGCCTCTCTGCTACCGATTATATTGGTCACCAGTTTGGCCCCAACAGTATGGAGGTGGAAGATACCTATCTGCGGCTTGATCGTCAGCTTGCAAACTTTCTTCGGTATCTCGACCGGAAATTGGGCAAAGACGGCTATCTGTTATTTCTCACAGCCGACCACGGCGCAGCCCATAATGCTGCCTGGCTACAGGATAAGCAAATGCCCGCTGGCAATGTGCCGGAATCTTCGCTTGCACGAGCGCTTCGGGACTACACCGAACAAACCTTTAAACAACAACATCTGCTGCAAGGCATCGAAAATTATCAGGTTTATCTGGACGAATCGCGGCTGAAACAGCTACATATAGAACGCAACCGTGTGGTGGATAGCCTGCGCAACTGGCTTTATCGACAGGAGGGCATTGCCTATGTGCTCGATATGAAAAATCTGGAGGATGCGGCTGTTCCCCGGCCTATTGTTACGCTGGCGGTGAACGGGTACAACCGCAAACGCAGCGGCGACTTGCTGATGGTGTACGAGCCGGGATGGTATCAGGGATACAGCCGTACCGGCACTACGCATGGCACCTGGAATCCTTACGATACGCATATACCCCTTCTTTGGTACGGTTGGCATGTGCCTTCCGGCAGCACCTACAGAAAAATAAAAATGGAAGACATTTCGGCAACCCTCGCTGCGCTGCTGCAAATACAGATGCCCAATGGCTGCATAGGGTCGGTCATCACGGAGTTGTTGCCATAAAAAAAGCCCCGCGTGGGGCTTCCTTAGTGGAGTACTTTAAAAAGGCTTAAGGCAATGGTCACAACAAGGAGTAATCCTCCGGATATGCCCAGCCAATGTTCATTTTTGTGTTCTTTTTGTACATCATAGTCAAATCTCATCTGCTCAAAAGGTTTGTGGGGTTTGTAATAAGATCTCCGGCGAGCGGAGATCCGGTTTGTTTAAAAATAGGGATAATTCAGCATCGTGCCGAATGTTTTTGATAATTTTCACATGCTATCTTCAAAAATTTGTGTATTTCCGCTAAGGGAATTCCGCCGGCCGGGTCTTCGGTGCTGTTACAATTTGTTTATCTTCGATGCCTTCAGGTAACAACCAGCTTTTCTATGAAATATATTTGGGTCGCAGTAGCGCTGTTGTGTTTGTGGGGTTGTAAAAAGGATGGCGGAAATACTGCAAAGCAACCTTTTACCTATGGTTTATCCGGTCTGCCCGATACGATCTATGCCGAACAACTCGATACCGTGGAGACCGCATTGATGGCTGATCTGCTGTCCGGTGATGCCGCACAGCTAAGCCTTCAGGTAAGCGGGCTGCCCAATGCTGTTGGGGCGTCTTTTTCACCCATGGTTGCCATGCCACCATTTGCCGTCAACTTCAGAATAGTAACGCAGTACGCTGATACCGGTAACTACGTACTTACCCTCAGCGCCTCAGACAGCAAAAGTTCTGTGGAAAGCAAAGTAGTACTTCGTGTGGTGCCCAACCCCGTAAATCCTTCTTTTTTTCTGACGGGCCATTATCGCGAGCAGGGACCTTGCGTTTTGGGTGCGGTGGATGACACCGTTAATATCACCGAGGAAAAGCCATTCTTCAACAAACTGCGATTATCCGGGCTTTGGCATGGCAATCCTACCAATAGCATAGTAGCCGATATAGATCCTGAAAACCATTCGTTGATGATTCCTCCCCAGGTAGTGAATGGTGTAACCTTTACCGGTGAAGGGACCATAAACGGTACACAGATAGACATTCGTTACAAGGTCTCGCTATCCTTTTCGGAAGATAGCTGTTCGGTGCAGCTAACAAAATTTTAAAAGAAGATATTCCCATATTTGTTTTTGCTATCTTGGTCTAAAACACCGCACGATGGCAAAAATAAATTATGCTTACTTGTTTTTAGCGGCATTGATTCCGCTGGTTATGGGCTTTATCTGGTACAGTAAGGCCTTATTTGGAGCGGCCTGGATGCATAGTGCAGGGCTTACTGAGGAACGACTTAAGAAGGGAAACTTTCCGCTCATTCTTCTACTATGCTATGTTCTTAGCATTGTGCTGGCTTCAGCGCTTATGCCTATTGTCATACATCAGTTTGGCATTATGTCCGTGCTGGCCAACGGTCTGGCCGATCCCAACTCTCAGGAAAGTAAAGATTATGCTTATTTCATGGCCCGGTATGGAACCAACTTTCGTACGTTTAAGCATGGCGCTTTCCACGGCAGTTTGATCTCGGTGTTTTTTGCTTTGCCTTTGCTGGGCATCAACGCGCTCTTTGAACGGCGCAGTGTAAAATATGTTGCGATTCATATAGGATATTGGACCCTGACGCTCGCGCTTATGGGTGGGGTGGTTTGTGCTTTCATCTAACAAAAAAAATTTTTTATCACCATGCGGCGGACGGCCAATGTGAATTCCGTTCGCCGCATGTTCATTATTTATGGTTAGTATTCTCTTTTCGCGTCCTCTCGCTTGTTCCACTCGTTCCGTATTGGCCATAGTATAGCCGGACTTATTTTGCTTAGCAGGAGTTTTGAGAAAGCCGGGGTTAATATTCCTTGTGCTTAATTAACTTTGCTCGCCCAAAAAGAAGGCCGTACTTCATTTCATATTTTCATAACCTTTGGCAGTAAGATGAAAGACTTTAGTTACGTGATGAGCTCACACCCCTCCTACATCGAATCTCTCTACAGCGACTATGTAAAAGATCCGGAAACTGTTGATCCTGAACTCGCAAAATTTTTTGAAGGTTTCGATTTCGCCACGGGGAAGCAAAACGGAAGCACAGCAGGCTCATCAGCCGTAACGAGTGAACAACTCGCTAAGGAGTTCAGTGTTTATCAGCTCATTAATGGCTATCGCAAAAGAGGGCACCTTGTAGCGACTACCAATCCTATTCGTCCACGCAAAGACCGACGCCCAAGACTGCAGCTTGCAGATGTGGGACTTACCGAATCGGATCTCGATAAAGAATTTTCTGCCGGGCAGTTTGCGGGTATGGGGAAGGCAAAGCTGCGGGATATCATCGAACGGTTAAAGAAAACCTACGCTTCTGAAGTGGGTATCGAATTCACCTACATCAACGATCCCGAACGTTGCACTTGGGTACAGGATGCGTTCGAGAAGGTGATGCAACGCTCGCTGAGCATCACAGAGAAAAAGCGCATTCTCGAAAAGCTAAACGAAGGCGTAATCTTCGAGAAATTTCTTCATACAAAATACATCGGGCAAAAGAGATTTAGCCTTGAAGGCGGTGAAAGTACCATACCTGCACTCGACACCATTATTGCACGGGCCGCCCTGGCGGGGGTGAAGGAAGTAGTCATCGGCATGGCACACCGCGGCCGCTTAAATGTGTTGGCCAATACATTGGGAAAAACCTACGAACAGATATTCTCTGAGTTTGAGGGCAATATGCCGCCCGACACCACAATGGGAAGCGGCGATGTGAAATATCACCTTGGATTTCGATCAAACATCAGGACGGAGTCGGGGGCAGAAGTAAATGTGCAGCTTACCCCCAATCCCTCGCATCTGGAAGTGGTGGACCCTGTGGTAACCGGTTTTGCCCGTGCCAAGGCAGATATTTTGTACGATAAAGTTTATGATAATGTACTGCCCATCCTGATCCATGGTGACGCTGCCATAGCCGGACAAGGGGTGGTGTATGAGCTGCTGCAAATGAGTAAACTGCCTGGTTACTACACCGGTGGCACTATTCACTTTGTCATCAATAATCAGATTGGCTTTACTACCGACTTTGACGATGCACGGTCTGCAGACTATTGCACCAGCGTGGCCTCTATGGTGCAGGCACCGGTGTTGCACGTAAATGGTGACGATCCGGAGGCGGTAGTGAAAGCCTGTGAAATTGCAGTGGCCTACCGGCAAAAATTCAATCAGGACATTTTCATCGACATGGTCTGCTATCGCCGGCACGGACACAATGAGGGCGATGATCCGAGTTTTACCCAGCCCAAGCTTTATGACCTGATCAAAAAACATCCGAATCCACGCGAAGTCTATACCGCCTATCTGCTAAAAAACGGCGAGTCTGACGCACAGCAAATGGCCCGCGAAATGGAGAAGCGTTTTTGGGACGATTTGCAGCAAAGACTCGATGAAGTAAAACAAAAGCCGCTACCTTACTTGCTACAGGCACCGGAACAGGCATGGCAAAATCTACGCAGGGCCACTGCAAAGGATTTTGAAGCTTCGCCCGAAACGGCCATAAGTGAAGAGCAGGTGACGACCTTGTTTAATAAGATCATGAGCATTCCGGAAGGATTTAAGCCATTGCGCAAAATCCAGAAATTGCTCGATGAAAAAAGAAAACTTTTTGAAGAAAACAGGCAGCTCGACTGGGCCACCGGCGAACTTCTTGCGTATGCCAGTTTGCTGGCCGATGGCAAAGATGTGCGTATGAGCGGTCAGGACGTGCAAAGGGGAACTTTTTCACACCGCCATGCAGTGCTGCATGACGAGCACACGAATGAGGAATATAACCGGCTCAGCAACGTCAATAGTGAGGTCAGTTTTCAGATCTATAATTCTCTGCTCAGTGAGTTTGCCGTTCTTGGTTTTGAATATGGATATTCCATTGCCAATCCGGACACACTGACCATCTGGGAAGCACAGTTTGGCGATTTTGCTAATGGCGCCCAAACGGTTATAGACCAGTATATCTGTACTGCAGAGACCAAGTGGAATAAAATGAGCGGAATCGTGCTGCTGCTGCCGCATGGTTACGAGGGTCAGGGCCCCGAACATTCTTCTGCCCGTCTCGAGCGCTTTCTTCAGCTTTCCGCCGAAAACAATATTGTAGTAACCAACATTACGACCGCAGCCAATCTTTTCCATGCACTACGCAGGCAACTTGCCTGGGAGTTCAGAAAACCGCTCGTCAATTTTTCGCCTAAGGCAAACCTAAGGCTGAACAAAGCCTATTCTGCTGTGGGCGACTTTACACAGGGTGGTTTTCAGGAAGTGATAGATGATGAACTGGTGAAGCAACCGGCAAAGATCAAAAAAGTGTTACTCTGCACCGGTAAGATTTACTTCGATCTGAACGAAAAGCAAGTGAGTGAAAAGGTTTCGGATGTAGCAGTCGTTCGCTTGGAGCAGGTGCATCCGTTGCCGCTGAAGCAGCTTAACGAACTGCGTAAAAAATATAAGAACGCATCCTGGGTGTGGGTACAGGAAGAGCCGCGTAACAAGGGTGCATTGACCTTTTTGAAGATGAATCTCTTCGACGAATTCCCAATGCAGGCGGTTACACGCCCGGCCAGTGCGGCTTCGGCAACAGGCTTTAGCAAAATGCATGCGCGCGAGCAGCAGGCCGTAGTGGATCAGGCATTTGCTTTGTAGGGACCATCATTACTGCCGGCATCGATGCCTGGCAGTTCTGTAGAGATTTGCACAGCCACCCTTTATCTTTGCTGTCCATGTTACGAGTAGGAAAGATAGTTGCGGCTCATGGATTGAAGGGGCAAGTGGTCTTCACCCATCAGCTTGCGCACAACAACTGGTTGTCGGCGAATGATTTCCTTTTTCTGGAGCTGAACAAGAATAGCTATATCCCATTTCTGGTGACGGAAGCCCGCGCTACCCAAAGCGGCGAGTTCATTGTTGCGCTTGAAGAGGTGAATACCGTGGAAGAGGCCCGGGGGTTGATTGGAAAAGCTGTGTTTGTACAGGAGAATAAACTACCTGCCGCCGCCGATGACAGTCCCTTACTGTGGATTGGCTTTACTATCGTTGACCGTAAACACGGAAGCCTTGGAACCATAGCAGATGTGCTGGAGACGGGCCACCAGTGGCTTGCCCGGATAGATTGGCAGGGCAGGGAAGTGCTGATACCCCTGATAGAGCCCCTGATCACAGACTTGAATCTCAAAAACCGGTTCATCAGAATGGATCTGCCGGACGGGTTGCTGGATATATAAAGAACCGCTCAGGAAGACATGAGGATAGACATCATAACCGTAGTGCCGCAATTGCTTGAGAGTCCGCTGAGTCACTCTATCATGAAGCGTGCACAAGACAAAGGCCTTTTGCAGGTACATATTCACAATCTTAGAGACCACACACCCTACAAACACGGACAAGTAGATGATTACCAGTTTGGCGGGGGCGCAGGTATGGTGATGATGCCCGAACCGTTGGCTATTTTGCTCGATAAATTGAAGTCCGAGCGGCCTTATGACGAAGTGATCTATACTACACCCGACGGCGAACGTTTTCACCAAAAAACTGCAAACAGACTTTCGCTCAGGGAAAATATCATCATTATTTGCGGGCATTATAAAGGCATCGATGAAAGAATCAGGACACTATATGTAACACGCGAAATATCCATTGGCGATTTTGTGCTCAGTGGAGGCGAGCTGCCGGCAGCAATGATTGTGGATGCAGTGGGGCGGCTTATCCCCGGCGTGTTGAATGACGAAACCTCTGCACTTTTCGATTCTTTTCAGGACAACCTGCTGGCCCCGCCTGTTTATACCCGTCCTGCCGACTTCAGGGGGCAGAAAGTGCCGGAAGTGCTGTTGTCCGGCGATCCTAAGAAAGTAGAAGCCTGGCGGCATCAGATGGCTGTGGAGCGCACTATTGAACGCAGACCTGATCTGCTGGAAGAAGATTGATGCGAACAAAAGCGAAAAAAATTTTGTAATCCTGATTTTATCCCGCTACCTTTGCAGACCCAAAATCAAAGTAACAATGGATGCTATAGCGTTTGTACACGAGCAGATGTCCGGCAAAAAAGAATTTCCAAAATTCAAAGCCGGAGATAACGTTACAGTTAATTATAAAATCGTAGAAGGAAATAAAGAGCGTATTCAGGCCTTTAAAGGTGATGTGATCAAGCGTCAGGGACGCGGCGCTACCCAAACCTTTACTGTACGCAAAATCTCTGACGGTGTAGGTGTGGAGCGTTTGTTTCCGCTGTTTGCACCCAGCATTGATTCTATTGTGGTAAACAAGATCGGCCGCGTACGCAGAGCCAGACTGTTTTACCTTCGTGAGCGCAGTGGTAAATCCGCTCGTATCAAAGAAAAGAAGCAGATACATCACGCTTAGTCCAGCCTAAAATATTTGACGGAAAGAGAACAGAAAAAACCTGTTCTCTTTTTTGTTTTTGTTTGTTATCTTTCGTCGTTTTTTAGGATGTGCCCCACGTTTTCGGGGTAATGTCCGTCTATGTTTTTGTTTGGGAAAAGCTAAAGTTAAACCACCATTATATCCATAGGTACATGAATAATACCAGATTTTCTTCGTTGCCGAATTTGTTGCAAAGGTGTACACCATCCTTTCCGGAAGGGAAGAAGCCTGTCTTTCAGGGAAACAGGAAACCGGTGCGCAGGGTAGCGCTTAACAAGATCGGACCGCTGATGCTGTCTGTTTTACTGCTTGCGCAGCTCGCAAAGGCCACTTTCATCCCGGTTACGGTAACGGGTTTTAATGCGGATGTTGTTGCCAACGGCATTGGTTCGCCCATGGGCAGCACTATCATTCCTTTTGATACTTCTGCGAACGCATATGTATTGGTGGCTCCCGACTACCAACTCAACGGAGCAAGTGCACTACCAACTTATGCACTTCCTGCATCGGGTGCTATCAATAGTGTGGCAACCGCGGGCCTGAGCTATCAACTGGGTAGCTACACTACATCCAACAGTCTGCGTCTTGTGGGAACCGGTGTTACCAGCTCGGGCACCCTGACCTTCCCTACGCCTAACTATATTGTGGGTGATGTTTATATCCTTGCGGCTGCAGCCGGTGGAACTGCTAATATTTCAGTGACGCTTAATTTTACCTCGGGCGGGTTTCAAAACTATACAACAACAGTAAGCAACTGGATTGGCGGTAGCAATTTCGCTATTCAGGGTATTGGACGTGCTTCAAGAACTACAGGTGCACTGGATGCAGTATCGGGCGCCACAGACCCTCGTCTCTATGAAATACATGTTCCACTTAGCGCTGCCAACCTTTCTGAGACTATTCAGAGTATTACCATTCAGCGTACGGGCGGATCATCTGCCACAAGTGTATTGAATGTAATGGCGGTTTCTGTAGATAATCAAAATTGCCTCCCTCCAACGGGCCTCGCTGCCAGCAATATCACAACTTCCGGAGCTAATGTATCCTGGACTGCAGTAACGGGTGCTGCGGGTTATGAGTATGCGGTTACAACTTCTTCCACGCCTCCCGCTTCCGGAACTGCTCAGGTCGGTAATACGGCAAGCGTTACACCCTTACAGCAGGGAACAACCTATTTCTTACATGTTCGTACAGACTGCGGTAGTGGTTTTTCAGGATGGAGCACCATTAGCTTCAAGACACCCAAGATGGTCAATCTCTGGGCTGCGGTTAAAAACTTTGATAACTGTAACAACCGAGTGATCGTGGACGATTGTACGGGATACAAAGTGGGAGATACTGTGTTGATTATACAAATGAAGACCTTCTCGGTGGACTCAACCAATACACCCACTTTTGGCGACACACTCGCCTATAATGGTGCCGGAAACTATGAGTATAACGTAATTAGAAAAATATTTCCGAACTGTGAGTTTGAGCTGAAGTACAATGTCAAAAGAACCTACCAATGGACTTTGGGCCGCGTTCAGATCGTGAAAGTTGCCTATTCTGCAAACAATTATGATGTAAACTATCCCGTAGTAGCTATGCCCTGGGACGATAATCTGGGTAAAGGTGGTGTAATAGCTATACGCGCAGCAAACTCCATTACCTTGTTTGAAGACGTGAACGCCAATGGAGCGGGTTTCCGCGGTGGACAGCCGCTTTATGCAGCCTTGCAAAGCTGTAATAAGACCGATTATTTCTACGGACCGACCGGCGAAGGCGGAGAGAAAGGTGAAGGATTCGGCTATCTCTCTGTTGCAAAAAATTATGGCCGCGGTAAGCTCACCAACGGCGGTGGCGGCGGCGCAAACAGCAAGTCTGGCGGCGGCGGCGGCGGAAACGGCGGTGCGGGTGGAAACGGTGGCGATCAGTTTCAGGCTGCCATCTGGTGTACTCAGAATCTATTGACGAATATTGGTGGTATCGGCGGTGCGCCCGTAAACTACAATAACATATTTAACCGTATCATCCTGGGCGGCGGCGGCGGTGCCGGAGCCGGAGATCAACAAGGAGAAATTGCCGGTGGCAGCGGTGGTGGTATCGTCATTCTTGATGCTCCGACTGTAATTGGAAATAATCATCTGGTAACGGCAAATGGTGCCAATGCTCCGGAATGTTCCGGACCGGGTGCGGGCTGTCAGGATGATGGCGGTGGTGGCGGTGGTGCCGGTGGTACCATCCTGATCAATGCTTCCAATGTAAACAACTTGTTGCAGGTAAGTGCAAAAGGTGGTAAAGGTGCTGACGTTTATGAGCAATATACTGTTAATGCAACTTACATGACCGGACCCGGTGGTGGCGGTGGTGGCGGAGTAGCGTGGTTTAAAACAGCCGCTACGCCCGCAGGAGTTACTGTTAATACAAGCGCCGGAAACAGGGGAGTACTTCCTCAATTCTTTGGTTCTCCCAACGGTTCTCAAAACGGAAATGCAGGAAAGACAGTAAACGACCTGGTTCTCAGTTTCCCGATAGATACGTTCAAGATCAAGTATCCCCTCGACTTTAAGGATTCTGTAATTAGCTGTGCAACCCGGCAGTTTATTAATCTGACTACAGTTGCCAATGGTGTTCAGATCTTTGCATGGTGGTGGAATTTTGGTGACGGAGATACCGCGCAGGTTAAGAATCCTCCGGCCCACACCTTCCCCTCCGGTGGAATTTATACCATCACGCTTGCGGCGCAGGATATTACCGGTTGTACAGATACCTTTACAAGAGATATTGTGGTTGCCAACCTGACTTACAGCATCAGTGATACGATTTTAGGATGCCGCACGCATCAATTCCTTGCAACGAAGACGATCGATAGTTCGATTTTCCCGAATGCGGTTAAGTTCCAGTGGGAGTATGGTGATGGCGATACTGGTAGCGGTAACCCGTCCGTCCATACCTACGATACCGGTGGGCTCTACACGGTTGTTCTCACCGTGACCGACTCTTCGGGTTGTACAGATACCACGCACTTTACTGCAGACGTGTCTGACGCGGCGGCCGGCTTTACGGTCAGCGACGATACGGTCTGTCAGGGTCAGCAGATACTCTTTACCGATGCTTCAGCCAGCACATCCATTTTCTACGCCTGGAATTTCGGCGAGGGTACCATAGATAGTTCCCAAAATCCGAACATTATTTATCCCTTTGAGGGTAGTTATGTCGTCCGGCAAATTGTAGGGAATATCACAGGCTGTCTTGACACGGAGTATCATCTCATCGTCGTGGATTCTATTTCCCCCGTGGACTATGTGCCTTCCGACACCGTACTTTGTGAAGGCCAGACTGTGATCCTCGATGGCTATTATATCAAAGACAATTCTTTGGGTGCCGACTGGGATCTCGGCGATGGTTTCACAGCAGTGGATGTAGATCCGGTAGTGCATGCCTATGATACCTCGGGTATTTATAACGTTACGCTTACGGTGCACTTCCGTGCATGTCCGGATATCACCTTTGCGAAGCTCATCACCATTAATCCGTTCCCTGTGCTCGATCTTGGGCCAGATACGACCATGTGTCCGAACGGGCCGGCCATTGTACTGGGCGACTATATAAATGTTAGTAACCCTCAGGCCCGATGGTTGTGGAGTACGGGAGATTCCGCCAATACGATCCATGTACTTCATCCGGGTGTATATTCCGCCAAAGTGGATGTGAACGGCTGCGTTACTAATGATAGCATTGAGGTGTTCAAGGATTGCTATATTGATATACCCAATGCCTTCTCTCCCAATAATGATGGTTCCAATGACTATTTCCTCCCGCGTCAATTGCTTTCCAAGAGCATTGCGAAATTTAGTATGACGATTTATGATCGTTGGGGACAGGAGATATTCAAAACCAACAGCATCAACGGCCGCGGTTGGGATGGTAAGTTCAATGGCAAAGATCAGCCGTTCGGCGTCTATGTTTATCGCATTGACCTTACTTATACCAGTGGATCGTCGGAAAGCTATACGGGCAATGTGACCTTGGTGCGATAACTACGTTGAGATGAAATCTGTAAGAATGCCCCATGTGCGGGCATTCTTTTTTTTTGATGTCAACTGCATGGGAGTTAAGACAAGTGGGGTAGTATCAACAGTAACCCTATTACATGCGCTGCGTTCAACAAGGCGGCTTCTTTTTTACCGGATGAGGAGCCGGACTTAGAGAGGTTTTTTATCGTGTTGAGCCCTCCATGCAAAGGCAAGCCGAAAAGAAGCCTAACGGATTGTTTCCGTATTCTTATTGTTGGCTTAACGTATATACCAGGCCCAGGGTATAGATCCCGCCTTTGTACGAAAATCCCGGGTTGTAGCGTATATCAATATCGAAGGAGTTGCCGGGATTGTTCGAAGATCCCTTATTACCGGTTTTGAGTGTTTGGGCATTTGTAGAAAGTGCAGTATAGCTGCTGTAGTTGTTGCTGCGGATGCTCAGCACGCTCGCCGGCATATCTGTGCTGCCGTTTTGCGTCATGGGAGAAAAATGTGCATTCTGCGCCATAACAGAAACAGTCCACGACACATTGCTTTTCACAGCCACAGAAAGGTAATCGTCAACGGTTACTCCATTCGCAAAATCATCGAGCGACTGAAAAGAAGGAATGACGGAGCCACCGGTCAGCGTTAGTGACTGCACCGACGAAATTGAAATGGAGCCCGACAGCGAACCCGTAAACGATTGTGACCTCGAAAACCGGGCAGAGCCAAGCAAAATCAACGATATGATAAGCCTCTTCACTTTTCTTGGATTTTTCGGATTGCTCACGCTGCTCCTCGCTGAGAACAGCAGGCATAGCACCAAACTAAGTCTCTGATAATTTTGATAATCAGCGTAAAAATACTTGTTTTGTACAACTGTATATATCATGTCAAATCGAAAATTAGTCGCCCTTATTTTCACATCATTATTTATCGCCGGAACAAACCTTTCCAAAGCTCAAAACCTTGGCGTACATCCTACCACACTTGAGTTTAAACTCTCAGGCGGGCAGACGGAGTCGCAGGCGATTCACTTGTCCAACAGCTCCGAAAAAAAGGTACAGTTCCGTCTTTATCTCAACGACTGGCTGCGCGATACGGTAGGAGGTCATGTGTATGCCGACCCCAGCACCTTGCCCCATTCTTGTACCCGCTGGGTGACCATCGACAAGAATTTTGTGGAACTGGAACCGGGAAAATCAACGGACGTAACTGTAAAGCTGGCTTTACCCGATTCAGCTTTTGCCGCAAACGAAATGAGGTGGTCGATGCTCTTTATAGAAACTGTGGAGGAGCAAAAAAATCTCGGAGGTAAAGGCGCACAGGCCGCAGTGAAGAATCTGCTTCGAATAGGCGTGCACATCTATCAATCACCTCCGGGCCTAACCGAGAAAAGTGTGAAGGTATATGATCTCAAGCCCGTGCCGCAGGCTCCAAATGTGTTTCAACTGTTGTGCGAAAACACGGGAAAAGTGATGGTAGATTGCCGGTCTTATATCGAAATGACTTCGCTTACCGATGGAAACCAGAAAGTGAAAATGGACGCAGTTGAGTTTCCCATGTTCCCCTCACAGCGCCGATATGTTATTTTCGAACTTCCTAAAGACATGCCCAAAGGAAAATACTCCGCACTGGCGGTTCTTGATGCCGGCGAAGACGTATCGCTCGAGGCGGTGGAAAAAGAAATTGAAGTGAAATAGCATTGTTTGGCAAAGAGATTTTTTAAGGATGCAGCGTTCAGTTGCATCTTTTTTTTTCTTCCTAAAGCCACAACAATCAATCTATTGAAAAATTGTTTCTTTAACTGTTGGATAACATGATAAATAGTTTTAGCTTAGATGGGAAAATTAATTTATCTGCTAAGGAATAAGGGACTTTGGAGATAAATTAGGAGAGATGAAACAACTTATTCTTTTGATCCTGTGCTGTACAGCAACGCTATCTGCACGCAGTCAAAATACATCCGCTACAGCAAGTCAGACCATTGTTCTGGAACTAAATCCTACGCTCGATCTGCGATTTACGAACACACAGGCTTCCGCAGGCGCTGTGGTTAGTATGGATTTCAACAGTCTGTCGAATTATACAGAAGGAGTGGTGTCCGGTGTACAGGAGTTGGAAGTGCGTTCGAACAGAAACTTCAAAATCAGCGTGCAGACGAACGCGCCAAGTTTTACCTATTCTGGTCCCACACAAACAACTACTGTAATGCCGGTTGATCAGACTTTGTTCATGTCCGTATCGGGCAATAACACCGGTGGTTCCATCGCATCTGGCTTTAATAACTTTGTGTCCCTAACTTCAAACAGTCAGGATTTGATACTCAACGGCACGCAGGGAACTGAAAAGACACTTACCCTGGCTTATAAGGCCAAACCTGCGTTAGGTTTTGCCGCGGGACACTATGCCGTTGGCGTGATCTATACCGCCACGCAGCCCTGACCTCTTCATGCCGTGAGCAGGCTGCAACCACGCAGCGCTGTGTGATCCATTCTGCCCGATACTTCGAAACTTCGGTCCGGATAAACCGTTCCAAGATCTTCGGTTGCAATAAAGGCACAACTATCTACATTGGCAAGGTCAATCATGTTCAGACATCCGCTTCCCGTCCTTTCGGTAGTTAACGGATCGTTGAGCGGCCGTACCAACACACGCAGGGTATCGGCGGGCTTCAGGCGGCCCTCCGCACGGCTATAGGCCTGAGAAAGTAATTCCGTCATTCCATATTCTGTATGTACAGAATCCAATTGCCATTGCCTCATCAGCAGCTCATGCACGGCTGCGCGGGTAATTTCCTTTTTTCTTCCTTTCATGCCGCCGGTTTCCATCACTGTTGCCAGGTGCAGCGGCATTGGGCAGGCCGTAGCAAAGTCGAGCAGGGCATAGGTAACTCCCAGTAGGATGTAAGGCTGTTGCTTTGCTTCAAGTTGCTGCAGGGTATTTTTTAGCTCCTTCGTATGGCCGAGAAAGAATCCGTTGCCTTCCACTCCACTTTCCGACATGAGTATCTGCGCCATGTGCACCAACGAAGAATTGCCCTGTTCGAGGTAGGAGGGCAAAAGGGCGAGAAAAGCATATTGAGAAGGATTGCCATAAAACTTTCTGAATCCCCGAAGTAGTGTTTCCCGGTATAGCTGCTCCCGGTAAACAAAGTGGCGGGATCGGACTTCGGCAGTCGTACCGCTGCTTTCAAAAACAAGTTTGGGTTGCAGGCCGTCAACAGAACGTATTTCGTGCGTTTTGAAAAAAGTGATGGGTAAAAAGGGAACGTCCTCAAGAGCCTGTATTTGCCCCGGTTGCCTGCCAATAGCATCTACATATTGTTGGTAGAGACTATTGTGCTGATACTGGTAACGAAAGAGATCGAGTGCAATTTTTTCGAAGCTTTCTTCGTTTACTTTATGAAGATATTGTGACGGAGGTTCGCCAAAGTTGTACATCAGTTGTTTTAACTTTGAAACTATGAGATTATCAGGCTTAGCGGCAATGGCGCTACTGTTTTTCACGGCTTGCAACAAATCTGCCACACCGGGAAACCATCCGCCGCAAATTACGTTTATCTCGATTACCCCCGAAAAATTTAAGGTGAACGACCCCGAAGCCACCGTGACAATTGGTTTTGAGTTTTCTGATCCTGATGGTGACGTGGGCACGCCAAACGTACTCAACCCGCCGCCCAATATCTACATTCGATATTCACTCGATACTTCTGCCGCATCTGGCGCCTATCTTCCCACGATAGATGAAACTTTCAATGACCCTGAAAAGGGAATAAAGGGTACTGCTGCCGTTATCCTCAAAAACTTTTTTTCGCTGGATAGTCTTCATCAGGTTACGGGCGATACCTGCAACTTTGAAATCTACATCAAAGATCAGGCAGGTAATGAAAGCAATCATTTTACCACACCCGACATTTTTCTGGAACCCTAAAAGGGCCTGAGTTTTCCCTTTCGGACTTTTATTTTAAAGTCGTCCAGGCTATCCGTACCACGGATGTCGATTCTCTTTATTTCGTAAGCGTCCTCACATGGAATGGAAGATACCGCGTTGCCAATGCGAAAGGCCATCTGGATACCCTTGTTTTTCATCCAGCTTTTCAGCTCATCAAAATCGTTTTTGTTTTTAGGCCGCCCTCCATAGGGATAGGCCAGCGAAGGATGCAAGGGAAGATCATGCTGACGAAATAGTTCCATGCTGCTCTCAATGGCTCTTTTTACGTCGGCAAGCGGCGTTGTTCCGAAGTGCTCGTGCCGGTAACCATGCATGGCAAACTGCACTACTGCAGGGTCAAGGGATCGTAGTTGCTGCACATTCATTTTTTGTTGCAGTGGATCACCCGCATCTGTATTGCCTTCCAGTGTTTCCGCAATTAAAAAGAAGCACGCTTTAAATCCCAATTCCTGCAGGAGCGGGTAGGCATAGCTTAGGTTGTTTACATATCCATCGTCGAATGTGATGAGCACCTTTCGGCCCGCGGGCTTTTCCGTGCCCAATGCCCATGCGGCATACTCCTGTAATGAAATAGCTTCGTACCCCTGCTCCTTCAAATAAACCCATTGCTCACGTAGCCGCTCGGGCGTCTGCGTGATTCTGTCGCGGCACCCTGGCCAGATACGATGGTACATCAAAACCGGTATGCCTTCCCGGGCAGGCAGCAGCCAATGCAATTTCACAACGGATTTTAGCGCAAAAAAAGCACTTTCCGGCGAAAGCCGGCATATAAACCATCCCGTGCCGTGGAAACATCGCAGAACCGGTAAAAGATTATAACAAGGCCTTGACTCGGGTAAGCCCTAAAATCAGTTATATTGCGGTACACTGCATTCCTTCATGAATCATTACGACTGGCTCATACATAAGCTCGACGCCTTTATTCGCAGATACTACGCCAATCAGTTGCTGCGTGGCTCTCTGGTGCTGTTGATCTGCCTTTTGTCCTATCTGCTTACTGTTAGCATCGGAGAATATTACCTCTATTTGCCCAGTGCGGTACGCCTTGCATTGCTCACTCTTTTCGTTGTGTCTGGTATCATTGCCCTTGTGGTTTGGGTGGTCCTGCCGCTCATACGGATGTCTCGCCTGGGTAAGGTCATCAGTTATGAACAAGCCGCCCGTATCATCGGTCTGCATTTTCCCGAGATTAGCGATAAGCTGCTCAATGTACTGCAGCTCAACCGGCAGCGGAATGAGGCCGTAAGCCGTGAGCTACTGGAGGCAAGCATCGACCAGAAGGCGAGCCAGATATCGGTAGTGCCTATTGCCTCAGCAGTTGATTTTTCTAAAAATAAGCGTTTGCTTCCCTACCTGTTACCTCTGGTAGTCTTAGCGATTGTGATCCTGATTTTTGCCCCCAGTATTTTTATTGATGCTTCCGAGCGGTTGCTTCAACCCACCCGCAGTTTTGAAAAGCCCGCGCCCTTTCAGTTTGTACTCGGGAACAGGAATTTAAAGGTGGTTCATAATGGAGATTTTACACTCAAGGCTTCTGTACAGGGAAATGCTTTGCCCGTGGAGATGTCTGTGGAGGCCGGTACCGAAGAACTAACGATGCAGGCTACGGGTGCGCCTCACAGTTTTCAATACACGTTCCGAAATGTAAGTAGCCCGATTCACTTTCGTCTGAAGGCGGCGGGATTCCGTTCGCAGGAGTATGTATTGGATGTGGTGCAGCAACCCATTATGAAATCATTCAGAATGCAGCTTGATTATCCCACATACACGGGTAGAAAGGACGAGCTAACGAATAATATGGGCGACGTTACTGTGCCCGCAGGTACCACTATTAGGTGGGCGTTTATGGCCGATCATACCGACGCCGCTGTTTTCCGTTTTGGGAAAGATGGGGCTGCACAAATGCTGCAGCGTACGGCCAATATTTTTGGCTACAGTGCGCGTGTGCTCAGGGATACCAGCTATACCGTCACGCTCAGCAATAGGGCATCGGGTCTCGAGTCTCGCTTTTCTTATGGGGTGCATGCGGTGCCCGACCAGTATCCGTTGGTGCAACTGCAGGAGCATCGCGACACGGTATCGGGTACCCAGATTTTTTTGGAAGGAACAGCCGGTGATGACTATGGCATTAGCAAAGTGCTTTTTCACTTTGAAGTGCTCGATGATCAGAACCGTTCTTTGCTCCGCAAGTCAATTCCACTCAAGGCTGCCTCCGGAACGGTCACACCATTTCAGCATTACTTTGATGTAAAGATGTTGCAACTGCAGCCGGGACAGAAACTCAATTATTTTGTTGAAGTATGGGACAATGACGGAGTAACGGGCAGTAAAGCCTCAAGGAGCGAAGTGATGAGCTACGTGATGTACAACCCCAGTCAGCTCGATTCGGCGATAAACGCCAATGCAGAGCAGATCAACAGCGGACTTAGCAATAGCGCCCGTCAAAACAAAAAGCTGCAAAACGAACTTCGCGATGCCCAAACTAAAATGCTGCAAAGTGATAAGCTGGACTGGGAGCAGCAGCAGTCGCTCGAAAACCTGGCAGAACGTCAGCAGCAAATGATGCAGCAATTAGAGCAGACCAAAAAACGTTTTGAAGAACAGATACAACAAAGCCAGCAAAAAAAGTATAGCGATGATGTAAAAGATAAGCAGCAGGAACTGAAGGAACAGATGGACAACCTGATGAACAACGAACTGAAGGAACAGATGAAAAAGCTTCAGGAACTCATGGCGAAACTGAACAAGGAGAACGCCATGGAAACTATGAAGCAACTGCAACAGGAGAACAAACTCTTCAACATGGACCTCGAACGTATGAAGGAACTGATGAAGAACCTTGAGATGCAAATGCGGATGGAGGACATGGCCAATAAAATGGACGAACTGGCAAAGAAAGAACTGGACCTTAAAAAAGAAACGGATAAGGGAAATAAAGACAATGAATCGCTCAGCAAGGAACAGCAGGATATAAAAAAGTCGTTGGAAGAGGCGCTGCAAAAGGACATGCAGGAGATGAACGAGCTGAACAAGGAACTGAACAAAAAGCAGGATGTTTCTGATGCGCAGAAAAGCGGAAGCGATGCCCAAAAAAATATGGAGCAAAGCGATCAGCAGCTACAGCAGGATCAAAAGTCGAAAGCCAGCGAGTCGCAAAGCAAGGCCGCGCGCAATCTACAGCAGATGGCCAGTAGCTTACGGTCGGCCGCAGGAGGCATGCAGATGCAACAAATAGAAATGGATATCCGTGCCGTTCGGCAGTTGCTTACCAACCTGATGCGTCTTTCCTTCGATCAGGAGCAGCTCATGCACAAGGTGGAAGTTACCGCAACCACTTCACAAAGCTATTTACTCAATCAGCAGGAACAGAATCGCCTTCATGCCAACTCCGAGATGATCCGCGACAGCCTGTTCGTACTTAGCAAAAGGTTATTCAAGCTGGCAGCCAGTGTAAACAAAGAGACCACGGAGCTGGAGAAGAGTATGAAATATGCCATTGAGGGCCTTGAAGCCCGGAGGGTTACTGATGCGCTAACCCGGCAGCAATATGTAATGACCCGCACCAATAATCTGGCACTGATGCTGAACGAAATGCTGGGTAATCTGCTTGAAATGCAAAGCCAGGCTCAAAGCCAGGGTAGTTGCCAGAAGCCGGGAGGCAAACAACCCACGCCCGGCGCCGGTCAGCAGCTCAGCGATATCATTACCCAACAGAAACAACTGGGCGATGCTATGCAGCAAATGCAGCAGTCGAAGCAGGGGAAATCGGGCAATAAGGATGGGAAAAATAGTTCGCAACAAGGAAGCCCTACACAAGACGAGTATGGCAATGCAGAACAACTGGCCAGAATGGCACAGCAGCAGGCAGCACTAAGGCGTCAGATACAGGCATTGCAAAGCCTGCTGAACAGTAAGGGCATGGGCGGCGCCAAAGAGTTGAAAGAGGTACAGGACAAAATGGACCGTACAGAAACCGACCTCGTGAATAAGCGACTCGGCAGCGAGTTGCTCCTCAGGCAAAAGGAGATTCTGACCCGGCTGTTGGAAACGGAAAAAGCTGTGCGGGAACAAGAGCAGGACGACAAGCGATCGTCACGAAACCCCCAGGACGTGCCCCGACCGGTGCCTGCAGAACTCCAGCGGTTTATAAAAGACCGCCAGTCTTTGCTTGACTTCTACAAAACAGTTCCGCCGCAGCTTAAACCCTACTATCGCTCAATGGTTGAACAATATTTCCAACAGATTGGAACCTCGAAATTCCAATAAATCCTTCTAATCCTAAACTAAGTACCAACACAGCTTTAACTAAACGGGCACAAACTTTTTAGCGCTGCCATGGGTCTGATTTAAGGAAAGACGCACTCAATTTCCGCACTTCTGCTATTTGAGGTACCGGGAATTATGGTTATCTTTCATATCAAATCGTTCCTAACTCAATAAAACTGTTTGCCTATGTTATTTACAAGAACGTACCGGTATTCTTCCACTATGCCGGCGGAAGCCATCAAAAGCCGGCTCATCGGCAAGCATGTTAAGGTGCACAACATGGACTTTGAAGTTTATGAAAAAGACCGTGTGCTTCGTGTCATACCACATGCTGAGCAAGAGCAATCTATACGTACACTGCCGATCACGCATGTAGAATTTAAAGGAAAGGGCAGCCAGACCCAGGTGGTCGTAAGCTCCAAAATGCGAAAAATAGATTCAGGCGGGCCAATGCTCATCGTTATTTTCTGCTCCTTTATGCTTATTGCAGCCATCCTTTCTCTGATCTTCGGCAAGTCAGAATTTCTTTCTATCACCTACACCCTTGTGGGCATCAGTATCGCCATTTTTCTGGTGTTCTGGTACCGGATGGAACAGGGCTATTTTGACTATGTTCGGAAAATAAGAGATTACATCAAACAACAAAGCGTAGCCTGAAGGTTACGCTTTGTTGTTTTAACGGATATAAGCCTGAAATGAGTCAACAGGGGTAGTGCCCGTAAATATTTTTACAAGCCTCCTTTGCTCGTCATAAATATTGATCTGTGGCAACGACTGGTACAAAAAAGTCTGGTTGATGAAATCACTACTATCTACACCTATTTGCAGTGAAGGATATTCGTCCGCTTTTACATTGGTTACAAAGTAGGGGATGTAAGACAACATCCGGTCTGCGGCCATCAGCAATAAGGTCGTCTCTTTAAATGACTTCAGATTTGCCTCCAGCATCCTGGCCTCGTCTTCGCAATGCTCACAGGTGGGATTAAAAAGCATGATGATGACCGGAGCTTTCTTATTCAGGTCTTTGTTGGTGAGTAGTACGCCATCTCTGCGGAAATAGCGCAAAGCAGGCATGGGTGAGCCTGGTGCTTTATAATTCGCCGCAGCAGATTTCATATCCGCTTTTTTATTTTTTTGCGGTTGGGCAAAAGAAAGCGAGCTGATCAGGCAAAGGCTGGCAACAATTAATAATTTGCGGTACATAAGCAGCTAAATTAGCAGTTTCAAGCCTAAAAGATCGCCACTATTATGCCAAAAAATGAGCACATTCCTCTTGCAGAACGCATGCGGCCACATACGCTGCAAGACTTTATCGGGCAGGAACACCTGGTAGCACCCGGCAAAGTGCTTGAGCAAATGATTCGAAACAAGACGGCACATTCTATCATCTTCTGGGGACCACCCGGTGTCGGCAAGACCACGCTGGCTCAAATTATAGCCCGAGGTCTCGACATTCCTTTCTTTACTTTGAGTGCAATAGACAGCGGGGTGAAAGATGTAAGGGCGGTAATAGAACAGGCGAAACGTGCCGGCCATGCCCTGTTATTTATCGACGAAATACACCGGTTCAATAAAGCACAACAGGACAGCCTGCTCGGAGCGGTGGAAAAAGGCATTGTTACCCTTATCGGAGCCACTACAGAAAATCCTTCTTTCGAAGTGATCGGCGCCCTGCTGAGCCGTTGCCAGGTATATGTTCTTCGCCCTTTATCAGAGGATGATCTGGTTCATCTGGTAGAGAACGCGCTGAAAAAAGATGAACAGCTAAAGGATAAATCGGTTACTATAAAAGAATGGGGAGCTCTGCTGCAACTTAGTGGTGGTGACGCGCGGCGGCTACTCAATCTGCTGGAACTCGTAGTTTCTTCGCTGAACGATAAAAGCGGCGAAATCACGAATGCGCAGGTGCAGGAAGTCGTGCAAAGCAAAATGGCGCTCTACGACAAAACGGGCGAACAACATTATGATATCATCTCAGCCTTTATCAAATCCTTGAGAGGTAGCGATCCCAATGCCGCCGTTTATTATCTGGCCAGAATGATCGAAGGCGGTGAAGATCCTTTGTTCATTGCAAGAAGAATGCTGATACTGGCCAGCGAAGATATTGGCAATGCAAACCCCAACGCATTGCTGCTGGCTACTACTACTTTTCAGGCCGTAGAAAGGGTAGGCTGGCCGGAAAGCAGAATTATACTCGCGCAATGTGTTACCTACCTGGCGGCTTCGCCCAAAAGCAATGCATCTTATCTGGCCATCAACAAAGCACAGGAGCTGGTAAAAAACACAGGCGATCTGCCCATACCCCTGCACATTCGCAACGCGCCCACCCGCCTCATGAAACATCTGGACTACGGCAAAGGCTATCAATATGCTCACGATTACGAGGGGAATTTTGTGGCACAGGAGTTTATGCCGGATGCTATCAGCGGTACCACATTGTATGAACCGGGTCAAAATGCCGGCGAAGAACGCCTTCGAAACTATCTCCGCACCTGCTGGAAGGAGAAGTACGGATATTAATGCAGCAGGCTTTCTGTCCCTGCCGGTCACCCTCGCAGCTATGGCCAGCACTTTGACATTTATTTAATGATGACCTTTTTCCAAGCCTTCGATCTAAAGGAAAAAGCCCGGGCGAATTGGGGCGCATAGGATAAATAAATTATCTTGTAGATAGGATATATGTTCTATGTCGCTGCCATCGCCTACCATACATGATCTTCAGGAGCACATTGTTGAGCAGATAAAGCGCAACGATGAGGAAACTCTGCGGCAATTGTACCTCAGTAATTATCCGGCTGTGGAGCGTTATGTTCTACAAAATAGTGGTACCGAAGCTGATGTAAAGGATGTGTTTCAGGAAGCGTTTATAGCCGTGTGGCGCAATGTTCAGTCTGGCCGTTTCAGCGTAAGTACATCTGGTTCTATTCATAGCTACTTGCTGCGTGTGGCAAAAAATAAATGGCTGGATGTGCTGCGACAAAAAAAGCGGCAGAGCTTGTCGGTACACGATGGTATAGAAACACTATCTGCCGGCAATGAAGCACAGGATGCGGAAACCGAAGCGAGATTGCAAAGCGTGAAGGAAAGCCTGAAATATTTGAATGAGCAGTGCAGAGAACTGTTGTTTCTTTTTTACTACCGGAAGGAAAGCCTGCGAAACATTGCAGACGTTTTTTCCTGGAGCGAGAACACGGCAAAGAATAATAAATACCGCTGTTTGCAAAAACTGAGAAGCCTGGTATTAAATCATAAATAGGTAAAAGTGACAAACGGAAATAGCCATATTGATCCGCAGATAGAAGAAATAGAACGCTACCTCACCGGAGCACTTTCGGAAAACGAATCGGTGGCCTTCGAAAAAAAGTTGGAGGAGGATCATGTATTGAAAGACAAGGTGGAAGACCTGAGGCTCGTGCTGCTGGGAATTGCAGAGGCAGGATTGCAACAGCAGATGGAGACTTTCCATCGTCAGCGGCATCATACGGTGCAGGAAAAAAAGATGGTGCGTGCCATCGGTACACGGTGGATGCTTGCCGCTTCTCTTGCCTTACTGCTCGCCCTTACGACTTGGTGGTATTTCCGGTATGCAGATGTCAATAACCGGCGATACGCTGCCTGGTATAGGCCCGATCCTGGCCTTATGACCGTTATGAGCGGCGAGAGCAATCACTATCTCTTCGACAAAGCCATGGTGGCTTACAAAAATGCCGATTACAAAAGCGCATTGAAGCAATGGGACGACTTGCTGAAAACGCAGCCCGATAACGATACGCTTCTGTACTTTACCGCCTCCGCTATGCAGGCACTCAGTGATTATACCCATGCTGCACCGCGCTATAATAGTGTGCTTGTATCGGACAGCAGTATTTTTAAAGGCGATGCTGCATGGTACCTCGGGCTGATCTTCATGCGCCGCGATGATATGTCCAAAGCCCGTTTCTACTTTGCCCTGAGCAACCGGCCGGAAGCCAGGCGCTTACTGCAAGAACTGGGAGCACCATGAAGCGAATGCGCCACATAGCCATCCTTTTATTTGCTGCACTCTGCATTTTTTCCTGGAGCCGGTTGGCAGGCAAAGGAAGAATAAACGGAACGGCCACCATTCGAAGTGCTATGAAGGGCGGTAATACCGCAATGGCCGGCCAGATGGTAGATCAGGATTTGGATCTGCTGCTGGCGCAAAAAGCTTATGATTCTCTCCTGGGTTACGTAATGCTGAAAGGCCAACTGACACAACGTCTGCACGGTAAAGCTGCTGCGAAGAAAGCGCTGGAGGCCTTCGCAAGGAGGCTAAAGCAAAGCCAGGTTCCCGATACTACAATGATTCTTTGCTACCGGCGCATGGCGGACTTCCACGAAGAAGAAGGTGATTATAACAATTGTTACGAGATCTATCTGCAGGCATTACACCTGGCTACTGCGCTGAACGACTCAGCAGAAATAGCAAGTTGTGAGTATAATCTTGGTGTCTATGCCAATCATCTTGGCAATGTTGCACTCTCGGGCAGGCATCATCATACCGCGATGAACCTACGCGAAAGGATTTCGGCCACACGACCGGAGGACCTTTATTTTTCCTGCAATGCTATGGGAGCCATCATGTGGTATGCTTCCCAATACGATAGCGCCAATTACTATTACAATCGGGCTTTGGATGCATTGAAGAAAATGCCTGACAATGATCTGAACACAGCCTATCGGCCTGCCATCATTCTCAATAACATAGCAGCTTTATACAGTGCCGAAGGGAAAACTACCGAAGCCATCAATGCAATGAACGAGTCTATTGCCCGCTATCGGCAGTTCCTTTCGGCTGCGACCCAACATCCCAAAGCATCAAGCGCCCGCGAGGGTATCTACGAAGCCGTGGAAAACCTGGCCGGCATTTACAAGGAAGTGGGCGACTATAAAAAAGCGGGCGAACTGCTACGGTATGCTTTGCAGCAAAAAAAGGCGCATTTGCCCAAAGACCATCCGGCCATTTTCTTTTCTGAAATATTGCTGGGAGATCACTTCAATTCGATAAGTAAATACGATTCTGCCCGTAGCTATCTCCTCAGCGGGCTGCAAAAGCTGGAGGCTGCTCAAGGCGACTTTCTATACTGGGCTGCCGATGGATACTTTAACCTTGCCTTAGTATATGAGAATTTGCAGGACTCGTCTCGTGCGCGTCGGGCCTGGCTCAAGGCTGAACAGTATTTTGATGCTTCGTATCAGGGCAGTTATGACAATGTTTATCTCGATTTCCTACGTCAGGACGCTTTGTTCAAAGCACGGCATGGCGACTATGCCAAAGCCCAAAGTATGTCTTACGCCTTGCTGGACTACCTGAAAAAGTCAGGGGTGGAAGAGAGCCTTCAGCAGTTTTATCAACTGATCAACCTGTCGGAAATAAGCTATGTGGCAGGCCAATATGAGACAGCAGAAGCCCAAAGCGCCGAGGCCATTGCACTGATAGAAAAGATGGTGCATGAAGCCGCCACTCTGTTGGACTCAGTAAAGATGGAGGTGCTGAAACCCAGGGCCTTGCTGATGGGAGCAAAAAGTGCCTATGCGCTCAAAAAAAATCATGATGCTGCATTTTTAGAATCCCTTTCCCGGAAGCTAAATCTGGCCCTCTCTATTGTAGAGCAAAGAAAAATGCTCTTAGACGATCCTTCAGATCTGAATATCCTGCTTTCGGAGCATAAGGAGCTAATTGATTTTGCCGCTCAGCTAGCCCTGGAGCACTACCGGCAATCGCTCAGCTCAGCCTCGCTTGAGCGATTTTTGAACCTAAAAGAATCGGAGGTTTTTAGCAGACTGAGGAGTCGTCTGGAACAACAGCAGGCCATTCAGTTTTCCGGAGTGCCACCTTCGGTTGTCGCTCAGGAGTTTTTCTTGAAAGCAGAAATGAAAAAGGCTTTGGAAGCAAAAGTTTCTGAGCCGGATTTTCTTAAGCGATATCAGAATGTACAAGCCCTTTGGTTAAGTTACCTCGACATTCTGAAGGCAAATTATCCCAGGTATTATCAGCTTCGCTTCGCGACCTTGTTTCAACCTGTTGCTGGCATGTACCGTCGTCTGCCGGAAAATACCACCTTGGTGCGCTACTATTTTGTAGATACCGGACTGGTTGCCTTTGTTGCTCACCACGACACCGGTCGTCTGGTGCGCCTTTCCGTGCCTACTTTACAAAAGGATATCCAACATTTTTTAGATCAGGATCTTTCTGAAGCGGCAACAACCGCAATGTTGCACCGGTTATATCTTCAGTTGTGGCAGCCACTGAAGCCTTTTGTTACAACGCAGCAAGTCACCGTGATCCCGGACGGTACCTTGTACCACATCAATTTAGAAATGCTGCCGGCAAGACCGGTGCGCGACTTCGCCGGACTTGCTAAAGCCTGTTTGTTGCAGCATCATACGTTCTCGTACTGCTATTCATTGCTGGCACTTGGTCAGCACCATCCTTCCGAAAATTTCGCCCGCAACTATATTGCTTTTGCACCTGGCTTTTCCGACGATTTGAAGTCGGTTTATGTACAGGCCATCAAGGACAGTATGAATATTGACGAAGGCTACCTGCATCTGCTTCCGCAACCGGGCACGCGAAGCCTTACAGAGAAACTGGGCGCCTTGCTTGATGGCGATGTTTATAGCGACGAACACTCCACCCGTGCGGCTTTTTTGAAGCATGCTGGAAGTCATAAGCTGCTGCACATTGCTACGCATGCCCTTTTCGACGACATTCGGCCTGAACAATCCGGACTTGTATTTTCAAAAGAAGCAGGGGCAGAAACAGATAATCGGGTGATGACACGCGATATTTTCAATTGTAACCTGAATTCGGATGTAACCTTGCTTACCGCTTGTGAATCCGGGCGGCCAGGCTATCAGGATGGTGAGGGTTTGATTTCTTTGTCGCATGCGTTTAGCTATGCCGGCAGTCAAAATATTGTTACTGCTCTGTGGAAGGTAGATGAACAGGCGAGTGCAGCGATAGTTGAGAATTTCGTAGAGCTGCTGCGCATGGGTCTGCCCACGGATGCTGCTCTGCGCGAGGCAAAACTTCGCTACCTCCGGAATGCGCG
>OFTY01000391.1_pt1 | contig 33239 bp, 29 predicted proteins | sample 1775061 | NCBI WGS metagenome assembly OFTY01 (sample SAMN08195773, study PRJEB24354) | sludge metagenome | isolation source: sludge from phenol fed wastewater aerobic bioreactor B | place: India: Nagpur | collected 2016-09-16 | reverse complement strand
TCTTCTTCTTCGGGGTTTCCATCGCTCCATCCTCTCAAGAGTTGGAGCCTCCGAGAATCCCGGGGCGGTTCACCACCCTCGCGCTCGAGACGCCGCAAAAACACCCCCATCTCCTTCTCCGCCTGCTTGTCCCCACGCGCCTGCGCCACGGCGATGCCCTGCCGCCAGGCTTCGATTGCGCCCAAACGGTCGTCTGCGGCAAGACAAGCCTTCCCCAACAATTTCCACGCCGCGGAATAACGCGCATCGAAGCGCAACGCATGGCGGAATTCCTCCACGGCCGCGGCGGCATCGCCGATTTCCAGCAACGCGTTGCCCAAGGCGTAGCGCAGCAGGGCGCCGTCACGCGGGCCGCCGCATTGGCTGCGCAGGTTGGCGATCAGCGCGTCCTTGCTCACGGCAGGGTGCGCGAGCGGCCGCCGTTGGCGGAGTAGATCTGCGGCGGCTGCGACGGTTCGGGCGGGGCCACGCCGTTGCGCAGGTCGGCCAGTGCGGTGGCGGGCCACACCACCAGCCAGGTCGAGCGGAACGGCTGCACCAGCAGCGCGTAGCGCATCGCCTGCGGTGAGACCTTCGAGGGATGCTCCACCACCAGGCCGTCGGGGTGCGCCTGGGCGAACGCGGTCAGCTGGGCGTCGTTGTACAGCTCCGCGATCGGCCGGGTCAGCCGACCCTGAAAATGGAACTCGCCCTCGTAGTTGCCGAGGTAGCCGATCGGGTGACCGCCCTGCTCGGCCGCGCTCAGCAGTTGCGAGGTGGGGCGCAGCTCGTAGCGCGGCCACATGGTGAGGGTGAACAAGGTGTTGAGCGCCAGCGTGCCGACCAGCCCCGCCACCGCCAGTCGGCGCAGTTCGCCGCGTCCGCGCAGCAGCAGGAGTAGGCCCAGCAGCAGGAACACCACGGCGAAGTAGCGGCTGTACGGCGCGCAGGCGTCGGGCCATTCGCCGTGCAGGTGGTTGCCGGCCACCAGGTTCGGCAGCACGAACAGCAGCAGCGCGAACGCGAGGCTGCCCGCGCCGAGTGGCCAGGTGCCCAGCCAGCCGGTGTTGGCGAGCCTGGGCCGGCGTTCGCGCAGCATGGCGATCGCGCCGCACAGCAGCAGCATCGCGCCGGCCAGTTCCGGCAGCATGTAGTAGAGCTGCTTGCCGCGGATCAGCGAGAACAGCAGGAAAGTGGGCAGCACCCAGCACAGCGCGAAGCGCAGGCCCGGTTCCAGCGGCTTGCGCAGCGTGGCCAGCGCCACCCAGGCGCGCGGCCAGGCGATGAACGGGAACAGCAGCAGCGGCAGCATCAGCACGTACCACAGCACCGGGCGCGCGTGGCTCTGCAGCGGTTCGGCGGTTTCCACGCCGTGGATCACCCGCGCCGCGGTCTGGCTGAAGAACAGCCGGTGCATGTAGGCCTCGCCGCCGGCGAAACCGGCGGGCAGCGCCCAGGCCAGCAGCATCGCGAAGCCCAGCAGCACGGCCAGCGCGCCGCGGCCGTACCAGCGCGCGCGCCGCGTGCGCGCGGCTTCGCTCCACAGCGGGCCGAGCAGCCAGGGGAACAGCACGTGCAGCAGCATCACCGGCCCCTTGGTCAGCAGGCCGAAGCCGATGCACAGGCCGAACAGCCACCAGCGCGGCTCCGCGCGGCGCGCGGTAGGCACCAGGCACAACAGCGCCGCCAGCGCCCACACCGCCAGCAGCACGTCGTACATGATCTGCAGGCCGAACAGGAAGGCGAACGACAGCGCCGCCAGCGCCCACGGCGCGGCCTTGGCCATCCACGGCCGGTTCGGGAACAGGCGCCGCGCCAGCAGCGAGACCAGCACCAGCTCGGCGCCGCCGAAGATCACCTCCAGCACGCGCGGCCAGCCATCGCCCACGCCGAACACGGCCCAGCCGGCGTGGATCAGCCAGAACAGCAGCGGCGCCTTCTCGCTGTAGGGCTGGCCGTTGATGTGCGGCACCAGCCAGTGGTGCTGGCTCCACATCTCCCACGCCACCGCCAGCGTGCGGGTGGAATACAGCGGCATCGGGCCGTGCGCGAAGATCGCCAGCAGGGCGACCACCGTCCACAACGGCAGCCACGGCCAGAGCGAGCGCAGGTGTTCGGAGCGGCTGTAGGGGGTGAGGGTCACGGGCGCTCTCGCGTGGAAGATGGCGGGATTCTAGCCGCGGTGGCGCAGGTCGGGCTTGTAGGTCGGGATTCATCCCGACATCCCGCACGCGTCGGGCTGAAGCCCGACCCACGATTCAGGGCGGGATGTCGGGCTGAAGCCCGACCTACGCCCGACCCACGGTTCAGCGCCAGCGCGCGGGGCCCCAATAGCCGATGCGGCGGCGGATCTTCAGCTTGCGCCACAGGTTCCACGGCTTGGGCTTGCGGTTCTTGCCGCCCTTCGCGACGAAGGTGTCGATCGCGTCCAGCACGCGCTCGCTGGAGCGGCCGTCGCGGTAGGGGTGGATCGCATCGGCGTAGGCGCGGATCGCGGCCATCAGCTCCGGCGGGCGGGAGAGTGCGCGCTCGATCGCCGGCTCGAAATCCCTGGCGTCGTGGATGTCGATCAGCTGCGGACCGGGGCGGCGGTTGTTGAAGGTCACCACCGGCTTGCCGGTGAGCAGGAACTCGTTGAGCGCGGAGCTGGTGTCCGAGCACATCATGTCGACCTGGCCGAACAGCTCCAGGATGTTGTCGTTCTCGGCGAAGGTGAGGTACTCGTTCTGCAGCGCCTTGAACTTCGCCACCGTCTCCGGATTCATCTTCGGGTGGAAGCTGACGATCCAGCGCCAGCGGCCGTCGCGCGATAGCCGCTTCACCTCCTCGTACAGCGTCTCCGCCGCGCTCCACGAGGGCGAGAAGGTGCTGTGGTAGAGGATCGCCGGCGGCGTGCGCACCGGCGGCATGGCGCCGCCCAGCTCGCGCATGAACGGGTCGATCTTGGGGAAGCCGGTCTCGATCACGCTGAAGTGGCCCACCTTGTCGGCGATCGCCTGGAACTGTGCGGTGTCGCGCGGGCCGGTGGTGCAGTAGAGATCGAAGAAGCCGCGCACGTAGATGTGCCGCGGCTTGCCGGCATCGAAGCCGTGGAAGGTTTCCACCTTCACGCCGGGGAAGAAGTGCGGCACCGCATTCGACGAGGTGATCACCGCCAGCGGCTTCCACGCGCGCACTTCCTGCACCGTCAGCAGGCGCTCGTCCGCGTGCAGGTCTTCCGCGCCGGGGCCGTCGAAGAACCATGCTGCCTCGTCGCCGCGCGCGCGGATCGCCGCCTGGATCGGGCGCAGGATCGCCAGCGCGTAACGCTCGGAGCCGTAGAGGAGGTAGTGCTTGGGCATGGGGTCGGGTTTTCGGACGGAGGCGGATAGCTTAGCGCGCAGCCCTCGGCGGCCTGCGTAGGTCGGGCTTCAGCCCGACATGCCGGTTCGGTGTCGGGATGAATCCCGACCTACGGATCAACGATCGATGCGGTGCTTTTCCAATGCGTCGGCCGCTTCCGCGACCGACGCGGGATTCCTCACCATCTCGTAGTAGCGCATGCGCTTGTACAGCGCGTAGCTGGCCGCGGTCTGCGCGATCACGAAGCCGCGCCAGCCGTCGAGCATGGCCAGCCGGAACACGTAGTCCTTGAGGAAGGCCAGCAGGTACACGAACGGCGCCTGCCACATCCGCGCGGGCTTGCCCTTGTCGCGCCAGTCGCGGCATTTCAGCTCGGCATAGCGCAGCACCTTGAGCTGCTTGTGCACCAGGGTGGGGTTGTTGGCGTGGTCGAACGGTGCGTCGAACACCGGCGCGCTGCCTTCGAAACGCAGCGACTCGTGCACCCGCGCATCGCTCCAGCACGCGCGGCCGCGGTGGTAGAGCCGGGCCAGCTTCTCGCCCACGTTGGGGCGGTACCAGCGCATCGGCCGGCCCATGTAGATGGTGCGGCGGCGCAGCCAGGCGGCAGGGGCGTCGCCGGCCATCAGCGCGGGCAGCTTGCGTTCCAGCTCGGCGGCGAGTTCCGGCGACAGGCACTCGTCGGCGTCCAGCACCAGGATCCAGTCGTGGCTGCACAGGCCGCTGGCGAAGTTGCGCTGCGCACCGAAGCCCAGCCAGTCCTGGTGCACCACGCGCGCACCGTGCGCCTGCGCGATCGCCACGGTGTCGTCGTCGCTGCCCGAATCCACCACCAGCTTCTCCGCCGCGAACGGCACGCTGTCCAGGCAGCGCGCGATGCAGGCAGCCTCGTTGTGGGTGATGACGGCGAGAGTGAGGGGCAGGGTGGGCATGGCGGGATTCTAGCGGGCCGGCGCTGCGTCCCACTTGGCAAACGTGTTGACGCCTTCTGCACATCGGCGCCGCCGGTGGGCTGGGTTTCAGCTGGCGGCAGGCATGATGCGACCACTGTCACCTCGTGTTGATGCGTTTGCCGGCGTATTGACCCAGTGCGGGCGCACCATTGGTTATGCTGCGCGCTGCGCAAGGGAATGTGGTGGCGATCGCACGCGCCATGTCTGAAGGTTCCATGGGCCACGAAAAGCACAATATCCCGCTGGTGCAGGGCATGCCGGTCGCCACTCGGTCCCTGGCCGAGGTCGCCGACGCGCCGTTGTTCCTGCGCCGCCGCGGGTTCTGGCAGGGCGTGCTGGGCGTGGGTCTGGTGTGGATGATGCTCGGCCTCGTGGCGATGCCCTCGGGGGTGTCGTTCAACCCGGGCAAGCTGTACCAGGGCAGCCTGATTTTGCTGCTGTACCTGCCGGCCTGGTGCCTCGCGCTCACGCCGCGGGCGGCGACCTGGAAGGAGCTGCTGCCGCTACCGGCGTTCCGGATCTTCCTGCTGCTGCTGGCCTGGGCCGCGCTGTCCCTGTTGTGGGCGCATGCGCGGCACCTGGGCGACGAGCTCAGCCGCCTGCTGAGCGTGCTGGCCTTCGTGCTGGCGTGGCCGGTCTGGCTGGGCGCGGACGAGCGGCGCGGCCAGCGCCTGCTGCTGCTGGCGGGCCTGGGCATCGCGCTGATCGCGGGTTGCTACTGCCTGCACTACCTGCGCCACCCGCCGGTGGACGGCCGCATCGTGGGCGAGGGCGTGATCGCCACCGCGAACTACGCCGCGGCGGTGATGGGTGCGGCCTGCCTCTGGCTGGCCTTGCTGCCGGTCGCAGGCTGGCGCCTTTCGGCATTGCGCTGGCTGGCCCTGCCGGTGCTGCTGGCCTTCATCGCGCTGACCGGTTCGCGCAGCGTGTGGCTGGCGCTGGCCGCGTGCGTGGTGTGCGCGCCGCTGTGGCATGCGGGACGCACGGCGCGCTGGCTGGCCGGCATGGCGCTGGCCGCGGTGCTGGCCTGCTGCATCTGGCCGCTGCCGGTGCTGGTGGAACGCGGTACCTCGCTGCGGCCGCAATTGTTCGTGCAATCCGTGCACCTGATCGCGCAGCACCCGTGGCTGGGCCTGGGGCAGGGCGCGCCGTTCACGCTGGCGGTGGCCGGCGTGGACTACACGCACAGCCACAACGTGCTGACCCAGACCATGATCGAACTGGGCCTGCCCGGCCTGCTGCTGCTGGTCGCGCTGTGGCTGGCGACCGCCTGGCTGGGCTGGCGGCACCGGCGGCGAGTGACCGGCCGGCTGGTGCTGGCGCTGTGGCTGTATGCCAGCGTGGTGCTGCAGTTCGACATGCCGCAGCTGCTGGACAGCCCGCGGCCGGGCTGGCTGCTGGCGTGGCTGCCGCTGGCGCTGGCGCTGTGGCAGGAGGTCGACGCGCGTCGCCGTATCGCCGTCGCCGGTCGCTTACACTAGCCGCCTCGCGTTCCGGAACGACCCCATGATGCGCAAGGTACTGGTGACCGGCGGTGCCGGCTTCCTCGGCTCGCACCTGTGCGACCGCCTGCTGGCCGACGGCCACGACGTGCTGTGCGTGGACAACTTCTTCACCGGCAGCAAGCGCAACGTGGCGCACCTGCTGAACCATCCGTACTTCGAGCTGCTGCGTTACGACGTCACCTTTCCGCTGTACGTGGAGGTGGAGCGCATCTTCAACCTGGCCTGCCCGGCCTCGCCGGTGCACTACCAACACGATCCGGTGCAGACCACCAAGACCTCGGTGCACGGCGCGATCAACATGCTGGGCCTGGCCAAGCGGGTGAAGGCGCGCATCCTGCAGGCCTCCACCAGCGAGGTGTACGGCGACCCGGAAGTGCACCCGCAGCGCGAGGAATACTGGGGCCGCGTGAATCCCATCGGCTTCCGCAGCTGCTACGACGAGGGCAAGCGCTGCGCCGAGACGCTGTTCTTCGACTACCGGCGCCAGCACGACCTCGACATCAAGGTGGTGCGCATCTTCAACACCTACGGCCCGCGCATGCACCCCAACGACGGCCGCGTGGTGAGCAACTTCATCGTGCAGGCGCTGAAGGGCGAGGACATTACCATCTACGGCGACGGCAGCCAGACGCGCAGCTTCTGCTACGTGGACGACCTGATCGAGGCCTTCGTGCGCATGATGGAGTCGCCCAAGGGCTTCACCGGGCCGGTGAACATTGGCAACCCCGGCGAGTTCACCATGCTGGCGCTGGCGGAGAAGGTGATCGCGCTGGTCGGCGGCAAGTCGAAGCTGGTGTTCCGCCCGCTGCCCGCCGACGATCCGCGCCAGCGCCAGCCCGACATCGCGCTGGCGCAGGAGAAGCTGGGCTGGCAGCCGAAGGTGGCGCTGGAGGATGGCCTCAAGGAGACCATCGCCTACTTCCGCCGCACGCTGGAGGCCTGAGGTGACCGCGCCGCTCAGCTTCTCCGTCGTCGTCACCAACTACAACTACCGCGACTTCGTCGCCGAGGCGGTGGACGGCGCGCTGGCGCAGGCCCATGCGCCGCTGGAAGTGATCGTGGTGGACGACGGCTCCACCGACGGCTCGCCCGACTACCTGCAGGAACGCTATGGCCACGACGCACGGGTGAAACTGCTGTGCGGCAAGAACGGCGGCCAGCTCGCCGCGTTCCAGCGCGGCCTCGCCGCGGTCAGCGGCGACGTGGTGTGTTTCCTCGACGCCGACGACCGCTGGGGGCCGGACTATCTGCGCCAGCTTGCTGAAGTGTTCGCCGCACGCAAGGACATCGACTTCGTGTTCTCCGACGTGCGCCTGGTGGGCAACGAGTCGGGCACGCAGGGCTACGCGAAGGAGGCCATGGATCTCGGCTACACCGTGCTCGGCACCTGGGTGCGCGCGCGCTGGTACGGCGCGCCCACCTCGGCGCTGGCGCTGCGCCGCAAGCTGGCCGAACGCGTGCTCGACCTGCCGCCGGAGTTCGCCGCGAACTGGCGCATCAGCGCCGACAACTGCCTGGTGTTCGGCGCCAGCGTGCTGGGCGCGCGCAAGTACTTCCTGCCCACCGGCAACGTCGACTACCGCATCCACGGCCGCAACGGCTGGTGGCACGAGCAGGCGCGCATGCGCGAGTTCGCGCCGCAGTTCCGCTCGCGCTGCCTGATCAACCATTACGCCGCGCGCATGCACCTGGACGTCCACGCGCTGGACCTGGCCAAGGCCGAGTTCAAGTCGCGCGAACGCTGCGACTGGGAGGAGGCGCGCATCTACGCGGGCATCGCCCTGCACAGCCGGGTGTCGTGGTGGAAGCGCACCGAGCGCGCGCTGGCGATCCTGCTGCGCGGCCTGCGCGGACACTGAGCACGGGCATGAAGGTCAGCGTCGTCGCGCTCACCTACAACTGGCCCGCGGCGCTGCAGCGCCTGCTGGCCAGCCTTGCCGCGCAGACGCGCCTGCCCGACGAAGTGATCGTGGCCGACGACGGTTCGGGCGAGGAAACCCGTGCGCTGGTCGAGCGCATGGCGCGCGACTATCCGGTGCCGCTGCGCCACGTGTGGCAGGAGGATCGCGGCTTCCGCGCCGCGCGCGCGCGCAACCGCGGCATCGCCGCCAGCCGCGGCGACTACGTGATCCTGCTCGACGGCGACATGTTGCTGCACCCGCGTTTCGTCGCCGACCACCTGATGCTGGCCGAACGCGGTTTCTTCCTGCAGGGCGGGCGGATCAAGGCCACGCGCGAGGAAAGCGCCCGGCTGCTGGCGGGCGGCCAGCCGGTGTTCGCGCCATGGTCGCGCGCGGATTTCCACGAATTCGACGGTACCAGGCGCCTCTACGCGTTCCGCCAGCCGCAGCTCGCGCGCTGGAAATCGCGCTCGAAGAACGGCGGCCGCGTGATGAGCTGCAACATGAGCTTCTGGCGCGACGACCTGTTGCGCGTCAACGGTTTCGACGAACGCATGGAAGGCTATGGCGCCGAGGATCGCGAACTGGTGGCGCGGCTGGAAAACGCCGGGCTGCGCCGGCGCGCGCTGAAATGGGCCGCGCTGGCCGTGCACCTGTGGCACCGCTCGCGCGCCCAGCCCGACGTCGACGACCTCAGCCTGCCGAACAACCGCCTGTTCCACGCCACCCGCACCGAAGGCATCGTGCGTTGCGAGCGCGGCATCGACGGCCATCTCGCGGAGTTTGCCGACGCCGGACGTCTGGACGGCTAAACGGTGTCGAGCGCTTCGCGCAGCCGTGCCGGAAACGCGGAGCGCTCGGCCTCGTACCAGGTGCGCGCCGTCGCGCCCAGCGCGACGGCCTCGGCCTCCGGCATCGCCGCGCAGCGTTCGATCGCGCGCGCCATGTCCTCGTCGCGGAAGCCGTACAGCGTGGCCAGGTCCTGTGTGCCCGCGGCCTGTGCCGGCACCAGCACGCCGCGCTCGGCGGTCACCAGTTCGTGCATCGGCTCGGCGTCCAGCGTCACTACCACCGCACCGCAGCTCATCGCCTCGACCAGGTAGTGGCCGTAACCTTCCGTCTGCGACGGGCACAGGTGGAAGCGGTGTTCGTTCTGCAGCCGGCGGTAGGCCGCGTCGTCGAGGTGCTCGCGGATCAACCGCACGTTGGCCGGCAGCGCCTCCAGCTCCACCCGCTTGCGCCGCCACGCCACGGTGAGCGTGGGCCATTCGGGGTGCGCCGCCCACAGCCGCAGCAGCGCCGCGGTGCCCTTGTTGGCGCTGCGGCCGGGGCCGTGGAAGAACGCGTGCCGGCGTGGCACGGTGGCATCGAGACGGTCGGGGCTGGTGAAGCCGATGTGGCGCACGGGCTTGCCCAGCGCCGCGAACAGGCGCTCGGCATGGCGGGTCTTGGCCCACACCACGTCGATGCAGTCCAGTGCGGTGCGATCCTGCGTGCGGAAGTATTCCGGATTGGGCACCAGCACGTTGCGTCGTGCGGCGCGGGCGAATTCCGGGCGCACGCGTTCCAGCATCAGGTTGAGATCGAACGCCGGCGCGCGTCCGGCGAGGCGCAGGCGCGTGAGCCATTCGGCGAGGCGGCCGCGGTGCGGCAATCCGGTCGCGTGTACCGATGCGCCCGCCTCGCCCAGCGCCGTGGCGAGCAGGGCCATGTCGCGGCTGAGGCCCGCGCCGTTGTCGCGCGCCAGCAGCTGGATGCGCGGTGTCGCCGTCATGGTTCGGCGCCCGGGTCGCCGTCCGATGCTTCGTCCACCTTGGCCCCCGGCAGGCAGCCGGGCACCAGCGCATCGGCCTTGAACATCCACCAGTCGCGCTGGTTGGCGTGGCCGAGGGGAATCGCCTTGGCGCGGTCCACGCAGTCGCCCATCGCCGGCTGCTGCACGAACAGCCAGCGCGTGGCCCGCGCCTGCGCCTGCCACGCGACGGCGCGGGCGAACTGCAGGTGGTACGGCTGCTTGAACCCAAAGTCGGTGGCGGGGCGGCCCAGCATCAGCAGGTTCTGTTCGGTCCATGCCACCAGGCCGAGTTCGTCGTGCGGACCGAGATGGCTGCGCACCTCGGCCATCAACGCGGAGGAGGAACTGGAGGGATTGAGCAGCGGCACCGCCCAGCAGCCCCAGGCCAGCCACAGCGCGGCCATGCCGCCGCACACCGCCCACACCGCGCGGCGCAGGCGCAACGCGGTGACCAGCGCCAGTTGCACCGCGCCCAGCACCACGCACATCCACCACAGCGCGGCGCCACCGTCGGCGAGATCGCGGTCGGCGGCGAACTGCGCCACCTTCGGCGCGTGCGCGAGCAGGGCGTAGACGCCGGCGCCCAGCATCGCCGCGCCCAGCAGCGCGATGAAGGCGAGGCCTGCCGCGCGCAGCCAGCGCTTGGGCAGCAGCTCGTCCACGAATGGCGCACAGGCCAGCGCCAGCATCGGCAGCGCGGGCAGGATGTACACGTCGCGCTTGCCCGGCGAGGCGCTGAAGAACAGCAGCACCAGCAGCACCCAGCCCAGCGGCAGCAGCACGCGCGCGTCGCGCGCCTTCAAGCGCTGCCACCAGCGCGGCAGGCAGCCGGGATAGAGCAGGGACAGCGGCAACCAGCTGAACAGCAGGATCGGGATGTAGTACCACCACGCGTGGATGTGGTGCCAGGCGTGCGCGTAGCGCTTCGCGGTCTGGTGGAACAGGATGTCGTTGACGTAGGCCGCGTAAGCGGGGTTGCCGTCGCGCGCCTGCGCGACCAGCAGCATCGGCAGCAGCCACAGCGCGATCGCCGCCAGCGCCGCCGCCAGCCCCAGCAGCCAGCGCCACCACGCGCCGCGGCCGGGGCGCGCCACGCCGTCCCAGCCGCGCCACGCGGCCCAGGCGTAGGGGATCGGCATCAGCAGGGCGAGGAAACCCACGCCCTTGGTGATCACGCCCAGCCCCGCGCAGAAGCAGCCGAACCAGTACAGCGGCCAGTTCGATCTCGCACCGCTGTCGGGCGGCGCGAGCAGATGGCGCAGCAGGCCCCAGTTCGCCGCGGTGATGAAGAACACCACCAGCGGATCGATCTGCGCGCGCTGGCTCTGGTAGACGAACTGGAACGCGAGCAGCAGGCCGCCCGCGGCGTAGAGCCCCGTGCGGCGGTTCCACAACCGGCGGCCGAGGTCGTAGACCAGGAGCAGCGTGCCCAGCCCCGCCAGCAGCGAAGGCAGCATGAAGGCCAGCCGCCACCAGCGCACCAGCTCGAAGCTGGCGGCTTCCGCCCACATCAGCATCGGCGGCTTGTCCGCATACAGCTCGCTGCCGCGGTGCGGGAACAGCCAGTCGCCGCTCTCCACCATCTGTTTCGCCGCCAGCGTGAAGCGCGGCTCGTCCGACGGCCAGGGGTCGCGCAGGCCGATGCCGGCGCCAAGGATCACCAGCGCGATCACGAGTAGCAGCCAGAAGCGGCGGCGTTCCTGCGGCGTGGCCTGGGTGGGAGCGGACATGGAGCAACTCGGAAGGATGGAGAGTTTCCTGCTTTCGCCTCTCCCGCTGGCAGGAGAGGCTGCCCGGCAGGGCTGGAGAGGACGCTTTTCGTCAGGCCACGCGGCTGCGCCGCGCCCCTCTCCCGCCTTCGGCACCCTCTCCCGCAAGCGGGAGAGGGAAAACGGTCAATGCTTTTCGAGCACCGCATAGTACATGCCGTCGAGGTCGCCATCGCCGGGCAGGATCTGCCAGCCCACCGCGGCGGCTTGGCCCACGGGCAGTTCGAATGCGAGCGCGTGCGCATCCGGCCGCGCCGCCAGCAGCTCGCCCACGATCGCCTCGTTCTCCGCGCGCAACAGCGAGCAGGTGATGTAGAGCAGCCGCCCGCCCGGCGCCAGCAGCGGCCACAGCGCGGCGAGGATGCGCCGCTGCTGCGCCTGCAGCGCGGCGATGTCGCTGGCGCGCCGGTGCAGGCGCACGTCAGGCCGGCGGCGCAGCACGCCGGTGGCCGAGCAGGGCGCGTCGACCAGGATGCGGTCGAACGGCTGGCGGTTCCACCAGGCCTTCGGCGCGCCCGCGTCGCCGGTCAGCAGACGCGCGTCCAGGCGCAGCCGCTGCAGGTTCTGGCGGATGCGGTCCACGCGCGGCGGCGCGGAGTCCAGCGCGGTGAGGTCGATGTCCGCGCGCTCCAGCAGGTGGCAGGCCTTGCCGCCCGGCGCGGCGCAGGCGTCAAGCACGCGCAGCCCGTCGCGCACATCGGCGAGGTCGGCAGCGACCTGCGCGGCGCCGTCCTGCACCGCGAAGGCGCCCTCGTCGAAGCCGGGCAGGCGGGTCACATCCACGCTGTGTGGCAGCACGATGGCGTCGGCCAGCCAGGCGTGCGCTTCGGCCGTCTGGCCGTCCAGACGCAGGCGCTCGACCAGCGCCGTGCGCGTGCCGCGGCGACGGTTCGCGCGCAGCATCAGCGGCGGCTCGCGGTTGTCCGCCGTCATCACCGCCTCGGCCTGCGCCGGCCAGTCGCGCGCGATGGCGTCGGCCAGCCAGCGCGGGTGCGCGTGGCGGGTTTCGGGCTTGGCGTCGAGCGCGGCGAGATGCGTGGCGCGCTCGCGCTGCCAGCGCCGCAGCACCGCGTTGACCAGGCCCGCGAACTGCGGCCGCTTCAGCGCGCGCACCGCCTCCACCGTGGCCGCCACCGCGGCGTAATCGGCCAGCTCCAGCACCTCCAGCTGCACCAGGCCCAGCACCAGCAGCGCATGCACCACCGGCGCCTTCTTGCGCAGCGGCTGCTCCAGCAGACGATCCAGTGCGGCGTCGAACCGCGGCCACCAGCGCGCGCCGTCGCTGACCAGCGCCATCAGCAGGGCGCGGTCGCGAGGGTCGGGGAGTTTCTGCGCGTGGCGCTCCATCGCTTCGCGGAGGGAGGCGCCGTGGAGGGCGATGTCGGCGAGGGCTTTGGCTGCCAGGGCGCGGGTGTCGTTCATGGGACGCACTCGATCCCCTCTCCCGCTTGCGGGAGAGGGTTGGGATGGGGGTGGCTTTGTGGCTTGTCGTTAGCGACAGAGCGGTTTCGAGCGCCTGCCGGCGCCCGAGCTACTTTCTCTTTGCGTGCCCAAAGAGAAAGTAGCCAAAGAGAAAGGGCACCCCGCGGCGACGCTCTCCGGGCATCCTGCCCTGCGAGTCCGTGAGCCGTGGCCGGGCTTTTCGGCCGGGCCTCCTGCCCGGTCGAAAAGGCATCGCCCTCCATGGCGATGCCCGCTGCGCGGCCTTGTCGTCCACGGCTCACCGCCGCCGAGGGGCCCCGGAAGAGCAGGCGCGCATCGTGCGCGCCAGAAGCCAAGGCAAGAGCGCGAGCAAAAGCCGTGGTGCCGCAAACTTGCGGGGCTGTTGCTCTTTTGAAGAGTGCGCGCTTGGAGCGCGCTGCTTTACCCGGAGCCCCTATGGCGCGGCGGGCGGGTGGAGGAAAGTCCGACAGGATGGCCCGCAGGGATGCGGGCCAGTTTTTCGCCGGGACAGGAGTCCCGTCGAAAAACCCCGGAACCCGCCCGCGTACCCGCAGGGCAGGATGCCCGGAGGGCGCGCCATCGGGGTGTCGTTTCCTCTTGGTTACTTCTCCTTTGGACAAGCAAAGGAGAAGTAACTCGGGCGCCGGCAGGCGCTCGAAACCGCTTTGTTCCTTGCGGCAGCGGCACGAAACCGCTTTGTCGCTTGCGATAACAGCAAGAAAAGCCGAATCGGCAGAGCTCATCGCGAGCACCCGCCCCTCACCCCAGCCCTCTCCCCGAAGGGGAGAGGGAGCGAAGCTCGGGCCGCGCATTGAGGTAATCCGCGGCACTGATGCGTCGTCCGCCCGCACGCTGCAAAGAAACGACGCGCAGCACCCCTTCCCCACAGGCGATGTCGATACCCTCGCGCCCAGCGCCAACCACGCTGCCCGGCGTGGCAGCGTGCGAAAGATCGAGCGCCAACGCTCCCCACACCCTCAGCCGCTCACCGGCGATCTCCGCGTCGCTCCCCGGCCACGGATCGAACGCGCGCACCTGGCGCTCCAGTTCGATCGCGGAGCGGGTGAAGTCGAGCGCCGACTCGGCCTTGTCCAGCTTGTGCGCGTAGACCACGCCTGCGTCCGCCTGCGGTATGGCGACCAGCGTCTCGCCGGCCTGCACGCGACGCAGGCCTTCGGCCAGGGCTTCCGCGCCCAGCGCGGCGAGGCGGTCGTGCAGCGAGCCGCCGGTGTCGTCGCGGGTGATCGGGGTGCGTCGTTCCAGCAGCACCGGGCCGGTGTCCAGGCCCGCTTCCATCTGCATCAGGCCCACGCCGGTCTCGGCGTCGCCGGCGAGGATGGCGCGCTGGATCGGCGCGGCGCCGCGCCAGCGCGGCAAGAGGCTGGCGTGCACGTTCCAGCAGCCCAGGCGCGGGATGGCCAGCACCTTGCGCGGCAGGATCAGGCCGTAGGCCACCACCACCATCAGGTCGGGGCGGTAGGCGGCGAGCCGGGCCTGCGCCTCGGCGCCCTTCAGCGATTCGGGCTGCTCCACCGCGATGCCGGCGGCGAGCGCGGCCTGCTTCACCGGGCTGGGCGCGAGCTTGCGGCCGCGGCCGGCGGGGCGGTCGGGCTGGGTGTAGACGGCCACCACCTCGGCGCCGCTGGCGCGGCAGGCTTCGAGGCAGGGGACGGCGAATTCCGGGGTGCCGGCGAAGACGACGCGCAGGCTCAAGCGCTGGCCGCCTGCTTGCGCTGCTTCTCCAGACGCTTGAGCAGCAGCGAGCGCTTCAGCGGCGAGAGGTGGTCCACGAACACCTTGCCGGCGAGGTGGTCCAGCTCGTGCTGCACGGCCACCGCCAGCGGGCCTTCGGCCTCGTAGGTGAAGGCCTTGCCGTCCACGTCCCGGGCCTGCACCTTCACCTTCAGCGCGCGGGTGACGTCGGCGTAGACGCCGGGGAAGGACAGGCAGCCTTCCTGGTACACCTGGGCGCCTTCCTTCTCCACGATCTCGGCGTTGATCAGCACCAGCGGCTGCTTGCGCTCCTCGCTCATGTCGATCACCAGCACCTGCTGGTGCACGTTGACCTGGGTGGCGGCCAAGCCCACGCCGTTGGCGGCGTACATGGTCTCGAACATGTCGGCGACGAGCTGCTTGAGCCGGGCGTCGAACGCGGCGACCGGCGCGGCCTTGGTGCGCAGGCGGGGATCGGGGAATTCGAGGATGGTGAGCAGGGACATGCCGCACATTGTAATACGGGGCCGCCGGCGGGGACGGCCGAAGAATCTGCGAACCGCGCCCGATTGCGCGGCTTAATGCTTCGGTTACACTCGCGCTTACCGCGGGAGAGGGGGTTCCCACCGATGTTCAAGAAAGCCTTCACGGTGCTGGCCGGCACCATGGTCGCGGCGGCGGTGTGCGCCGCCGGTGCCGCGCAGCTGCGCAGCAACCATCCCGATTCCTACACCGTGCGCCGCGGCGACACGCTGTGGGGCATCTCGGCCAAGTTCCTCGCCAAGCCGTGGCTGTGGCCGGAGATCTGGCAGGCCAACCCGCAGGTGCGCAACCCGCACCTGATCTACCCGGGCGACGTGCTCAACCTGTCCTTCATCAACGGCCCCTCGCTGAAGCTGGAGCCGGCCGTGCATCGCGAGGGCGAGGCGGTGCCGGCGATCCCGCTGGATGCGCTCAAGACCTTCCTGAAGGACCTGCGCGTGATGGATTCCAGCGCGGTCAGCAAGGCGCCCTACGTGGTGGGCGTGGAAGAGAACCAGCTGCGCGTCACCGCCGGCCAGAACATCTACGTGCGCGGCCTCGACAGCCAGCCCGGCCAGCGCTGGGCGATCGTGCGGCCCGAGCACCTGTTCCGCGGCTACGACAACGGCGAGGGCGGCAACGCGGTGTTCGGCGACGAGCTGTTTGCCAACGCGGCGATGGTGAAGTCGCCGTGGGAAGAGGATTTCAACAACGGCTCCGGCCAGTACCGCCGCGGCCGCGACATGGGCGTCGAGGTGAAGGTGATCGGCAGCGCCGAGACGCTGCGCACCGGCGACCCGTCCACCCTGTTGGTGACCGACGCCACCCAGGAAATCCGCAGCGGCGACCGCCTCCTGCCGGTGAACGACAACCCCTACGACCCGTACTTCTACCCGCACGCGCCGCAGAGCCTGCCCAAGGACGGCCGCGTGATCGCGTTCACCGACGCGATGGACGCGGTGGGTCCGCACCAGGTGGTGGCGCTCTCGGTGGGCAAGGCCGACGGCGTCGACAACGGCACCACCTTCGCGATCTGGCAGCCCGGCGACACCATCCACGACGACGTGGCCAGCAACAGCTGGGACCGCGCCGTGGGCCAGCGGGTGACCCTGCCGGAGGAATACATCGGCCACGTGATGGTGTTCCGCACTTTCGATCATGTCAGCTACGGCCTGGTGATGGACGGCCTGCGCCCGGTGAAGAAGGGCGACGTGCTGCGCCTGCCGGAATGATTCGTAGGAGCGCACCCTGTGCGCGAATGCTCTGGCGCTTGATCGAAGCAAAAGCATTCGCGCACAGGGTGCGCTCCTACGTGAAAACCTGGGCATTGCCCGACACGACGGCGCGGCTCACCCCGCGCCGTTTTCATGGCGCACGTCCCTGTGCGCCACCCTGGCGGGCGCCCTGCGGGCGTGCAAAACGGCAGTCCTGCCGTTTTGTCGTTCTACACTGCGGCGATGGACGACACGAACGAACTGCGCGCCTGGCTCACCGCCCTGCGCACGCCGGGGCTGGGCCAGGGTGGGCTGCGCGAGGCGCTGGCCGCTGCCGACGGCCGCATCGAAGGCGCGCTGGCGTGGCTGCGCCGCCATGCCGCCGCGCTGGACGAAGGCGCCGCTGCCTGGCTGGATGCGCCCGACGAAACCCGCCTCGCGCAGGACCTCGCCTGGCTGGCCGAGCCCGGCCACCGCCTGCTGCGTTGCACCGAGGCGGATTTCCCGCCGCTGCTGGAAACCATCCCGCAGCCGCCCGCCGCGCTGTTCGTGGCCGGCGATGCCGGCCTGTTGCTGCATCCGCAGGTGGCCATCGTGGGCGCGCGCGGCGCCAGCCCGGCGGGGCTGGAACACGCGCGCCGCTTCGCCAGCGCGCTGGCGCTGGCCGGCTTCACCGTCACCAGCGGCATGGCCGAGGGCGTCGACGGCGCCGCGCACGAGGCCGCGCTGGACGCGGGCGGCGCCACCGTCGCGGTGGTCGGCACCGGGCCGGACCGGGTCTATCCGCGCAAGCACCACGTGCTGGCGCAGTGCATCGTGGCGCAGGGCGCGCTGGTCAGCGAATTCCCGCCCGGCACCGCGGCGCGCGCCGACCATTTCCCGCGCCGCAACCGGATCATCTCGGGGCTGGCGTTGGGCACCGTGGTGGTGGAGGCGGGGTTGCAGTCCGGCTCGCTGATCACCGCGCGGCTGGCTGGCGAGCAGGGCCGCGAGGTGTTCGCACTGCCCGGCTCGATCGCGAACCCGCTGGCGCGCGGCTGCCACCGGCTGATCCGCGACGGCGCGCGGCTGGTGGAGGAACCGGCCGAGGTGGCCGAGGCGCTGGCGCCGGCGGCGCGCGCGCTGGGCGTGGAGCTGGCCGAACGGCTGGCCCGGCCCGACGCCCCGCTGCCGGCCGCGGGCGGCGGCCGGCACGACGACCCGGACTACCAGCGCCTGCTGGCTGCGCTGGGCCACGATCCGGCCAGCCTGGACGAGCTGGTGCAGCGCAGCGGGCTGGCCGCGGCGGCGCTGTCCTCGATGCTGCTGATGCTGGAGCTGGAAGGCCGCGTGGCCGGCCTGCCCGGCAACCGCTACCAGCGCCTGCCTTGAACTCGCTCCGGGAGCGGCCGAACCAGCCCCGGGTCGCGCTTTCACGCCGCCCGGCTTGACAGCCTGCCGGCCGGCATGGTGTCAAATATATATAGGCATGTCGCACTGCGGCATGGATTGCCACACCCACCGCAAAGAGATTCATGGCCAAGAACCTGCTCATCGTCGAGTCGCCCGCCAAGGCCAAGACGATCAACAAATACCTCGGCAAGGACTTCCAGGTTCTCGCCTCCTACGGCCATGTGCGCGACCTGAAGCCCAAGGAGGGCGCGGTCGATCCGGATCACGGCTTCGCCATGAAATACGAGGTGATCGAGCGCAACGAGAAGCACGTCGACGCGATCGCCAAGGCCGCCAAGCAGGCCGACGACATCTACCTCGCCACCGACTTGGATCGCGAAGGCGAGGCGATCAGCTGGCACATCAGCGAGATCCTGAAAGACCGCGGGCTGACCAAGGGCAAGGCGCTGCACCGTGTGGTGTTCTCCGAGATCACGCCGAAGGCGATCAAGGCTGCGGTGGCCGCGCCGCGCCAGCTCTCGCACGACCTAGTGGACGCCCAGCAGGCGCGCCGCGCGCTGGATTACCTGGTCGGCTTCAACCTCTCGCCGGTGCTGTGGCGCAAGGTGCAGCGCGGCCTCTCCGCCGGCCGCGTGCAGAGCCCCGCGCTGCGCATGATCGTGGAGCGCGAGGAGGAGATCGAGGCGTTCAAGGCGCGCGAATACTGGACGGTGGAGGCGCAGCTGCGCCACGCCGAGGGCGAGTTCAGCGCCAAGCTCACCAAGCTCAACGGCAAGAAGTTCGAGCAGTTCGACCTCACCAACGAACACGACGCCCATGCCGCGCGCGCCGCGCTGAAGGAGGCCGCGCACGGTCGCCTCAGCGTGAGCGAAGTGGGCAGCAAGGAACGCAAGCGTCGCCCCGCGCCGCCCTTCACCACTTCCACCCTGCAGCAGGAGGCCGCGCGCAAGCTCGGCTTCACCACCAGCCGCACGATGAAGGTGGCGCAGGGCCTGTACGAAGGCGTGAGCCTCGGCAGCGAAGGCAACGTGGGCCTGATCACCTACATGCGTACCGACTCGGTGGCGCTGGCCGACGACGCGCTGGCCGAGCTGCGCGCGCTGATCGCCCGCGACTACGGCCACAAGGCGCTGCCCGACCACGCGCAGTTCTACAAGGCCAAGAGCAAGAACGCGCAGGAGGCGCACGAGGCGATCCGCCCCACCTCCGCCATGCGCACGCCGCGCGAGGTGGCCGCCTTCCTGAGCGACGAGCAGCGCAAGCTGTACGAGCTGATCTGGAAGCGCACCGTGGCCTGCCAGATGATCCACGCCACGCTCAACACCGTGTCGGTGGATTTCGAGCTGCCGCATGCCGCCGGCGGCCCCGCCGCGTTCCGCGCCACCGGCACCACCGTGGTCGACCCCGGCTTCCTCGCCGTGTACGAGGAAGGCCGCGACCAGAAGAGCGCGGACGACGACGACGAAGGCCGCCGCCTGCCGCGGCTGGAAAAGGGCGAGCAGGTGCCGCTGCACGACATCGTCGCCGACCAGCACTTCACCGAGCCGCCGCCGCGCTACTCGGAAGCCTCGCTGGTGAAGGCGCTGGAGGAATACGGCATCGGCCGCCCCTCCACCTACGCCAGCATCATCCAGGTGCTCTTGAACCGCGAATACGTGCTGCTCGACAGCCGCCGCTTCAAACCCACCGACATCGGCCGCGCGGTGGGCAAGTTCCTCACCCAGCATTTCAGCCGCTACGTGGACTACGACTTCACCGCCAAGCTCGAGGACGAGCTCGACGCCGTGAGCCGCGGCGAGGAAGCCTGGGTGCCGCTGATGCAGCGCTTCTGGCAGCCGTTCAAGCAGCAGGTGGACGAGAAGACCGAGTCGGTGGATCGCAGCCAGGCCACCGGCGCGCGCGAGCTGGGCACCGACCCCAAGAGCGGCAAGCCGGTGTTCGTGCGGCTGGGCCGCTTCGGGCCGTACGCCGCGATCGGCGACAAGGACAGCGACGAGAAGCTGCAGTTCGCCTCGCTGCGCCCCGGCCAGAGCATGCACACCATCACGCTGGCCGAAGCGCTGGAGCTGTTCAAGCTGCCGCGCAAGCTGGGCCAGGCGCCGAACGGCGACGAGGTCAGCGTGGGCGTGGGCCGCTTCGGCCCGTTCGTGAAGCAGGGCAGCACCTACGCCTCGCTCAAGCCCGAGGACGACCCCTACACCATCGAACTGCCGCGCGCGCTGCAGATCGTGGAAGAAAAACTCACGATGCTCGCCAACCGCGTGATTCTCGACTTCGGCAACGGCGTGCAGGTGCTCAACGGCCGCTACGGCCCCTACATCACCGACGGCGAGAAGAACGCGCGCATCCCCAAGGACCAGGAACCGAAGGAGCTCACCGAGGCGCAGTGCCTGGAGCTGCTCGCCGCCGCGCCCGCGAAGAAGGGCGGCCGCTTCGGCCGCAAGACCGCGGCGAAGAAGGAGCCGGTCGCGAAGAAGGCGGCGGTGAAGAAGGCCGCAACGAAGAAGGCGCCGGCCAAGAAAACAGCCGCAAAGAAAGCCGCTGCGAAAAAGACCGCGACCAAGAAAGTGGCCACGAAGAAAACCGCGGCAAAGAAGGCGCCCGCCTGATGCCGTCGGCCCCACTTGCAGGTCGGGCCGTAGGTCGGGCTTCAGCCCGACACCCGCGCCGCACATGTCGGGCTGAAGCCCGACCTACGCCAACCCAGCGGCTCGTATCGGCGCAGGCATAACATCGCCCCATGCCGCAAACCTTCACCCTGGCCGAACTCGACGCCGCTGCCACGCTGCTGCGCGCGGGCGGCGTGCTCGCCTATCCCACCGAGGCGGTCTACGGCCTGGGCTGCGATCCGCACGACCGCGCGGCCTTCGAGCAGATCTTCGCGCTCAAGCAGCGCCCCGCCACCCAGGGCGTGCTGTTGATCGCCGCCGACTTCGCCCAGGTCGAGCGCTACATCGACTTCGCGAACGTGCCGGCCGAGGTGCTGACGCAAGTGCAGGCCAGCTGGCCCGGCCCGCACACCTGGATCTTCCCGCGCAGCGCCGCCGTGCCCGACTGGGTGGCCGGTGCGCATGCGGGCATCGCGCTGCGCGTCACCGCGCACGCGCCCGCCGCCGCGCTGTGCCGCGCGTTCGGCGGCGCGCTGGTTTCCACCAGCGCGAACCCGCACGGCCAGCCGCCCGCGAGGAGCGCGCAGGCCGTGCGCGACTACTTCGGCGACGCGCTGGCCGGCCTGCTCGACGCCCCGCTGGGCGCGCAGGAGCGCCCCACCACGATCCGCGACGCACTCACCGGCGCTATCATCCGGGCCTGACTCGGCGGTGAATCGCGCCTGCCGCCGGCAGGTCCGATTCAGCGGCGCGAGCATGGGGAACCCCTAGCATCCGGACGCCACCCGCGCATGGGCGGGGCGCAGTGCGGCCGCCGGTGGCCGCGAACCTGGGAGAGCAGCGACACTTGGCCATCGTCTACGACAGCCTGGAGCGTGCATCGGCGCAAGCCGCGCTGCCCCTGCTGCACGCCTGCGATCCGCGCCGCATCGTGGCCTGGCGCCACGGCGCGGCGGTGTGCGCGGCGCAGTTCCTCGCCCATGTCGAGCAGGTCGCCGCGCTGCTGCCCGAGGCGAGCGCCGCGGTGAACCTGTGCGAGGACCGCTACGCCTTCCTGGTGGCGTTCTGCGCCATCGCGCGGCGCGGCCAGGCCAACCTGCTGCCGCCCTCGCGCGCGCCGCAGGCGGTGGAGGAGGTGATGGCCGCGCATCCGGGCAGCTACGCGCTGGGCGAACTGGCGCTGGCGTCCGCGCCGCACGGCTACCGCAAGCTGCCCGCGCTGGCGGTCGATCCCGACCCCGCGCCGGCCGCGGTGCCCACGATTCCCGCCGACCAGCCCGCGGTGATCGCCTACACCTCCGGCTCCACCGGCACGCCGCGCGCCCATGCCAAAAGCTGGCGCAGCCTCGCCGCCAGCAGCGCCGGCACGCAGGCGATGCTGGGCGCGGTGGCCGGCGCGCCGTTCCACGTGGTCGCCACCGTGCCGCCGCAGCACATCTACGGCATCGAGATGAGCGTGCTGCTGCCGCTGCTGGGCGAGGTGGCCGTGCACGCGGGGCGGCCGTTCTTTCCCGCCGACGTGGCCGCCGCGCTGGCCGAGGTGCCCGCGCCGCGCGTGCTGGTGACCACGCCGGTACACCTGCGCGCGCTGGTCGCCGCCGGCACCGCGCTGCCGCCGCTGGCGGCGATCCTGTCCGCCACCGCGCCGCTGCCGCCCGAGCTGGCGCAGACCGCCGAACAGGCCTTCGGCGCGCCGCTGCTGGAGGTGTTCGGCTCCACCGAAACCTGCGCCTTCGCCAGCCGCCGCGTCACCGCCGACGCGGACTGGACGCTGTACGAAGACGTGCGCCTGCACCCGCAGCCCGACGGCACCCTGGTCGAGGCGCCCCAGCTCGACGCCCCGGTGGTGCTGGCCGACATCGTGAGCCTGCACGACGAAGGCCGCCGCTTCCGCCTCTGCGGCCGCAACACCGACCTCCTGGAAATCGCCGGCAAGCGCGCCTCGCTCGGCGACCTCACCCGGCGCCTCCTGGCCATCCCCGGCGTACAGGACGGCATCGTGTTCCAGCTCGATTCGGCGGATGCCGCCGGCGTGCGCCGCATCGCCGCGTTGGCGGTGGCGCCTGTGCTCACCGAGGCGGCGATCCTCGACGCGCTGCGCCGCGCGGTCGATCCGGTGTTCCTGCCGCGCCGCCTGCGGTTGGTGGATGCGCTGCCGCGCAATGAGACGGGCAAGCTGCCGAGGGGGGCGCTGCTGGCGCTGCTGGGCTGAGCCTCTGGGGCCTTGCGCCCCCCTCTCCCCTTTGGGGAGAGGGCTGGGGTGAGGGGCGGGTGCTCGCGAGAATCTTTCACTTCCGTAGTTGGGCTCGCCTGCGGCGGGCTTTCGGCCGCCTGCCGGCGCCCGAGCTACTTTCTCTTTGCGTGCCCAAAGAGAAAGTAGCCAAAGAGAAAGGGCACCCCGCGGCGGCGCTTTCCGTCCGTCCGTGGACGGAAAGTCCGTGAGCCGTGGCCGGGCTTTTCGGCCGGGCTTCCTGCCCGGTCGAAAAGGCATCGCCCTCCATGGCGATGCCCGCTGCGCGGCCTTGTCGTCCACGGCTCACCGCCGCCGAGGGGCCCCGGGAAGAGCAGGCGCGCATCGTGCGCGCCAGAAGCAAGAGCAAGAGCGAAGCGCCGCAAACTTGCGAGTTCTCTCCCTCCCCTGCGCGCAGGGGAGGGCTGGGGTGGGGTGCTCTTGCCGTTGCTTCTGCGCGCTGGGAGCGCGCTGCTCTACCCGGGGCCCCTATGGCGCGGCGGGCGGGTGGAGGAAAGTCCGCAGGATGGCCCGCACGGATGCGGGCCAGTTTTTCGCCGGGACAGGAGTCCCGTCGAAAAACCCCGGAACCCGCCCGCGCACCCGCAGGGCAGGATGCCCGGAGGGCGCGCCATCGGGGTGTCGTTTCCTCTTGGTTACTTCTCCTTTGGACAAGCAAAGGAGAAGTAACTCGGGCCGCGGCAGCGGCACGAAACCGCTCTGTTCCTTGCGGCAGGCGCACGAAACTGCATTTCATGCGAGCGATATCGTTGCCAAGGCGGGCCATCCGCAGCGCCGGCTACAATAGCCGGCCACCTCATCGCTTCAGCCCCCTCTCGGAGTCACCTCATGAAAGTCCTGGTCATCGGCAACGGCGGGCGCGAGCACGCGCTGGCGTGGAAGCTCAAGCAGTCGCCGCGGGTGGACGAGGTGATCGTGGCGCCGGGCAATGCGGGCACGGCGCGCGAGCGCGGGGTGCGCAACGCGGATGTGGCGGTGACCGACCTCGAGGGCTTGCTGAAGCTGGCCAAGGCCGAGAAGGTCGAGCTGACCGTGGTCGGTCCCGAGGTGCCGCTGGTGGCGGGCGTGGTGGACAAGTTCCGCAACGCCGGCCTGCGCATCTTCGGGCCGCGCGCGGTCGCCGCGCAGCTGGAAGGCTCCAAGGCGTTCGCCAAGGATTTCCTCCTGCGCCACAACATCCCCACCGCGCGCTACGCGGTGTTCACCGAGTTGAATCCGGCGCTGGCCTATGTGCGCACGCACGGCGCGCCGATCGTGATCAAGGCCGACGGCCTCGCCGCGGGCAAGGGTGTGGTGGTGGCGTTGACGCTGGCGGATGCGGAGCTGGCGCTGCACGACATGCTGGGCGCGCACGCGTTCGGCGACGCTTCCGCGCGCGTGGTGATCGAGGAATTCCTCGACGGCGAGGAAGCGAGCTACATCGTGATGAGCGACGGCGCACACGCGCTGCCGATGGCGTCGAGCCAGGACCACAAGCGCCGCGACGAGGGCGACTTCGGCCCCAACACCGGTGGCATGGGCGCGTACTCGCCCGCGCCGGTGGTCACGCCCGAGGTGGAGCAGCGCATCCTGAAGGAAGTGATCGAGCCCACCTTGCACGGCATGGCCGCCGAGGGTGCGCCGTTCATCGGCTTCCTCTACGCGGGGCTGATGATCGACAAGGCCGGCAACCCCAAGGTGATCGAGTTCAACGTGCGCTTCGGCGACCCGGAGACGCAGCCGATCATGCTGCGCCTGAAGTCCGATCTGGTGGAACTGATCGAGGCCGCGCTGGACGGCGAGCTGCACCACACTCGCGCGCAGTGGGATGCGCGGCCGTCCATCGGCGTGGTGATGGCCGCGGGCGGCTACCCCGGCAAGGTGCGTAGCGGCGACGTGATCGAAGGCCTGGACGGCGATTTCGGCGCCGACGCGAAGGTGTTCCACGCCGGCACGAAGCTGGATGCGGAAGGCCGCGTGACCACCGCCGGCGGCCGCGTGCTCACCGTTTGCGCGCTGGGCAAGGACATCGCCGCGGCGCGCGAGCGCGCCTACGCCGCGGTGGCGAAGATCCGTTTCGACGGCGCGTTCTGCCGGCGCGATATCGCGCATCGGGCGCTGCATCGTTGAGGCGTCGACGCAACCTGTAGGAGCGCACCCTGTGCGCGAATGCTTTTCGCGAAGAGCCTCATCGCGCACAGGGTGCGCTTCTACGCGCGTCGCTGACTACGCCAGCGCCGCATCCACTACCGCCTGCGCTTCCTGCAGCAGGCTGTCGAGGTGCGCCTCGTCCTTGAAGCTCTCGGCGTAGATCTTGTAGATCGCTTCGGTGCCGGAGGGGCGGGCGGCGAACCAGCCGCTTTCGGTGACCACCTTGATGCCGCCGATCGCGGCGCCGTTGCCGGGTGCCTTGTCCAGCACCTGGGTGACTTTCTCGCCGGCGAGCGTGGTGGCCTTGAACTCGGCCGGCGAGAGCTTCGCCAGCTTGGCCTTCTGCGCGGGCGTGGCGGCGGCTTCGACGCGGTTCGCGTACGGCCGGCCCAGCTCGCGGCCGAGCTGTTCGAACAGCTCGCCCGGATCCTTGCCCGTGCGCGCGGTGATTTCGGCGGACAGCAGGGCGGGCACCAGGCCGTCCTTGTCGGTGACCCAGGCCGAGCCGTCGTGGCGCAGCAGCGAGGCGCCCGCGCTTTCCTCGCAGCCGAAGCCGAGCTGGCCGTCGAACAGGCCTTCGGCGAACCACTTGAAGCCGACCGGCACCTCATACAGCGTGCGGCCGAGGCGCTGCACCACGCGGTCGATCAGCGCGGTGGTGACCACGGTCTTGCCCACGGACACCTTCGCGTTCCAGCGCGGGCGGTGGCGGAACAGGTAGTCCACCAGCACCGACAGGTAATGGTTCGGCTCCATCAGGCCGGCCGAGCGCGACACCACGCCGTGGCGGTCGTGGTCGGTGTCGCAGGCGAAGGCCACGTCGTACTGGTCCTTCAGCCCGATCAGCCGCTGCATCGCGTATTTCGAGGACGGATCCATGCGAATCTTGCCGTCCCAGTCCACGGTCATGAACGCGAACTGCGGATCGACCGCCTGGCTCACCACGCGGAGATCCAGCTTGTAGCGTTCGGCGATCGGCGCCCAGTAGTGCACGCCGGCGCCGCCCAGCGGGTCCACGCCCATGCGCACGCCCGCGCCGCGGATCGCGTCGAAGTCGACGATGTTCGCGAGGTCCGCCACGTAGGCGCTGAGGTAGTCGTGCTCGTGCGTGGTGGCCGCCTGGCGCGCCTGCGCGTACGGTACGCGCTTCACATCCTTCAGCCCGGCTTCGAGGATCGCGTTCGCGCGGTTCTCCACCCACTTCGTGATGTCGGTGTCGGCGGGGCCGCCGTTGGTGGGGTTGTACTTGAAGCCGCCGTTGTCGGGCGGGTTGTGCGAGGGCGTGATCACGATGCCGTCGGCAAGGCCCGTCGTGCGGCCACGGTTGTAGACCAGGATCGCGTGCGACACCGCCGGTGTGGGCGTGAACTCGCCGCCCGCGGAGATCATGGTTTCCACGCCGTTCGCGGCCAGCACCTCCAGCGCGTTCTCGAACGCGGGCTGCGACAGCGCGTGGGTGTCGGCGCCGATGAACAGCGGGCCGTCGATACCTTTCGACTTGCGGTAGTCGCAGATCGCCTGGCTGATCGCGAGGATGTGCCGCTCGTTGAAGCTGCCGTCGAACGAGCAGCCGCGGTGGCCGGAGGTGCCGAACGCCACGCGCTGCGCGGGCACCGACAGATCGGGCTTCACCGCCGTGTACGCGGCGAGCAGCTTGCCGATGTCGACGAGGATGGATGCCGGTGCCGGCTTGCCGGCGAGTGGGCTGATCTGCTGGCTCATGGGGCCTCGGGCGATATGTTCTTGCTGTCATTCCGGCGCAGGCCGGAATCCAGTGATGGTATGGCTCGGACTGGCGTGGCAGTCACTGGATCCCGGCCTGCGCCGGGATGACGGTCATGGGAACCTTCGCGTGATTGTTGCTCACGCGCGCTCTGATGTGGGCTTGCCATCGCGCAGTGCGCGGTAGCGACGGATCAAGGCATTCGTCGAACTGTCGTGCGCCAGCTTCGGTTCGGTCGGCGCGACCAGTTCGGCGATGGTGGTCTTCGCCAGCTGCTTGCCCAGCTCCACGCCCCACTGGTCGAAGGAGTCGATGTCCCAGATCGCGCCCTGCACGAACACGCTGTGCTCGTACAGCGCCACCAGCGTGCCCAGCGCGAACGGCGTGAGCCGCTCGGCGAGGATGGTGCTGCTGGGCCGGTTGCCCTCGAACGTGCGGTGCGGCACCAGCGCTTCGGGCGTGCCCTCATTGCGCACTTGCTCGGCGGTCTTGCCGAAGGCCAGCGCCTCGCCCTGCGCGATCAGGTTCGCGATCAACAGATCGTGCTGGTCGCCGCCGCCTTGCGCGGGCACGGGCTGCAACGGCTGGCCGAAGCCGATGAAGTCGCAGGGGATCAGGTGGGTGCCCTGGTGGATCAGCTGGTAGAACGAGTGCTGGCCGTTGGTGCCCGGCTCGCCCCAGTAGATCGGGCCGGTGGCGTAATCCACGTGCGCGCCGTCCAGCGTGACGTGCTTGCCGTTCGACTCCATCGTGAGCTGCTGCAGGTAGGCCGGGAAGCGCTTGAGGTATTGCTCGTAGGGCAGCACGGCCACCGTGGCGGCGCCGAGGAAATTCGCGTTCCACAGGCCGAGCAGGCCCATCAGCACGGGCAGATTGCGCTCGAACGGCGCGCTGCGGAAATGCTCGTCCATCGCGTGGAAGCCGGCGAGCATCGCGCGGAAATGCTCCGGGCCGATCGCCAGCATGGTGGACAGGCCGATCGCCGAGTCCATCGAGTAGCGGCCGCCCACCCAGTCCCAGAAGCCGAACATCTGCGCGGTGTCGATGCCGAACTTTTCCACTTCCGCGGCGGCGGTGGACACCGCCACGAAGTGCTTCGCCACGGCGCGCTCGTCGCCCAGCGCGGCCACGCACCAGGCGCGCGCCGCATGCGCGTTGCTGAGCGTTTCCAGCGTGGTGAAAGTCTTGGAGCAGACGATGAACAGCGTCTCGGCGGCGTCGAGGTCGCGCACGGCTTCGGCGAAGTCGGTGCCGTCCACGTTGGAGACGAAGCGGAACGTCATGTCGCTGCGGCTGTAGTCGCGCAGCGCCTCGCAGGCCATCACCGGGCCGAGGTCGGAGCCGCCGATGCCGATCGAGACCACGTTGCGCATCGGCTTGCCGCTGTGGCCCTTCCACGCGCCGCTGCGCACGGCGTCGGCGAACGCGGTCATGCGGTCCAGCACCGCGTGCACGTCAGGCACCACGTCGTGGCCGTCCACGAGGATGTGCGCGTCGCGCGGCGCGCGCAGCGCCACGTGCAGCACGGCGCGGTTCTCGGTGGCGTTGATCTTGTCGCCGCGGAACATCGCGGCGATGTGGCCCGGCAGGTCGCGTGCCTGCGCCAGCGCGCGCAGCAGGCGCAGCGCCTCGTCGTCCACGCGCTGCTTGGAGTAGTCGAAATACAGGCCTACCGCCTCGGTTGCGAGGCGCTCGCCGCGCTTGGGATCGGCGGCGAACAGCTCGCGCAGGTGGAGCGTCTCGAGGTGGTTGCAGTGCTGCTGCAGGGCTTGCCATTCGGGCAGCAGGGTGAGGTCGGCGCGGCTCATCGGGCAACCGGCTCCTTGCCCTTGGCCGCCAGCGCGGCCTGCTTGTCGGCGATGCGCTGGAGCATCTGCCGCCACGATTTCACGAAGGCATCGGCGCCGTCGTCCTGCAGCTTCTTCGCCAGCGCGTCGAGGTCCACGCCGGCGGCGGCGATCTTCGCCAGCACCGCTTCGGCATCGCCGCCGTCCACCGGCATCGGCGCGCCCGGCTTGCCGTGGTCGGCCACCGCATGCAGGGTCTTCTCGGGGATGGTGTCGACGGTGTTCGGCGCGGCCAGCGCGTCCACGTACAGCGTGTCGGAGGCGTTCGGATCCTTGGTGCCGGTGCTGGCCCACAGCAGGCGCTGCGGGCGCGCGCCTTTGGCGGCGAGCTTCTGGAAGCGCGCCGAGGCCAGCAGCTCCCGGTACGCGCGGTAGGTCTGCTTCGCCACCGCGATGCCCAGCGTGTTGTGCTGCGCGGCGGGCAGCTGCGGGTTCGCGGCCACGTCCCAGCGGCTGACGAAGACCGAGGCCACCGAGGCCACCAGCGGGTCGAGCCCCGCGGCAAGGCGCCGCTCGATGCCGCGCAGGTAGGCTTCCGCCGCGGCCTGGTACTGCGCGCAGGAGAACAGCAGGGTCACGTTGATCGGGATGCCGCGGAAGATCGCCTCCTCGATCGCCGGGATGCCCTCGGGCGTGCCGGGGATCTTCACGTACAGGTTCGGCCGCTGCGCCTGCGTGTGGATCGCGGCGGCGGCGGCGATGGTGCCGGCGGTGTCGGCGGCGAGCAGCGGCGAGACCTCCATCGACACCCAGCCGTCCACCTGGTGGGTGGCGTCGAACACCGGCTTGAACAGGTCGGCGGCGCGGCGCAGGTCTTCCAGCGCCAGCTCCATGAACAGCGGCTCGCCCGCCATGCCGGCCAGCGACTTGGCGTGGATCGCCGCGTCGTAGGCCTCGCCGCCGCCGATCGCCGCGTCGAAGATGCTGGGGTTGGAGGTGAGGCCGGTCACCGAGAACTCGGCGATGTAGCGCGCCAGCGTGCCGTCGTCGAGCAGGGTGCGGGTGATGTTGTCCAGCCAGAGGCTCTGGCCGAGGTCGTGCAGTTGCTGGGTCGCTTTCATGCTGGCTCCGGGGATGATGGGCAAGGCTTCGAACCCGGCAATGCCGTCATTTCCGCGCAAGCGGAAATCCATTTCCGGATGTGCGGGAGATCGACATGGATGCCCGCGTTCGCGGGCATGACGTCTCGGCAGTCGGGCAAGGTTCGAGGCATGGGGTGGTGGGAGGCGTTCCGCTCAGGTCGCGCCGGGCAGGAGGTCTGCAAGCTTACGCTCCTGCAGTTCCGCGATGCACGCGATCGCGAGGTCGGGCGCGGGGTCGATGCGCTGGCCGGCCGCGGCCGCGGCGTAATGGCCCTGGCGCACCCACACCGTGGTGAGGCGCGCGCCGAGCTGGCGCTTCATCGCGGCGAGGATGTCGGGCTTGTCGTCCACCATCGCGTAGTGCGCGGCGGGGTAGCGCTGCTGCATCGCGTCCAGCATCTGCTGCTTGTGCAGGTAGACCAGCACGTCGCCGTCCAGCGCATGCCACAGCCCGGCGCGGTGGATCTTGCGCGGCTGGAACACCACGTCGCCGTCGGAGAGGATCACCGGCCGGCCCAGCGTGCGCAGGTGGGCGAGCGTTTCCAGCGCGCCGGGGAACAGCCGCCGTTCGAACGGGTAATCCAGCAGGAAGCCGGACATCGCCAGCAGCTCGGGGTGGTTGTCCAGCCCGTGGCGGAAGCGCTGCAGGGCGTCGAGGTAGTCGGCATAGCCGCGTTCCTCGCGCAGCTGCGCGTAGATCGCCCAGTAGCGCTCGCGCTCGGCGGCGCCGAAGCGGCGCTCCAGCTCGGCGCCGAGGTCGGCGGCGAAGCGGTCGTTGTCGAGCAGGGTGTCGTCCACGTCCAGCAGGACCACCAGCGGCTCGGGCCTGGCGGCGTCGATCAGCATGGCGGCGTGGCCTCCGGCTGCGGGTCGTGCCAGCCCTCGTCGCCGGCCAGCGCGGCCGCCTCGGGCGGGCCCCAGCTGCCCGGCGCGTAGGGGCGCACCGCGGTCTCGTGGTCGAGCACGTTGTCCACCACCCGCCACGCCGCCTCCACGCATTCGTCGCTGGTGAACAGCGCGTTGTCGCCGCGCAGCGCGTCGCCCAGCAGGCGCTCGTAGGGCGACATCTCCGCGCCGCTGTGGTGGCGCGCGACCAGCTCCACCGGCTCGCCCTGCATCGTCTCGCCGGCGCGCTTCACCCGCATGCCCTCGGCAAGCACCACCTGCGGGCTGAGCCGGAAGCGGAAGTAGTTCGACTGCGGCGCGCCGACCGCGTCGAACACCGACAGCGGCGGCGCCTTCATGTCCACCATCACCTGGGTGGTGGTGAGCGGCAGCTTCTTGCCGGCGCGGATCAGGAACGGCACGCCCGACCAGCGCCAGGTGTCGATCGCGAGGCGCAGCGCCACGAAGGTCTCCACCTCGGAGTCCGGCGCCACGCCGGCCACCTCGCGGTAGCCGCGGTACTGGCCGCGCACCACGTCCGCCGGCGCGAGCGGGCGCATCGCGCGGAACAGCCGCAGTTTCTCCGCGTTCAGCGCCGCGGGGTCGCTGCCGATCGGCGCGTCCATCGCCAGCAGCGAGGTCACCTGCAGCAGGTGGTTCTGCAGCACGTCGCGGATCGCGCCCACGCCCTCGTAGAAGCTGCCGCGGCCGTCCACGCCGAACTCCTCGGCCATGGTGATCTGCACGCGGTCCACGTAGCGGTTGTTCCACACCGGCTCCAGCACGCTGTTCGCGAAGCGGAAGTACAGCAGGTTCTGCACCGCCTCCTTGCCCAGGTAATGGTCGATGCGGAACACCGAGGTTTCCGGGAACACCGCGTGCAGCGTGCGGTTCAGCGCCTGCGCCGAGGCGAGGTCGCGGCCGAACGGCTTCTCCACCACCACCCGCGCGCCGTCCGCGCAGCCCGCGGCCTTCAGGCCGCCCACCACCGTGCCGAACAGCACGGGCGGGATCGCGAGGTAGTGCAGCGGCGCCTGCGCCGCGCCCAGCGCCTGCTTCAGCTGCACGAAGGTGGCCGCATCGTTGTAGTCGCCGTCCACGTACTGCAGCCGTGCCGCCAGCTTCGTGAACGCGGCCTCGTCCAGCGTGCCGCCGGCCTTCTGTGCCGCCGCCGCCACGCTGTCGTGCGCGCGCTGACGCAACTGCTCCACCGACCAGCCCGCATGCGCCACGCCGATGACCGGCACGTCCAGCCCGTCGCGCGCCACCATCGCCAGCAGCGCGGGGAAGATCTGCTTGTACGCCAGGTCGCCGGTGGCGCCGAAAAACACCAGGGCATCGGAAGCGGAGGTCGTCATGGGCCGGGTTTGCTCCGTGTGGGAAGGGTGCGCGCGGCGCGGCGCTTGCAGCAGGCTCGCCGCGGTTCGCCTGCGCGCGCCAAAGCGCCGCCTAGCCTGCCGGGCGCGCGGTGAAGCTCGCGCATAGGCGATGCTACGCGATGCGGCGTGCTCGGTGATGCCGAAGCCGGCTTTCCCTGCTGGGGTGCGATAAACTAGTCACCAGTCTGGTCAGATTGAGGTGACCCATGAGTGTATGGCCCGTACAAGATGCCAAGGCCCGTTTCAGCGAACTCTTGGAAGCCTGTGTTCACGATGGTCCTCAGCTTGTCACCAAGCGGGGCGCCGAAACTGCGGTATTGGTTGATGTGGCCGAGTGGCGACGCCTGAAGCAGGCCGCAAGGCCCAGCCTGAAAGATTTGCTCCTGTCGCCGGAGGGACGTGGGGATATCCATCTCCCTGCGCGGGGCGGGGCAAGACGCCGTCCAGTGAAGGAGCTGCCCTGATGTTCTTGCTCGATACCAACGTGGTATCTGAACTCAGAAAGCAAAAGCCGCACGGTGGGGTTGTTGCATGGATTGAACAGGCGGCAGATGCTGAGCTGCATCTGTCCGCAGTCACGATCGGCGAAATTCAAGCCGGGATCGAGCTCACCAAAGAGCAAGACAAGGCCAAGGCAACGGAGTTGACGCATTGGCTGGATCAGCTTGCGGCAGCCTATAACGTGATTCCGATGGACGGGCAGGTGTTCCGTGAATGGGCAAGGCTCATGCATCGGAAGTCGGACACGCTATATGAAGATGCAATGATTGCCGCAACTGCACGGATCCACGGCTTGACTGTCGTGACGCGAAATGTGGCGGACTTCAAAGGGTTCAAGGTTCCGCTCTTGAACCCGTTTGCGAAAAAGTAACTGCAGCAGGCTAACGCTTGAATTTAGCGGCGCGCGCAGCGCGTCCGCTGGAATGAGTTGTTAGGTGTGCTAGCGGACAACTGAGTACACCAACCAAAACACGAGCCCAAAGAGGACGATTGCCAACGCAACAGCAAACTTGTTGCCTGTTGGACTGCCCTCGACGTATGACTCCGGATGCTCCGACGTCTGACGCCAGGTGGCTCGCAGCTCCATGACAAGTGCGATGAACAGAGGCAAGAATGCCGCAGCAATGACCAGCTTGGGTGCGCGAAGCATTGAGGTTGATGCCAGCAACCAAATGGCGGCAGGCAACGTAACCAGCCAGAGCCCAGCAACTTTCCATTTTGCGGCGACCTTCATCGCACACCTAACGCTTGAGTTGAGCGGCGGTGCAGCCGTCCGCCTTGAACGAATTGTTAGATACGTGGATCCCGTACGGCCTCAAGAAGCGGCAACTCTTTCTCTGTTATCCACAGCTCGTCAGTTTCTTCATTCTTCTTGAATTCAGTTTCCAAGAATTTATTATGATACATCGCTGCCCAGAGATATTTCACGGATTCTCCGTCCAGCTCGGTGATTGACTTGATATTACTAAGAATATTTGCCTTGTGTTGTTTCAGGAAAGAGTAGCGGCCTAAGTGAGGGTCATCTATGTTGTTGATCGTTACTCGTAGGTAATCAACATAGTGAATTCCGTCACTTCCTCTCTGTATTTCCCTCTTGATGTATCCGAGCTCATCCTCTAGGTCGTTGTGGAAGGAATATAATCTTGGCTCGCTTTTCATTGCATCCAAAATCCTTCGATCAACAACGATTCGCGGGTAATTTGCGATCTTCGATTCAAGGTCATAGGCCCACCCCTTTCAAGGTGTTTTCACAGGAAGCCGCTACTCTGCGATTTTCGCCGAGGAAGGTGGCATATGACGTGGCA
>OFTY01000389.1_pt1 | contig 33300 bp, 19 predicted proteins | sample 1775061 | NCBI WGS metagenome assembly OFTY01 (sample SAMN08195773, study PRJEB24354) | sludge metagenome | isolation source: sludge from phenol fed wastewater aerobic bioreactor B | place: India: Nagpur | collected 2016-09-16 | reverse complement strand
CGCGGTGACGGCCGTGGTGGGGCTGGGACAGCCCTCGACGCTCGCTCTGGGCGTGATAGCGGCGGCGAATTCGGCGGTCGGGTAAGCGGTTTCCCCGGGGCCGTGGAAGCCCTGCTTTACGGGCTTTTTACCTGCATTTGTGACGGTTTTGCTCGCGGCGGTGGGCGTGGGCAGAATTGGCGTTGATGCACTCGTTCGGTGCAGTGCGAAGCGGCCGAAACGGGACTATGTTCGCGCATTGTGGTTGGAGTGGCCCGCCTCGCTGCGCTCGACGGGTGAGCTGACTATGTGTGCGTTACTTGCTCGTGATGTGGCCTACGGCGAGACGGGAAAAGAACATTCGACGCTTGCGTTTCGGGGCGCCACGTGCGATATAGTCACACCGGATCGTTCCGATAACGGTCCGTAGCGCGTCGCCTTCGGTAAGGCGATCGAAGCTTGCTGGACGTTCCTCAAGTCCAGCGCGTGCGGGGGCGCGACCTCGCGCACATGCCCTACCAGTAGGAGGTAGTAGTGAATCGAGGAAAAACCGCGCTGAAGCGGGGCGTCGCAGTAGCTTCGGTTGCAGCGATGGCCATCGCAGGCGCAGTACTTGCCGCCCCCGCGGCGAGCGCGGAGAGCAGGGCGGCGGCGGCGGCAAGGCGGCGCAGGCTGGCGACGGAGGCGGGCGGCAAGGTGTTCATGAGGGCTCTCGGAGGTTCCTGGGCGGTGTCGGGCCGGGGCCTTGCGGTCTGTGGCCGGTCGGCGGGCTCGGTATACTGGGTTTCATTGTAGCCACGGCCCGCCGGGGCGGGTCGCACCGGGCGCTCCGGCCTCGGGCAGCGGAGCCCCGCAAACGGGTCGCGCCGGCCCTTTTTCGCATTTCTCCATGAGCTTACGCATCTACAACACGCTCACGCGTGCGCTGGAGGCATTCCAGCCCCTCGAAGCCGGCCATGTGCGCATGTATGTCTGCGGCATGACGGTGTACGACCTGTGCCACCTCGGCCATGCCCGCTCGATGATTGCCTTCGACGTGGTGCAACGCTGGCTGCGCGAGAGCGGCTGGCGCGTGACCTACGTGCGCAACATCACCGACATCGACGACAAGATCATCCGCCGCGCGCTGGACAACGGCGAGACGCTGCGCAGCCTGACCGATCGCATGATTGCCGCGCTGCATGAGGACGCCGATGCGTTGGGCGTGCAGCGCCCCACGCACGAGCCGCGCGCCACCGACTATGTGCCGCAGATGCTCTCGCTCATCCACACGCTCGAGGCCCGGGGCCTGGCGTACCGCGGCGAGGGCGGGGACGTGAACTTCGCCGTGCGGCGCTTTCCCGGCTACGGCAAGCTCTCGGGCAAGTCGCTCGATGAACTGCACGCCGGCGAGCGCGTGGCGGTGGCCACCGGCAAGGAAGACCCGCTGGACTTCGTGCTGTGGAAGGGCGCCAAGCCCGACGAGCCCGAGGAGGCGAAGTGGGACGACACGGTGGCGCAAGGCGGCCAGCCCTACGGCCGCGGCCGCCCGGGCTGGCACATCGAATGCTCGGCCATGAGCTGCGCGCTGCTCGGCGAGAGCTTCGACATCCACGGCGGCGGCGCGGACCTGCAGTTTCCGCACCACGAGAACGAGATCGCGCAGAGCGAGGGCGCGCACGGCCGGCCGCTGGCGCGCTTCTGGATGCACAACGGCTTCATCAACGTGGACAACGAGAAGATGTCCAAGTCGCTGGGCAACTTCTTCACCATCCGCGACGTGCTCAAGGTGTTCGACGCGGAGACGGTGCGCTTCTTCGTCGTGCGCAGCCACTACCGCAGCCCGCTGAACTACAGCGATGCGCACCTGGCCGACGCGCGCGCCGCGCTCAAGCGGCTCTACACCGCGCTCGACGCGGTGCCGCCCGAGCCGCTGGCCGCCATCGACTGGACCGAGCCGCACGCCGCGCGCTTCAAGGCCGCGATGGACGAGGACTTCGGCACCCCCGAGGCGGTGGCCGTGCTGTTCGAGCTCGCCGGCGAGGTCAACCGCAGCCGCTCGGGCACGCTGGCCGGCCTTCTCAAGGCGCTGGGCGGCACGCTGGGCCTGCTGCAGGACGTGCCGCAGCGTTTTCTGCAGGCGGGCAGCCAGCTCGACGAGGCCGCCATTGCCGCGCAGATCGCCGCGCGCGCAGCGGCCAAGGCAGCGAAGAACTTTGCCGAAGCCGACCGCATCCGCAACGAACTGTTGGCCGCGGGCATCGTGCTCAAGGACTCGCCCACCGGCACCACCTGGGAGGCGGCCCCGCGATGAGTTTCTCAGCCTTTTGGGCCAAACCCCAGCGTGAACCGGCGCATGGCTGCTATTGAAAAAGAAGCGTCCATGACGACGCCCGCCTACTGGGCCGACGCCTGCAAGCACCTCACGCGCAAGGACCGCGTGCTCAAGCGCCTGATTCCGCGCTTCGGTGACGCCTGCCTGCAGTCGCGCGGCGATGCCTTCTCCACGCTGGCGCGCTCCATCGTCGGGCAGCAGATCTCGGTCAAAGCCGCGCAGACCGTGTGGGAGCGCTTCGAGCGCCTGCCCACGCAGATGACGCCGGCGCAGGTGCTGCGGCTCAAGATCGACGACATGCGGGCAGCGGGGCTCTCCGCGCGCAAGGTGGAGTACCTGGTCGATCTGGCGCTGCATTTCGAGTCCGGCCGGGTGCATGTGAGCGCCTGGCAGGAGATGGACGACGAGGCCATCATCGCCGAGCTGGTGGCCATCCGCGGCATCGGCCGCTGGACGGCCGAGATGTTCCTCATCTTCCACCTGCTGCGCCCCGATGTGCTGCCGCTCGACGACGTGGGGCTGATCCGCGGCATCAGCCAGAACTACTTCTCCGGCGAGGCGGTGAGCCGCAGCGACGCGCGCGAAGTCGCCGCCGCCTGGGCGCCCTACCGCAGCGTGGCGACTTGGTATATTTGGCGCTCGCTCGACCCCGAGCCCGTGGCCTACTGATCCGCGCCACCGCGCCGCCCCATCCGCGCAACCGAACGCCCCCGCCGCGCCGCGCCCCGATGCGCGCGCGGCCCACAAGGAGACACCGCCTTGGCCAAGAAAACCTTCCTGGACTTCGAACAACCGATCGCCGAGCTCGAGCACAAGATCGAGGAACTGCGCTACGTGCAAACCGAGTCGGCGGTCGACATCTCCGAAGAGATCGACCAGCTCAGCAAGAAGAGCCTGCAGCTCACCAAGGACATCTATTCCGACCTCAGCGCCTGGCAGATCACCAAGATCGCGCGTCACCCCGAGCGGCCCTACACCCTCGACTACGTCGCCGAGATCTTCACCGACTTCACCGAACTCCACGGCGACCGCCACTTCGCCGACGACCAGAGCATCGTCGGCGGCCTGGCGCGCTTCAACGGCGCGCCCTGCATGGTCATCGGCCACCAGAAAGGACGCGACACCAAGGAGCGTGCGCGGCGCAACTTCGGCATGACCAAGCCCGAGGGCTACCGCAAGGCGCTGCGCCTGATGAAGACCGCCGAGAAATTCGGCCTGCCGGTGTTCACCTTCGTCGACACGCCCGGCGCCTACCCCGGCATCGATGCCGAGGAGCGCGGCCAGTCCGAAGCCATCGGCCGCAACATCTTCGAGATGGCGCAGCTCGAAGTGCCCATCCTCACCACCATCATCGGCGAGGGTGGCTCCGGCGGTGCGCTGGCCATCTCGGTGGCGGACCAGGTGCTGATGCTGCAGTACGCCGTCTACTCCGTCATCAGCCCCGAAGGCTGCGCCTCCATCCTCTGGAAAACCGCCGACAAGGCCGAGGAAGCCGCCACCGCGCTGGGCATCACCGCCCACCGCCTCAAGGCCCTGGGGCTGGTGGACAAGATCGTCAACGAACCCGTTGGCGGCGCCCACCGCGACCCGCGGCAGATGGCCGCCTTCCTCAAGCGCGCGCTCACCGACGCGCTGCGCCAGATCAGCGACCTCAAACCACGCGAACTGCTCGACCGCCGTTATGCACGGCTGCAGAGCTATGGCCGCTTCACCGACACCAAGGCCGACGCCAGCCGCTGACGCCCGGCGCACCCCGGCCGGCTGCGTGCGCGCCGCTGTGCAGTTGGTGCGGCGCGGCCCCGCATGACCCAGTCCGTGACCGCAGCCCTGGGCGCATTCGCGCCCGGCCTGCCGCTGGCCGTGGGCCTGAGCGGCGGGGCCGACTCCACCGCCTTGCTTCTGGCTTGCGCGCGGCGCTGGCCGGGGCAGGTACTTGCGGTTCACGTGCACCACGGCCTGCAGGCCGCGGCCGATGCCTTCGAGGCGCATTGCACGGCCCTGTGCGCCCGGCTGGGCGTGCCCCTGGTGGTGCGGCGTGTGGATGCACGCCCCGCGCCGGGCCAAAGCCCGGAAGACGCCGCGCGCCGCGCCCGGTATGAGGTTTTTCGCGCCATTCCCAGCGCCGAATGGTCACCGTTTGCTCTCAAAGACATCGCGCTTGCGCACCATGCGGATGACCAGGCCGAGACACTGCTGATCGCCCTCTCGCGCGGCGCGGGCCTGCCCGGGCTCGCCGCCATGCCCGCGCATGCCAAGCGCGCCGGGCTGCGCTGGCACCGCCCGCTGCTGGGCGTGCGCGCCGACGCGATCCGCGACTGGCTGCGCGCACGGGGCGAGACCTGGGTCGAGGACCCGAGCAACGCCGACCCGCGCTTCACCCGCAACCGCCTGCGAACCGAGGTGCTGCCCGCGCTCGAGGCGGCCCAGCCCCAGTTCCGCGACACCTTTGCGCGCTGCGCCCGCCATGCCGCGCAGGCGCAGCAACTGCTCGACGAGTTCGCCGCGCTCGACCTCGCCACCCTGGGCCTGCCGCCGTCCATCGCCGCGCTGCGAACCCTGAGCGCCGCGCGCCAGGCCAACGTGCTGCGCCACTGGCTGCGCCATCACCACGCCACCGTGCCCACCGATGCGCAGCTTGCCGAGCTGCTGCGCCAGATCGACCACTGCCGCACCCGTGGCCACCGGCTGCACCTGCGCGTGGGGCATGGCTTCGTGCGCCGCGAAGGCGCGGGGCTGGTCTGGTCCGCGGCCTGAGGCAACGCTGAACAAGTCCCTCGCGCGCCGCGCATCTCGGCCGCGGGCGGCCTGCTTCGTTGCAAATGCTCGCCATAGCCGCCGCTATGGCTGCGCTTTGCGCCTCGCATTCCATCCCGCGGCCGTGCGCGCGGCATCGCAGGGACTTATTCAGCGTTGCCCTAAGGTATTCCCACACGCGGCGCCGGTACAATCAATAGGTTTTGCCGGTGCGCCAGCAAAGCCATTTCTCATCTGCGACACAGACCATGGCATTGATCGTTCATAAATACGGCGGCACGTCGATGGGCTCGACCGAGCGCATCCGCAACGTCGCCAAGCGCGTGGCCAAATGGGCCCGCGCGGGCTACCAGATGGTGGTCGTCCCCAGCGCCATGAGCGGCGAAACCAACCGCCTGCTCGGGCTGGCCAAGGAACTCGCGCCCTCGCGCACCGACACCGCCTACCACCGCGAACTCGACATGCTCGCCGCCACCGGCGAGCAGGCCTCGTCTGCGCTGCTGGCCATCGCCCTGCAGGCCGAGGGCATGCAGGCCGTGAGCTACGCCGGCTGGCAAGTGCCCATCCGCACCGACAGCGCCTACACCAAGGCCCGCATCGACTCCATCGACGACGAAAAAGTGCGCGCCGACCTGGCCGCCGGCCGCGTCGTCATCGTCACCGGCTTTCAGGGTGTGGACGAAGGCGGCAACATCACCACGCTTGGCCGTGGCGGCTCCGACACCTCGGCCGTGGCCGTGGCCGCGGCCCTCAAGGCCGACGAGTGCCTGATCTACACCGACGTCGACGGCGTCTACACCACCGACCCGCGCATCGTGCCCGAGGCGCGGCGCCTGCACAGCATCAGCTTCGAGGAGATGCTGGAGATGGCCAGCCTGGGCTCCAAGGTCCTGCAGATCCGCTCGGTCGAGTTCGCCGGCAAGTACAAGGTGCCGCTGCGTGTGCTCTCGAGCTTCACGCCCTGGGACATCCCGATCGACGAGGAATCGCGCTCGGGCACTCTGATCACTTTCGAGGAAGATGAAAAAATGGAACAAGCCGTCGTCTCCGGCATCGCCTTCAACCGTGACGAAGCCAAGATCTCCGTGCTCGGCGTGCCCGACAAACCCGGCATCGCCTTCCAGATTCTCGGTGCCGTGGCCGACGCCAACATCGAAGTCGACATGATCATCCAGAACGTCAGCAAGGACGGCCGCACCGACTTTAGCTTCACCGTGCACCGCAACGACTTCGCCCGCACGATGGATCTGCTCAAGGACAAGGTCGCCCCGGCGCTGGGCGCGCAGGAAGTGCTGGGCGACGCGAAGATCTGCAAGGTCTCCATCGTCGGCATCGGCATGCGCAGCCACGTCGGCGTGGCCAGCACCATGTTCCGCAGCCTCTCGGAAGAGGGCATCAACATCCAGATGATCTCCACCTCCGAGATCAAGACCTCTGTCGTCATCGACGAGAAATACATGGAACTCGCCGTGCGCGCCCTGCACCGCGCCTTCGACCTGGACCAGGCCTGATCTGGCATAATCTCGGGCTGAAGGAAACGTGACCGAGTGGCCGAAGGTGCTCCCCTGCTAAGGGAGTATGGGGTGTAGAGCCTCATCGAGGGTTCGAATCCCTCCGTTTCCGCCAAATTCAGGAACCCCTAGGCAGGTAATCTGCTTAGGGGTTTAGTATTTTTTGACTTGTCCGACAGGGTCAGTGGCGGCGGTGTGGCATGGCGTGGTTTTGGTGTCGTGGGGGCTCGAGCGGATGGCGGTGGCCGCGCGAACCGAAACCCTCTCCGGTAGCAATCCTCGAGCCACTGGGCAGCGCCTGCCACCAGGCGCTGGTAACTACCTGATCTTGCATAAGACCGTGGCGAGTATCATCAGGTTCCATTCGTAGAAGCGTCAGCATTTAGTCTTGCTTTTGCTCGCGGCAGCGCCCTTAGCCATCACTGTCTGCCCCGGACTCCTGGAATTTCGTAGTAGGAGAGTATCGGTGGCATGTAGGCCATAAAGCGGCGAGAGGCAGCCAAGATGCGCCGAATGGTTGAGGGAGAGGAATCCGTGGACGTTTTTCGGTTCCGCGAGCACCTGGTTGGCGAGTACGCCGGCTTCAGCCGCAGCTTCACCCGCCTGCGCTCCGACGACATTCGCGAGTTCGTCCACCGGGAGTACGCCAGCCAGCGCTACTGGCCTGAGCCGCTCATTCAAATCAACCCGACCTACCGTTCGGGCGGCACGGTCGATGAGCTAGTGGCTGGCGGCCAGCTCAGTCCCGAGTGCTCGGCCATCTTCCGTCTGGGCAAGTCGGCCAATTCCGCCGGCGTCACGCTGCCGCTGCACCAGCACCAGGCTGAGGCCATCAGCCTGGCCCTTGCCGGGGAAAGCTACGTCCTGACCACGGGCACCGGCTCGGGCAAGTCGCTCAGCTACTTCATCCCCGTCGTCGACGCCTGCCTGAAGGCCAAAAAGGTCGACCCTACGCCGCGCACCCGCGCCATCGTCATCTATCCGATGAACGCGCTGGCCAACTCTCAGCTCGAGGAGCTGAAGAAGTTCCTGGGCTCCGACCCCGCCACGCGGGCCGTGAGTTTTGGGCGGTACACCGGGCAGGAGAGCGACGAAGAGCGGCAGGCCATGGCGGCCACCCCGCCAGACATTCTGCTGACCAACTTCATGATGCTCGAGCTGCTGATGACCCGGCAGAACGACATTGACAAGGCGGTCATGCGCAACGCCAAGGGCTTGCGCTTCCTGGTGCTGGACGAACTCCACACCTACCGGGGTCGCCAGGGCGCTGACGTCGCGTTGCTGGTGCGGCGAGTACGCGAGGCACTGTCCGACAACCTCATCTGCATCGGCACCTCGGCGACCATGGCCTCCGAGGGCACGCAGATGGAGCGAAACGCCGTGGTGGCCAACGTCGCCCGGCGCCTGTTCGGGACGGCCATCCCCGACCGCAACATCATCACCGAGACCCTGCGACGCACGACCCCCGAACACGAAACGCTCGACACCGTCCGTCCGCGTCTGGGTGACGCCATCCGTGCCGGCGTCCCGACGGGGCTGAGCTACGACGCAATGGCCGCCCACCCCATGTCGGTGTGGGTGGAGCTCGCGCTGGGCCTGACCTACGAGGACGATAAGCCGCGCCGGGCCAAGCCCCGCACCTTGGCGGACGCTGCGAAGGCGCTCAGCGCCGACTCTGGCGAGCCGCTCGAGACGTGCCTGGCCTACCTGCAGCAGTTCATGCTGCGCGCCTACGCAGTGACCGACGGGGCCGGCAAGAGCCTGTTTGCCTTCAAGCTCCACCAGTTCATCGCGGGCGGCGGCAAGGTCTACACGACGCTTGAAGTGCCTGGCCAGCGCGCCATCACGCTCGACGGGCAGCAGTTCGTCTCGGGCGACGACCAGCGTCAGCGCCGGTATTACCACGCCCACTTCTGCCGCGACTGCGGGCAGGAGTACATCCCCGTCTGGGACACCGACGGGCCCGAAGGTCGTGCTTTCGATGTGCGCAACATCGAGGAGCGCCAACACGACGACGAAGAGGTCAAGTTCGGCTTCCTGATGCCCGACGGCCGGGGCGTCTGGGAGCCCGACAACTTGGAGCGGTACCCGGAGTCTTGGCTCGAAGAGCGTGCCGATGGCGAATGGCGCATCAAGTCCGGCCAGCGCAAGTTTGTGCCGCAGCCCGTCAAAGTGCGGCCCGATGGCGTAGTCGCCACCGACCAGGGGCTGCAGGCCTGGTTCATCCCCGGGTCATTTCGCTTCTGCCTGGCCTGCGGGGTATCCCACAGCTCGGCGGGCAAGGATTCACTGCGGCTAACGTCTCTCTCGGCCGAGGGTCGCAGCTCGGCCACCACCATGCTGACGCTGTCGGCGTTGCGCTACCTGTACGAGCAGGACCAGCAGTTGTCCGCGGAAGCCAAGAAGGTGCTCGGCTTCTCCGACAACCGGCAAGACGCCGCCCTGCAAGCCGGACACTTCAACGACTTTCTGCAGGTGCTGCTTACCCGCGCCGCCTTGCTGTCGGCTACGCAGAAGGCGGGGGGCAATGCACTGACCGAGCGGGAGGTTGCCAATGCGGTCTTCGAGGCACTGGGCTTCCACCGCGACGACCCGGCCGTGCGCGCGGAGTACATGCAGCAGCCCGAGCTCAAGGGCAACACGCGCCGCCAGGTTCAGGAGGCCATGCGCGGCATCCTGGGCTACCGCACCTACTTCGACCTGCGCCGCGGCTGGCGTTTCAACAACCCCAACCTGGAACAGCTGGGGCTGGTGCGCATCAACTACCAAGACCTGAACGACCTTGCTGCCGACGCATCCGAGTGGGCAGAGGCACCGCAGGTTTTGCAGGTCGCGCGGCCCGAGGAGCGCGCCAAGGTCCTACGCGAGCTGTTCGACTTCATGCGTCAGGGTCTGTGCATCGCCACGCGCTACCTCGACCGCACCGAGCTGGACCAGCTCCGTACCCAGAGCTACGCCAACCTGCGCGAGCCCTGGGGCTTCACGGAAGACGAGCGGCCAGTTCCCGCCCGTTGGTTCGTCACCAGCCGCCCGAAGGAAGAGGCCGACCGCCGCGGTCGGCGGGTCAACCTGGACGACTTCCTCGTCATCGGCTCCAGCCGCTCCCGCTTGGGGCGAGAACTGCGCAAGGGCAGCACCTGGGGTGGCGTCAATCCCTACTACAAGGCCATCAACGACCAGACCTGGTCAGACGTGGTGGGCGCCCTCCTGAAGGCCGCTGAGTCCCATGGCCTTGTCCGCAAGGAAGAGACCGACGTCGGTCTGACCGGCTGGCAGCTCAACGGTACGGCGCTTCTTTGGGAGCTCGGAGACGGGCAAAGCCAACGGCAGGCTGAGGACAACGCTTTCTTCCGCGCCCTGTACCGAAACATCGCGGGCCTGTTGGACAGCCCGGTGCACCAGCTCTTCGACTTCGAAGCCCGCGAGCACACCGCCCAGGTCGAGCAAGACGACCGCCTGGAGCGCGAGGCCCGCTTCCGGTTCACCGAGAAAGACCGCGACGAGTGGCGCAAGAAGAATGGCACGGAGCTCGAGTGGCTGCCGGTCCTGTTCTGTTCGCCCACGATGGAGCTCGGCGTCGACATTTCGTCGCTGAACACCGTCTACATGCGAAACTTGCCGCCCACCCCGGCGAACTACGCGCAGCGCAGCGGCCGGGCTGGCCGCGCCGGTCAGCCGGCGCTGGTCATCACGTACTGCGCCAGCCAGTCACCGCACGACCAGTACTACTTCCGCGACCCCGTGCGCATGGTGCATGGTCAGGTGAACGCGCCGACGCTGGACCTGGCCAACCTGGAGCTGGTCAAGAGCCACATGCACGCCATCTGGCTGGCAGAGACCGGCAAGCGCCTGGGCAACAGCGTGCGTGACCTGCTGGACATGAACCAGCCGGAGGCCCTGCCCATCACCGAGGACATGGCCAGCGACCTCGACAAGGCCGAGGCGAAACGCCGAGCGCACGAGCGCGGACTGCGCGTTCTCTCGATGCTGGCCAACGAGCTGACGCAACGCAACGCGCCTTGGTACACCGACCAATGGGCTGAGGCCGTGTTCCAGCGCGCCTACAAAGAATTCGACGGCGCCCTGCAGCGCTGGCGCGACCTGTACCGCGCCACCGCGCAGGCCATCGAGCTCAACTTCAAAATTGAAAACAACCCCGCCGCCAGCGAACGGGAGCGGCGCGAGGCCCAGCAGCGCCACAACGAAGCCCGCAAGCAGCGCGACCTGCTGCTGGCCGGCGACAGCGCCTTCAACTCCGACTTTTACACCTACCGCTACCTGGCATCGCAGGGCTTCCTGCCGGGCTACAACTTCCCCCGCCTGCCCTTGCTGGCCTACCTGCCGGCACGCCGTGGTTCCATCGGCCGCGAGAGTTTCCTGTCTCGTCCTCGCTTCTTGGCGCTGGGTGAGTTCGGCCCGTACAGCCTCATCTACCACGAGGGCAGCCAGTACCGCGTGACCAAGGCGCTGCTGACCATCACCGGGCAAGACCAGGTGACCGAAGGCGCCCGGCTGCCCACCGAAGTGGCCCGGCTCTGCCCGTCGTGCGGCTACGGCCACTTCCGGTCGCAGCGCGATGCCGACCGCTGCGTCTCCTGCGGTGCCTCGCTGGCCGAGGCGCAGGAGGTCAAGAACCTGTACCGCATCGAGAACGTCTCGACCAAGCGGGCCGAACGCATCACCGCTAACGAAGAGGAGCGTGTGCGCCAGGGCTACGAGATGCAGACCACTCTGCAGTTCGCCGAAGCCGATGGCAAGCTGCAGATGGTCACCACCGTCGCGGAAGACGCCGAGGGCCAGCTGCTGGAGATGCAGTACGGCCCAGCGGCCACCGTCTGGCGCATGAACTTCGGCTGGCGGCGCCGCAAGGAGAAGGCCATCCAGGGCTTCATGATGAACCCGGTCACCGGCCACTGGGTGGGTGGCGTTGACGACGGCAACGGCGAGTCCGAGAGCGAAGGTGATGCGCCCCCGGACAAGACCCCGCCGCAGCGCATCGTTCCCTATGTGGAAGACCGCCGCAACATCCTCATCGTGCGGCCACACCACCGTCTGGGCGTGCTCGAGGCCGAGACCCTGACCACTCTGCAGTACGCGCTCAAGCGCGGCATCGAAGCGGTCTACCAGCTCGAAGAAAGCGAGCTCATGGCCGAGCCGCTACCCACGCGCGACAACCGACAGTCCATCCTGCTCTTCGAAGCCGCAGAAGGCGGTGCCGGTGTGCTCACGCGGCTGGCCACGGAACCCGACGCGCTGGCAACTGTGGCTGCCAAGGCGCTGGAGGTAATGCACTTCAAGGCACCGCCGACTGGCGAGGCTTGGAAGCGGGACAGCCTAGTCGAGGAGCTGGACCACAACGGCGAGCCGTATTGCGAGGCCGGCTGCTACCGATGCCTGCTGTCGTACTACAACCAGCCCGACCACACACTCATCGACCGCAAGGACAAAGCGGCGGGTGGCTTGTTGCTGGACATGCTCTGTCGGCTGACCCAGGCCCGAACCCATCAGGGCACGCAAGGACGCGCGCCTCAGGAACACGACGCACAACTGGCCCGCACTGCAGGCAGCACCATAGAGCAGGCCTGGCTCGACCATGTCGCCGAGCATGGCTACCGCAAGCCCGACCGCGGGCAGCACATCATCGCCGGGGCCAACGCTTGCGCAGACTTCTTCTACGACGACCTGAACTTGGCCGTCTTCATCGATGGTCCGCACCACGAGACCGACACCCAGCGGGCGCAGGACGCAGTCATCGACCGCAAGCTCGATGAGTTGGGCTATCTCGTGGTCCGCTTCCCGAAGGAAACCGGGAACTGGGACGCCATCTTCAAGAACAACGCCGACCTCTTCGGTCCTGGCAAACCGTCAGCATCATGAACGCACCTCTGCCGGAGTTCCTTCCGGGAAGCCTTGTCTCGGCCCGTGGACGCGAATGGATCGTCCTGCCCGAGTCTGACCAGCAGACCTTGCGTCTGCGCCCCCTGGGGGGCGGCGAGCGCGACGAGACACTCGTCTACCTGCCGCTCGAACGCCAGCCCGTTCAACCCGCCACCTTCCCCTGGCCGACCGTCGACCAAGCGCGCAACCACTCGGCCAGCCAAATGCTGCTGGATGCCTTGCAGCTCAAGCTGCGCAGCGGCGCGGGGCCCTTCCGCAGCTTCGGCAACATCGCCGTGGAGCCACGCGCCTACCAGCTCGTGCCGCTGCTGATGGCCCTGAAGCTCCCGACGGTTCGGCTGCTGATTGCCGACGACGTGGGTATCGGCAAGACCATCGAAGGCGCCCTGATTGCGCGCGAGATGCTCGACCGCGGTGAGATTCAGCGTCTCACTGTGCTGTGCCCTCCGCACCTGTGTGAACAGTGGCAGCGCGAGCTGGCCAGCCGCTTCCACATTCCGGCTGTCGTCATCCGCTCCAACACCGCCGACCGGCTGGAGCGCGACCTGCCACCCGGGGCCTCGCTGTTTGACGCTCACCCCTTCACCGTGGTGAGCCTGGACTACATCAAGTCCGAGCGCCGCCGCGAGGCCTTCCAGCGCTTCTGCCCGGAGTTCGTCATCGTCGATGAGGCGCACACCTGCACCCAGGCCGGTCAAGGCCGGCAGCAGCGCTACCAACTGCTCAAAGGCCTGGCCGCCCAGCCAGACCGCCATCTGGTGCTGCTGACCGCCACCCCGCACAGCGGCGACGAAGAGGCCTTCTTCAATCTGCTGGGTCTCCTGCGCTCGGACTTCACCCAACTCAAAGAGCTGCCTCCAGGCCAGCGCAGTGAGCTGCGCGAGGCCTTGTCACGCCACTTCGTGCAGCGCCGTCGCCCCGACATTGCCGAATGGCAGGACACCTCGATGTTTCCCGACCGCAAGTCGGCGGAAATCACCTACCGGCTGACAGGCGCCTGGGGCCAGTTGTTCAACGACGTGCTGGCCTACGCCCGCGAGCTGGTGGAGCGCTCCGAGGGCCAAGGGCTGCGCGAACAGCGCATGAACTGGTGGGCGGCCCTTGCGCTGCTGCGCTGCATCTCGTCGTCACCGGCAGCCGCCGTCAACGCCCTGCGCACGCGGCTTCAAGGCGCTCAGGGCGAAGCGGGCGCCACTGAAGCCGCCTCGCTGGAGGAGTTCGAAGCCCAGGCCAGCGACCGTGTGCTGGACGGCACCGAAGACGCCCTGTCGACCGACGACATGGAGCCCGGCGCCCAGACCGAGGACAGCCTGCGTCTGCAAAAGCTGGTGACCAGCGCCCAAGCCCTGGCCGGCCAGCAGAACGACCCCAAGCTCGCCAAGCTGCAAGAGCATCTGGCCGTCCTGCTCAAGGACGGCTTCCAGCCGGTGGTGTTCTGCCGCTACATCGCCACCGCGCACTACCTGGCGGTCTCGCTGCAAGAGACCTTCAAGTCGGCAACGGTCAAGGCAGTGACCGGCGAGCTCACTCCCGACGAACGCGAAGCCGCAGTCGAGCAGCTGGGCGAGAGCGACGTGCGCATCCTGGTCGCCACCGACTGCCTGTCTGAAGGCATCAACCTGCAGAGCCTGTTTACGGCGGTGGTCCACTACGACCTGAGCTGGAACCCCACCCGCCATGAGCAAAGGGAAGGGCGGGTGGACCGCTTCGGCCAGAAAGCCCGCGAGGTCCGCAGCACCATGCTCTACGGGGAGGACAATCCCGTGGACGGCGCCGTTCTGCAGGTCATCCTGCGCAAGGCCGAGAGCATCCGCAAGGAGCTGGGCGTGCTCGTGCCCATGCCCGACGACGAGGGCAAGCTCACCCAGGCCCTGATGAACGCGGTGCTGCTGCGCAAGGGAGCGCCGCTCAACGCGCAGTCGCAGCTCGACCTGTTCGGCGAGCCGGCCAAGGCCATAGACCTCGCCTGGCAAAGCGCCAAAGAGAAGGCCAAGCAGAACCGCAGCATCTTTGCTCAGCGCCGCTTGAAGCCCGAAGACGTGCTGCCCGAGTGGCGCAAGACGGCCGCCGTCCTGGGCGGTGAAGCCGACGTGGAGCGCTTCGTCCGCCGCGCAGCCGCCCAACTCGGCGCGCCGCTGCAAGCGGTGAATTCGGGGGCAGGGCAGCACTTCAAGCTGTTGACCGAGCACCTGCCTGCTGCGGTCCAGGAACGCCTCGCCGTCGAAGGCATTTCCGGCACGCTGCGCATCGACTTCCACCAGCCTGCCGCGCAGGGTGCTACGTTCATCCACCGCACGCACCCGCTGGTGGCTGTGCTGGCCGACACCTTGCTGGAGCAGGCGCTGGACGCCACAGTGGCCAGCGACGACGCAGCCGCCGTGGCCCGCGCCGGTGCCGCCTTCGTCGGTGCCGTCAGCCTCAAAACCACGGTGCTGCTGCTGCGCATCCGCCATCAGCTCACGGTCACCCACGGCAAGTCCACCCGCCTGCTGATGTGCGAAGAGGCGGTGGCGGTCGCTGCCGCAGGCTCTGACGCCTTTGCCGAACTCACCCCCGAGCAGACCCGACAGCTGCTCGGCGCCGAAGCCACCCGCAACATGCCCGCCCCGCTGCGCGACCGCCAGCTCCAGGCCGCGCTCGATGCCCTGCCCGGCTGGCAGCCCCAGCTCGAAGCCATCGCCAAAGCCCGCGCCCAAGCCTTGCTGGCCGACCACCGCCGCGTGCGCGAAGCAGCCGAGGGCCGCGGCAGCTACCAGGTAACCGCCAGCCTGCCGGTGGACGTGATGGGTCTGTATGTACTGCTGCCTGATGCGGCGCACGCGATCTGACCGCGTAAGTGCTTGTCGTTATTGGATAAAAGCGAAGTTGTCATAATAGAATCATTTCTGAAAACCTAATCAGACAATATAGGCCCTCCAAACCAAGTCAATGTTGACAAGTCTCGAAATCCCGGCCCACGAGGTCCAGCGCCGGCTGGCGATGGACAACCCGTGGTGGCGTGCCGGTGTCGGCATCGACCCCGAGGAAGCCGGTTGGCCGAGGCGCGCCTATTTCAGCCAGTTCTCGCGCCTGGCGCTGGAGGTCGACGTGCGCCGGGCCGTGGTGCTCATCGGTCCACGCCGCGTCGGCAAGACGGTGATGCTCAAGCACTTCATCGCCGCGCTGCTCGACCGCGGCGTGCCGGGCACCCGCATCCTGTTCCTCTCGCTCGACACGCCGTTGTACTCAGGGCGTTCGCTGGAGAGCCTGCTGCGCCTGTTTCTCGACCAGCATCGCCACCCCGAGCGGGCGGCCAGCTCCGAACCGCTGTGGGTGTTGTTCGACGAGGTGCAGTACCTCAAGGACTGGGAAGTGCACCTGAAGTCCCTGGTGGACAGCTACCCGCACGTGCGCTTCGTCGCCAGCGGGTCGGCCGCGGCGGCGCTGCGCATGAAGAGCCGGGAGTCCGGCGCTGGTCGGTTCACGGAGTTCATGCTGCCGCCGCTGACCTTCGCGGAATACCTGCGCTTCGCGGGGCAGGAGGACGCCCTCATTCGCGAAGCCGAGACCGAGCCCGGCCGCGCGAGCGCGTACCTCGCCACCGACATCGACGCGCTGAACGCCGAGTTCGTCAACTACCTCAACTACGGCGGCTTCCCTGAAGCCGTGATGAACAAAGCGGTGCGCGCCAACCCAGCGCGCTTTTTGCGCCAGGACATCGTCGACAAGGTCCTGCTCAAGGACTTGCCCAGCCTCTACGGCATCGGCGACACGCAGGAGCTCAACCGCTTCTTCAACGTGCTGGCCTTCAACACCGGCCAGGAGCTCAGCCCCGAGCGCCTGAGTCAGCACGCCGGCATCACTAAGGCCAAGCTGGCGGATTACCTCGAGTACCTCGAAGCGGCTTTCCTCATCCGCCGCGTGCACCGCATCGACGACAACGCCTTGCGCCTGCAGCGCGCCCGCACCTTCAAGGTCTATCTCACCAACCCGTCGATTCGCGCTGCGCTCTTCGGCATGGTCTCGGCCGACGACGAGGCGATGGGCCCGCTGGCCGAGACCGCCGTCTGGAGCCAGTGGCTTCACAGCACCGAGGTCAGCCGTTCGCTGCACTACGCGCGCTGGAAGGCGGGCCGGCAGGACCTCGAGGTCGACATCGTCTCGCTCGACCCCCGCACGCAAAAGCCCCGCTTCGCCGTGGAAATCAAGTGGTCCGACCGCGCCCCGCAGGTGCTGGCCGAACTGCGTGGCCTGCGTGAGCTCGCCGCTCGGCACAAGCTCGTCCGTGCGCCCTTGGTCACCACCCGCACCGTCACGGCTGTCCACACGGTGGACGGCGTCACCATCGAGTTCATCCCCGTGGCGCTGCACTGCTACACCATCGCCCGCAACCTGCTGCGTGGCAGCTGAAGTATCGCTTACCGTCCCATGGCCCGCCGCCTCGCCCACCACCTCGCCTACCGCGCCATCGCAATTGTTGGCGGGCTCATCCCCGCTGAAGAGCTCACCCGCCTGACCCTGCTGGCCGACCCCAAGGGCACCGAGCAGACCGAAAGCCACTACGGCATCCCTAAAGGCTTGAAGCTTCGCGACGAAATCGCCCGCGACTTCAAGATTGCCCTCAACCTCTGGCAAGACTTCCAGGCCCTGCGCCAGCGGCAAGACGTGCGGGCCCAAGAAGTCACCGTGCGCGAGTGGCTGCTGCCGCTGCTGCGCGACGTGCTGCACTTTCACGACGCTGCCCGCTGCCCCGCCATCGAGAAAGCGGGCCGCCAGTACGCCGTGGGCCATGCCGGCAACGGTGGCCGCGTGCCGCTGGTGTTCGCGGGCTTTGACGAACCGCTGGACGCCGCCGCCGAGCGCTTTGGCGAGACCAACCCCGACACCGGCCGCACCCGCCGCCGCAGCCCCTTCATGCTGGCGCAGGAGGCGCTCAACGCCAGCGACGCCTCGCTATGGGCTATCGTCAGCAACGGCTTGCAGCTTCGCATCCTGCGCGACAACCCGAGCCTCACGCGCCCCGCCTACATCGAGGTGGACCTGGAAGCCGTCTTCAACGAAGAGCTGCTGGCCGACTTCAGCGCTTTCTGGCTGCTGGCCCATGCCAGCCGCTTCACCTCCACATCCGGCGCGGCCGACTCCCCGCCGAGCGACTGCCCTTGGGAGCGCTGGCGCTCAGCGGGCCAGCAAGCCGGCGTCACGGTGCGAGGGCAATTGCGCCACCAGGTTGCCGAAGCACTCCGCGCGCTGGGCACGGGTTTTCTCACGCACCCGGCCAACGGCGCCCTTCGCGCTGCGCTGCAGGACCCGGCCAGCGGCTACGACCGGCAAGCCTTCTTCGAAGAGCTGCTGCGGCTGGTGTACCGCCTCATCTTCCTGGCCACCGTGGAAGACCGCCGCGACCGCGGAACGGGCGAGCGTCTGGTCTTCACACCAGACGCCACCGAGGAGGCCAAGGCCCGGTATCTCGCCGGCTACTCCATGACCTGGCTGCGCGAGCGGGCCGTGCGCCGCAGCCCGCACGACCGCCATGCCGACCTCTGGCAGGCGCTCGCCATCACCTTTGGCGCGCTCGCCCGTGGCGAGCCGGCGCTCGGCCTGCCGGCGCTCGGCGGCCTGTTCGACGCCGACCAGTGCCCGCGCCTGGACGCCGCCCACATCGAAAACCGCCACCTGCTGGCCGCCGTCTTCCAGCTCGGCTGGTTCCGTGCCGAAGGGGGGCTCTCGCGCGTCAACTACCGCGACATGGGCCCCGAGGAGCTGGGCAGCGTCTACGAAAGCCTGCTGGAGCTGGTACCTGACCTGCAAGGCCTGGCCTCGCCCGTCACCGCCCGCCTGGCCTTCGTGGGCGACGACGAGACCGATGCGTCCACCAAGGGCAACACCCGAAAGCTCACCGGCAGCTACTACACCCCGGACAGCCTGGTGCAGGCGCTCATCCAAAGCGCGCTGGAACCCGTCATTGCGCAGACGGTCAAGGCGAATCCTGAGCGCCCGGTGGAGGCGCTGCTGTCGCTCACCATCTGCGACCCCGCCTGCGGCAGCGGGCACTTTCTGCTGTCAGCCGCGCGCCGCCTGGCCGACGAAGTGGCGCTGCACCGCGCCGCCGCCGAGCGCGAAGGCGGCGCCCCCACCCCTGCCGACTACCGCCACGCCCTGCGCGACGTGGCGAGCCGCTGCATCTACGGGGTGGACAAGAACCCCATGGCCATCCAGCTCGCCAAGACCGCCCTGTGGCTGGAGGCCTACTCGCCCGACCGGCCGCTCTCTTTCCTCGACCACCACCTGCGCGTGGGCGACGCGCTCTTGGGCGTGCTCGACCCCCAGGTGCTGGAGCACGGCATCCCGGATGAGGCCTACACGGCCCTCTCGGGCGACGACAAGGCCGTGGCCAGCGCACTGAAAAAGCAGAACAAGGCCGACCTGAAGAGCTGGCGTCGGATGGCCGGTGGCGACCTGCTCACCCAGGCGGGCCTGGCCGCGCAGGCGGTCAGCGTGGAGCGGCTCGCCGACGACACCCCCGAGCACCTGGCCGCCAAGCGCCGGGCTTGGTCCCAGGCCGAAGCCGAGGCGCAGCGCAGCACCTACGCCCGCCTGGCAGACACCTACGTGGCCGCCTTCCTCGCGCCCAAGGCGAGCGGCACGCAGGACACCGTGCCGCTGTCGGGCTACCTGTGGGGCGTGCTCAGCGGCCAGGCGCCGAAGGCTGCCGTGGAAGACGCTGCCCAGGCCCTGTGCCGCGCCCACGGCGTCTTCCACTGGTGGCTGGCCTTCCCGCAGGTGGCGGCAAAAGGGGGCTTCGACGTGATGCTGGGCAACCCGCCGTGGGAGCGCATCAAGCTGCAGGAGGAAGAGTTCTTCGCCACCCGCAGCCCGCTGGTGGCGCAGGCCCGGAACAAGGCCGAGCGCGCCCAGCGCATCCAGTGGTTGCGCGAAGGGGTGCTGCTGCACCGCGTCAACCCCGATCTTGAGCGCGCTGAAGGGCTTACACCGCCCAACCGTGCCGAAATGCGGCTGTACGAGGAATTCATCAGCGCCCGCCGCGGCGCCGAGGCCGCGAGCCTCTACGCCCACGCCAGTGGTCGCTACCCGCTCACCGGCGTGGGCGACGTCAACACCTACGCCCTCTTTGCCGAGACCTTCCTGCAAGCCACCGCCCCCGCCGGGCGCGCGGGCTTCATCGTGCCCACCGGCATCGCCACCGACGACTCCACCAAGGCCTACTTCGGCCACATCGCCAGCAGCGCCCGGCTGGTGAGTCTCTTCGACTTCGAGAACCGTGAAGCCGTTTTCCCGGCCATCGACAGCCGCATCAAGTTCTCGCTGCTCACGCTCGGCGCCGCGCCGCAGGCCGAGTTTGTGTGCTTTGCCACCCAGTTGGCGCAGCTGACCGACCCGCGCCGCCGCTTCACCCTGGGGCCGGAAGATTTCGGCCTCATCAACCCCAACACCCGCACTTGCCCGGTGTTCCGCAGCGGCCGCGACGCCGAGCTCACGAAGAAGCTCTACCGCGCCGCCCCGGTGCTCATCCGCGAGGCCGTGGTCGATGCCGAGGGCCGCGTGCTCGCGCCCGAGGCCAATCCTTGGGGCATTCGCTTTCAGGCGATGCTCCACATGTCCAACGACAGCGGCCTGTTTCACGACGCCCCCGCCGCGCCGGGCCGGCCCCGGCGGCTGCCGCTGTATGAGGCCAAGATGATTCACCAGTTCGACCACCGCTGGGCGACCTATGTGGATGCGCAGGACAAGCCGGGCGGCGTGGACACGGCCGACGTGAGCGCGGCGCAAAAGGCCGATCCGGCCTACACCGTGCGCCCGCGCTACTGGGTGGACGAGCGCGAGGTGCTCGCGCGCATCGCCCGCGTGCCTGCCCGCGTGGCCCGCGCCTGGCTGGCGCTGCACGCCGCGCGCGGGTCAGGCGATGCCCGCGCGCAGGACAGTGCGCAGGCCGAGCTGCTGCTGGCGCTGGCCCAGTGGGTGGCCGGCGACTTGTTCCACGCCGCCGCCGGCCCCGCCCCCAGCGGCGAGGGCTGGAGCCCCCAGCAGGCCCAGCGCCACGTGGCCGCCGTGGAGCAGGCGCTCCAGGCGCGATTTGCGCGGCTGCATGCCGCCCTGCGCGCCGAGGGCCTGACCACGAAGAAAGCCCTGGCCGACTTCCCCAAGTGGGCGCAACAGAACCACGAGGCGCGCCTGGCCGACGACGAGCTCGCCGCGCTGGCCCAGGCGCTGCAAGCCCCCGCCGCGCCCGAGGCCCTTCAGGTGCTGCTGGACGACTGGATGGACCGCCGCAGCCCGCGCTGGCTGATGGGCTGGCGGGACATCACCAACGCGACCAACGAGCGCACGGTGATTGCGTCGGTGGTGCCGAGGGTGGGGGTCGGCAACAAGATTCCGCTGCTCTTCCCTTCGGTGGACATATCCGCAGCGCGGTCGGCGGCGCTGCTCGGCAATCTGTCGGCGATGGCGCTCGACTTTGTTGCGCGGCAAAAGATTGGCGGCACCACCTTGAATTACTTCTACATAAAGCAGTTCCCGGTGCTGCCCCCAGACCGCTACACCGACGCCGACCTGGCCTTCATCGTCCCGCGCGTGCTGGAGCTCACCTACACCGCGCACGACCTCCAAGCCTGGTACGACGACCTCGCCGCCTACGACCCCCGCCCCGTAGCCGACCAAGGCCGCCCCTTCCCCTGGGACGCCGAGCGCCGGGCGCTGCTGCGCGCCGAGCTCGATGCGTACTACGCCCGCCTGTACGGCCTCACCCGCGACGAACTGCGCTACATCCTCGACCCGGCCGATGTGATGGGCGCCGACTACCCCAGCGAGACCTTCCGCGTACTCAAAGAGAGCGAGATTCGCGCCTACGGTGAGTACCGGACGCGGCGCCTGGTGCTGCAGGCGTGGGACCGTCAGTCACTGCACCCCTGAATCGCGCACATGTCCAAAGGATTTTCCTCTGCGCAGCTTTCGGGTTGGGTGCTTGACGGCATTGAGGCGGCTTTCGACGACTGGCTGGACATGTCGGGCGAATGGCTCAAGACCGCGCCGGAGTACCTGCTGACCGTCAAGGTGGCTCAGCAACTGGTCGCGGCCATACCGGCGTCCAAACGCACGCTGCTGATGGAGCCTCAGGTGACCGGCGTCCTGGCCGATGCGGGCGGAGTGCAGCGCGGCCCCAAGGCTTCGAGGTTGCGCAGCGGTGGTCGGTACGACATCGTGCTGGGACACGGCAGCGGCATTCCGCGCGCCGTTATCGAACTGAAGAACCCCCTGTGGGCCCGTGGCGTGATGGCTTACGCGGACCTTCACCGCATTTGCCACTCTCTTTTGCAAGGCAAAGCGAAGACGCAGCTCTACACAGGACTGTTTGCGTTTTACACCTCGTCAGCCCAACCGTCTGCGAAGGATGGTTCTGCCAAGGCGCGTCTGCAGCGCAAGTGGGTGGATGAATGGTTGCCGCAACTCCAGTCTTGGGACTGGGCGGGCGAGGATGCGAATCGGTACCGCGACCACCTGAAGATTGGGCTGGCTGCACGCATTCACGAACGCGATTTCGGCAAGCAAACCCATGCGTGGGCAGCGGTGTGCGTGCAAATCACGCGCAAGCCGCGGCCACGCTGAACCGAACGGGAGAATTGATGAGCGAAACCCTTTTCAAAGAAGTCCGCTACACCCTGGGCGGGCTGGTCAACGGCATCAGCTTGGGCCAGATTGGCCTGCCGGATATCCAGCGCCCGTTCGTGTGGAGCAACGCCAAGGTCCGCGACCTGTTCGACTCGATGTACCGCGGCTACCCGGTGGGTTTCTTCCTGTTTTGGGAGACCGGCGCCGACGGCGTGGAGACCAAGGTTATCGGCGACACCAACAAGCAGAAAACGCCTTCTTTGCTTATCGTTGATGGGCAGCAGCGGCTGACCTCGCTCTACGCGGTTATCCGGCGCGAGGCCGTACTGCGGGAGAACTTCGAGCGGGAGCACATCCGCATCGCGTTCCGGCCGCAGAACGGGACCTTCGCGGTACCCGACGCGACCACCGAGCGAGACCCGGAGTACATCCTCGACGTCTCGCAGGTGTTCCGCACGGATACGTTCGAGTTCGTCTCTGAGTACCTTGAGCGGCTACGTTCTCATCGCGAAGTCAGTAAGGACGAAGAGCGCCTTATTGCCAAGGCCATCGGCCGCCTGGCAAAGCTCACGGACTATCCCTTCATCGCGCTGGAGCTGTCGCAGCAGTGCACCGAAGAGCAGGTGGCCGACGTCTTCGTGCGCATCAACAGCGAGGGCAAGAAGCTAAACCAGTCGGACTTCATCCTGACCCTCATGTCGGTGTTCTGGGACGAGGGTCGCACCGAGCTGGAGACCTTCTGTCGCGCCGCGCGGCAGCCAGGCCCTGCCGGGCAAGCCAGCCCGTTCAACGCCATCTTTCAGCCCGACCCGGACCACCTGCTGCGGGTGGACGTCGGCGTCGCTTTTCGCCGCGCGCGGCTGGAGCATGTGTACTCGCTGCTGCGAGGCAAGGACCTCTCCACCGGCGAATCCAGCCCTGAGAAGCGAGCCAACCAGTTCGGCAAGCTGCGCGATGCCCAGTCACGCGTGCTGAACCTGACGTACTGGGCTGACTTCCTCAACGTGGTGCGCGCCGCGGGCTACCGCAGCGCCAAGCACATCAGTTCGGTGAACGCACTGGTGTTCGCCTACCAGCTTTACCTGCTGGGGCGCACCGAGTACGGCGTGGAGGGCTTCAAGCTCAAGAACGCCATCGCGCGCTGGCTGTTCATGTCGCTGCTGACGGGGCGGTTCACGTCGTCGCCCGAGTCGCGCATGGAACAAGACCTGGCCGAGCTGCGGGACATGAGCTCGGCCGAGCAGTTCCTGGCGCGACTGGCCATGGTGGAGTCGGCCACCCTGACCGACGACTACTGGACCAAGACCTTGCCGCTGGACCTGGCCTCGTCCGCCGGGCGCAGCCCGGCGCTGTTCGGCTTCTATGCGGCGCAGACGCTGCTGGATGCCCGCGCGCTGTTCTCGTCGATGAAGGTGGTGGACCTGCTGGACCCGCCGGCCCAGGGGCAGAAGAAGTCGCTCGAGCGGCATCACCTGTTCCCGCGCCAGTACCTGAAGGGCAAGGGCGTGGAGAGCGTCCGGGATATCAACCAGATTGCCAATTACGCGCTGGTCGAGTGGGACGACAACATCGCCATCTCGGACGCCCCGCCGAGCCAGTATTGGCCCAAGTACGCGGAGCGCTTCGACCCCGAGACCCTGGCGGCCATGATGGGCTGGCACGCCTTGCCGCAGGACTGGTGGACGCTGAGCTACGAGGACTTCCTGGTAGCGCGGCGGCCGCTGATTGCCGATGTGATTCGGCAGGGCTACGCGAAGTTGTCCGGAGGCGCGTGATGACCCCGCTGGACCGCCTGCGCTTGGAGAAGGCCGCCGCTGACTGCGGCTTCGAGATGACAGCGGTTCCGCGTCCCGACGGGCTGGAGCTTCGGTCTGCGCGGTTCCCGGAGACGGTATTGGTGCGGGTGAGTGGGGAGAAGAGCTTTGAAGTCAGCGCTTCGGACCCGGCCATCCTGGACCAGTCAGCGGGTAGCAGTCCCTTGAGGGTTGAGGGATACGGCGAGCTCTACGCCTTGCTGCGCACGACGGCGGCCCTTGCCCGTACGAAGCCCAATCGGGTGGCAGACGAGTTCAAGAAGAAGACGGCGACGATGCCAAAGACGACCGAGGCAGAGCGCCTGGTCGTCCAGCGGGTGGGGCAAGGTCTGTTCCGCGGCGCGCTGTTGGACTACTGGCAGGGGAAGTGCTGCGTCACCGGCCTGGACGTGCCGGAGCTGCTGCGAGCCTCGCACATCCGCCCCTGGGCCCGGTGCGAGACGGATGAACAGCGGCTGGACGTGTTCAACGGCCTTCTTCTGGCGCCGCACCTGGACGCGCTGTTCGACGCTGGACTGATGACGGTCGACGCCGCGGGGGCGGTGCAGCTGTCGGCCAAGCTGACCGCCGAGCGGCGCACTGCACTCGGTCTCCACGGCGAACTCAAAGTCGCCGCCTTGCGCGCCGAGCACCACGCCTACCTCGACTTCCACCGGCTGAACGTCTGGGGCGGCTGAGGCCGACACGCTACGTGCGGATCAAGGTGCTCAACGAGCGGGCTGCCCAGACGTTGGCCCGCGCGGCGAGTTTCCACTAATCCGAGCGCCGCGCCATGCCGCGAGCTGGCGCAGCAGCACCGGCAGCACCAGGGCTGCGCCGATGAGGGAGACGGTCAGGCCAGGGGCGATCAGCAGCAGGGCGGCGGCGAGGCACAAGGCCTGTTCCCAGCGCTTCATGGCCACCAGGAAGAAGCCGCTGAGTGCCGCGGCCAGCGCCACGATGCCGAGCACGCAGCCGATGAAGGTGACCGCGAAGGCGCCGAGCGTGAAGCCCTTGGCCACCAGCAGCAGCGAGGGTGAGAACACGAACACGAAGGGCACCAGCGCCTTGGCCAGGCCCAGCCGGAACGCTGTGTTGCCGGTGCGAAACGGGTCGCCACCGGCCATGCCCGCAGCCGCGTAGGCCGCCAGCGCCACGGGCGGGGTGATGTCGGCCAGCACGCCGTAGTAGAAGACGAAGAAGTGCGCCACCAGCGGCTCCACGCCAAGCTGCACCAGCGTGGGCGCGGCCACGGTGACCATGATGATGTAGTTGGCCGTGGTGGGAATGCCCGCGCCCATGAGGATGCAGACCACGCCCGTCATCACCAGCGCGGCCAGCAGCGTCATGCCCTGCAGGCTGGCGAGCCCCGCGGGCACGAAGGCCGAGAGGCCGCCGGCGATGGCGCTGGCCCAGCTGGTGATGATGTAGCTGATCTTGAAGCCCACGCCGGTGAGCGTGACCACGCCGATGACGATGCCCACGGTGGCGGCGGCCGCGCCCACGGCGAGGGCGTATTTCGCGCCGGTCTCGAAAGCCTCGACCACCACCGCGGGCTCGATGCGCCCGCGCACGCCGAGCCGCCGGGCCAGCGCCCAGGCCACCACCCCCAGCGCAAACACGCCGAGCTTGATCCATTCGCTGTGCGTGCCGAACTGCCCGAAGGCGATCAGCGCGAGCAGCGCATGCAGCCCCGCCAGCGCCACCCAGTTGGCGGCTGTGTTGCCGCGCGTGCGCGTGCTCAACCCGACGATCATGGCCGAGGTGATGCCGGTGAAGGCGGCGAGGTAGGGCGTGCGGCCGGTGACGAGAATCCAGATCAGCAGGAGGAGCGGAATCAGGGTGGGCCAGCGCTCGCGCAGCGACTCGCGCAGCCGCGGCATCTCCTCGGGCGTGAGGCCGCGCAGGCCGTGGCGCTTGGCCTCGAAGTGCACCTGCATGAACACGCCGAAGAAGTGCATGAAGGCTGGCACCACGGCCGCGGCGATGATGGTCTGGTACGAGACGTTGAGGAATTCGATCATCAGGAACGCCGCGGCGCCGAGCACGGGCGGCGTGATCTGCCCGCCGGTGGAAGACGCGGCCTCCACCGCGCCGGCGAATTCGCGCCGGTAGCCCACGCGGATCATGGCCGGAATGGTGAGCGAGCCCACCGTCACCGCATTGGCCACCGAGGAGCCGCTCAACATGCCGAAGAAGGCCGAGCCCACGATGGACACCTTGGCCGGCCCGCCCGCGAAGCGCCCGGCGATGCTCGATGCGAGGTCGAGGAACAGCTGCCCGAGCCCGATGCGCGTGGCCATCACGCCAAACAGCACGAAATGGAACACATAGGTGGCCACCACGCCCACCGCCACGCCGTAGATGCCCTGGCTGGTGAGGTACTGGTGGCTGATCATCTGGCTCCAGCTCGCGCCGGCGTCCTTGAGCAGGCCCGGAAACGCCGGGCCGGCCAGCGCATACACCGTGAAGCCGATGGCGATCAGCGGCAGCGGCCAGCCCATGGAGCGGCGCGTGGCTTCGAGCAGGGTGAGGAACAGGATGGTGCCGAAGACCACGTCGGCCGTGTTCGGATTGCCCACGCGAAAGCCAAGGTCGTCGAACACATAGGGGATATAGAGCACGCTCACCGCGCAGGCCGCGCCCAGCAGCCAGTCGTACAGCGGCACGCCGCCGGGCGTGAGCCAGCCGTGGCGCGCGGGGACGTCGGCGCGCTTCTTCGAGGCGGCGAACACCAGAAAGATCAGCCCGAGCACGAAGGCCAGGTGCACGCCGCGGTGGGTGGTCTCGCGCAGCAGGCCGAAGCCGGCGGTGTAGTAGTGGAAGGCCGACAGCGCGATCAGCAGCGCGGTGACGATGAGTGCAGCCGGCGCCACCGTGGGGCGAAAGCGCATCTCGGGGTCGAACTTCTGCTCGAGTTCGGCCAGGGTTTTCTCGTCGAGCAATTGGGTGGGCGTGGCGCTCATGGGCGGTTCCTCAAACGAAAACGGGTGAGCCCTGCCCACCCGTTCACAGGCCGGTGCGGCGGGCTTACTTCAGCACGCCGGCTTCCTTGTAGAAGCGCTCGGCGCCGGGATGGAAGGGGATGCCCACGCCTTGCACGGCGTTTTGAAGGGTGATGAACTTGCCCTTGGCATGGCCGGCGGCCAGGGCCTTCTGCGCGGCGTCGCTGTAGAGCGCCTTGGTGACCTGGTAGACGGTCTCGGCGTCGATCTTGGCGTTGGTCACCAGCTGCGCGCCCACGGCCAGGGTCTGCACGGCGGGAACGTCCTTGTAGGTGTTGGCGGCGATGGTGTCCACCGCGAAATAGGGGTTGGCCATGCGCAGGCCGTCCGCCTGCGGGCCGGTGAGCGGCACGAGTTCGATGCCGGTGCCGCTGGAGGCCAGCTCGGCAATGGCGCCGGCGGGCGCGCCACCGACGAAGAAGAAGGCGTCGAGCGCGCCGTCCTTGAGCTTGTCGCCGGCCTGGTTGGGCTTGATGTATTCGGGCTTGAGGTCGGATTCCTTGACGCCATAGGCGGCCAGCACCATGCGCGCGTTGATGAGCGTGCCCGAGCCCGGCTCGTCGAGCGCGACGCGCTTGCCCTTGAGGTCGGTCACGCTCTTGATGCCCGAGCCCTTCTTGACGACGAGGTGGATGCTCTCGGGGTAGAGGTTGGCGATCATGCGCAGGTCGCTGACCTTGGGCTTGCCTTCGAAGGCGCCGGTGCCGGTGTAGGCCCAGGTGGCCACGTCGGACTGCGAGAAGCCCGCCTCGATGGCGCCGCTGGCCACGGCGTTGACGTTGGCCAGCGAGCCGTTGGAGGCCTGCGCCGTGGCAATGAGCTTGCCCGGCTGCGACACGGCGTTGGCGATCATGCCGCCCACGGGGTAGTAGGTGCCGGCGGTGCCGCCGGTGCCGATGCGGAAGAATTGCTGGGCGAATGCGGGCGCGGCGCTCAGGCTGGCGGCGAGCAGCACGGCGGCGGCGGTGGCGAAGGTACGGCGCTTCATGGCATGGTCTCCTGCAACGAATAAAAAAAAGGATGAAACGCCAGTACAGCACGGCCGCAGCGCGCCGCCAACAGGGAAAGCGCGAAGGCCGGCCGGATGGGCGCACACCGGCGGCGCGGGGCGTTGCGGGGCCGCGACGGAGGCGGCAGGGGCGGAAGGGGCCGAAAGGGGCGGGCGGCTCGTCTCAGCGCGCGTCGTCGATCGAGGCGCTCCAGCGTTCGCCCCAGCCCTGGGCCTTGCCGAGCTCGCGGCGGTCGCGCTTGGTGGGGCGGCCGTGGGTGAGCGTCAGCGCGGGTTCGGGCGCGAGGCGACGCTGCTCGGCGGCGCGCTCGCGCGCGGCGACGCTCTCGGCGGTCTCCTCGTAGAGCTGCTGCGCCACGCTGGCCGGGCCGCGCTGGGCACTGATGCCGCGCACCACCACGGTCCGCTGCACGGCGCCCTGGCGCAGCTGCACCGTGTCGCCGGGCTTGACCTCGCGCGCGGGCTTGGCCGCCTGGCCGTTGATGAGCACGCGGCCTTTGTCGATTTCGTCCACGGCCAGCGCGCGGGTCTTGTAGAAGCGCGCGGCCCACAGCCATTTGTCGATGCGCAAGCGGTCCATGGGCCGCATTGTCGCGCCGTGGGGCGCAGGGGTGGCCGTCAAGGGCTCGGTAAGGACAGATTTTGAGGTTTTTGCGCCGAACCCCAGCGTCAACCGGTCAGGTAGCGCTATCAAAATTGATGTGACGGGCGAACCCGGGGCAGCGCGCTACCATCGCGCCATGGAGGCTTCCCGCACCGAACCGGCCGACGCCGCGGCCGCGCTGCCGCGCGATGCGCAGGGCATTCTTGCGCTGGCGGCGCGTTCGCTGTTCTCGGTGCTCGCCAGCGCCAGCGAGGGCATGCTGCTGGTGGACCGCGAGGCGCGCGTGGTCTGGATCAACGACCAGTACCGCCGTTTTCTGCCCGCGCTGGGCTTTGCGCGCGAGGAGGACTTCGTCGGCCACCCGGTGTCGGCCGTGGTGCAGAACACACAGATGCACAAGGTGCTGGAGACGGGCAAGCCCATCCTCATCGACCTGCTGACCAACCGCGCGGGCACCTTCGTCGTCAGCCGCATTCCGCTGCGCGACGACGGCGGCGAGGTCATCGGCGCGCTGGGCATCGTGCTGTTCGACCAGCCACAGGAGAGCCTGCAGCCGCTGATCGCCAAGTTCTCGCTGCTGCAGCGCGACCTCGACGAGGCACGCCGCGAACTGGCCGCGCAGCGCAGCGCGCTCGGTGGCGGCCAGCGGCAGGCGAAGTACACGTTTGCGAGCTTCGTCGGCTCCAGCGCCGCCGCGCAGGAGGTCAAGCGCCAGGCGCGGCGCGCGGCGCGCTCGAGCAGCCCGGTGCTGCTGCTGGGCGAGACCGGCACCGGCAAGGAACTGCTCGCGCACGCCATCCACGCCGCCTCGCCGCGCGCGCAGGGGCCGTTCGTGAGCGTGAACATCGCCGCCGTGCCCGACACCTTGCTCGAAGCCGAGTTCTTCGGCGTGGCCCCCGGCGCCTACACCGGCGCGGAGCGCAAGGGCCGCGACGGCAAGTTCAAGCTCGCCGACGGCGGCACCTTGTTCCTCGACGAAATCGGCGACATGCCGCAGGGCCTGCAGGCCAAGCTGCTGCGCGCGCTGCAGGAGGGCGAGATCGAGCCGCTGGGCTCCAACCGGCTGGTGCCCTTCGACGCGCGCATCATCGCCGCCACCTCGCGCGACCTGGCCGCGCTGGTGCGCGAGGGGCGCTTCCGCGAGGACTTGTTCTACCGCCTCAACGTGCTGCCGCTGCGCGTGCCGCCGCTGCGCGAGCGCCGCGAGGACATCCCCGCCCTGGTCGAGGTGCTGGCCGAAGACCTGGCCCACCGCGCCGGCGTGGCCCCGCCCGAACTGCTGCCCGACGCGCTGGCGCTGCTGGCCGCGCAGAGCTGGCGCGGCAACATCCGCGAACTGCGCAACGTGCTGGAGCAGGCGGCGCTCTCGGCCGACGGGCCGCGCATCGACGCCGCGCAGCTCGAACGCCTGCTGCACCACTCGGGCCTGGGGCCGGTGGCGCCGGCGCTCAGCCCGGCGGCCGACCCGGTCGGTGCCGCCGCGCTTCTGCGCCCGCTGGCCGAGCAGGTGGCCGAGCTCGAAGGCCGCGCCATCGCCGCCGCACTCGAAACCACCGGCGGCAACAAGCTCGCCGCCGCGCGGCTGCTGGGCATCTCCCGGGCGACGCTGTACGAACGCTTGGGTAAACCCTGAACGGTTTTCGGACAACTGTTCGTTAACTGGACAGTCCGACTGTCCAAAAGTTGAACGGTCGCTGGGCTGTTCAAGGGGTGGATGACGGCACATCAAGCACTTGCGGCCTGGCATGAAGCATGCACAGCCTGGGGCAAACCATCGATTCAAAGGAGACCGCCCCATGCAACGCCGCACCACCCTCGCGCTGGCCACCCTGGCCGCTGCCGCCCTGGCCACGCCGCTCGCGCTGGCCCAGGCCAAGGACGTGAAGATCGCGCTGATCTACAGCAAGACCGGGCCGCTCGAAGCCTATGGCAAGCAGACCGCCACCGGCTTTCACATGGGGCTGGAGTACGCCACCGGCGGCACCATGACGGTGGCCGGGCGCAAGATCACCGTCATCGAAAAGGACGACCAGGGCAAGCCCGACCTGGGCAAGAGTCTGCTCGCCGCCGCGTATGGTGACGACAAGGCCGACCTCGCCGTCGGGCCCACCGCCTCGCCGGTGGCGCTGGCCATGCTGCCCGTGGCCGAGGAGTACCGGAAGATCCTGCTGGTCGAGCCGGCCGTGGCCGACTCCATCACCGGCGACAAGTGGAACCGCTACATCTTCCGCACCGGCCGCAACTCCAGCCAGGACGCCATCGCCAACGCGGTGGCGCTGGACAAGGAAGGTGTCTCCATCGTCACCATGGCGCAGGACTCGGCCTTCGGGCGCGACGGCGTCAAGGCCTTTCGCAATGCGCTCAAGAAGGCCAGGATCGTGCACGAGGAATACCTGCCCCCGGCCACCACCGACTTCACCGCCGGCGGCCAGCGCATGATCGACAAGCTCAAGGGCCTGCCCGGGCGCAAGGTGATCTTCATCATCTGGGCCGGCGGCAACCCGTTCAAGATCGCTGACCTCGACTTGAAGCGCTACGGCATCGAGATCGCCACCGGCGGCAACATCCTGCCCGCCATGACGGCCTACAAGCAGTTCCCCGGCATGGAAGGCGCGGCCTACTACTACTTCGGCATTCCGAAGAACCCGGTGAACGAGGCGCTGGTGTCCATGCACTACCGCGAGTTCAAGACCCCGCCGGACTTCTTCACCGCAGGTGGCTTCGCCGCGGCGATGGCGGTGGTCACCGCGCTGAAGAAGACCAATGGCGACACCGACACCGAGAAGCTCATCCGCACCATGGAGGGCATGAGCTTCGACACGCCCAAGGGCAAGATGACCTTCCGCAAGGAAGACCACCAGGCCATGCAGAGCATGTACCACTTCCGCATCAAGGTGGACCCGGCCTTCGCCTGGGGCGTTCCCGAGCTGATCCACGAGATCAAGCCCGAGGAAATGAACGTGCCCATCCTCAACAAGCGCTAAAGCGCCGCTTCGCGCCCCTCCCGCGCTTGCGTTTTCCGGCCGGCCCCGCATGGGCCGGGCGCAGCCATGCTCGAAACCCAGGATCTCACCGTGCGCTTTGGTGGTCACGTGGCGGTCAACGCCGTCTCGTGCCGCTTCACGCCGGGCACGCTCACGGCCATCGTCGGCCCCAACGGCGCGGGCAAGACGACGTATTTCAACCTCATCTCCGGCCAGATCGCCGCCACCGCCGGCCAGGTGCGGCTCGACGGGCGCGTGCTCGACGGCCTGAGCGCCTCGGCGCGCACCCGCGCCGGGCTGGGGCGGGCGTTTCAGCTCACCAACCTGTTCCCGCACCTGAGCGTGCTGGAGAACGTGCGCCTGGCCGTGCAGGCCACGCGCGAGGGCGCGCACCGCCGCGGCCTCAACCTCTGGAGCCTCTGGAGCGACCACCGTGCGCTGACCGAACGCGCCGAGGCGATTCTGGAGTCGGTGGCCATGAGCGCGCGCGCCCACAACCTGGTGGCCGGCCTGCCGCATGGCGACCAGCGCAAGCTCGAGGTGGCGCTGCTGATGGCGCTCGAACCCAAGGTGTACCTGTTCGACGAGCCCACCGCGGGCATGAGCCACGACGAGGCGCCGGTGATCCTCGACCTCATCCGCCGCCTCAAGGCCGATGCGCGGCACACGATTCTGCTGGTCGAACACAAGATGGACGTGGTGCGCGAGCTCGCGGACCGCATCATCGTGCTGCACAACGGCACCCTGGTGGCCGACGGTGAGCCCGCCGCCGTCATGGCCTCGGCCGTGGTGCAGCAGGCCTATCTCGGCACCGCCGCGGAAGAGGGCGGGGCGGCCGCTGCGCCGTCGGGGGGCGGCGCAGCGGCCTCGGGCGAGGCGGGGAGGGCGGCGGCATGAGCACCGTTTCTTCACCGCCGGCACCGCTGGCCAGCGCGGCGCAGGCGGCCGCGGCCGAGCCGCTGCTCACGCTGCAGGGCGTGCACACCCACATCGGCGCCTACCACATCCTGCACGGCGTGGACCTGAGCGTGCCGCAGGGCCAGGTCACGCTGCTGCTCGGGCGCAACGGCGCGGGCAAGACCACCACGCTGCGCACCATCATGGGCCTGTGGAAGGCGTCGGCCGGCGCGCTGCGCTTCGACGGGCATCTGCTGACGGCGCTTTCCACGCCGCAGATTGCGCAGCTCGGCATTGCCTACGTGCCCGAGAACATGGGCATCTTCGCCGACCTCACCGTCAAGGAGAACCTGCTGCTCGCGGCGCGGCGCGCGCGCACCGCCGCGCAGATCGACGGCGCGCGGCTGCAGTGGATCTTCTCGCTCTTTCCCGCGGTGGAGAAGTTCTGGAACCACCCCGCGGGCAAGCTCTCGGGCGGGCAGAAGCAGATGCTGGCGGTGGCGCGCGCCATCGTCGAGCCGCGCCGCCTGCTCATCGTCGACGAGCCCAGCAAGGGCCTGGCGCCGGCCATCGTGAACAACATGATCGACGCCTTCGCCCAGCTCAAGGCCAGCGGCGTGACGCTGCTGCTGGTGGAGCAGAACCTCGCCTTCGCGCGCCGCCTGGGCGACACGGTGGCGGTGATGGACAACGGCCGCGTCGTGCACGCCGGCGCGATGGCGGCGTTTTCTGCCGACGCGCAGTTGCAGCAGCGGCTGCTGGGGCTCTCCGTCTGAAGGATTTTTATGTTTTCTCCCCGAACCCCAGCGCGAAACGGTCAGGTAACGCTATGAAAAAAGGAGTCATCGGTTCCGCTTGTGCGGCCGCTGCGCCACGCGCCAGCGGGCCGGCGCGTGCCCGCCGCGCGGCTGGTGCGGTGCGCGCGCGGCGCACGCCAGCCCGGCAATTC
>OFTY01000388.1_pt1 | contig 33359 bp, 32 predicted proteins | sample 1775061 | NCBI WGS metagenome assembly OFTY01 (sample SAMN08195773, study PRJEB24354) | sludge metagenome | isolation source: sludge from phenol fed wastewater aerobic bioreactor B | place: India: Nagpur | collected 2016-09-16 | reverse complement strand
TCTATGCCGGCATCAACATAGTAGTTGCACATGGAGGTGACATCGTACCCCATCATGCTCATCGCTTTTATCTCAGGCTCGCCTTTGTACAAATTGAAGTATGGCGTGCCTTGAAAGATATCTCCTGCATCAAGCACCAGTACCTGCTCTTCTTCCCGGCGTATTTTTTCTATTAGTGCAGCACGGGCGGCTACACCGCCCTGAAAGGCATTTTTGCCCGCATCAGCGGGAAAGGGTTCGAGGCGGCTATGCACATCGTTGGTGTGCAGTATCGTAAGCCGTCTTGTTTTTTCTGCGGCGAGACTTTCAAAGGGAAACTGACCGGCAAGTAGCAGGCCGCTGCCCAGGGTGCTTCTTATCAAAAACGATCTTCTATTCAGCATCCTGCACTCTTTTTTCAAGCATGGGATGTAGGGGTTTGTTTTCTTTTTCGAGTCGTTGCACATACGCTATCATGGCATCGCGCAAAAAAATGTTGGTGTATCGTTTGTGCAGCCCGGAGAGGAAATCGCAGTTGTCGCCACCGCGGGCAATATAGTCGCTCATCACGATCTTGTAAACGATGTGTTCGTTGACAGGCGTGCCGTTGATTTGAACATCGGTGGCTTTTTTGTCTTTGATCACATAAGTGATGCCGCTTACAGGCCATCCGCGATAGGCGGCCATATGATCGCAGAAAGTTTGCAGCACAGCACCCGGTATTTCTACGATGGCCAGCATATTGTCGAAAGGCATCAGTTCATACATGTCGCCGCGGGTAAGGTTTCCCGGGGCAAGGTAGGGAAGACGTATTCCGCCATAGTTCACCACCGAGGCTACCACCTTCGGATCGAGTTGCCGTCCCGCCACAAACTGAGCGTCGGCCATAAAATTACCCAGCGTGCATTCTGGTTGCGCTTTGGTAAGCGGCAGATCTGTACGACCAATGACCACGAGCATTTGGGTATCTACACCGGTTTTGTACGGACGAAGCATGCGCACGAGGCTGGTGTCTTGTGCCAGTGTGGTATCAATGGCGTAATTGCTGGCGGTGCGCTGCTGGATGTAGAACGGCTTATGACAAGCGGGGAGCGCTAAAGCCGCGAGCAGGGCAATAAACAGAGTTCTATTCAGGTTCATATTGCAGCACAAAAATAAGTTGATGTGTGTGCTATAAAGTTAAGCTTTCATCAAGAGATATGATGGTGCATCCGGCAGGGCTCTGCGCTAAAAAAAATATTTTTGCAGGCCATGACGAACATTTCACCCCGGAAGATCATAAAGGACGGCCTTATTTCACCTGTAAAGGAATTCATCAGCGATAGCCGTTCAGCAGGCATCGTGCTGATCATCTGCACTGTAGTATCGCTTGTTATCAGCAACTCCTCGTGGAGCGAAAGTTACCTGCATTTCTGGGAGCGGCATCTCTTTGTTCCTGCGCCCGATCTGCGGCTGCCGGACACTTTGCTGCATCTGGTCAATGACGGACTAATGGCCATTTTCTTTTTTCTGGTGGGCCTCGAGATCAAACGCGAACTGCTGGTGGGCGAGCTGGCAAGTTTTAAAAAGTCTGTGCTGCCCATCATTGCTGCTTTGGGCGGAATGGTGGTGCCTGCGTTCATCTATTACCTGTGGTGCGGCGGCACTCCTTTCAGCAAAGGCTGGGGTATCCCTATGGCTACGGATATTGCTTTTTCGCTGGGCATTCTTTCTTTGCTCGGAAAGCGTGCGCCGCTTTCCCTACGCATATTTCTTACGGCGCTCGCTATCATCGACGATCTCGGGGGCATTTTGACCATTGCCATTTTTTATGCCCGCGAGATTGACTGGTTTTATCTTTGGCTTTCGCTGGGGCTCTTGTTCGTGTTGGGCTTTATGAATGTCATGCGTCTCAAGCGGTACTATTATTATCTTTTTCTGGGTCTTTTTCTCTGGTACTTCATTTTCAATTCGGGTGTCCACGCTACCATTGCCGGAGTACTGCTTGCGTTTACCATTCCCCTTCACAAGATCGAAGAGCTGGAGCATGCCCTGCACGATCCGGTTAGTTTTATCGTGATGCCCATTTTTGCCCTGGCAAACACTGCCATTCTGATGCCCACATCGTTCGATACGGTTTTTTCCTCCGTCGTTCATCATGGTATTCTGATGGGGCTGGTTGTCGGAAAGCCGGCAGGCATCTTTCTATTTAGTTACCTCGCCGTAAAAATGGGTATCGGTAGTATGCCCAACGGTGTAAGCTGGAAGCAGTTTTTAGGAATGGGTATGATTGCCGGTGTAGGATTTACCATATCGATTTTCATTTCGACGCTTGCCTTCGATGATCCGGATATTCAGGTTGTGGCCAAGGTGGCCATCATGTCGGCGTCTTTGCTGGTGGGCTTGCTTGGTTTTTTGTATTTGTTGTTTCTGGGTAAACGAAAAAAGAAAACTAAAATGACAGGACGAATGGCACAGAACAGCTAAGCCTTTGCTAAAACACAGTGTAGACGGATGGTGCTGAATGCAAGCGCATTTGATACCCGGCGCTGAAAGAGTTTCCCATGGACGAGTCTTCCCGCGCCCTGCGCAGGAATGGTTATTTTTGGCGGGTACAACAATCAGGGAAGATGTGTTACCATAAGGCTTCGCCCCAAAAGATTGATCTGAAAGAATATCTGGATCAGTTCCATCCCGGTCAGCATTTTGAGGTTCCGGACTTTCAGTCGTTTTATCATGTTTCGGGTTTTGATCATCCGCGGATGCCTGTACGCACAGCGGAGCATCCCGATCGTATTCAGACGTTTATCTGGGGGCTGATACCGCCCTGGACCAAAACTCGAGAAGATGCGGTGCGCAATGCGAGGCTCTTTCTCAATACTACTTCGGAAAAAGCTACAACGCTTTATAAACCCTTATTTCAGCAGCGCTGCCTGATCTACGTCACGGGCTTTTTTGAATGGAAGTGGGACAATCCTTTGGCAAAAACCAGCAGGAAGACGCCCTGGTTTATTCATCGTCATCATCAGGTTTTTACGCTGGGCGGCTATTACCATTCCTGGACAGACAAGGAAAGCGGCGAGATATTCGATACCTATTCGGTCATCACAACGCCTGCCAACGAATTAATGTCTGAAATACACAACAACAAAAAGCGAATGCCTCTTATCATCGGCGCTTCTAATCATGATGTGTGGCTTGATGCTGAAGCCCCGCCTGAAGTGATCTATTCGCTGATGAAGCCCTATGATGAAGATCAACTGGATGCGCACGAAGTCTCTAAGAACATTACCCGGCGCGGTTTTGATACCAATGTGCCGGAGATACAGTTGCCGGTTTCAGGGTTCTTGTTCTAATGTCTGTTTTAAGAAATTGTGATTTGCATCAATTGGGTTTTTCCGGTCGCAAATTTTGTCTAATTTTTTACCCTCATTCAACGCCTTGCTCATGCAAAAGATCATCGTCGCTACAGATTTTTCGGAGGTAGCCCACAACGCTGTACAGTACGCCTGCTCCCTTGCGCAGGATTTCGATGCTGCGGTCACTATCGTTCATTCCTTTATTGTTCCTGTGGCCTTTAGCGATACACCTATGCCGCTGATGCCGGTGGATGAAGCCAAACAGATAGCGGAAGAGCGTGTTCAGAAAATGCTGGAGGACCTTCGCCACGGGTTTCCCGATCTGCAGGTGGATACGAGGATTTTGTATGGCAGCATTGTTGATTGTCTTGAAGAAATGGTAGAAAAGGAACAACCCTGGATGGTGGTACTGGGCAACAGCGGTGCAGATAATAACGCTCTGTGGCTGGGCAGTAACGTGCTGACGGCCTTAAAAACCATGAAATGCACGGTGATGGCCGTGCCCTCCGGAGTCACGTACCGCCGGCCCGCTCATCTGTGCTTTGCCTGCGACTTTAAAAATATCGCAGACCACTTGCAAACAGAAAATCTGATGCACCTTGTACGCAGCACGTCTGCAAAGCTGCACGTGCTGAATGTGGATTTTCAAAACAAAAACTACGATTCGGAGATGATGCTGGAAAGTACCGAGCTGCATGCTGCACTGAAGCCCCTCGATCCCGTTTATCATTATGTAGAACAGGAGGATGTAGAAGAGGGCATTGAGTCTTTTGTGGCTGCCAACCAGATGGACTGGCTGATCATTGTTCCGCACAAACACTCTTTCTTTGAGCGCCTGTTTCACAAAAGCCACACCAGGGAAATCATGAAGGTAGTAACGGTACCGCTGGTGGCCCTGCATGAGCGTTAATGAAAAAAGAGCGCCATCAGCGCTCATTTTTCATTAGTCTTTTTCTTTCTTTTTTCGGGCATGTATCATCTTCGAGATTGTTTTTACGCCCCATTCCACGGCTTTCCATTTGATGTAACCCATAAGTATTTTTTGCGGCAGACTATCAAAGGTGCGCTTCGACTTCTTTCGCTCCCTGCTTTTTTTGGAAAACAAGCCCATCAGAGACGGTAGGAAACTGATCAATGCGCCGGTGGCCGATTTAGATCCCACAGCCGTCGCTATACTGCCGATCATGTCGAAGCCTTTTGATGTGCCGGCCGATTTTGTCAGGGTATCAAAACTCAGCCAGTCACCACTATGTCTGGCGGCATATTTCAAAAAGCGCTTCTCCCTTTTCAGGTCTTCCAGGCTGTTCAACTGTCGGGGATATAGTTTCATAGTACCAGTGCTTACTCAACTTTTATATTCTCGCGGGTCTTTTCTTTCAGTTGGTCTTCCGCTGTCTCTTCATCCGGATCCGGTGCTGTCATCATGCGTATGAAGATACCCGCGAACATTTTTAAGATGGGCACGCGCACCAGCATCATGAGCCCGAGCAAAAGAATGTAAAACCCCGCAGTGATGAAGAAGCCTGCCGTACGGGAGTCCAGTATCGACGAGAAAAATTCTCCAATGCCAATGCCCACAAAAATGAGCACCGAAAGCGTAAGGAATAAACTGATAAAGACAAAAATGAGATAGCTCAGAATGTTGGACGTCCGCTCGATCAACCCCAGTTTCATGAGATTGATGCGTATGTCTATGTAGTGCGTTATTTTTTCCTTCCAGGTTCCGAAAAAACTCATGGGCAGCCGGTCCGGTTTTAGGCGTTATATATTTCGTCCTCCAGATCCTGCGGTACCTTTTTCGACATTTTGTTTTTGAGGTCAGCAAGGCGATCTTTTATCCGATCCATGTTTTGCTGACGGCGTTCTTCATCGGTTGAAAGAAGATAAGCTACGGTGGCGCCCAGCGCCGCGCCAATCAGAAAAGTAGCAATGGTTTTGCCTGTCTTTGCCATAATCAATAAAATTTTGGAGTGTTTTGAACTTGGGTTTTTTCTACTACAAAACTAATAAATATCATGCCCCGTTCTTTCTGGCAGGATTTTATAATATTCTGATAAGATGCAAATCATGAATGGATAATAAGAAGCCGGCCACTCTGAGCGCCGAAAGTCTGAAACAGTATTTATTGCTTGCCGTTATTGTTTTACTCATTATTGTATTGGGCTGGCAGGTTTTGGTATTTATGCCGGGCGTACTCGGCGCCATCACCATGTATATCCTGATGCGCGAACGTTTTTTTCGGCTCACGGTCATCAAGGACTGGAAGAAATGGGTTACGGCCAGTCTTTTTATTGCGGTGGCTGTGGTCGTGTTTGTGCTGCCCATTGCGCTCTGCGCGCAGCTCATGGTGCCCAAGTTCTATGCAATCATTCACGACCCCGCCCGGCTCGATGTATTGCTCGATCAGCTAAGCGGTAAACTGCAAAATATTGCACCTCGATTGAAAATCGACGATGAGCAGGTGAAGGCATGGGGTCAAAATGCTGCGGCTTCTGTGCCGGGTTTGCTTTCGGAGACAGCCTCTGCCCTGACGAATCTGGTACTGGCCTTCTTTCTGCTCTACTTCATGCTGGTGGATGGCCGGAAAATGGAAAGGAAAATTCAGCGCTTCCTGCCGCTCAGAGAGGAGAACATAGATGATGTGTGGGATGCCACAAGGGTGATGGTCATTTCGAATGCCATAGGCATACCGGTGCTGGCCTTAGGACAGGCTGTGGTAGCGGGTATCAGTTATTGGATTTTTGGTGTGGAAGCGCCGCTGATCTGGGCTATCGTCACCGGCATTTTCTCCGTGCTGCCGGTGCTGGGCTCGGCGATAGTATGGCTACCGCTGAGCTTATACCTTATGGTGAGTAATCATCTCGCCGAGGGCATCGGGCTGCTGGTATATTCGGTCGTCATCACTGCAAGCATCGACAATGTGCTGCGTTTTACCATTCTTAAAAAACTCGGCGATGTGCATCCGGTCATTACTGTGTTCGGCATTATGGTCGGCGTGCCGCTTTTCGGTTTTATGGGACTGATCTTTGGTCCCCTGCTCATTTCTTATCTTTTGTTACTCATCAAGATTTACCGAGTGGAGTTTTCTGCCCGCAATACGCGCCCCGCCGGGCAGGTGCCCCAGCTCAATCCCGGAAAATCCGGCTCTACAAATAGTAACGATTTTCTTCAACGTACTTAAACACCGCATGGGGCAGCAAATAACGCACACTCTTTTTTTCGCGGATCTGCGTTCGGATATAGGTTGATGAAATAGATAGCAAAGGCGCATCCATGATAGTCAGATCTGCGCCATGGGTTTCCGTAATTTCGAAGCCGGGGCGTTTATAAACAATGAAGGAATACCGCGCTATAAGTTGCTCATAATTTTTCCAGCGGTGAATGTTCTGAAAGCTGTCCGACCCGATGATCACCGAAAATTTTTCCAGCGGAAATTTTTCTACAAGATGAGTGAGGGTGTCTATGGTATAAGAAGGTTTGGGAAGGTGAAATTCTACGTTGCTCGCCCGGAATTTAAGGTTGTCCTGAATGGCAAGTTCAACAAGGTGCAGCCGGTCATATTCGTTGAGCAGGCTGCTCTCGTCTTTTAGCGGATTGTGGGGAGAAACAATAAACCAGACCTTATCAACTTCTGTGTTTTCTACGATATGATTCGCAACGATGAGATGACCTATATGAACTGGATTAAAGCTTCCGAAATACAACCCGATATGCATGGGCGCAAAAGTAGGAAAAACAGGGACGTAAGAAGGATGACGTCGCTGTGAAAAAAATCAGATTCGGACATCGGGCACGCTGTCGGTCAGTGTCGTTTTTTCAAGATGTTCGAGTGCTTCGCCAACAATAAAAAAACTTCCCGTAATCAACAGCGCATCGTGTTCGGTCATCAGCGAGCGTACGGCGTCCACTGCCGCTGCCACGGAAGCACAGAGGGTGCCCTTCAACTGCAGACGCTCTGCAAATGCCTGCAGGTCGGTCACCGGCAAAGCGCGTGGCACCGCGGCCTGACAGAAATAAAAGATAGCATCTCTTGGAAACAGGCTCAGGGCTTCCGGTACGTCCTTGTCTTTCACAAATCCGGCTATGATATATTTTTTCCCGGCAGTTACTTTCTTCCATTGACTCATCACTTCACCAATGCCTGCTGCATTGTGTGCCACATCGGTTACGATAAGCGGGCTTGTTTGCCATACATCCCAACGGCCCCGGAAACCCGTGAGCGTTTTTACCGCCGAAAGCGCAGCCAGGGCCACTTCCAGCGTGGTAGAAATAAGTTGCTGCCCGACGAGTAGTTCCGTGGCAGCCAGCACAGTCTTGATATTATGTTGCTGATAGCTTCCGCCCAGATCCGTCACAAGGTCGTACATCTTCCACGCAGATTTTTGAATGGCTTTGTAGTGCTGACGACCCGGCTCTTCCTTCACTTTTACAAGATCCCAGAGCGACTGTGCATAATAAATCGTACTACCTCTGAGTACCGATGTTTCAAAAAATACTCCGGACGTTTCGTCATCTTGTTCGCCGATCAGCACGGGCACTTCGGGCTTTATAATCCCTGCTTTTTCGAACGCAATCTCCCGAAGGGTATTTCCCAGCACGTCTTTGTGGTCATAGCTGATGTTGGTAATGATAGAAAGTAGTGGGGTGATGATATTTGTGCTGTCGAGCCTGCCGCCCAGCCCGGTTTCGATGATCGCAAAGTCAACCGCGGCATCCTTAAAAGCCTGAAAGGCCATGGCCACAGTGGTTTCAAAAAAAGAGGGGGCTACTTCATCGAGCAGCGCCTGTTGCCGGGTTACAAAATCTACAACCCATTCCCTCGCCACAGGTACGCCGTTGACCTTTATACGCTCGCGAAAGTCGATAAGATGAGGTGAGGTATATAACCCTACTTTATAACCCGCATGTTGCAACACCGCCGCCAGCATATGGCTTGTGCTGCCTTTGCCGTTGGTGCCGGCAATATGGATGCTGCGAAATTGTACCTGCGGGTTACCGAGAGCCTCGCAGAGCCGCAAAATATTGGTGAGGTCTTTCTTTATGGCTTCCTTCCCCAATCTGGAAAACATGGGGAGCGTACTGTAGAGGTAATTGAGTGTGTCCTCGTAGGAAGACTGTAAGTTCATTATTGCGAACGCGTTTTAAAGACAAAGGTAATGTCGCCTATTTGTTCGGGCGCGGCGTCGGGGCTTTTTGAAAATTTAGCCTGACTCAGTTTTTGAAGGGCTATTTCACTGAGCTTCCGGTTGGGTGAGCTTTTTATAGTTTTCGAGATGATGTTTCCGGCACGGTCCACCTTCACCTGCACAACTACTTTACCTCCTTCGTTGAATTCGGCAACAAACTGGCGTGGAGATATTTCGCGTCCGTTCAGGTTATGACTGATACCTCCGGTACCGTTGCCGGGCGATCCGATATAGTTCGAAGCGCCGGGTGTACCCCCGGGCACACCTCTGTCGCCGTTGCCCGTAGTATTTCCTTCAGCGCTTCCGGGTTGGTTTATCTGCGCATTATTTCCTCCTGCGCCGTTGCCCCCCTGATAAACATATCGAGGCTGCTGCGGCTGCTGACGCGTGTTGTTATTCGTTTCGCTTCGGGTAGCGTTCGTTCGGGTGGTGTTTGCGGGTGTAGTTGAGAAATTCCTGTTGCCCGACGATGCCGGAGGAGCAAGGGCTGGGGCATCCGGGTCGTCAGATTGCATCAGGTCTTTTGTGTCTTCGCTTTGACGGCCTGCCGTATGATATTGTGTTTGTGCCTGTGCCGCCGCCGGTGTATTTACCGACATGGGTTGGTCTATACCACTACCGTCCTCACTGCTGCCCAGGTTCACCTCAAGCCCCAGCTCTTCTACCGGTGCGGATACTGGCAGGGAATAGCTGATGAAAAAAAACAGTAAGAGCAACAACAGGTGCACGACTACCGTGGTGGCTGCAGCTTTTTTATTAATTGGCGGATGAGCAGTTGTCATAGTCCGGTTATTTGCCTAAAATAAAAAAACAATTGTTTGTAAGCTGTTAATGCGCAAAATCAGTGTCGAAACGTTTCATACGCTCAGCAGGCGGATTGTAATATCCGAATTTTACTTCGGGAAATTCTTCGTGAATAAGCTCCATCAGTTGACCGATGCCGAGACATTCTCCCGTGTCGGTTATTCCCAGCTTGCCCAGGTACCAGTCGGGGTCAATATTGAAGTTTCGCCACTGAATCATTGAGATTTTTGTCTCACGGATGAAATTTCTTAGCGCTTCGTACTCTTCCACACTGTCGGTCATGCCCGGAAAAGTAAAATAATTGATGGAAGACCATCCTCCGTAGCGATGCACGATCTGCAGACTTTCGATCAAATCTTCAAACTGGTAGTTGTTGGGCAGATAATAGCGGGTGTAAATTTCTTTACGCACAGAGTTGAGGCTTACACGAATACTATCAAGACCCGTCTGCATGAGCTTTTCCACAACATCGGGCCGGCTTCCGTTAGTATTGATATTGATGCTTCCCTTATCGGTATGTTTTCTGATCTGCCGGATGGCTTCGCCAATCGTTTCTCCCATCAGAAGCGGTTCACCTTCGCAGCCCTGGCCGAAACTGATAATGGGATAGGGGGCATGTTCCAGATGAGGTACTGTAAACTCTACAATTTCCTCAGCCGTAGGCTTAAAACTAAGGCGATCCTGCGAAGACGTAATGGTCTCTTCCTGTGGCTGGAAGGAAATGCAGCCAATGCAGTTGGCATTGCATGCAGGCGATGAGGGTACGGGACATTCCCACCGGCCCATAAAATAATTGCGGGCGGCCGGACAATGATAAGTGAGGGCGCAGTTTTCTGCAAGGTGCTTCACCAACCGGTTGTGCGGATAGGCTTCGAGCAAATGTGCTACACCTTCATTGATGCGGTCCTGTTGGTAGCCCGAGCATTCCTGACGGATATCCTGTTCGATACGCACGGCAGGAACATAGAATTTTTCGTTTTGCCAGCCTACTGCGGTATAGCAAAAGAGCGGCAAAGTGCCGGCATCAGGCAGGGTTTCGAAGGCAGCCAGATAAAAGCCTGTGTGTGCCGGCGGAATAAAAGCAGCAACAGCCCAGCCTTTTTCACAAAGGCGCATTTCTCCGGTGATCGTATCGATACCAATGCCGCGGCGGTCGGGCAGTTCATAAAGTGAGCCTCCATCAGGCAGTTCTATAAAATCCTGAGGGTCTATAGGCATTGCATCCCATCCCGAACGCCCCACGACGTACAAAGTGGTGTCTTCGAAAATGTTTCCTTTTCCATCAGAGTACAGCAGATATGGCGACGAATTCAACATGTTTAATTCTTTAAGCTGGTAGAGTAATGCGGCAACCTTCCGTTTACCAAACGTATTTTTTGCGCTTTTCTTTATTTGCGGCTATGTGGTCCGCGCAGAAGCGCTGAAAGTCTTCCTTGTCGAAGGTAATGGCGTTGATGTTCCATTGAAACAAACGGTTGTCGTGACAGCCAATAGTGAGCACGCCAAACCGAAGTATGATACGCTCTACTTCCCACCAGTCGAGAAATCGCTTTCTTGAGGTCAGGGGCAGGCGGATGCCGCGCTCGTCGATGTAGATATAGAGCGTATTGTCGCTCACACTTTCCCAATAAATGGCAAACAGTATGGCGGCAGCAATCAGACCATAGATCATAGCAGGGATGAACAAATGGGTGATGGCGGCGAAGCTGGCAAAGCAAAGCAGGAGTGCGAGTTCTGTAATGCGCAGCAAACGGTTTACTTTTTTTTCGATGAGCCAGCCCGACCGGAACAAGACCAGGCCAAAGAGAACGATGCCAGCCAGCAAAATGAAAGTACCCCAGATACCTGCGTGAAGAAAGCCAGCCGGAGCAACCCCGGGACTTATTTTCTCAGCAAGATATTGCAACAGAAAAAGCAGCACTCCGGTGGCCACAAAGGCAAAACTGACAATAAGATGAAGGGTAACTACCTGCTGACGCTTAACTTTTTCTTCTGCTAGCGGCAATTCAAAAACCATAGCGGCAAAGGTACAGCATAAAGCCATCCGCACGGGAGGATGGCTTTACAAAGTAAACTTAAAACACTGTATCAATTTCGCACTGTTTTGGCTTTAAACCGGCTGATGGCATTGCGTGTAAAGTCGCTCAGCACAAGCCGTCCGCTCACCGAGGCACGGTCGGCCAACAAAGTATCCCAGTGTTCAGTGCCCTGCCAGAAGATCTTTTTAAGTTGATACATAGCGTCAGGGCTGCTTTGCGCCAGGCGTTGCGCAAGGCTGCTGATTGCCTCATCCATTTCCGCGGTGGTGTTGTGTATTTCTGCATAAAGGCCATGTTTTTTTGCCCATTCTGCAGATCTCCATTCGGTAGCATCAATAGCAAGCTGCGAAAAGCACGACAGCCCGATTTTACGCTCTACCGCCGGCCCCACCACAAAGGGACCTATTCCTACGGCCAGTTCGCTCAGCTTCACTGATGCCTCTTCGGTAGCAATGGCATAATCCACCGCCGCAGCAAGGCCTACACCACCACCCACGGCTTTGCCATGTATGCGGCCAATGATGAGCTTATGCGACTTGCGCATGGCGTTGATGACATTGGCAAATCCGCTGAAAAATTTATGTCCTTCCTCTTTGTTGGAAATAGCCACTAATTCATCGAAGGAGGCGCCGGCACAAAATGCTTTTTCTCCGGCACTTTTCAGAATGATCACTTTTACCCGGTCGTCAATACCAATGTCGTTGATGGTCTTTGCGAGGTCGGAGAGAATGGCTCCCGGCAGCGAATTGCTGGCAGGATGAAAAAACTCGATGGTAGCGATGCCGTGTTCTATCTCAGAGCGTACATAACCTTCTGGGTGCTGCATAGATTTGGATGCTTGAATTTGAGCGTAAAACTAATAAATCGTGCGATGCTGTGAATATCACCGGCGACAAGGGTAGCGAAACAGAAATTATTTCTCATTTTTACCGGGTGCAGAAGTTAGATTTAGAAAAGGTCGTTCGGATCGCCGCGGTGATCATGGTAGTGTATCTGCTCGGCTTCGGACTTGCCGAGGCTTTGTTTCCCATTCGTCCGTTTTGGAATGATGAATGGCGTTTGATCTACAACATCAAGTTCAGAAGTTTTGAGGGGCTATGGGGAAGACTCGATTTGCTGCAGGAATGCCCACGGGTGTATTTGTGCAGCATTAAAGCGATCGCAGCAGTATTTCATTATAGTTACAGTGCGCTGAGGCTTCCGCCATTGTTGCTCACAATGATGAGCGTGTTGTTTTTATTCTATCTGCGTAAACGGATTTTTGCCACCGGCGGTGTGCTCAGCTACTTGTTTGTGCTCATCGTTGTGTCTTCGCAAACCTTTACCGATTACATGGTGCAGGTGAAGCAGTATGAAATGGATATTCTGCTCAGCCTTTTAGCAATCTGGCAATTGCTCGAACTCCGGGCATTGGCCGAAGGCCAGCATCTTTCCCGTGGGCGATATTTTCTGCTCTGCACCAGCCTGTTGCTTGCACCATTTTTTAGCTACACTTACCCGATCAATGCGGCGCCACTTTTTTTTGTTACCGGCCTCAGTATCCGGAAGAATAATCAGGACCACCGCAAGGTGAAACGGCTAACCTTGCTGCTGCCGCTTTGCCTGTTGGCAAGTAGCATTTTGGTCTTTTACTTTCTCGATGTCCGGCACATGATGGCTGATAAAGACATGTACGTCTCCTACAAACGTGCTTACTACAAGCATTCAGAAGAGCGTTTTCTGTTCGACTTGTGGAATTTGTTTGCTCTGGTGGGGTCCGGCTTTTTGTTTGAGCTGGTGTTTGGTTTGCTGGGTATAGCCGCATGGTTACGCGCCTGCGCCATTCTCGTTGCCAGGCGTTTTCGCTGGGTCACCCTGCGCGAGCAGTTGCAGGCCTACGCCGTAGCCTTGATGGTGGTGATCCTGATCCTGTTTGCCACGGGCAAGCTCATAGGCGGAGTGGCCAGGCTGACGGCTTATTCTGTGCCTGCTATCGCCTTGCTGATCGTATTCTCTCTGGATGCCGCCTACCGCTTACCCGTTGCGAAAAAATGGGTTGCAGCGGCACAGGTGGTTTTGTTGCTGGCCTTGTGCGGAAATATTGTGAGCACCTGTATCAATACCTTCACTTACAAGGAATATGCACAACGTATCGCCACATACAGACATACCCGCGATGCGTTGATCTTGGCAAGAAAGAAGAATGTACCCTTTATGTTTACTGACGGAGTATGTGGCGATACCTGGAATATAAAAGCACCCGCGCCGGGGTCCATCCGGACGCAGACCATAGACGCGGCGCAGATTGCGGGTAAAGATACTCTGTGCGCGGAAGTGATCGTTCGTGTGAACCCGGGCTATCAGGTGCAGGACACGGTTCCGCTGTATTATATGCCCGACCACAGATGGATCCGCAACTATGTACAGCAGCTACCTGCGGGTTTCGGCGGTGCAGTGGCCGGCGACGGACTACACTACCGCTTCTTTGTGAAGTAAGATTACCGGTGCTTTCCGGTAAGCATGGGGACAAACAGAAAATCTCCTAACTCTTCTTCTTTTACGCGGCCGTCTTTGTCCTTCACAATACGCATCATCTTCTGGCCACCATCTTTACCCACCGGAATTACCGCAAGGCCTCCCGGCTTAAGCTGTTCTACGAGTTTGGGCGGTATGAAGGGTGCCGCAGCCGTTACAATGACCTTATCGAAGGGAGCAAAAGATGCCAGGCCCTCATAGCCATCGCCATAAAATCGTTTGATGTTGGGATAATTTTTCAGGAAGAAAAACTGACTTACAAAATCATAGAGCGCCCGTTGCCGCTCTATGGAGTAAACCATGGCGCCGAGCTCGGCCAGTACACAAGCCTGATATGCGCTGCCAGTGCCGATTTCCAAAACCTTGTCGAACTTTTTGATCTCTAGAAGCTGTGTCTGAAAGGCTACTGTAAACGGTTGAGAAATCGTTTGATCGGCTGCGATAGGGAAGGCGCGGTCTTCGTAAGCAATACGTTCAAATGCAGGGTCGAGGAAAAAGTGCCTGGGAATGGACTCGATAGCGGTCAGTACTCTGTCATCACTGATGCCCTTCTCGCGTAGCGCCTGAACCAGTTGTTTTCTTAATCCTTTGTGTAAATAATTATCCTCTCTCGGCTTGCTGTGCAGCATCTGACAAAGGTAGGCCAGCAAGGGCTGAAATAAAAGTGAGAAAATACTTGCAGAGTCCGCTTCCAGTGCAGTTTCCCAAACCCTAAGGCATGTGTAGTACCAGGCCGATACCAGCTCCGCCGTTGGGGTGTGCCACAGGCTGCAAACGCAAAGAAATATCGGGCGAAACGTCAAAGTTTTTGAGGTGCGCAAATACCACAGCATCAATGACCTGAAGCGTGTACCCTATGGCCGTAAACAGCAGCGTCATGTCCAGGTATTTCTTGTAGGCGTCCTGCAGCGTTTTTAAAGAACTCTGGTCGTAGATGCCGCTAAATTCATGGGTTTTGCCCTCAAGACTGGCAATATAAGCCTTCCTGTAGGTTTGGTATTTACTGGTATTGAACTGAATGAAGTAGGCCGCGGCGCCCACGCCCACATAAACAATGGGTATCTTCCAATATTGTTTATTGTACAACTGGCCGGAGCCCGGTAAGATAGCTGAATAAAGTCCTGCTTTCTTGGGGTTATGCTGGGCAGGCGAAGGACGGTATTGTAAGCCTTCAGCTTCGTTGGGCAGACGCTTTACAGCGCTTTGTTCCGCACGTGCCGAGTCCGGGAACATTTGCTTCAAAGAAGTGTCCGGCACCGCCTGTGCCCGTCCATAGAATGGAAGGCCGGAAAGAAAACAAACGATGAATAGCCGGATGATCAAAAAAACAAAAAATTTAGTGAGTCAAAAGTAAGCAAAACCCCGCTGTGCGCGGGGCGTGGCAATCGGTTAGAGTTCCAGAAGCGCCTGGACCGGATCTTTTCCGATCAGCAGCAGCTCAGGATGTTCCAGCAATTCTTTAACCCTTACCAGAAAGCTTACCGACTCACGTCCGTCGATGATACGGTGGTCGTAGCTCAGGGCCAGATACATCATGGGCCGGGCTTCTATTTTTCCATCCACTACCATGGGCCTTTCCTGTATTTTGTGCATACCGAGGATGGCGCTTTGGGGGATGTTGATAATCGGGGTGCTCATCAGCGAACCAAATACACCACCATTGGTGATAGTAAATGTTCCGCCCGTCATTTCTTCGATGCTTAATTTGTTTTCCCGTGCTTTCTTTGCCAGCTCTACTACCTTCGCTTCAATCCCTGCCATACTCAGGCTTTCTGCATTTCTGATCACAGGCACCACTAGACCTTTCGGAGCCGATACAGCAATTGAAATGTCGCAATAGTCGTGATATACCAGCTCTTCTCCATCAATATAGGCGTTTACCGCCGGCCATTCGAGCAGTGCCATGCAACAAGCTTTTGTAAAGAAAGACATAAAGCCGAGGTTGACGCCATGAGATTCCTTAAAGCTCTCTTTATATTTCGAACGGATTTCCATGATCCGTGTCATGTCCACTTCGTTAAATGTGGTGAGCATGGCCGTAGAATTCTTTGCCTCCACAAGTCTGCGGGAAACCGTTTTTCGAAGGTTGCTCATCTTTTCGCGGCGGTCATTACGGCTGAAGGCCTCTGCGCCCCCTTTACGACCGGGGTGTGATAAAGCCTCGAGTACATCGTTTTTTAAGATACGCCCCAGCGAGCCGGAGCCTTTTACCTCCGATGGGTTCACCTGTTTTTCCGCCATGATAGATTTGGCCACCGGTGTCGCCTTTACATCCGCAGCTATCGGGGCTTGTGGTGCCGCTTCTTTTTTTGCAGGCGATTGCTCTTCTTTCTGGGCTGGCGTTTTTGCTTCCTCTTTTGCAGGAGCGGCGCCTTCAGGCCTGGCCGCCGTGTCGTCTATCCGACAAGCCAGGTCACCGATGTTGAGCGTATCGCCTTCTGCAGCTACGATCTTCAATAAACCCGCTTGTTCAGCGTTTAGTTCAAAAGTTGCTTTTTCCGATTCCAGCTCACAAAGGAGTTCATCGCGTTCCACCCATGCTCCGTCGTTCTTCAGCCATTTTACTAAGGTTACTTCATTGATCGACTCACCAACTGCTGGCACTTTAATATCTATCATGGAAAATCAAGCTGTTTTTGCGGGGTGCTAAATTAGGAAAGGCGTATGGATAAATCAAAAAGGCCCGCATGTTGCAACGTGCTTTGCCTGTGGCCGGGCTTTATATGGCTTAATTTTTTTGATGGCTTGTGAAAGGGCGCATGGAGCAGTTTTCGATCAGTGACCTCGGAAGTTTGCTTCTGGCTTCGTTGCTGGGAGCTATAGTAGGCTTTGACCGCGACTACCGCGGAAAGTCGGCGGGCTATCGTACGTTAATGATGGTAAGCCTGGGTGCTGCGGTCTTTACGGTAGTGTCGCAAAAGCTTGCACTCACCGACCCTCACCATCAGAGCGATGTTTCGCGGATTGCATCTACGGTAGTAACGGGCATTGGCTTTCTCGGCGCAGGCATTATTTATAAAAGCGGACAAGACATAAAAGGTCTTACCACTGCCGCCACGACCTGGGTTGCTGCCGGTATAGGAATGGCATGCGGTACTCAGGAATATATACTGGCCGCTACCACCACTGCTATCTCTTTGCTGACGCTATTCGTATTGCATCGTTTTGAGGCTAAACTGGCCGGGGTAAACTTTACGGAAAAATACAGGCTCACCTGGCGCCACGAGCAAGGTGACCTGCCCCATCCGGAGCACTACTGCGATAGAAGTCTGCGCCTCTCGCAGCAAAAATTCAGTAAACAAAATGACTTTATCATAGTGGAATGGACGATCAGAGCAAGCAAGGCTGCTCATGCAGAGCTGACCAGCAAAATGCTTAGCGATCCAAGGGTGATGTCTCTTGAACATTAAGGTATTCGCTGCCGAACGAAAACGGTAGGAGATAGCCGGCATCTTCGAGCACGATAACCTTGCCATCCGGAGAACACATGTAGATAGAGATTGGTTGCTGCTGCCATTGCTGCACTTCCAGAATGGTTTGTCTGCAAATGCCACAGGGCGAAATGGGTTTTCCGTATTCATCACCGCTGTGATAAGTCACGGCAATCGCTTTTACCCGGTGCGTTTTATCATTCATTTCCAGCGTTGATAACGCGGCGCGTTCAGCACAAACGCCGGCAGGGTAGGCTGCGTTTTCATGGTTAGAACCGGTCAGCATAGAACCGTCTTCAAGTAAAACAGCGGCACCTACTTTGAAATGCGAATAAGGCGCGTATGCCTTGTCTGCCGCTGCTTCCGCCCGGTCAATAAGCTTCTGGATTTCTTCAGGAAGTGCTGACTTTTTGCCGTGCAGAAAGGGAAACTGAAATTGCTCCATGAATGTATTTTTTATCGCGTCAGCCAAAGCCCGGCCTTACAAAGGATGATTCCCAAAAATAAGCTTAATAGCATGTAGATAAGTGAAACACTGTTCTGTCCTTTGGAAAATAATGCTGTGCTTTCGAGGGCGAAGGTGGAAAAGGTGGTGAAGCCCCCGCAGAAACCGGTAGCCAATAAAAGCAAATAACTGCCCTGCATCCATCCCTGTTTTTCGGCGATGCCAAATAATAAGCCGATGAGAAAACAACCCAGCAAATTGACCAGAAAGGTTGCCAGCGGGAAGCTGAGATTGTAGCTTCTGTTTATCAAAAGATTGACCGCATACCGCGCCATGCTGCCCACGGCGCCACCTGCTCCAACCATCAGAAATGCACGTAACATTGGTAGTTTTTGCTAAAATAAGAAAGCCGGACGAGGGTCCGACTTTCTTAGGTATCCGTTTCTGCGACACTACTGCCGGACAATTCTGCTGATGATATTTTGATCTTTGCTCCTGCAGTGCAATAAGTAAACGCCTGTGGCAACATCACTAAGATCAAGAGAGAACTGACTGCCATTAACCGTAAAATGTTCTAAGGTCTTCCCACTCAGGTCTGTCAAACGACAGTCGTACAGCCCTTCAATCGGCAGGCGCACCGTTGTTTGCCCCGCGGCCGGGTTAGGAATGACCAGCGCTGTGCCCATGGCAAAGGCGTGGAAATTGACCACAGCAACATTACTGAAGTAGATCTGGTTTCCTTTGGAGACTGCCCTGATCCTGTAGAGATTGCTGCCCTCCGCCGGCTGCTCGTCCACCCATTGATAACTACCTGTCCTGAGAGCGGCTTTGTTGCCAATTGCCGAAAACGTTTTTCCATCCGCACTCCGTTCTACGAGATAGTTTTCTGTTTCGTCCTCACCGACGGCGGTCCATATCAGTTTTACCACACTGTTTGAAGCTACAGCCGACAATCGAAGACTGCTCAGGTGGAGTGGGTTGGGTACAGTTACGACAATAGAATTGGCACTTAAGCTGGCGCAGACAACACTATTGATCAATGCGGTCTGAAATGCAACAAATGTTCCACCAACATAGGTGTTCAATACAGTTTGGGTAACTGAGTTGCTGACAGAAAGACCATACACGGTGTACGACCCGAAAGCATAGGCGGTAAGGTCAGGCGTACTTGTAATGGCGGATATGTTTCCGGTAGCATTGTTTACGATCACATACTTGTAGCTAAAAGAACCCCCGGGGTTAGGAGTGCCGGAATAGATATTTCCTCCGACGGGGCCTGAAACGGTAGCGGAATAATTAGCAGGAAGTGCAGGTGTAGTACCGTCGAAGCTTCCCACGGCAATGACATAAGTAGTGCCCGTATTGAGATTCGCGGTGATGCTGTTTCCTATCGACACGGAACTGCTCGCAAACACACCGTTAGATGTTACAAAATTGGTGCAGGGGCTTGAGGGCGAAAACGCATTTTCATACAAATTGATCATTGTGCCAAACGGCGTGGAGCCGGAAAGACTGAAAGTATAGCTTCCGCTTACATTTACCTGAAAGGTGAAAAGGTCATAAGCAAAAGTGTTGCTGAAGTTAATGCAATTGCTTCCGCTTCCATTAACTACCGTTAGCGAGCTTTGGGGGTCTGTATTGCTTAGCGTACCGCTAATGCTTACTACACTGCCGTAGTTAGGTGAAAGGCTGAGGTTAAGCGCCGGATTGCCTTGTTGAGCGGTTACATTTACGGAAGGTGAAAAAGTGCTGCCATTTGCTGTGCAGGACGAACTCACTGTGATGGGAGCATTGTTAATATCGAAAAAGATGTTGTTGGCCGCTTTTATCTAGATGCGTCCCGTGGTGGTATTGACGTTGGGCACGATAACGGAGGCTGTTCCTTTATTGGGAAGGTTGGTGGCCAGTGTGTACGGGAAGGTCTGACCATTGTTGGCCGAGAAGTAGATATTGACTGAAGAACAGCTTACGGGTGCTGATGTTGTACTCGCTACGTTCCAGGTGAGGGGCATCGTGTTGGTTCCATTGGCGGTATACGAAACAGGTGCGTTCTGCGACGTGATTGCAAACGGGCCGGCGCTACTGTTGGTCGTTACGGCAATACTGTCCTGAGCCACACAGCCATCGCCACTGTTGTTGTCCCGAACCAGCACTTTAAAGTTGAGCGTTCGGGATACGGAGGGCAGCACTTCCCAGGAGTAAGAGGTATTGCTGAGGATGTAGCTCAGTGCGGGAAAGGTTCTGCTGTTTGCCGTAGAAGGCGGATAGGAACGAAACATGGGGCCGGTGGCCGAAGAGGCCGCAGGAGCTGTGGTCATGGCCGAACCTGCTACGTCATACTGTTCAAAAGTATAAGTCAGATAATTGTTGTTGTTGTCGAGGCCCGTGGCATCCAGTTCAAAGGGAGTGGAGACAGGAATGGTGTAGCCGGAAGCGGCCACGGATAATACCGGAGCAGTGTTTCCGGCGTTGGTAGTGGTGCCGCAGGTACTGAGTGACTGTGCATAGGTGCGAATCACCTTTACTGAATTGAAGTGAAAGTAGTCGTCCGTATTGTTCTGATACGCCATTCCCGCACATACGGAACCTGCATAGGCCATTATTGTAGAGCCACCGCCAATCTCATAAGCCGTGGGGAGATTGAGATTGTCGATACACAGAGTGCCGGTTCCTGCACTCATAGTATGTTTTGCAGAAAAAAGGTGTCCGATCTCGTGGGCTACCACATTTTCCATCACCGGCCCGAAGGGGGCCCCGGTAATGCCCGCAGCACCACCACCCTTGGTAACAGCATTGCAGAGGCCCGGCGTGTAGGCAAGTCCGCCGTTCCAACCATTGTTGAACACCATTCCGATATCAAAGTTCGAGGAGCCTATATTGGTATTGAGCGCATTGGTATTATTGTCAAGAATGGTTTGCGTAGGAAAGCTCGCGGTAGGATAGGGGTCGGTGCCCGCATTGGTATAAGTGATAGAAGTGTTGGTGATGAGATTGAGGTGGATGCCCAGATCACGTTCGTAGATGAGGTTTATGTTAGCGACTGTGGAGGTAATGCTCGCGATCGCATTGGTTTGATTACCGAGGAGGGTGGTGAATTCGCCCGTAGCAGCTACGGCAAAATTGTACGTTCGTAACATACAGTCGCCAAGCAGTGCGGTAGTTTTCATCTGAGGTCCTTTGATCTGGTCTTCAAGATCATCAACCCCACAAATAATGGATGCCGGGGTTTCATAGTCGCGGGAGAAATAGACCCTATGCAAGTCTGAGCCTGAAAAATCTACGGGAGTGATATAATAACGTCCCGCAGGCGACACCAGCATTGCCTGTACGCCTAAGGGGCTAAGGGTAAGCCTTCCCCGGATGCTGCCGTCGAGCGAACGCAGGTCATAGGTTTTTATTTCCGGAAAGGACAAAGCGGTCTCTGGTGAGAGGGTCTGACATTCAGAAATGTAAAAACGCTGCACCGCTCCTGTAGCGTCGGGAAGGTCAATCAAAACCGGGCTTTTTGTTATCTCCAAAGTATTTGGGGCCGGTATCGATGCCAGAACCTTTTCAAGCTCCTGTCGTGCAAAGCTCAGCACTCTGAATTTCTTAACACGATGATCTGCAATTTTCGTGTCTGTTCCTTTCATTTCGGAGAACGGCTGGCTTAACTGAGCACTGGCAAAAACGGAAAGCGTCAAAAGCAGCAGGGTAAAAATTCTTCTCATGTTAACAGTTTTGTACAAAAAATATAGGTAAAAGTACAAAGACTTTTACCTATATACAGAAAGCTGCTAAATAAAGAGTTAGTCTATCCAGTCGCAGATAAACAAGTTTGTGTCGTGCCCTCCGCCGTTATTTCTATTAGAGCTGAAGATAAGTTTTTTGCCATCGGGCGAAAACATGGGGAACGCGTCAAATCCGCCATCGTGCGAAATCTTTTCCAACCCGCTGCCATCAGGGTTGATAATATACATGTTAAAAGGGAAGCCACGCTCATATTCGTGGTTAGATGCAAAAATGATGCGTTTTCCATCGGGCATAAAGTTGGGCGCCCAGTTTGCTTTTCCGAGATGAGTAACCTGCTGTACATCGCTTCCGTCGGCATTAGCTACAAATACTTCCATATGTGTAGGCATCACCAGTCCCTGACCTAATAGCTCTTTGTATTCGCGTACTTCTTCATCAGTAGTAGGCCGCGAAGCCCGCCATACGATTTTTTTACCGTCGGGCGAAAACCATGCACCCCCGTCATAACCCAATTCGTGAGTGATTTGCTTTACGTTCTTGCCGTCAATGTCCATCACGTAAAGGTCAAGGTCGCCATTGCGCATTGAGGTAAAGATGATTTTGTCGCCCTTAGGTGAAATGGTGGCCTCAGCGTCGTAGCCTGGCTCGGTAGTGAGTTGCCGTGTGATTTTTCCATTAAGGTCTGCGACAAAAATATCGTAGCTATCATAGATCGGCCACACGTATTTTTTAATCACCGAACGGTCGGGTACGGGTGGGCAGCTATCTGCGGCCTTGTGGGTGGAAGCGTACAATACATGCTTCTTATCGGGCATCAGGTAGGCGCAGGTAGTTCTTCCTTTACCCGTACTTACCAGCTTGTACGAGAATTTTTCTTCCTGTTTTTCGGGCAGCTTTCCAAAGAAGATCTGATCGCATTGCAGACCTTCCTTTGGGTTGGTCCGCTGAAAACTAATGTGCTCGTTGTCGAAGCCGAAATATGCCTCTGCATTGTCGCCACCGAAGGTAAGTTGCCGCACATTTTTGAAATGCTTTTCATCATTGTACTGCAAAACATTGGCTGGCTTTGTGGTTTGATGCTGTTGTTGTGCCTTCATTGTTATCGTGCACATCAAGACAACACCCAAAATCATACTGCTTTTCATATTGCGCGCAAAACTACGGGGAGGGCGGATGACAAAAGGCTGATGATTGTCATTCAATTGTCAACTTCGATTTTAAAAACACACCCCTGCTCGCGCACAAGGGCTGCTGCACGTCCCCTCTCGAGAGGGGAGGTCGTGGAGTTGGGTGGTTTTGAATTTTAGTTTATTGATTTTTCAAAAACACACCCCTGCCGCGCACAAGGGCTGCTGCACGTCCCCTCTCGAGAGGGGAGGTCGTGGAGTTTAAAATCGTTTCGCAAGTATTTTGGGGTGAGCACTCGTGTTCCCCTCTTGAGAGGGGATAAAGGGGTGTGTTCTGTAGATTTTGAGCATTTAAGGCGGAAAAAATAATTTGGCTGAGATCAGCAATAGCGATGAACGTTCTTTTAGAATCTAATGAGGAGTTGCCATTGTTGACGTCAATAGGATTCAAAAACGACTTTCAGCTTCAAATGCCGTGATATAACATTCTATTCTCCACAAGACTTGCGTGATATGATTTAAGACTTCACGGTCGGAGAATCGTAATATGCTTACCCCAAGTTTATTCATAAATTCCTCCTTTCTGTTGTCATTTTCGGCGACGTCAGCAAATGTGTGAGTGTAACCATCAAGTTCAATTCCAAGCATGAGTTCGGAACAAAAAAAGTCAAGGATGTAATTGCCTATAGGTTTCTGCCGGTGAAAATCATAGCCCTTCATTTGTTTACCCTTGAGCGAAAGCCAAAGTTTGATTTCGCTTTGTGTTGAATTGTTTCGAAGCTTTCTTGCAAGTTGTTTTAGCGCGGGATTATAAGGGATCACTTTACGTGCCATAAGCTTTAGTTTGAAGGGATGTCCTTGCTTATATGGTTTTTTATTCTATAGAAAGTTAGGTATTAAATTTGATTTTTTAAAAACACACCCCTGCTCACGCACAAGGGCTCTTGCACGTCCCCTCTCGAGAGGGGAGGTCGTGGGGTTGGGTGATTTCGATTTTTGTGTTTGGAATTTTTAAAAACACACCCCTGCTCACGCACAAGGGCTGCTGCACGTCCCCTCTACAGAGGGGACGTCGTGGAGTTTATTTTTCGCCAGGGTTTGGCCTTACTACGATGTTCCTGCTGCAAGTTTATGCAATGGAAATGTTTCTTTGATTTTGATCCTGCCGTCCACTTCCTGCAGCGTGGCACATTCAATTTTTGGATCGTGTTCGAAGAAAAGTACCCAGTTGTTGGTTACGGCTTCCCGTAGCAGTTTTCGTTTTTCATTGAGCGTATCCAGCGGGCGCATATCATAGGCCATTACCCAGGGCATCGAAACGTGAGCGGCGCTCGGAATCAGATCGGCACAGTACAACAGGGTGGTGCCGTTGTAATTGATCAGCGGCAGCATCATAGCATCGGTATGTCCGTTCACCACATGCACCCGTATGTCACTGATCCATTCACCGCCTTCTGAAGCGTCCACAAACCGAAGCAGGCCTTCCTGCTCCCGGAGCGGCATAAAATTCTCCTTCAAAAAAGAGGCTTTTTCGCGTTCGTTCGGTGTGGCAGCGCTTGTCCAGTGTGCTTCATTACTCCAGTACACCGCATTCGGAAAAGCGGGAACCAGTTGCTCTCCGCTGCGTTTTACGGCGCCTCCGCAATGGTCGAAATGCAAATGCGTCAGAAAGACATCGGTAATATCCTCGGGTGCGAAGCCATTTTTAGCCAGGTTTTTTTCAATACTATCATCGCCATGCGGAAAATAATGCCCAAAAAATTTTTCATCCTGCTTATCTCCCATGCCCGTATCGATCAAAATGCGATGATTACCCTGTTCTATGAGCATGCAGCGCATTGCCCAGGTACACATATTGTTTTCGTCGGCAGGATTGGCCTTGTTCCACATACTTTTGGGCACCACGCCATGCATGGCTCCACCATCGAGTTTGAAGTATCCTGCATTGATTGAAAAGAGTCGCATAAAATCAGATCACTGAGTTTTGTAAATGTTGGCTTTTTGCCTTTGCCAGGGCAAGATACAAAATGACCATTCCTGCCACAAAGAAACCGATGAGGGCGAGGATGCTGTTGCGCATCGATCCGGTAATTTCTTCTATAAAGCCAAAAGAAAACATCCCGATCACGATGGCAATTTTTTCGGTCACATCGTAAAAGCTGAAAAAAGATGCGGTATCTTTTGTTTCGGGCATCAGCTTGGCATAGGTGGAGCGGCTCAGCGACTGAATGCCACCCATTACCAGTCCTACAACGGTGGCAACGATGTAAAACTGCGTAGCGGTGGTGATAAAATAGGCATACACGCAAATGAGCATCCAGACAATCACAACAAAAAGCAGCACACGCAGATTGCCAAAACGCTCCGACAGCTTTGCCATCAGATAGGCCCCGGCAATGGCTACCAGTTGTATGATCAGAATGGTGCTGATGAGTTGTGGTGTCTCCAGTTTGAGTTCTTTACTTCCAAAAAATGTTGCGGCCAGCATTACTGTTTGCACGCCCATGCTATAGAAAAAAAATGCTCCGAGATAGGTGCGCAATACCGGAAGTTTTTTGAGCTGATGCCATACTTTTTTGAGTTCATGAAAGCCATTGACCAGAATATTGTGTTCGGGATGTTGTTCCTGAGGCTTTCGGTTGGGAAGTACGGTTAGCGGAATATGTGCGAAGGCAAACCACCAGATGCCCACGAGTAAGAATGCAAATCGCGAAGCATCGCCCTCGTTGTAGATGCCCAGCCAGTGAAAGGCTGAAGGATTGAAGACAAAAACAAAACAAAGCAATTGCAGCAACACACTTCCTACATAGCCATAGGCAAAACCTTGTGCACTCACGCGGTCCCGGTCGGCTTCGACCGCTATCTCCGGTAGAAATGCATTGTAAAAAACAAGGCTGCCGCAATAACCGATGGCGGCAACGGCAAAGAAAACAATGCCTGCTTCGAGCGTATCGGCTTTGAAAAAGTATAATCCTGCACAAGCCAGAGAACCCATGTAACAAAACAGGCGCATAAAGGCTTTTTTATTGCCTTTGTAATCGGCAATGGAGGAAAGTATGGGTGAAATAATGGCAATGATCAGATAGGCGGCTGCCAGTGCGTAGTCGGACAAGGCTGTGTTGGTAACTGTGGCGCCAAAGAAATGCACCTTGTCGTTTACGATTTTTTCTCCCTGCTTTTGGGTGGTAATAGCGGTGTAGTAGGCAGGAAAAATGGTGGAAGTGATCACCAGATTGTAAGCGCTGTTTGCCCAGTCGTACATAGACCAGGCACGGTGTATTTTTTTTGTCGAACCGGCAGACATAATGCACTAAAGATAAACTTTGATTCGTGCTTTTTGCAGTCTTGCTCAAAGAGTGTGGACCTCCGATCTGCCCGGTTTCCCGGTTGCTTTTTTCATATTTCGGTATTGTGTACAAAACCGCTACATTTGCCTCCGCATGGGTTTCCGTCATGGACGGAATGAAAAGGGAATCAGGTGCAAATCCTGAACATTACCCGATGCTGTAAGCTTCTTCTACAATCTTTTGTTCTGCTATGCCACTGCTTTTTTGAAGCGGGAAGGCGCAAAAGATGAAGCGAGTCAGAAGACCTGCCTTTGCAAACATCCGGCAAATAGCCGGTATTACTCAGTTGCTTTCGGGAATAAAAGCACAGGTAAGATAAGGCAGATCCCGCTTTCTCTTTCCGGAACATTTTCTCATGGCAGCAGACAAAATTGTACTCAAAACCAATGTCTATATGCGTAAAACAATACTCCTGCTTTTTGTCCTTTTGGCCGCTTTCCGGCTTCCGGCTCAGAATTTGGTCGCCAGCTTTGATACTTTGACGCTTCCGGGTGCCAACAGCTTTTACCTCAACAGCAGTGCGCAGCTTACGGACCTTGGTTTCAATGACGCTTACGTTCACTTCCCTTATTATTATGATACTTCATGGGGGGGATTCTGGAGTCATGGTTTTTCTTACTCCAACATCACAGACTCCGTCACCAGCGGACCCGCCAACCAATATGCCGCTAAGCCGGCAGGTGGTTATAACAGTTCGCCCAACTATGTGGTCGTTAATGGCAGCAGCAACATGCTGTCTCTGCTCCCTGCGCCCATGCCCTTATCGGGCGGCCAAAGGGTGCTACAGGGATGCTATGTCACCAATTCGACCTACGCGTATAACAGTATGCGCGATGGCGATGCGATCGGCAAAAAGTTTGGAGGAGCTTCTGGTACCGAACCCGACTGGTTCAAGCTGACCGTAAGAGGTTTTGCCAATGGCGTTTTCACGTCTAATACAGTTGAGTTTTATCTTGCCGATTTCCGGGATACGGCATTGTCCAATCACTACATTGTTCAAGACTGGCAGTGGCTCGACCTTAGTCCGCTCGGTGCTGTAGATAGTGTCAAGTTTGAACTTAGCTCTTCCGATGTGGGTCAATGGGGCATGAACACACCAGCTTATTTCTGTATGGACGATTTTACCACGGTGGCGCCCACGGACGTGACAGACACGCAGGAGCTGATCGCAGCCGTTTACCCCAATCCGGCAAAGGATGCTGTGTTTGTGCGTTTGAAACAAAGCGGAAACACAACGTTGCGCCTTATGGACCTTATGGGCAGAGTGCTACAGGAAATGCAGGTATCCACCTCATCTCAATTTCGCTTTCTCTTGCAAGACCTTGCAGCGGGTACCTATTTGCTACAGGTGATCCATAATGGTAGAACAGAAACGACCCGTCTCTTCAAACAATGACCCGACTCACAATTATTCCGATAGTTATTAGTTGTTGCTTTTCCGTTGTTGCACCAGCGCAATATGCTCCGCAGGCGGGTATTGCCGGCAGCAATGCCATCAGTGCCACAGATCCTGCGATAGTAGGCTGGGCGACGAGTTGCCGTGTGCAGCGCGGCTATCAGGATATAGCGCAAAAATCGCTGGGCTATGTTTCCTCCGGAGATAGCAGCCTGGCTGTAGGTAGCGTTGATAATTTTGTAGTCAGTCTCGGCGATAGTGGTGTTGCCACATTATATTTTGCAAATCCGGTTTCAGACGGGCCCGGTGCTGATTTTGCAGTTTTTGAAAACGGTTTTCTTAATCCTGCCTATGCGGAGGAAGCATTTCTGGAGCTGGCCTTCGTAGAAGTAAGTTCCGACGGAATTCATTTTTTTCGCTTTCCGTCCACTTCGCTCACGCAGACTACCCAGCAGATATCCAGCGTTATGGGGCAGAATTATATGAACGCAAGATTGCTGCACAACCTCGCCGGCAAGTACGTCAGCAATTACGGCACTCCTTTCGATCTTCAGGAGCTTGCCAATACACCCGGGCTCGACATCTCTCATATTACCCACGTGCGTGTGGTAGATGTGGTCGGCTCTGTTTTAGAATATGCCAGCTTCGATGCTTCGGGCAATAAAATCAACGATCCTTATCCTACCAGTTTTCCAACGGGCGGGTTTGATCTCGATGCGGTTGCGGTTCTGCACCAGGCATATCCAACAAGCCTTAGCCCTATATCCGAACCCACTGCGAAGATTTTCCCGAATCCCGCGCAGGATCAACTGAAGATTACCACGCAGGCCGTAGTGAGCTTGTCGGTCATGAATGTAGAAGGTCAGATCCTGCTGCGAAGTAATTGCGACGGAGCGCTTGAGATCGATATCAGCGGCTGGAAACCGGCCGTATATTTTATTCGTTTTACCGATGAAAATGGAAAAGCTTGGACCGAGCGTATCATAAAATTATAAGCTGTCTGCTGCTGGTATTACTATGTAATGCAGGCTGCAATAAGGAAGATAATACAGAGAAAGCTCCGCCAGTCGCGAACAGCTCGCAGGTGTTTATACTCTGCGAAGGAAGCTACGGCAGCGGAAATGCATCCTTTAGTATTTACGACGCGAAAGAAGATAGTGTTTACCTCGATGTGTACAAGTCTGTCAACGGCGCGCCGCTTGGAGATGTGCTCCAAAGTCTTCAAAAAATTGACAGTGCCTATTATCTGTGCATCAACAACTCGGATAAAGTATTGGTGCTCGATCTGTCTTTTCGCTTGTTGTCGGCAATCAATGTGCCCAAGCCCAGGTATATTCTTCCGGTCGGCATGGGTAAGGCGTATATTTCTTCGCTCTATAACGACAAAATATTCGTACTGAACACAGGGTCGCATACGCTATCAGGCTCTGTCACCCTCGCTGGAAAAAATACGGAAGGGATGACTCTTTTGGGAGGAAAGGCCTACATAGCCTGCTGGGATACTGCTGTCAACAAAGTATTTGTTGTTAATACAGCAGACGATCATCTGGACGACAGTTTGTTACTGCCGGGGCGCGCTCCATCAGAAATTCTGGTGGATCACGAGGACAAACTTTGGGTGCTTTCCGGGAATGTTACCAAGGGTTGCACGGCACATCTCACACAACTCGATCCAAAGACCGGGGCGGTTCTGCACGACTTTGTCTTTTCCGGCTCGTCAGATCCGGTGAAGCCAGTCCTGAATGCGGCAAAAGACAGTATCTATTTTATTAAGGTTGATTACGCCGCTCAAAGCGCAGACAACGGTGTTTTTCGAATGTCCACTTCGGCACCGGTGCTTCCGGCTTCACCTTTTATCGCGGCACAATCCGGTCAGTATTTCTGGGCGTTGGGACTCGATCCGGCCAGCGGCAATATCTACGTAGGCGACCCTGCGGGCTTTATTCAAAACAGTGTGATATCGGTCTATGGCACAGACGGCCATAAGAAGAAAAGTTTTAAGGTGGGTGCCGGTGTAGGACACTTTTATTTTAACCGTTGATGCAGGGGGGGCGATACATCATCTTTTTGAGCAGCACGCTGTTCTTGCTTTTGCCAGGATTCTTTGGGGTGGCTCAAAACCTGACGGATACCTTGCAAGCGGTGGAGGTAAGCAGCGAAAAGCTCATAGCACCCGACGATAAACTGAACTATTTTTCAAGCGGACAAAAAATTACAGCTTTCGATAGTGCAACGCTGCAACAGTATCGACTACAGGCCACCGCACAACTTCTTTCCCAGCAAACGCCGGTGTTCGTAAAATCTTACGGCTTTAACGGTCTGGCTACTTTGAATATCCGAGGGTCTTCGGCAGCACAGTCTTTGCTTTTGTGGAATGGCGTTCCGATCAACAATGCTGCGCTGGGCATAGCAGATGTGTCTTCCCTTCCTGTTGCTCTATTCGATCAGGTGCAACTGGTGTATGGCAGCTCCTCCTCCCTGATGGGAAGCGGCAATGTAGGCGGGGCACTGCTGCTGTCTTCCGGCGACTTATTTCGCAAGGCTGTCCCTAAATGGGAATTGGGAATCGGCACGGGTAGCTTTGGTCAGTTTCAGGCGGCGGCGAAAACTTTGTTACAAAAAGGGAAACTTCGCTTTGCAACTACAGGGTTTGTTCAAACCGCGCAGAATAATTTTGAGTTCCGGAATTATTATGATGAACACCAGCACAACGACCATGCGCACCTGAAGGGTGTTTCATTACAGCAACAGATCGGTTTTGCTCCGAACAACAAAGACAAGCTCCGGTTGATAGGCTGGTACCAATACTACGACCGACAGATACCCGCCGCGCGTTTCGAGTCTTACTCCGAAAAACAGCGTCGTGACGCTTCCTGGAGAATTTTTGGCGACTGGAATCGTCGTACCGACCATCAACATAGCTATCTGCGGTTAGCATTCATTCAAGATTTCTTTCGTTATGATGATGATACGATTGGTGTGCACAGCAGTAACCGGACAACACAGTTGTTTTTTGAAGCGGGCTGGCAGAGAAGTCTGGGTCTTCGTCATCGGCTGTTGTTATTCACTCCGGTTAATATTTCCTGGATGGAGGGAGACACGCTACCGCATCAGCAAGGCAGATATGGACTGGCGGCGGCTTACCACTACCATGATCTCCGCAATAAATTTTCTCTGAGTCTTTCTTTGCGAGAAGAGCTCATTCAGGCGCAATCTGTTTTTCTTCCCGGCGTGGGGGTCAGTTATAGAATGACGAAACTGGTTGGACTGAGGGCAGGCTGGCAAAGAACTTATCGCGCCCCCACATTAAACGAGCTGTATTACCGTCCTGGTGGAAATGAAGATCTGGAGCCAGAGCAGGGGTGGAGCCTTGATGTGGGCTATACTGCCGATCTGAAACTCAGCCAACACCTTTCGCTGCGTCATGATGTTTCGGTGTACGATCGCGTCATCAACAACTGGATCATCTGGATGGGCGGTGCTATCTGGACCCCACACAATCTGGCAACCGTGGAAAGCCGGGGTGTGGAAACAGAAAATATTCTGGCAGGTCAGTGGCAAAACACAGGCTGCCAGCTTTCTGCAAATGCGGGTTATACTGTAGCACATACCACGGCGAGCATCATCCCAAACGATGGAAGCCTGGGTAAACAGATACCCTACACACCCTATGGAAACCTTCGGTTGAACGCCCGCTTTCACTACCGGAATTTCATTGAAGGCTATCACTTCAGTTATGTAGGCAAGCGCTTCATTAATACCGACGGATCCGGAGCAATTCCGGCCTATCAGATTAGCAATGTCGAACTCGGTTATAGCTTACGTTTCGATCACGATCAGTTCAACTTGTCTGCACAGCTCAATAATGTTTTTGACGAGCAATATGAGGTAGTCAATGCACGCCCGATGCCGGGCAGAAACTGGATGTTGAGTCTCAGTTGGAAGCATTTTTGACGACGATTTCTTTAGACGGTTTCTGATCTGTGGCTGTAACAAATCTCTGACCAGAACGATCTATTTTTACTAAAAATGCCAACTATGAAAAATCTGTACGCCTGTATGCTGTGCTGCATCCTCGCTTTTTATGCCACGGCGCAGCCTTCTGATAGTTACCTGATGGGTATCATGAACAATGGCAAAATGAAAGGTGCTTCTTTTGTGGCGGTAAAAGAAGGGAAGCGCATCTATCACAAAAACCTGGGAATTGCTAACCTGTCTAATAACCAACCGGTTGATGATCAGACCATTTTCATGCAGGCCTCGGTCTCGAAAACCATGATCGCCACCGCCATCATGCAACTCTGGGAAAAGGGGAAAATTGATCTTGATATAGATGTTAATCACTACCTGCCTTTTTCGGTTCGTACACCATCCTTCCCCAACGATTCGATCACTGCCCGGATGTTGCTTACACATACTGCTGCCATACAGGACGAATGGAACACGATGGGCGGACTTTATGTAAGCGGCGATTCACCGGTCAGCCTCGATTCCTTCATGAAAAACTATCTTGTTCCCACAGGCATATTTTATAGCGCTGCTAATTTTTATAGCTACCCACCTGGTACGCAATATAATTACAGCAACATAGGTTCCACCCTTGCGGCCTACCTCGTAGAGCGCATCACCGGCGATCCGTTCAGCCATTATTGCGACACGGCAATTTTTCAGAAAATATGCATGAACAGTACTTCTTTTCTACTGTCAGGAATAAGCGATACTACGCGTATTGCCCGTCCCTATACTTTTTATAACGGCGCTTATCTCGATGTGGGATTGTATGGGTATCCCGACTATCCCGATGGACAATTGCGCACCACCGCCACAGACCTTGCAAGGTTTATGACCATGTATTTGCAGTACGGTGTGTATGAAGGCAGCCGTGTGCTCGATAGCGCTACGGTAGCTTTTATATTGCAGCAACAAACACCCGTTGATCCTGCGCAGGGCATCATCTTCTACCGCGCTACCGCGGGCAATGGTGATTATTTGTGGGGGCACAATGGCGGAGACGTCGGTGTCAACACTGCCCTGTATTTCAATCCTGTTAAAAAAGCCGGTGCTATCGCCCTTACCAACGGAGATGGTGCCAGTTCAGCCAACGCCGATATCATGGTTAACGCCCTATACACCTGGGCAGTTAACGCCACCCCTTCCGCTACAGACACCTTTCCGCCCTGCCTGAGTACCACATTGCCGGCACTGCCCGTACTGTCCCGGGAGATTGAGGTCTTTCCGAATCCAACAAGGGGTAGTTTTTTTGTGAATGTGCCGTCATCGGGTGTCATCCATATCTATGACCTCCAGGGTAAAACGATAATGAACACTTCCTTGCCCGTCGGCAGGACTGAAATAAGTCTCCCTCAATCCTGCAGCCCGGGACTGTATATGATCAACTTTACGGACAAGTCCGGAGTCAGGATGAGCAGTCGTTTGCAGTATATGCAGCGATAGTTTTGATTAATGTCAAGGCGTGAAAAAGGGCTGATCGTCATAGACCAGCCCTCAGGTATTTTTGATGATCCATCTCATCAGTGCGGCAGAGGAGATTCGAACTCCCACGCCCGTTAAAGGCGCTACCACCTCAAAGTAGTGCGTCTACCAGTTTCGCCACCGCCGCAGGTCTTTGAAGGAGTGCAAATGTAAACGGCAAAAATGAAAAATCAAAAAAGCTTTGAAGATTCCGTCTGTCCCCCTTTGGAGGGGGCGTGCGGTGGCACTGTGCGGAAGCGGGGGAGGTGATTTCTAAACCACAATCCTTCTACGAGATTCTCAGCCGTGCGGACGTTTATCTCATGAGTCACTTCTGATCTGTCCCCTTTTGGAGGGGGCGTGCGGTGGCACTGTGCGGAAGCGGGGGAGGTGATTTCTAAACCACAATCCTTCTACGAGATTCTCAGCCGTGCGGACGTTTATCTCATGAGTCACTTCTGATCTGTCCCCTTTTGGAGGGGGCGTGCGGTGGCACTGTGCGGAAGCGGGGGAGGTGATTTCTAAACCACAATCCTTCTACGAGATTCT
>OFTY01000387.1_pt1 | contig 33367 bp, 28 predicted proteins | sample 1775061 | NCBI WGS metagenome assembly OFTY01 (sample SAMN08195773, study PRJEB24354) | sludge metagenome | isolation source: sludge from phenol fed wastewater aerobic bioreactor B | place: India: Nagpur | collected 2016-09-16 | reverse complement strand
CGCCCACACGCTCGCACAGCGCTCGGCCGCCTGCAGTGCGGCGTCGATGTCGGCGGCGCTGGCCTCGCGCACCTCGCCCACCGCCTCGCCGGGCTGCGCCGGGTTGCGCACCGGCATCCCTGCCTGGGTTGCGGCTGCCACCGGCTGCGCCAGCAGCGGCTCGGCGCGCCAGGGTTCGGCGCAGGCGGCCTGCAGTGCCGGCTGCAGCGCATGCAGCGTGGCCTCGCAGGCCAGGTCCAGCCCGGCCGAGTTGCGCCGCGCCGCGCCGTAGAGCTGCGGCGGCGCGGGGATGCGCGCATGCGGCCGGCCCACCGCGCCTTCGCGCGCGCCCGCCTCGCGCACGGCCTGCACCGGGTCAGCCACCAGCTCGTCCAGCGGCACGGCCGGGTCGGCCAGGCGGTGCACGAAGGAGGTGTTCGCGCCGTTCTCCAGCAGCCGGCGCACCAGGTAGGCCAGCAGGGTTTCGTGCGTGCCCACCGGCGCATAGATGCGGCACGGCCGCCCCAGGCCACCCTGCGCAACCGGCGCCACCACCTGCGCATACAGCGGCTCGCCCATGCCGTGCAGGCACTGGAACTCATAGGCCTGCGGCGGCGCATCCGGCCCGGCGAGCTCGACGATGGCAGCCACGGTGTGCGCATTGTGGGTGGCGAACTGCGGGTAGACCGCATCGGCCGCGGCCAGCAGACGGCGCGCGCAGGCGAGGTAGCACACATCGGTGTGGGGCTTGCGCGTCCAGACGGGGTAATCCGGCTGGCCGTCGAGCTGCGCGCGCTTGATCTCGGCATCCCAGTACGCGCCCTTGACCAGCCGCACCATCAGCCGCTGCCCGTGCGCACGGGCGAGCGCGACGACCGCGTCGATCCCCGCCGGCGCGCGCTTCTGGTATGCCTGCACCACGAAGCCGATGCCCTCCCACTGCGCCAGCGCCGGTTCGGCGCAAAGCCGCGCCAGGAGTTCGAGCGAGAGCTCCAGCCGCTCGCTTTCCTCCGCGTCGATGTTGAGGCCGATGTCGTGCGAGCGCGCCGCCAGCGCCAGCGTGCGCAGCCGCGGGTACAGCGCGTCGAGCACCTGGGCGCGCTGCGCCCGGCCGTAGCGCGGGTGCAGCGCCGAGAGCTTGACCGAAATGCCAGCGCGCTCGCGCACGCCCTGCCCCTGCGCGGCGCGGCCAATGGCCTCGATGGCCTCGCGGTAGGCGGCGAAATAGCGCGCTGCGTCGTCCTCGGTCAGCGCGGCCTCGCCCAGCATGTCGTAGGAGTGGCGAAAGCCCTGGGCCTCGAGGGTGCGCGCGCGCTCGAGCGCCTCGGCGATGGTCTGGCCCAGCACGAATTGCTCGCCCATGAGCCGCATGGCCATGTCCACGCCCTTGCGCACCAGCGGCTCGCCACCCCTGGCCACCAGCCGCGTGAGCGCCGCCATGAGGCCGCTCTCGCTGTGCGTCGAGACGAGCTTGCCGGTGATCAGCAAGCCCCAGGCCGCCGCATTCACGAAGGGCGAGGCGCTGCGCCCCAGGTGCTGCTGCCACTGCCCGCGGCCGATCTTGTCGCGAATCAGCGCGTCGCGCGTGGCCGCATCGGGAATGCGCAGCAAGGCCTCGGCCAGGCACATCAGCGCCACGCCCTCCTGCGAGGACAGCGAGAACTCCTGCAGCAAGCCCTGCACCAGCGCCGCGCGGCCCAGGCCCGTGGGCTGCTCACGCAGCGCGGCCGCCAGGCGCAGCGCCCGGACGCGCACCCGCTCGGCGGCCTCCGCCGGCAGCGTGGCCTCGTCGAGCAGGGGCGCGAGCGCGTCGGGCTCGCTCGCGCGCTCCACCCGGGCCAGCGCCTGCAGCAGCGGCGACAGCGGGGCGAGCTCGGCCTCGAAGGCCGAGAACGGGGCACGGCCTTGAGGCGTGGATGGTGCGATGCATGGCGCAGCCGGCGGCGCGCTCGGGCGGGGTTCGGCAAGGGTGGGCATGGCGGCTTGGGGGACGGGGTTGCTGTTCATGTTCGCCATGATCCGCATCTGCGGCCGAGTTTTTCACCAAAATGACGGCCTCATTTGGTGATTTGTTCGACGCCATGACCGAACTCGACCGCATCGACCGCCGCATCCTCCAGGCCTTGCAGGCCGATGCGCGCCTGTCCAACCTCAAGCTGGCCGAGCAGGTCGGCCTCTCGCCCACCGCCGTGCTCGCGCGGGTGCAACGCCTGGTGCGCGACGGCGTGATCCAGGGCTTCGAAGCCCGGCTGGACCCGGCGCGGCTCGGGCGCGGGCTGCTGGTGTTCGTCGAGGTGCTGCTCGACCGCACCACGCCCAACGTGTTCGAGCAGTTCAAGGCCGCCGTGCAGGTGCACGAGGACATCCTGGAATGCCACATGGTCGCCGGCGGCTTCGACTACCTGCTCAAGACGCGCTTCGCCGACATGGCCGCCTACCGGACGTTTGCCGGCACCGTGCTGTGGCAACTGCCCGGTGTGCGCGAGACCCGCACCTACGCGGTGATGGAAGAGGTCAAGCACACGGCGCGGCTGCCGGTGTTCTGAAGCGGCGGTGCGCAGGGGGCTTGTCAGGACGATGCTGAACCCATCCTTCCGGCGCTGAGGCATTGCCCTCAGCGTCACACACGCGCCGCCGCGTCGCGGCACAATCAAGCCACCTTTTTCCACCCTCGCCGGGAGCCGTCCATGCCGAAGCTTTCTTTGCCCCTCGTCCCCGCCGCACGCGGGCTGCAGTTGCTTTCCAGCTTCGCGCTGTGTGCGGCCGTCGCCGCGCCCGCGTGGGCGCAGAGCCAGAAGCCGGGCCTGTGGGAAGTGCGCACCCGGATGGGTGGCAACCCGGAGATGGACCGCGCCCAGGCCGAGATGCAGAAGGCGCTGGCCGGCATGTCGCCGCAGCAGCGCAAGCAGATGGAGGAAATGATGGGCCGCCAGGGCGTCGCCCTGGGCACCGGTGCCGATGGCGGCATCGTCACCCGCGTGTGCATCAGCAAGAAGATGGCCGAACAGAAGGTACCCCCCGTGCAGACCGAGGGCGACTGCATCGCCACCGTCACCGAGCGCAGCGCCAACCGCATGAAGGCGCGCTTCACCTGCACCAACCCGCCATCGAACGGAGAGGGCGAATGGACCTTTCAGGGCGACAGCGGCTACACCATGAAGATGACGACCACCACCACCCACAACGGCAAGCTGCAGACCTCCACGATGGACGGCCAGGGCCGCTGGGTGAGCGCGGACTGCGGCAAGATCGCGCCGCTGCCGCTGCCCACGGGGGCGGCCAAGCGCTGAACGGCCCAAAACCCGCCCGCGCCCGCCGCAGACACCGCCCGCTCATGAGCGCTTCCACGCCACCCGCATCGACCGCCCCGCTGCGCGTCACCTTCGTCTGTCTGGGCAACATCTGCCGCAGCCCGACCGCCCACGGCGTGCTGCGCGAGAAGCTGCTGGCGGCCGGGCTTGCGGATCAGGTGGAGGTGGACTCGGCCGGCACGCACGGCCACTGGCACGCCGGCCGGCCGCCTGACGAACGCGCGCAGGCCCACGCCCGCCGCCGCGGCTACGACCTCTCCGACCTGCGCGCGCGCGCACTGACCGAGGCCGATTTCGCAAGCAGCGACCTCATCCTGGTGATGGACTGGGAAAACCTCGCCCTCGCCGAACACGACGCGCCCCCCGAACACCGGCGCAAGGTGCGCCGCCTGACCGAGTTCTGCCGCCGGCACGACAGCCCCGTGGTGCCCGACCCCTACTACGGTGGCGCCGATGGCTTCGAGCGCGTGCTCGACCTCATCGAAGACGCCTGCGACGGCCTCATCGAGCACCTCCGGCAACGCCTGACCAGCCAGCCGGCTGCGGCAACGCGCCCCGGCCTGCACTGAAGGCAATCGGTCTTTCCGCCGTGGTGCGCGCTGCGCGCCGCGCGGGGCCGCGCTCCGCCGCAGCTCAGTCCCCGCGCGCGCAGGCCCGCAGTTCCGTCACGCCGCCGTCGCTCGGCAACAGCTTCTGCAGCGGCTCGCAGCGGCCGGCGACGCACCAGTCGTAATCGGCGGTGTAGACCGAGCGCGTCAAGTGCAATACCGGCACGAAGCGCTGGGCCGGGGTGTAAACGAACCAGCCCCCGACCCGCCGTGCATCGGGCGGCGGCTCCATGCCTGCGGCCGAGCCTCGGATGCGCGCGCGTGTAGCCTGCAGCACCGGCTTGCCCGTGTGGACGTCGCGCACGACGGCGTAGTCCTCTTCCCAGCGCACATGCTCGATGGAATGCATCCAGGCCAGCGTGAACGTCTGCACCGGCACGAACACCTCGCCGGCGCCGAGCGCGGCCGCCAGGCTCAGACACGCCCCCAGCACCGCGCGCTCCGGCTGGTAGGTGGAGGCTTCATTTGCCCGCGCCGGCGGCGCGGCGCACATGCCACACATGCCAGCCGACGAAGGCCGCGATCAGCGCCAGCCCCAGTTCGTCGGTGAGCGGGTAGGCCACCACCAGCAGGCTGGCCGCTGCGATCGCCACCGCGCGCTCCCAGACCCGCAGCGGCCCGAACAGGTAGCCGATGGCGCCCGCGCCCCACATGGCGATGGCCACCAAGGCCTTGAACACGATCCACGCCACGGCCAGCCCGTCCCCGCCCTGAAGCATCAGCGCGGGGCTGTACACGGCCATGAAGGGCACGATGAAGCCCGCGATCGCCACGCGCAACGCCTGCAGGCCGATCGCCAGGCCCGTCGCGCCGGCGATGGGCGCGGCGGCAAACGCCGCCAGCGCCACCGGCGGCGTGAGGTCGGCCATGATGCCGAAATAGAACACGAACATGTGCGAGACGATCAGCGGCACGCCGAGCTTGAGCAGCACCGGCGCGGCAAGCGAGCTGGTGATGATGTAGTTCGGAATCGTCGGGATGCCCATGCCCAGCACCAGGCAGATGGCCATGGTCAGCAGCAGCGCGAGGAACAGGTTGTTCTCGCCCACGGCGATGATGTGCCCACCCAGTTCCGCCGCCACCCCGGTGAGGTTGATGATGCCGATGATCACCCCCACCAGCGCGCAGGCAATGGCCACCGGCAGCGCGTGGCGCGCCCCGTCGGCCATGGCCGAGAGGGCGAGCTGGCGCGCGTCCGCGCCGACGCGGCGCAGATAGGTCAGCACCACCAGCACCGCAATCACGACGAAGAAGGTGCCCACGCCGAACTGGAAGAAGCCCGCACAGGCCAGGCCCAGCAACACCCAGAACAGGCCGCGCAGCGCGAGTTGGCGCACGCCGGTGAGCACCGCTGCGCCGAAGATCAGCACCACCGTCAGTGCCAGCCCCACGGTGCCGGAGAACAGCGGCGTGTAGCCCGAGAACAGCAGTGCCACCAGCCCGATCAGCGGCAGCAGCAGATGCCAGCGCTGACGCACCGCCACCCAGGGGTCGGGGCACTGGTCTTTGGGCAGGCCGTGAAGGCCGCGCCGGCCGGCCTCCAGATGCACCATCCAGAACGCGGTGACGAAGTACAGGATGGCCGGAATCAGCGCCGCCTTGACGATGGCCACATACGGCACGTTGATCGTCTCGGCCATGATGAAAGCCACCGCCCCCATCACCGGCGGCATGATCTGCCCGCCCATGCTGCTGGTGGCCTCGACCCCGCCGGCGAACGCCGGGCTGTAGCCGAAGCGCTTCATCAGCGGAATGGTGAACTGCCCGGTGGTGACCACGTTGGCCACGCCCGAGCCGTTGATGGTGCCCATGAGGCCGGAGGAGATCACCGCCACCTTGGCCGGGCCGCCGCGCGTGTGGCCCACGGTGCCCATCGCGAAGTCGGTGAACAGGGCGATCATGCCCGCCTGTTCGAGGAAGGCGCCGAACAGGATGAACAAGAAGATGTAGCTCGACGACACATAGGTCGGCGTACCGTAAATGCCCTCGGTGCCGAAGGCCAGCGTGCCCACGATCTGGTCCAGCCCGAAGCCGCGGTGCGCCAACGCACCGGGCAGGTGCTGGCCGAACAGCCCATAGGCCAGAAACACCGCGCACACCACCGGCAGGCCCCAGCCCATCACGCGGCGCGCGGCTTCGAACACCAGCGCCAGCGTGACCACGCCCACCACCCAGTCGGCGGGGATGAGTTCACCCGCGCGCTGCGTCAGATCGGCCTCGAACCGCCAGTGGTAGAGGCCGAACACGAAGCCCGTGAGCCCCAGCACCCAACCCAGCACCCGGCCCACGCCACGCCAGCGCTCGCGGTCTTCGAACGGCGGGTAGAGCGTGAAGATCAGCCACAGCACGAAGCCCACATGCACCGCGCGCACGACCTGGCTCGACAAAGGGCTGAACGCCGCCGTGACGAGCTGGAAGCTGGAGAAGGCCAGCGCAATCCAGAACAGGGCCGGCGGCATGCCGGCGTGCGGCGCCGGTGGTGGCGTGGCCGGCACGGGTGGCGCGACCGCCGACGAAGAAGCAGGGGCAGACGACATGACAAGCCTTCAAGGGCGCAGAACGCGAAACGCGCGACGCGTGGCCGCGCCGCACGGGCGTGCGGGGGGCGCCTTACTTCAGCACGCCGACTTCGCGGTAGTACTTCTCGGCACCCGGGTGCAGCGGGATCGGCATGCCTTTGACGGCGTTCTCGCGCTTGATGGCCTTGGCGGCGTTGTGTGCGGCATAGAGCGTGTCGAGGTTTTCGTACATCGCCTTGGTCATCTGGTAGGCCAGCTCGTCCGACACGCCCGCATGGGTGACGAGGAAGTTCGGAATCGCGGCGGTGGGCACGTCGGCGGTCTGGCCGGTGTAGGTGTTGGCAGGAATCACCGCGGCCTGGTAGGCCGCATCACCGACCTTGGCGACCACGTCGGCCGGCACCGGCACGACGACGATCTTCACCGCCGTGGCGAGGTCGCGGATGGAGGCCACGCCCAGGCCGGCTGACTGCAGCGTGGCGTCGAGCTGGCGGTTCTTCATGAGTTCGACCGATTCGCCGAACGGCAGGTATTCGACCTTGCCCAGGTCGGCATAGCTCAGACCCGCGGCCTTGAGGATGGCGCGCGCGTTGAGCTCGGTGCCGGACTTGGCCGCACCCACCGACACCCGCTTGCCCTTGAGGTCGGCCAGCGTCTTGATGCCGCTGTCGGCGCTGGCGACGATCTGGATGTAGTTGTTGTAGGTGGCCGAGAGCCCGCGCAGCTTGTCGAGCTTGGTCTTGAAGCCGGCCTCGGCGTCGCCCTTCCAGGCATCAGACACCGCATCGCCCAGCGCGAAGGCCAGTTCTCCGCGACCCGCCTGCAGCAGGTTCAGGTTCTCCGCGCTGGCCTTGGTGACCTGGGCGGTGGCACGGGCGTTGGGGATGGCTTTAGCATAAATCTGGCTCAGCGCCACGCCCAGCGGGTAGTACACGCCGCTTTGCCCGCCGGTGAGGATGTTGATGAACTGTGCCTGCTGCGCCTGCACGGCGCCAGCCACCAGGGCCAGGCCCAGGCCGAGCGAAAGCCCGAATTTCTGCCAGAGTTTCATGGGGGGTCTCCAGTTGTGAACCATGGGTGGCGGTGCCGCCTGCGCGCAAACCGCCCGAGCGGACATTCTATTTTTGAAGCAGCGATACTTGGCGCTTTGGCGCCCTCTGGTTTCCCCCATGTTTCGCTACCACACCGTTCCGGTTACCCCGTTTGCCCAGAACGCCACACTGGTCTGGGACGACGCCACCCTGCAGGCCGCCGTCATCGACCCCGGCGGCGACCTGGACCGACTGCTCGCCGAGGCCCAGCGCCTTGGCCTGCAGCTCGAACAGATCTGGCTCACCCATGCCCACATCGACCATGCCGGCGGCGCCGGGGAACTGGCGCGCACGCTGGGGCTGCCCATCGTCGGCCCGCATCCGGGGGACCAGTTCTGGATCGACGCGCTGCCCGAGCAAAGCCGCATGTTCGGCTTTCCGGCCGCCGAGGCCTTCACGCCCACGCGTTGGCTGGCCGATGGCGACATGGTGCAGATCGGCGGCTGCACGCTGCAGGTGCGTCATTGCCCCGGCCACACGCCGGGGCATGTGGTGTTTCACTCGCCGCAGGCCCAGCGCGCCTTCGTGGGCGACGTGCTGTTCGCGGGCTCCATCGGCCGCACCGACTTCCCGCAGGGCAACCACGCGCAGCTGATCGACAGCATCGTCACGCGCCTGTGGCCCATGGGAGACGACACCGTGTTCATCCCCGGCCACGGCCCCGAGAGCAGCTTCGGCCGCGAGCGCCGCAGCAACCCTTACGTCGGCGGGACCTGAGGCCCGTCTGCGTCCATCACCGCCGCAAGCGGCCAGCGGATTTCGACCGACGTGCCCCGGCCCGCATCGCCGGGCGCCCAGCAGATCTCGGCGCCGATGCTCTGCGCGCGGGCCTGCATGTTGCGCAAGCCCTGTCCGCGCCGATTGGCCGCGGCCTCGGCATCGAAGCCGCGGCCGTCGTCCTGCACCCGCAGCCGAAGCGCCTGCGTGCCCGCGTCGAATTCGGCATCCACGGCAAGCCGGGTCGCATCGGCGTGGCGGAGCACGTTGGTGAAGGCTTCGAGCAGGATCCGCTGCAACTGAAGGATGCGCCGCGGGCTTGCCGCAGGCATGGGTGGCAGAACCCCCATGTCCCATTGCACTTGCAGGCCGGCGGCCTCGAATCGTGGCTGGAGCCGGTAGCGCAAGGTGGCCAGCACCAGACCGAGGTCGCCCTGGGTCGGCTGCTGCGAATCGACGGCCATGCGCAACTCATCGAGGGCCAGACGCGCCTGCTCCTGCAGCTGCGCGTTGGACGCGCCGGACTGACCGAGCAGGCTGAGCAGACCGACGAGCTGCGCACCCACCCCGTCGTGAATGTCCTGCATGATGCGCTGGCGCTCCAGCAGCACGGCCTGCTGCGCATGGGCCTCGCGCACGCGCGCCTCCTGCACCTGCAAGGCCCGCTCCCGCTCCTGCACGCGCGCCTCGAGCGTCTGCACCAGTTCGCGATGGGCGCGCGCCACTCTCGCGTAGCGTTCCGCGATGGCCCAGCCCATGAGCAGCACGAACAGCATGGACGCATGCGGAAGGATCGAGAACGTCCCCGGTCCGTCACCCGAGAGCCGCACGACGAAGAAGTCCCGGAACCCCGCCACGAGCACCAGCAGACTCGCCGCCAGGGCCGCCACGGTCTCGCGCCGCGGTTGCTGCCACGCATGGCGCGCGACGAGCACGAAGGCGCCCCAGGTGGGTGGTGCCAGCAGCGCCAGCGCCAGCGTCCAGGCCCAGGGCTGGTCGTTGACGAAGGAAAACATCGCCAGCACCCCCACGAGCGCGAAAAACCACCAGAAGGTGGTGCGCGTTCGTGCATCGTCCTGCTCCACCAGCAGCAGCAGGAAGCGCGTCATCAGCAGCACATGCCAGGCCAGGGCCAGCGCCATCAACGCACCCCAGGCCGGCCAGGGCAGGGGCGGCTCGGGAAGCAGGCGGTCCGAAAAGCGCACCGCACCACACAAGGCCGACAACGCGAACACGCCATAGACGCTTTCGCGTTGCATCAGCCACAAGCCCCCTGCGAGCGCGGCCATCAAGGCCATGGCCACCGTCGTGGCCAGCGCGCCATACTGCCGCCAGAAGTAGCGCTCCCGGTACGCTGCGCGGACCTCTTCCATCGGCCCGTAGTACACCTGCGACAGGCCACCCCAGCGGCCCGCCTGGGTGCTCACCGTGACGATGGCCGGTGTCGGCGCTTCCCGCTCGAGCACATCGGCGGCAAGCGGAATCAGCACCGGCGCCTTGGCGGCGTCGCGGGTCGGGTCGCCGAGCACCCCCTCCTGCAAAACCACCGAGTCGCCCACGACGACATGCACCTGATTGCCCACGCGCGGGATGTACAAGCCCATGAGCGAACCGGGCACCGGGGGCGGAAGCTCGAAGCGATAGGTGGCCCGGCCGTCCTGGCCGGGGAAGCTGCCATCCCACTTGTGCGGCAGACGGACACTGCGCTGCTGTTGGCCTCCGGCCTCCGGCCCGAAACGGGCCTGCGCCTCCCGGATCTCCATCACGTCCGCGTGGGCGGCAACGGCCAGCACCCATGTGAGCAGGCTCGCGAACCAGCGCCGCAAGTGTTTGGGCAAGCCCTCAGAGCAAGCCCAACTGCCGGGCTTCGAACACCGCCTCGGTCTTGGAGCCGACATTGAGCTTGTTGTAGATGTTCTTGACATGCGACTGCACGGTGGAGACCGCAATACCACTCAGGCGGGCGGCTTCGGCGTAGGTGTATCCGCGTGACAGTATCAGCAATATCTCGTGTTCGCGCTCGGTCAGCATGCCGTGTGTCGGGGTCGCGGGCTCGCCCGCGACCCCGGGAGGAGCCGGCGCGAGCCGCTGCAGAAGCTGCCGGGCGATCGGCGGCGACATCGGCGAGCCACCCGCGTGCAGGCTGGCGACGTGGCGGGCCAGTTCGGCCTCGCTGCCGTCCTTGAGCAGGTAGCCCTGCGCGCCAGCCTCGAATGCGCGCAACATGTTGTGCTCATCACCGAACAGCGTGACCACCATCACCTGCGTCGAGGGCGAATGGACACGACAGTAGCGGATGACGTCGAGGCCCGAACCGTCCGGCAGGCCCAGATCCACCAACAGCACATGCACCGAGTTGCTGCGAAGCCAGTCGGTGATCTCGCGTGCCGTCGCAGCGGAACAGGCCAGTTCGATCAGTGGTGTGGCGCGCAAGGCCTGTTCGAGCCGCGCGCGCATCAGCGCATCGTCTTCGACCAACGCGACGGAAATGGCAGATTCAGCTGACATCGAAGCCTCCTTCCGCCCGCGGGTTCAGCCAGTCCTTGGCCACCATGTCACTCGGATTGAAGGTGGCGGCGCACAGCAGTGCCGCGTGCACCCCGTGCTGCGCCGCACTGATCTCGGGCAGCAAGTAGTCGTGCCGATCGCCCACGCCGTCCGAGGCGCTGAAGTCGAGCCAACAGGGCGTCGAATCGCAAGCCACCGGCGTCGCCTGTACGCCGAGCGGATGGCCGAACCCGTCGATCCAGTCGGCGTTCTGCAGCGTGGCGTCATGGCGGTTGACGGTGACGCAGATCGGCGGCAGACCTGCGCCCCCGAGGCCGAAGGGGTGCGCAAACGCCTCGGGCTTGATCAACGGCGCCGAGAGCACGATGCGGCCAAGACTCTTGAGCGCCGCACGCCGCCCGGCCACCGAGATTCGCCGCAGCGCGGCATCGAGCAACAGCGAACCTGCGCTGCGCGCGAGCACCACGGTGGACAGGCCCGCGTAGGACGGCTCTGCGGCCAGCGAGGCCAGCGCCTGCAGCGTGGTGTCGAGGGCTGGGGCCGCGGCGTAGGCCCCCTCCCTGGCGGCCTGCACCGAAGCCAGCGCGTCGAGCCAGCCGCCACTGCGGCCGGCGGGCCAGCTGAACACGACGGGTTCCGCGTCCGCATAGGCCTCGCGCAACGCGAGGGCCTGCGCCACCGCCTGCGCGGGAGACTTGGCCACGCCGTGAACGAACAGCACCACGGAGCGGCGACCGGCACTCAGCGCACGCTCGTACACGTCGCGCAAGGCGCGCTCGACGGTTTGCCGCGGGTCTTCACCCACGGAGGCATCCGTGGGATGGAGGCGGATGACATCGGGGCCGGCGCTTTCGATGCGCAGGCTGTCGGGGCGCATCGCAGGCGTAGCGGGGGGGAGGTCGCCTAAACCGGGCTGGGGGTCCGCCGCGATGTCGCCGTAGGCGTCGTCGAGCCCCTGCAGTTCGCGCAGGCCGTCGCGGACGGCGCTCCTCCAGTTCTTATTGCGTCGCGTGCGGGCGAACAGCGCGGTCAGCGGCTCGGTGTCGACGGGCCACCGGGCTGCGGCGGACTCGGTCTGCAGGGCGGTCCAGTCGGCGGAATCAAAGCGCATCGGCGTGACGGCGGGCGACTCCACCCACGCACCATCCGAAGCCAAGGTGCGCAACTGCACGCGGATCGAGCCGGCCCGGGCGGTTCCGTCCAGCGTCAGAGCGCCGTAGCTGGGTGCGAACTTCTTGAAAGCCCAACGGCCGACGGCTGCCCCACTGGCGAGCAGTTGCACCACCCGGCTCGGCCCACCGCCAAGTGTGGGCAAGCGGCCGCTGTAGACATTGTGGTGCACGTCCCCGCCGAGGAACAGCACCGGGCGGCGGGCGGCGCGGGTCAGCTCCGCGTACTCACGGTACAGGCCAGCGCCGTTGTTGCTCCAGTCGTCCTGCGACCCCACATAGCCGTGCGCCATGGGTGAGCCCGCAGCGACGAGGAGCAGACCCGCGCTCTCCTCGCCGGCCCGCTGCAGCAAGCGAGTGCGCTGGGTCTCGTCGAGCAAATGGGCGCCCAGTGCGGGCGCAGTCCGCGACCAGCGGGTGTCGAGCAGCAGCAGTTCGGGCCAGTTGGCCCCGAGCGACACCTCTCTGAACAGGCCGGACGCAGGCGGCGCCGCGCCGGCCGTCAGGTCCGGCAGCGGTGGGTAGGGATCACTCAGCGCCGCGGTTCGCAGTTGGCGCTCGAACTGCTGGAACAGTTGCCACGACACGGCCTTGACCTCCGGAGGCACGTCGTGCCGGTCGGCTTCCGGCCCCTGCACGCCGAGGGCGTTGTTCCAGGCGAAATCGTGGTCGTCCCAGGTCAGCAGAAGACCGTGGGGCGACGCCCGGTTCGTCAGGCTGCAGATGAGCGCACGGAAGGATTCGACGCCCCACTGCAAGGCGTAGCGTCGATGCATCTCCTTCGCGAAATCGGCCAGTCCCTCAGCGGGATTACGCAGGATGCGCTCGCGCCACGGCGTGCCGAACAAGCCCCAGTCCATGTAGATCTGGTCGCCCAGCAGCAGGAGCAGGTCGGGCTGTTCGTGGTGGCGAATGCGCTCCCAGACGGGTTGCTGCGGCACGCGCTCGGCGTCCATGCAGGAGGTGAACACGATCTTCATGATGGGTGTGACAGCAAAGGAATGGAAGGACTTGCGCCCGCAGGGTAAGCGCGCGGCCGCAGGGTGGCAAGGCGTTCAAACCCCGTGTTCATGGGATGCGCGGCGGCGCGGCCCCACGTACCGTCAGGGCCGTGCCTAGCCCCCTCAACCCGTCAAGGAGAACCGCCGTGCTCAAGCCTGCCCCTTCCCGCTTTTCCCAACCTGGTGCATTGGCCTCGGCCGCCGCGCTGTGCTGCCTGCTGGCCGCCTGCGGAGGCGGCAGCTCGGACGATGCAGCCGTCGATCCCGCCAACCCGCCCGCACCGGTGCCGCCTGCAACGCCCACGCTGACGCTGACGGGCCGCGTGACCGTCAACGGCCCGGTGCGCAACGTCGCCGTGTGTCTGGACCTCAATGCCAACGCCGCGTGTGACGCCGGGGAGCCCGCGTCCGCCGCCACCGGCGACGACGGGGTGTACACGGTCACGGTCGACACTGCCAAGGTCGGCGCAGACCAGGTGGCCGCTGCCTCGCTCATCGCGCCCATGGTCGCTGGCGCCAGCATCGACACCGCCAGCGGCACCGCACCGGCTGCCAGCTATGTGATGCGACAGGTGCGCGGAAAGGCCGGCGCCATCAATCCCCTGACCACGCTGCTCGCCACGGGCATGGCGGCTGGCATGAGCGAGGAGGTGGCGCGGGTCAACCTGGTGGCCCAACTGGCGCTGGGCTCGGCCGCGCAGATCGACGACTACCAAGGCGACCCCACCGCCAGCCCGACCCTGATGAGCGACACCGCGCGCCGCATGGCCATGCTCACCGCCGAGCTGCTGGAAAAGGGCGGCACCCTCGAACTCGCCGACCAGAGCGCCGCACACGACCCCGCACCGGGCAACCTGCTGGCACTGAACTTCACCGACCCGGGCAACTACAACCTGCGCCACCTCGAAGTCATCGGTAAGGCTGCAGGGCCTGGCCTGACCCCGGTGCGTGACGTGCGCGCGGGTCGCCGCAACAGTGCGGCCCTTTCGGAGTCGGCGCTGTATGCGTCGGCCTATCTCACGGCGGGCGGCTGGGTGCGTTGCGCCGCTGACACCTCGCTGGCTGTCACCGAGGGCAACCCGAGCCGCTCGGTGTTCTGCGGCGCGGTTCAACAAGCCGGCTACGACAGCGCTAGGCGCGACCTCAGCGGACGCGGCATGGCCGAGGTCGTCACCGAAATGGCCGCCGAAGGCGGCACGACGATCAACGCCGGCATGGACATCGGCGGACTGAACAACAACCTGGGGCCGGCTGCGTTCCCCGCCGGCAGCCGCTCCACGCTGCGCACCAACTGGACGCTGACGCAGCCGGTGTGGATCAACAGCGCGAACACCGACCGCATCGTCTCCCGTGGCGTGCCGGTGCCCACACTGGAGAACCTGGTGGCCTCGTTCCCGGCGTCGGTGGTGGTCACGCCCGATCCTGCGGGCACGATCGGCCTGGGCCTGAGCACGGGACTTCAGCGCAATCTGCGCGTGGCGTTCACCGGCACGCACACCACGCCGCTGAGCACCGGCACCGTGCAGTTCTATGACTGCGAGCTCAATGCCGCGCAGACGGTGGCCTCCAACTGCGCCACCCTGGGCCCCGGCACCTACAGCGTCGAGGAACAGAACGGCGTGCGCATGCTGCGCGTGGCCGGGCACCCGAACACCATCATGAACCATGTGCGGCTGTTCGTGGAGGTGCAGAACACGCCCGCCGTGAGCAGCACGAATGCGGTGTTCATCGCGCGGCAGAACAAACCCGATGCGGCGTCGAACACCTCGGCAGCGCGGCGCATCAACGCCACGGCCTGGGCGGCGATGCGCCAGGTGCTCGGGCTGTGAGGAAGATGGTCATGAGCCCTGCCCTGTCCACCCTGCGACGTCTGAGGCTCGGAGCCGGACTCTGCGCCTTTCTGTGCCTGCAGGGAACGGCCCTCGCCCAGGATGCCGGCGCGAGCGCCGCGGCCCCGCGCCTGGCCGTGGGAGACCGCATGAGCTACCGCGTCGAAGAGCGCGCCGACCAACAGCGCCACGAGGCGACGGCCACCGTGCTGGCCATCGAGGGGGATCGGGTGCGCATGCGCTACCAGCGCACCGATGCGGCGGCCGAGCCGACCGAGCAGGTCATGACCACGGCCCTGAACAACGTGGTCAACGGCAGCGACGGTTCGCGCTACGAGCCGCATCTGGACCAGTTGCGCTTTCCGTTGCTGGTGGGGCAGGCGTGGACCACCGAGGCCGCCAGCACGGCGGCCTCGGGCGCCCAGTCGCGCCTGTCCATCGACCGCAAGGTGGTGGCCATCGAGACGGTGCGCGTGAGCGCCGGCGAGTTCACCGCCTACCGGGTGGAGAGCAAAGGCTGGATCAACGGCGTGAGCTGGCGCGGCGCCGCGATGCGCCTTGAGCAGGTGCTGTGGTACGCGCCGGAGCCCGGGCGCATCGTGAAGCTGGAGAGCCGCATCTGGCGCAACAACGACCCGTTCCGCCACACGGTGATCGAGGCGCTGGGGTTCCAGTCCAACTAGGAGAGGGCGGCGCGCGGATCGAAGGATTTCCGCTCAGCCCCGTGCCAGCGCCTGCTGGTACAGCGGCAGCACCTTGGGCACGTTGGCTTCGAGCTGGCGGATGCGCTCGGGGCTGTTGGGGTGGGTGGAGAGGAAGGCCGGGCCTTCCGCGCCGCCTTTGAGGCTGGCCATCTTCTGCCAGAGCTGCACGCTGGCCTCGGGCTTGTAGGCGGCGCGGGCGGCGATCTCCAGGCCGACGAGGTCGGCTTCGGTTTCGTCGTCGCGGCTGTACTTGAGGCTGAGCAGCTGCGCGCCCAGGCCCGCGGCCATGTCGCCGATCTGGCCCAGGCCCAGCAGCTGCGCGCCCAGGCGCAGGCCGAGGTTGGTGGCCTCCGTCTTGGCGATGCGTTCGCGCGCGTGCTCGCGCAGCGCGTGGGCCATTTCGTGGCCCATGACCATCGCCGCTTCGTCGTTGCCGAGCTTGAGCTGGTCGAGGATGCCGGTGTAGAAGGCGATCTTGCCGCCGGGCATGCACCAGGCGTTGACCTGCTTGCTGCCGATGAGGTTGACCTCCCAGCGCCAGTCCCGCGCGCGCGGGTTCCACTGCGTGGTGTGCGGGATGAGCCGTTGCGCGATGCCGCGCAGCGCGCGCAGCGTGGGGTGGTCGTCCGGGGCGAGGGCACCCTTGGCGCGGGCTTCGGCCAGCACCTGGGCGTATTGCTGGTGGGCCGAACGCTCCAGCGTTTCGGCCGGCACCAGGGTGCGCAGCGTGGAGGGCTTGCCCACGTCCACCTGGGCGAGCGCGGGGGCGAGCGCCCCGGCCGCTGCACTGCCCGCCGCGAGCTTGAGGAAGGCGCGCCGCGGCGCCCAGACCGCGCCGGCGGCAGGGCGTGCGAAGGCGCCGACTTCGTGTTCGACGGCGGCGCCGGGTGACTTGAGGGAGCAAAGCCAGCACATGGTGGGGGAATAATAAGCCGATGCCCAATCCCACCGACACCGACGCGAAATCCGCCGCCGCCCCGGCGCCCACGCCCGCGGGCTGGCTCGCCGCCTGGCATGTGTACCTGGAGCCGGCGAGCCTGCGCATGCTGGCGCTGGGCTTTGCCGCGGGGCTGCCGCTGCTGCTGGTGCTGGGCACGCTGTCGTTCCGGTTGCGCGAGGCGGGCATCGACCGCGCGACCATCGGGCATCTGAGCTGGGTGGGCCTGGCCTATGGCTTCAAATGGGCCTGGGCGCCGCTGGTGGACCGGCTGCCGCTGCCGGGGCTGAACCGCCTGGGGCAGCGGCGCAGCTGGCTGCTGCTGGCGCAGGGCGTGATTGCCGCGGGGCTGGTGGGCATGGCGCTGGCCGACCCGCGCGAGGCGCTCGGGCCCATCGTGTGGTGCGCGCTGTGCGTCGCCTTCGGCTCGGCCACGCAGGACATTGCGCTCGATGCGTTTCGCATCGAATCGGCCGACACGGCGCACCAGGGTGCGCTGGCGGCGAGCTACCAGGCGGGCTACCGGATCGCGATGATCTGGGCCGGCGCCGGCGTGCTGTGGATTGCCGCGCGCGCGCAGGGCGACGCCAGCGGCTACGACGCCGCCGCCTGGCGCGTGGCCTATCTGGTGATGGCCGCGTCGATGGCGGTGGGCATGGTGACGGTGCTGTTCTCGCGCGAGCCCGTGCCGCGCGAGCTCGCGCCGGCGAAGAACCTGGCCGCGTGGCTGCGCGGCGCGGTGGTGGAGCCGTTTTCGGACTTTCTGCGCCGCTGGCGCTGGCAGGCGGTGCTGATCCTCTCGCTGATCGCCTGCTACCGCATCAGTGACGTGGTGATGGGCATCATGGCCAACCCGTTCTATGTGGACATGGGCTACACCAAGGACGAGGTGGCGGCGGTGACCAAGGTCTACGGCGTGGTGATGACGCTGCTGGGCGCGTTCATCGGCGGCGTGCTGTCGCTGCGGCTTGGGGTGATGCGGGTGCTGATGGCGGGCGCGGCGGCGAGTGCGGCCTCAAACCTGCTGTTCGCCTGGCTGGCCGGGCATGGGCACGACGTGGCGGCGCTGATTGCGGTGGTGTCGGCGGACAACCTGGCCAGCGGCATTGCGTCGGCCGCGTTCATCGCCTACCTCTCGGGGCTGACCAATGTGGCCTACTCGGCCACGCAGTACGCGCTGCTGAGTTCGCTGATGCTGCTGCTGCCCAAGTTCGTCGCGGGCTTCTCGGGCGACTTCGTCAACGCCTACGGCTATGCCAACTTTTTCACCGGCACCGCCATTCTGGGCCTGCCGGTGCTGGTGCTGGTGTGGGCGGCCGGAAAAACGCTGCCTGCAACGAAAACCTAAGGCAATGCTGAATAAGTCCCCGCGATGGCGCGCGCCCGGCCGCGGGATGGGCTGCGAGGCGCAAAGCGCAGCCATAGCGGGGGCTATGGCGAGCATTTGTAACGATGCAGACCGCCCGAGGCCGGGATGCGCGGCGCGCGAGGGACTTGTTCAGCGTTGCCCTAAGCTCATTTGGCCAGACCCCAGCGCGAATCGGTCGGGTTGTGCTATCGTTTTTGTATCCGCCAAGCCAACCGCCCGCTGTGAGGATGTACGGCGGGCGCGGAAGGGGTTCGGCCAGGCCTTTACGCTTGTTTACCCATCGTTCATGCGCCGGTGCCACGGCGCACGCATGATGCAGGAGGTTTCACGATGCGCACCCCCACGCCCATGTCCCACCGCCTGTTGATGATCGAAGATGACGAGCGCCTCGCGCAGATGGTGGCGCAGTACCTGCAGCAGTCGGGCTTCGAGGTGGTGCACGCGCCCGATGGCCTCTCGGGCCTGGCGCGGCTGCAGGATGCGCGCGAGGCGCAGCCGCTGGACATGGTGCTGCTCGACCTGATGCTGCCCGACATCGACGGGCTGGAGGTGTGCCGGCGCATTCGTGCGCTGCCCCCGCCGCTGGCGCAGATGCCGGTGCTGATGCTCACCGCCAAGGGCGACCCGATGGACCGCGTGATCGGCCTGGAGCTCGGCGCCGACGACTACCTGCCCAAACCCTTCGAGCCGCGCGAGCTGCTTGCCCGCGTGCGCGCGGTGCTGCGCCGGCGCAGCGTGCAGGCGCAGGACGCGCCCGCGCCGGTGCTGCGCTTCGGCTCGCTGGAGATCGACCGCGACGCGCGGCGCGTGCGCGTGGGTGAGCGGGTGTGCGAGCTCACCGCCTACCAGTTCGACCTGCTGCTGACCATGGCCGAGCGCGCGGGCCGCGTGCTCACGCGCGAGCAGATCATGGAGGCCGTGCGCGGCCGCGAGCTCGAAGCCTTCGACCGCTCCATCGACGTGCACATGGGCCGCATCCGCGCCGAGATCGAGGCCGACCCCAAGAACCCGCAGCGCATCCTCACCGTGCGCGGCGTGGGCTATGTGTTTGCCAAGCAGCAAGACTGACGGTGAGCCGCTGCGCCGCACCCATCCCCCGCGGCGCGTGAGCCCGCCTGCCCATTTCCCCGACCACACGCCCCGCCCGCACGCCCCGCTGCGCTCCACCCGCCTGAACCACCCATGGCTGCCCTGTTTGGCGCCTTCTCCCGCCGGCTGTACCTGCGCATCTGGCTCGCGGTGATCGCCGCGGTGGCGGTGCTCGCGCTCATCCTCGGCTGGGCCTGGCGGGTGGCGGCCGAGCACAACGCGCGCGCCAACGCCCCGCCGCGCGAGGTGCTGGTGCGCGATGCCAGCGGCGCCCTCATCGGCACCGCCACGGCCGAGCGCCGGCGCGAGCCCGGCCAGCCGCTGCGCTTCGTGGTGACGCTGGCCGACGGGCGCGAACTGCATCTGGAGCTGCCGCCCCGGCCGCGCCCGAACTTCGACCCCGACGCCCCACGGCCCGGCGGACCCGGGGCGGGCATGGGACTGGGCATGGGGCCCGGTCTGGGCCCGGGCATGGGGCCAGGCCGGGGGCCGATGGCGGGCGGCGAGGCACCGGAGCGGCGTTTGCGGCGCGAGGCGCCGCCGTTCTGGGTGGAGCCGCCGCTGGGCTTCGTCTGGCTGCTCGCGCTGGTGGGCGTGGCCGTGGCGCTGGGCGTCTACCCCATCGTGCGGCGGCTCACCCAGCGGCTCGAGGCGCTGCAGCGCGGCATGCGCCGCTGGGGCGAGGGCGACCTTTCCGCCCGCGTGCCGGTGCAAGGCCATGACGAGGTGGCCGACCTGGCCGAGCGCTTCAACGACGCCGCGTCGCGCATCGAGACGCTGCTGCAGTCGCAGCAGAAGCTGCTGGCCTCGCAGAAGTCGCTGCTGGCCAACGCCTCGCACGAGCTGCGCTCGCCGCTGGCGCGCATCCGCATGGCCTTCGAGCTCATGGGCAGCGGCGTGCCGCCGTCGGGCCTGCGCGAGGAGGTGCAGCGCAACATCGCCGAGCTCGACCAGCTCGTCGACGAAATCCTGCTCGCCAGCCGGCTCGACGCCAGCGAGGCCGACCTCGGCACCTTCGAGCGCATCGACCTCGTCGCGCTGGCGGCCGAGGAGGGCGCGCGCGTGGGCGCCACGCTCGAACTCGGCGACGCGCACGGCAAGCTCGCCGCGCTCGACATCCTCGGCGTGGCCAAGCTCATGCGCCGGCTGCTGCGCAACCTGCTGGAGAACGCCCGCCGTTACGGCGCCGCCTCGGGCCTGCGCGACATCGTGCTGCGGCTGCGGCGCGAGGGCACGGAGGTGGTGCTGCAGGTCTGCGACCGCGGCCCCGGCGTGCCCCCGGACCAGTGCGAGCGCATCTTCGAGCCCTTCTACCGCCTGCCCGGCGCCAGCGAGCGCGAAGGCGGCGTCGGCCTCGGGCTGGCGCTGGTGAAATCCATCGCCGCGCGCCACGGCGGGCGCGTGCGCTGCGAGCCGCGCGAGGGCGGCGGCGCCTGCTTCACCGTCTGGCTGCCCGCCGCACCGCCGGCCTGAGGGCCAAGCCGAACGAGCCCCTCGCGCGCCGGGCCCGCGGCCAGTGCGTCAGCGCAGGAACGCGTCGTAGCCGGTCTTGAGGATCAGCGCCGTCACCACCACGATGAAGGCCACGCGCACGAAACCGGCGCCATGCTTGAGGGCAAGCCGCGTACCCAGCAGGCTGCCAGCCACGTTGGCCAGCGCCATCGGCAGCGCCAGATGCCACCAGATGTGCCCCTTGGCGGCAAACAGCACCAGCGCCGCGATGTTGGTAGCCACGTTGACGAACTTGGCCGACGCCGAGGCATGCAGAAAGTCGTAGCCCAGCAGCCGCACGAACAGGAACACCAGAAAGCTGCCCGTACCCGGCCCGAAGAAGCCGTCGTAGAAGCCGATGACCAGGCCGATGAGCGCGGCCGCCGCCGCCTCGTGCCGGCGCGCAAGCATCGGCGCGTGGTGGCGGCCGAGTTCCTTCTTGGCCAGGGTGTAGACCAGCACCGCCGCCAGCACGAAGGGCAGCGCGCGGCGCAGAAACCCCGGGTCGATCAGCGTGACCAGCCAGGCCCCGGCGAAGGAGCCGCCGAAGGCCGCCAGCGCCGCCGGTGCCAGCGCCGCCCAGCGCAGCTGCACCCGGCGGCTGTACTGCACCGTGGCCCAGGCGGTCCCCCAGACCGAGGCGCTCTTGTTCGTGCCGAACAGCGTGGCCGGCGCGGCCGTGGGAAAGGTGGCGAACAGCGCGGGCACCAGAATCAGCCCGCCGCCGCCGACGATCGAATCCACGAAACCCGCCAGCAGCGAGGCCGCCGAGACGATCAGAACTTCCATGGCGGCCATTCTCGCACCGAAGCCACTCCTGTTTCAGGAGCACAACCGCACCAGTTGGCGCTGGGGTGACAGTCAAAAAACGGTCGACGCAGGCTAGAGGGGCAAAAAAAAGCACCGCGGCGCGGTGCTGGGGAGAAACATCTCTGTTCGGATGCCTTTGATCGGTTCGGGCTTCGCAGTGGCCCAGGTCTGGCGGTGTCTCCTCGAATCCTCAAGCCTGCTGTCGCCTGCACGACGCGGGTGAGTGGCTGCACTGTACTGGCACGCCCCAGGCCTGTGCATCAGGGATTTCCCACCCGCAAACAGGGCGGCCCGCCCACGAATGGTGCAGTGCAGCACGCGCCGTGTGCGCCCGGCGCGCCGGGCCTTCGGTCCGGCCAAGGCACGGATTTTGCGTCGAGGAGCGCATCCTCAGAGCAAAGCGAAAGGACATTCCGTGCACGCAAGAGCCATTCGGGCGTTGGGTGGGTTCATTGGGGTGGTCGCGGCCGGCAGCACCTGGGCCCAGGCCGCAGCCACACCGGCGGCGGCCGCGGCCGCACCGCCGCCGGGCTGGGTGGCCGCCAGCGCGCTCGACCGCGCCGACACCGCCTGGATGATGACCGCCACCGCGCTGGTGCTGCTCATGACGCTGCCAGGCATTGCGCTGTTTTACGGGGGCATGGTGCGGCGCAAGAACGTGCTCAACGCCATGGCCAGCGTGCTGGCGATCGCGGCACTGGTCTCGCTGCTATGGTTTGCCGCGGGCTATTCGCTCGCATTCACGCCGGGTAGCCCGTGGATCGGCGGGCTGGATCGGCTGGGCTTTTCGGGCCTGGAGCTGGCGCAGGCCGGCGAGCGCGTGGGCATCAACCCGATCGCGCCGAAGATTCCCGAATCGGTGTACGCCATGTTCCAGCTCAGCTTTGCCGTCATCACCGCGGCGCTGGTGGTGGGGGCGTTCGTCGAGCGCATGCGCTTCTCGGCCATGCTGGTGTTCATCGCTGCCTGGTCGCTGCTGGTGTATGCGCCGATTGCCCACTGGGTGTGGGAGCCCGGCGGCTGGCTGGCACAGAAAGGCGTGCTCGACTTCGCCGGCGGCGCGGTGGTGCACATCAACGCCGGCATGTCCGCGCTGGTGTGCGCGATTGCGCTGGGCGAGCGCCGGGGTTTCCGCCGCGAACCCTTCGACCCCGCGAACCTCGCGCTGACGATGGCCGGCACCGGGCTGCTGTGGGTGGGCTGGTTCGGCTTCAACGCCGGCTCGGCCGTGGCCGCCGACGGCCGCGCGGGCCTGGCGTTTGCCGTGACGCACATCGCCGCGGCGGCCGGCGCGCTGGCCTGGATGGCCGGCGAATGGGCGCTGCGCAAGACGCCCTCGCTGCTAGGCCTGTGCTCGGGCGCGGTGGCCGGGCTGGTGGCCATCACGCCGGCGGCGGGCTTCGTCACGCCGCGCGGGGCGCTGCTCATCGGAGTGGTCGCGGGGCTGGCCTGCTACTGGGGGGCCACCGGGCTCAAGCGGGTGATTGGCGCCGACGATGCGCTCGACGTGTTCGGCGTGCATGGCGTGGGCGGCATCGTCGGCGCGTTGATGACCGGCTGGCTCGCGGACGCGCAGATCTCGGGCAGCAGCGGCAGCGTGCTCACGCAGGCGCTGGGCGTGGTGGCGGTGCTGGCGTACAGCGCGGTGGTGACGGCGCTGATCCTCTGGGCCTGCCACCGGCTGATCGGCCTGCGGGTGGACGAGGAGAGCGAGCGCGTCGGCCTCGACCTCGCGGTGCACCGCGAGCGGCTTGGCGGCTGAGGGCGCCTGCATCACCCGGAGGGTCGCATGCTGGAGAGTGAGAAGCTCGCCATCGCCGCGCACCTGCATGTGCTGCTGCGGCGCAAGACCGGCCGCGTCACCGACACCGAGTGGATGGTGCGCAACGCCGAGTACGCGACGGAGGTCGCGCGCTTCGCCCGCCAGCGCGCCCGCGAGGACGCCGCACCCGAGCTCGCGCAATGGGCCGACAAGCTCGAGGCCGCCATGGGCCTGCAGCGCGCAAGCACCCCGGCGCCCACGGCCACGGCCCCATCAACGGCAACTTCCCCGGCCGCCGCCGCCCCGGGCCACGCGCCTGGCGCGCCGCCTGTGGCCGCCGATGCGCCGTCCCGCTACCTCGGGCGGCTGCGCTAAGGCAACGCTGAATAAGTCCCTGCGATGACGCGCGCACGGCCGCGGGATGGACTGCGAGGCGCAAAGCGCAGCCATAGCTCGTGCTATGGCGAGCATTTGCAACGAAGCAGGCCGCCCGCCGCCGGGATGCGCGGCGCGCAAGGGGCTTGTTCAGCGTTGCCCTACATGTCAACGCCCCTGCAGGATCCAGCCCGCGGCGCGCTCGGCCATCATCAGGGTGGGGCTGTTGGTGTTGCCGCTGGTGATGGTGGGCATGGCGCCGGCGTCGACCACGCGCAGGCCGTGGATGCCGCGCACGCGGAAATGGCTGTCGAGCACGGCGGTGGGGTCGTCGGCGCGGCCCATCTTGGTCGTGCCGACGGGGTGGAAGATGGTGGTGGCGATGTCGCCGGCCAGGCGGGCGAGCTCTTCGTCGCTCTGGTACTGCACGCCGGGCTTGAACTCCTGCGGGGCGAAGGGCGCGAGCGCGGGTTGCGCGACGATGCGCCGCGTCAGGCGCAGGCTGTGCGCCGCGATGCGCCGGTCGTCCGCGGTGCTGAGGTAGTTGGGCGCGATGGCCGGCGCGTCCTCGAAGCGCGGGCTGCGGATGTGCACCGTGCCGCGGCTGCTGGGGTTGAGGTTGCACACGCTGGCGGTGAACGCGGGGAAGGGGTGCAGGGGCTCGCCGAAGGCGTCGAGCGAGAGCGGCTGCACGTGGTATTCGAGGTTGGGCCAGGGCTGCGCGGGGTCGCTGCGGGTGAAGGCGCCGAGCTGGCTGGGCGCCATGCTCATGGGGCCGCTGCGGCGCAGCAGGTATTCCAGGCCGATGCGCGCCTTGCCGACCCAGCTGTTGGCCAGGGTGTTGAGCGTGGTGGCCCCCCGGACCTTGAACACCGCGCGGATCTGCAGATGGTCCTGCAGGTTCGCGCCCACGCCGGGCAGGTCGGCCACCACGGACAGGCCCAGGCGCTGCAGCAGCGGCGCCGGGCCCACGCCGGAGAGCTGCAGGATCTGCGGCGAGCCGATGGCGCCGGCGCTGAGCACCACTTCCTGCGTGGCGCGCACGCTGACGCGCTCGCGCCCCGTCCAGACCTCCGCACCGACGCAGCGCGGCCGGCCATCGGCGCCAGGCTCGAACCGAAGTTGCATGACCTGCGCGCCCGTCCACATCTCGAAGTTGGGCCGTCCATAGCAGGTGGGCCGCAGAAACGCCTTGGCGGTGTTCCAGCGCCAGCCGCCCTTCTGGTTCACCTCGAAATAGCCCACGCCCTCGTTGGTGCCGGTGTTGAAGTCCGCGCTGGCGGGAATGCCCGCCTGCTGCGCGGCCTGGGCGAAGGCGTCGAGGATGTCCCAGCGCAGGCGCTGGCGCTCCACCCGCCACTCGCCCCCCGCGCCGTGGTGCGCACTGGCGCCGCCGTGGTGGTCTTCGTGCTGCTTGAAGACGGGCAGGCAGTGCGCCCAGGACCAGTCCGCGTCGCCGGTGAGTTCGGCCCAGTGGTCGTAGTCGCGGGCCTGGCCGCGCATGTAGATCATGCCGTTGATGCTGCTGCAGCCGCCGAGCACCTTGCCTCGGGGGTAGCGCAGCCGGCGGCCGTTGAGGCCGGCATCGGGCTCGGTCTGGTAGAGCCAGTCGGTGCGCGGGTTGCCGATGCAGTACAAGTAACCCACGGGGATGTGCACCCACAGATAGTCGTCACGCGCGCCGGCTTCGAGCAGCAGCACACGCCGCGCCGGATCGGCGCTGAGGCGGTTGGCCAGCAGGCTGCCGGCGGTGCCGGCGCCGATGACGATGTGGTCGAAGGTGGGCTGGTCCATGGCGCGGTCGGGAAGTGCGAGGGTTGGGGCGAGGGTTGGGGCGGGGGTTGGGGCGAGGGTTGGGACGGCGCCCGAGCTTAGCGCCGCGGCGTCGCGCCGTCTGTCGCACGCGAGGCCGCGGCCCCTCCGCGGTGCGACTGCTGCAGTGCAATAGAAATCTTCAACGATAGAAATAGGATTTATCAATCACTTTTGCGATAGTTTCAATCTATAGTGCGACTCGGTTCGAAACCACACTGCCTAAATTCAACACAACCTGAGGACGTTTCATGTCGCTGATCAATACCCAAGTCCAGCCTTTCAAAGTCACGGCCTTCGTCAAGCGCGACGGCGGCAAGGGTGACTTCATCGAGATCACCGAAAAAAGCCTGCACGGCAAGTGGTCGGTGCTGATCTTCATGCCCGCGGCCTTCACCTTCAACTGCCCGACCGAGATCGAGGACGCCGCCGACAACTACGGCGAGTTCCAGCGTGCCGGCGCCGAGGTCTACATCGTCACCACCGACACGCACTTCTCGCACAAGGTCTGGCACGAGACCAGCCCCGCCGTGGGCAAGGCCAAGTTCCCGCTCATCGGCGACCCCACGCACCAGCTCAGCCGTGCGTTTGGCGTGCACATCGACGAAGAAGGCCTGGCGCTGCGCGGCACCTTCGTGATCAACCCCGAGGGCATCATCAAGACCATGGAAGTGCACTCCAACGAGATCGCCCGCGACGTGAAGGAAACCCTGCGCAAGCTCAAGGCCGCGCAGTACACCGCCGCGCACCCCGGTGAAGTCTGCCCCGCCAAGTGGAACGAAGGTGCCAAGACGCTCGCCCCCTCGCTCGACCTGGTCGGCAAGATCTGATCCACGCGGTCGACGCGACCCACGCGGCCTGAGCGTGCGCGCTCGCCGCCTGGCCGGATGGTGGGGGCTGTGCCCTCGGCCGTCCGGCCATTTTTTCGCCATTTCTTCCCATTCCCCAGCGCCAACCGGTCGGTTGCCGCTATCAAAACAGGACTGACGCGATGCTCGACGACACCCTCAAGACCCAGCTCGCCGCCTACCTGGAGCGCGTCACGCAGCCCTTCGAGCTGGTGGCCACCCTGGGCGACGACGAGACCTCGCGCCATATGCGCGAGCTGCTGGAAGCCATCGCCGCGCTGCGCCCCGAGCACATCCGCCTGCGCACCGACGGCGACGACGCGCGCGTGCCCTCGTTTGCGCTGCAGCGCGCGGGCAGCGCCATGCAGCTGCGCTTTGCCGGCCTGCCGCTGGGGCATGAATTCACCTCCCTGGTGCTGGCCCTGCTGTGGACGGGTGGGCACCCGCCCAAGATCGAGCCCGCGCTCATCGAGCAGATCCGGGCGCTGCGTGGCGACTTCAACTTTGAGGTCTACATGAGCCTGAGCTGCCACAACTGCCCCGACGTGGTGCAGGCCTTGAGCCTCATGGCCATCCTCAACCCGGCCATCAAGACCACCATCATCGAAGGCGGCGCCTTCCAGCAGGAAGTGACGGCGCGCGACATCATGGCCGTGCCGATGATCTTCCTCAACGGCGAGGTGTTCGCCACCGGCCGCATGGGCATCGAGGAGGTGGTGGCCAAACTCGACCAGGGCGCCGCCGCGCGCGAGGCCGAGCGCCTCAACGCCGAGGCGCCCTACGACGTGCTCATCGTCGGCGGCGGCCCCGCCGGTGCGGCCGCTGCGGTGTATGCCGCGCGCAAGGGCATTCGCGTGGGGCTGGCCGCCGAGCGCTTCGGCGGCCAGGTCAACGACACGCTGGCGATCGAGAACTACATCTCGGTGCTCGAGACCGACGGCCCGAAGTTCGCCGCCGCGCTCGAAGCCCACACCCGCGCCTATGACGTGGACATCATGAACCTGCAGCGCGCGGTGGCGCTGACCCCCGCGACCGAGCCCGGCGGCCTGGCCGAGCTCCGGCTGGCCAACGGCGCCACCCTCAGGGCGCGCAGCGTCATCCTGGCCACCGGCGCGCGCTGGCGCAACGTCAACGTGCCCGGCGAGCAGGAGTACAAGAACAAGGGCGTGGCCTACTGCCCGCACTGCGACGGGCCGCTGTTCAAGGGCAAGGACGTGGCCGTGATCGGCGGCGGCAACTCCGGCGTGGAGGCGGCCATCGACCTCGCCGGCGTGGTGCGCCACGTCACCGTCATCGAGTTCATGCCCCAGCTCAAGGCCGACGCCGTGCTGGTCAAGAAGCTCTACAGCCTGCCCAACGTCACCGTGCACACCAACGCGCAGACGCTGGAGATCACTGGCACCGCCGGCAAGGTCGACGGGCTGCGCTACCAGGACCGCGCCAGCGGCCAGGAGCACCGCATCGCGCTCTCGGGCGTGTTCGTGCAGATCGGCCTGGTGCCCAACACCGAATGGCTCAAGGGCACGGTGGAACTGTCGAAGTTCGGCGAAATCGTCATCGACGCCAAGGGCCAGACCAGCGCCGCCGGCGTGTTCGCCGCGGGCGACTGCACCACGGTGCCCTACAAGCAGATCGTGGTGGCCGCCGGCGCCGGCGCCACCGCCGCGCTCGCCGCCTTCGACCACCTGATCCGCACGCCCGCGCCGGTGGTCGCGGCCTGAGCGGCGCAGCGCGCGCCGCTCAGGCCCGCGCGTGCACGACGCCTGACCCCTCAGCCCTGCCGCGTGCGGCCACCGAAGATCGCGGTGCCCACGCGCACCAGGGTGCTGCCGGCGGCCACGGCCGCTTCCAGGTCGGCGCTCATACCCATGGACAAGGTGTCGAGCGGCAGGCCCTCGGCCACCAGCGCGTCGAACAGCGCGCGCGTGCGCCGGTGCACGGCAAGCGCGGCTTGCGCGTTCGCGGCCGGCTCGGGGATGGTCATGAGGCCGCGCAGGCGCAGCCGCGGCAGCGCAGCCACGGCCCGCGCCAGCGCCGCCGCCTCCTGCGGCGCCACCCCCGACTTGGTCGCCCCGCCATCGATGTTGACCTGGATGCACACCTGCAGCGGCGGCAGGGTGGCGGGCCGCTGCGCGCTGAGCCGCTCGGCGACCTTGAGCCGGTCGATGCTGTGCACCCAGTCGAAATGCTCGGCCACGGGCCGCGTCTTGTTCGACTGCAGCGGCCCGATGCAGTGCCAGGTCAGGCCCAGGTCGGCGCAGGCGCGGATCTTCACCACCCCCTCGGTCACATAGTTCTCGCCGAAATCGCGCTGCCCGGCCGCGGCGGCCTCGCGCACCGCGTCGGCACCGAAGGTCTTGGACACGGCAAGCAGCCGCACGGCATCCGGTGGCCGGCCCGCTGCCTTGCAGGCCTGTTCGATGCGCGTGCGCACGGCTTGGAGATTGACGGCAACAGTCGTCATAATCGGTCAAGCGTAGCAAAACCAACGAGGGATCCGTGGACATCACCCAACTGCTGGCCTTCAGCGTGAAGAACAAGGCATCGGACCTGCACCTGTCGGCGGGCCTGCCGCCGATGATCCGCGTCAACGGCGACGTGCGCCGCATCAACGTCGAGGCGCTGGACCACAAGACCGTGTTCGCCATGGTGTACGACATCATGAACGACGCGCAGCGCAAGGCCTACGAGGAGTTTCTGGAGGTCGACTTCTCGTTCGAGATCGAAGGGCTGGCGCGCTTTCGCGTCAACGCCTTCAACCAGAATCGCGGCGCCGGCGCGGTGTTCCGTACGATTCCCTCCAAGATCCTCACCCTCGAGCAGCTCGCCGCACCGCGCATCTTCGGCGACCTCGCGCTCAAGCCCCGCGGCCTGGTGCTGGTGACCGGGCCCACCGGCTCGGGCAAGTCCACCACGCTTGCCGCCATGGTGAACCACCTCAACGAGAGCGAGTACGGCCACGTGCTCACCATCGAAGACCCGATCGAATTCGTGCACGAGTCCAAGAAGTGCCTGATCAACCAGCGCGAGGTCGGGCCGCACACCTTGTCCTTCGCCGCAGCCCTGCGCTCGGCGCTGCGCGAAGACCCCGATGCGATTCTGGTGGGCGAACTGCGCGACCTCGAAACCATCCGCCTGGCGATGACGGCCGCCGAAACCGGCCACCTGGTGTTCGGCACGCTGCACACCTCCAGCGCGGCCAAGACGATCGACCGCGTGATCGACGTGTTCCCCGCCGAAGAGAAAGACATGGTGCGCGCCATGCTGTCGGAATCCCTCGTGGCCGTCATCTCGCAGACGCTGTGCAAGCTCAAGGACGGCAGCGGCCGCGTGGCAGCGCACGAGATCATGATCGGCACCAGCGCCATCCGCAACCTGATCCGCGAGAACAAGGTGGCGCAGATGTACTCGGCCATCCAGACCGGCAACAGCTTCGGCATGCAGACACTGGACCAGAACCTCGCCGACCTGGTACGCCGCAACGTCATCTCGCCCGCCGAGGCGCGCGCCAAGGCGAAGATTCCGGAGAACTTCCCCGGTTGATCCGCGCACCCTGCGTCCGCGCCCCCACGCACCCGGCTGACCGCTTCCCGAGGCCCGCATGAAGAGCATCCTGAACATTCTGCGCAACCACAAGTCCGGCGACGAGCAACGCGACGCCGGCGAGTCCACCTTCTTCCAGACCGCGTTCAACAGCCGCGAGTCCGAAGGCGAGCACACCGTGCCCTGGGAAGCGCGTGCGGTGGAGATCGACGCGCAGCGCATCGCCGGCGGCAAGGGCGGCGCCATGCTGCGTGCGCTGTGGGCGCAGGACCCCCACATGCGCTTTCTCGACTCCGCGGCCATGGACCGGCTGGTGCACTTCTTCGATTTCGCCGCCGTGGCCGCCGACCGCGAGGTGATGCGCCAGGACGAATACGGCAGCTTCATGGTGGTGCTGCTCAGCGGCTCCATCGCGGTGGACCGCGTGCAACCCTGGGGCGAGCGGCTGCGCATGAGCGAGGCGCGCCCCGGCGAAGTGCTGGGCGAGATGTCGCTGCTCGACGGCGGGCGGCGCTTCTCCGACTGCATCACCCTCGCCGAATGCCGCATGGCCGTGCTGAGCGCGCAGGCGCTCGACGACATGATGACGCAGCAGCCCCAGCTTGCCGCCAGCCTGGTGGCGCTGCTGGCGCGCAAGCTCTCGCTGCGCCTGCGCGCCATGGGCGAGCGCCTGACCGACCGCCGCTGACCCCCCGAGCGACCGATTCCGACCGAAGCCCTCAGCACCGGAGCCCCGCATGGAACGCGATCAGGCGAGTAAATTCATCAACGACCTTCTGCGCCTCATGATCAGCCGAGGCGGCAGCGACCTGTTCATCACCGCCGACTTTCCGCCCGCGATCAAGGTCGACGGCCAGGTCACCAAACTCTCGCCGCAGCCGCTGACCATGGTGCACACCCAGGCACTGGCGCGCGCGCTGATGAACGACAAGCAGGCCGCCGAGTTCGAGCGCACCAAGGAATGCAACTTCGCCGTCGCGCCGGCGGGTATCGGGCGCTTCCGCGTCAATGCCTTCGTGCAGCAGGGCAAGATCGGCATGGTGATGCGGGTGATTCCGCAAACCCTGCCCACCATCGACGGCCTGGGCATGCCGCAAGTGCTCAAGGACGTGGCCATGACCAAGCGCGGTCTGTGCATCCTGGTGGGTGCCACCGGCTCGGGCAAGTCGACCACGCTGGCCGCCATGATCGACTGGCGCAACGAAAATTCCTACGGCCACATCGTGACGGTGGAGGACCCGGTGGAATTCGTCCATGCGCACAAGAACTGCGTCATCACCCAGCGCGAGCTCGGCCTCGACACCGACAGCTGGGAAGCCGCGCTGAAGAACACCTTGCGCCAGGCGCCCGACGTGATCCTGATGGGCGAAATCCGCGACCGCGAGACCATGGAGCACGCGATCGCCTTCTCCGAGACCGGCCACCTGTGCATGGCCACGCTGCATGCCAACTCGGCCAACCAGGCGCTCGACCGCATCATCAACTTCTTCCCCGAGGAACGGCGCGCGCAGCTGCTGATGGACCTGTCGCTGAACCTGCGATCGCTGATCTCGCAGCGCCTCATCCCGCTGCAGGACGGCAAGGGCCGCATCGCGGCGGTGGAGATTCTGCTCAACACGCCGCTGATCGCGGACCTGATCTTCAAGGGCGAAGTCTCCGAGATCAAGGAGATCATGAAGAAAAGCCGCAACCTCGGCATGCAGACCTTCGACCAGGCGCTGTTCGATCTGTATGAGGCCGATAAGATCAGCTACGAAGACGCGCTGCGCCATGCCGACTCGGTCAACGACCTGCGGCTGCAGATCAAGCTCGGCAGCAAGCGCGGCAAGGCGCCCGACCTCGCCGCCGGCACCGAGCACTTCTCCATCGTCTGACCGCCCGTCCACCTTGCTGGCGCGCCACGGGTGCGCCGGCCCGCCCCGAGACCGACCCCATGCCCAGCAGCATCCAGTCCCGCGCCTACGAACCCACGCCCTCGCGCCGAGTGGCCTTCCTGGGCCTTGGCGTCATGGGCTATCCCATGGCCGGCCACCTCGCCGCAGCCGGCCACACGGTCACGGTGTACAACCGGACCGATTCCAAAGCCATCGCCTGGTGCGACGAATTCGCGCAGGGCCAGCGCGAGCACATGGCCCCCACCCCGCGCGAGGCCGCTGCGGGCGCGGAACTGGTCTTCTGCTGCGTCGGCAACGACGACGACCTGCGCGCCGTCACCCTGGGCCACCTGCAGGCCGACGGCTCGCGCGCCGACGACGGCGCCTTTGCCGGCATGGCGCGCGGCGCCCTCTTCATCGACCACACCACCGCCTCGGCCGACGTGGCGCGTGAGCTCTCCGCCGTGGCGGCCGCGCGCGGCCTGGGCTTTGTCGATGCGCCGGTCTCCGGTGGCCAGGCGGGCGCGCAGAACGGCGCGCTCACCATCATGTGCGGCGGCGAGCCGGCGGCCTTCGACGCCATGCGGCCGGTCGCGCTGGCTTATGCCCGCGCCGTCACCCACCTGGGTGCCAGCGGTGCGGGGCAACTGGCCAAGATGGTCAACCAGATTGCGATTGCCGGGCTGGTGCAGGGGCTGGCCGAGGCGATCGCCTTCGGCCTCAAGGCCGGGCTGGACATGAACCAGGTGCTCGACGTCATCGGCAAGGGCGCGGCGCAAAGCTGGCAGATGGACAACCGCGGCAAGACCATGGTGGCCGACCGCTTCGACTTCGGCTTTGCCGTGGACTGGATGCGCAAGGACCTGGGCCTGGTGCTCGACGAGGCGCGCCGCAACGGCGCCTCGCTGCCCGTGACCGCGCTGGTGGACCAGTTCTATGCCGACGTGCAGCGCGCCGGCGGCGGCCGCTGGGACACCTCCAGCCTGATCCGCCGCCTGCGCTGACCGGGTCCTGTCTCAGGAAACACGCCGGGCCGACCCGGGTGTTTCCTGCGCCCCTGCGGGGGATCGTGCCGGGCGCGCCCGACCCTGGGGGCGCCTCAGGAAGCGCTGGCAGGCGCCGAGGCGGGCGCGGCCGGCGGCGTGGGCAGCATGCGCTGCAGGTCTTCGTCGGAGATGATCTCGAACAGGCGCACCACCTTCTGCACGCCGTCGATGCCGCGGGTGATCTCGGTGGCGCGCTCGGCCTCGCGGCGCGTGACGCGGCCCATCAGGTAGACCGTGCCGCGCTCGGTCACCACCTTGAAGGCGTTGGCGTACAAGTCCTTCGCATCGACGAACGAAGCCTTGACCTTGCCGGAAATCAGCGAGTCGTTGGCGCGCTGGCTCAGCGAGGTGTTGGGCATGACGGCGAGTTCGTTGACGATGGAGCGCACGTTGTCCACCCCGCTGACGATGCGCTCGGCCGCCTGTTTGTCCTGCGCATTGGGCACTTCGCCGGTGAGCAGCACCTGGCGGTTGTAGCTGGTGACGTTGATGTGCGCGCGGTCGCCGAACGCATCGCGCAGGCGGTTGGAGGACCGCAGCTCGATGCCCTCGTCCTCGAGCTGCGCGCCCGAGGTTCGGCGGTCGGTGGCCACCAGCGCGCCCACGGCCGCGCCGCCGAGCACCACCGGCGCGCAGCCCGCCAGCGCCCCGGCGGCGAGCGCCAACGCGAGCGCGAGTTGGGCGGGCCGGCGCATGCCCGCGTGATTGCCAAAGGCCTTGTTCATGGATTCTCCTGTTCACCAAGCAACTGGATGTCCACGCCATCGCACAGCGCATGCAGCGCGAGCGCGTGGGTCTCGAACACACGGGCGCGGCGGGCGTGCGGCACGCGAAGCGCCACATCGGTCTCGCGCAGCAGCGTGGGCAGATCGTTGGGCGCATAGACTTTAAGCTTGCCCACATAACGATCGGCCAGGCTGGCCTCGGGATCTGAACGGTTTTGGCCGAGTGGCCGAGCGCGTGGCTGACCAGTTG
>OFTY01000386.1_pt1 | contig 33432 bp, 25 predicted proteins | sample 1775061 | NCBI WGS metagenome assembly OFTY01 (sample SAMN08195773, study PRJEB24354) | sludge metagenome | isolation source: sludge from phenol fed wastewater aerobic bioreactor B | place: India: Nagpur | collected 2016-09-16 | reverse complement strand
GTCCTTCCTTCAATTTGTAATCAAAATGTAACTGGTCATCTTGTATTGATTCTACAAAATGATAAAGGTTATATTGATCCTTTAGCAGGTCTGCCAGTTCCAGGTCGTGCGTAGCAACAAACACAATATTTTTATATTGGTTCAGATAAGATAAAACAGCCTTTGCTGCGGCAATACGTTCTATGGTATTAGTGCCTTTGAATACCTCATCCATTCCCCCAATCCCAACCATTACCCGCTGCCATCCCATCTGAAAGAAGGGCAGCATTTCACTATTGGCGGCGATGGCATCAATGACGTGGCCTTTTATTCCCATCCGGAAGAGTATTATCGTATTATCTACGGTAATGCCGCCGGCGTAGACAGTTTGGGCAGGATATCCGTTGTACAGCATGCGGCGGATCGTACCAAACCGAGGAACATCTACTTCTCCCTCATGCCAAAAATGGAGGCCAACAAGCCTGTTCACCAGGAAAGACAGGCCATTCCCGGTGTTGACTATATCGGTTCAAAGGTAGCGTTGTGGGGATGCCCTGATACCATCGCGTTGATGACGATGATCCGGGATATTGTGCTGGCAGAGCAGCTGCCTTATCCCCTGCGCAACGGGAAATGGGTGAAAGACCCCGCCCGCTATGTGCCGGACGTCAACTGGACCGGAGGCCCCTACGACAGCGCCGCCAGCTACACTGCACAAATGGGATTCAAGGCAATTGAAGGATGGAACCTCGGAGAATATTACCCTAACCGGGAGGATGGCGGGGATATTCCCCTGAAAATGCCTTTCGCTGCCGGTAAAAAAACGATCCGGGAATTTACCGATGCAGCCAGCGCGAGAGGGATCTCTTTCGGTTTGCATACCCTGCAGAATTTCCTGCAGCATAAGATCAGCAGCGATGTAAGCCCTATACCCAACGATAGCCTCTGCTATCTGCAAAAACGGGTGCTGATGAATAATCTCTCCGCCTCTGATACCGTGATCCATGTGAACAATCCCGCGTACCTCGATGAAATAGCCGGCTGGGAAGGCCATCCGGCAGATGCCAATATTATCAGGATCGGGAAAGAGCTGATCTACTACAAAGGAGTGTCTGCCACCCGCCCTTACACCCTTCAACATGTAAAACGCGGTTACTGGGGCACTACAGCCGTCCCTCACAATACCGGCACTACCATGTTCAAATTGCAAACGAACTGCTATCACGGGCTTTCACCTGATATATTCCTGCAGGATCAGTATGCTGATTATTATGCGGCGGTATTAGCGAAGAACGGGATGAGCTATATGGATTTCGACGGAGAGGAAGGACTGTTCTATCAAGGGCATGGTGAGTATTCCGTGAAGCGTTTCTACCGGCGCCTGCTTGCATCGGCGGAGAAGATGGGCGTAAAAGAACCGCGGATCACCGGTGCCACCCTTTCCGGCGGTGCATGGCACTACCACAGTACATGGAACGTGGGAGGAGGCAATCATATGTACAATGGTAAAACCAGGCAATGGGGCATTGAAGGAAAAGACCTCCGGAACGTGTCATTCGGAAATTACTTCCCTTCTACTTTCGGTGGGAACTTTGAATGGGGGGCCGGTACTACCGTACGACAGTTCGAGAACATACAGGCGCTATCCGTGGGCCTGGGGGTGACGTACATGATGGTCATGTCCGAAAAAAAAGTAGAAGCCTGCCCTGACAAATACGCGATCTTTCATGCCGTTAAAACCTGGGAGGATGCCAGGGCTGCCAACGCTTTCCCCCGTTGGGTAAAAAAGGAGTTACAGGATGTTTCGCAATATTTTCACCTCGAAGCAGTAAATGCCAATAACTGGAACCTCTATAAAGTGAACGCGGATGGAACAGATAAAAAATTGGTTGTTACATTGAAGCGGGACCCCGGCTATTAATTAATAATATCTCCCTCCGCATACTTTCTTTCACACGAGGAGCAACCATGGTTGCTCCTCGTGGTTTTTATATGCACCTCCGTCACATGCATATAAATTTTCTTTTGGCAGGACAGTTAATTTTTAATATGTTTGAACATATGAACAATATTCCATTGTTAGACCACGATAGCAAAACGCCGCTTCACCAACAGGCAGAGGACCAGCTGCGCAGGCTCATCCGGGAAAACCATTTCCGCGAAGGCGATCCCTTTCCGAAGGAAACAGACCTTGCCCGCCGCTGGGGCATCTCCCGGAATACGCTCCGCCAAGCCATCGGCAGCCTCGTGAAAGACGGGCTGCTGGAACGGAAAAAACGCGCCGGCACTACCGTACGCAAGAAAAAGATCACTACCGACCTCTCCAGCTGGCTCAGCTTCACGCACGAAATGGAGGACAAAGGCATTCCCTTCAAAGACCTCTGTCATACCGTGGAATTGAAAAAGGCGGGAAAAGAAACAGCGCGGAAACTGCAGATACCAGCCGGCGAAAAGGTGGTAACGCTGGAACGCATCCGCAGTACCGGCAAAAACCCGATGGTGTACTTCGAATCTTTTTTCCATCCGCGTATCGGTCTTACCGGTAAAGAGAACTACAAACGCCCCCTGTATGAGCTGCTGGACGAGGAATTCCATATCATCCCTGTTTATTCCCAGGAAGAGATACGGGCGGTAGCGGCAAGTGAAAAGATCGCGGCGTTGTTGAAGATCACACCGGGCACACCAGTGCTGGAGCGGAAACGCGTAGTGCTGGACGCCGGCAGGAAGCCGGTGGAATATAATATCTGTTACTACCGGAGCGACTGGTTCACTTACAGTATCGAAATAAAAAGGCCTTTATAGTCGTATGCAACACGAAAAAAAGATCGGCATTGATGTAGGCGGCAGTCATATAACAGCCTGCCTGATGAACATTACGTCTGACAGCGTAATACCGGAAAAGACAATACGAAACACCCTGGATGCGCAGGGAACTGCTGAAGAGATCATCGCATCCATCGCCGCGTGCATCCTTGAACTGCGGGATGAAGCCGTTACCGGAACGGGCATCGCCTTTCCGGGGCCGTTTGATTATCCAAACGGTATTTGCGCCATCGCGAACGTAGGCGGGAAATTCCGTCATCTCTTCGGTCTACATGTTAAACAGGCACTTCAGGATACCGCAGATGCACGCGCCCTTCCGGTAGCGTTCTTTAACGATGCACATTGCTTTGCAGCAGGCGCGCTGCAAATGATGGGGATACAGGGGCGAAGGACAGTGCTGGTCACGTTGGGTACAGGGTTCGGTTCCGCATTCCTCCGCGATGGCTTTATGGCCACCACAGGAGAAGGAATCCCCGCGTCCGGCGCATATTACAACGAGCCTTTTGGCAATGGTTATGCGGATGATCATTTTTCTACCCGCTGGCTGCTGACCGCTTTCCAACAACATACCGGCATTACAGTGGCCTCCGTCCGTGAAATGGCAGAGCAGCACCGCGAGGCATCCCGGCCCGTATTCGAGGATTTCGGGCATCGCCTCGGGCAATTCCTCCGCCCAAGGCTAACTGCCTTTCACTGCGAAGAGCTGGTGATCGGAGGAAATATCGCAAAGGCATACTCCCTGTTCTCTGAACCGTTGATCCGGCAACTGGAAGGGCTCCCCGTACAAATCTTCTGCTGCGGGGATACGGAAGCCTGCATTCTCGCCGGCGCCGCTATCTCGGAGCATGACGCAGCAACAATTACGGACAGGCGTACTTCACAGGCGCTGCTTCCAGCATCCTCCTCCCCTCACCTCCCGGAAGGATACAACATCTACCCGTCCTTCCACTCCGAACAACCGGTCTATCACGGCTACCCTTCCCTCGCAAACCTCATCGCAGATGAACGGCTGGTGATCATTGACGGTTATGGCGGTGCGCTCTGGGAAAGGTTCCGGTCTGATCTTCATACGGTACTGCAAAACAAAGGCAGGAAAGTAAGATGGTATAACGTGAACGCCTGTCTGAAAGATCAGGGAACAATCGACGGCATGCTCAAAGAAACGCTGAATGGGGACGATCCCGTGTTCGGTAAAAGGTATGAAGGAGATTTGATCGATTTTTTCGATCCGGAAAAACTGGAGATGATCCGCCCGGATGATGCAGACGGATTGCATATCATTTATGGCACAGGCGCCGCCCTGACCGGTCAAAAAGGTCTCACCCTGTATGTGGATGTTCCCAAGAACGAGATCCAGTACCGGCTGCGTGCGGGCAGCGTTTCCAACATCGGCACCAGCACACAATCGTACAAAAGATGCTACTTCGCGGACTGGCCGGTGCTGAACAAACACAAACAATCCCTTCTTCCACAGATAGACGGTATCATTGACGGGCAGCGGCCGGATGACATCACCTGGATGCCGGGCCATGATCTGCGGCGCACGCTGGACAAGATGCTCTCCGCTCCCTTCCGCGCGAGGCCCTGGTTCGAAGCAGGTGTTTGGGGCGGTAACTGGATGAAGCAGCACATACAGGGATTGAATCCCGATGAAGTGAACTATGCCTGGTCCTTCGAGCTGATCACGCCGGAGAACGGGATCGTGCTGGAAGGAGCGGGCAAACTGCTCGAAGTATCTTTCGACCTCCTCCTCTTCCATCATCATCACAAACTGCTGGGCAAAGCGGCCAAACGGTTCGGTACGGCATTCCCTATCCGCTTCGATTTCCTTGATACTTATGACGGCGACAATCTTTCCATCCAGTGCCATCCCCGGCCGCAATATATCCGTGAGCATTTCGGAGAGCAGTTCACGCAGGATGAAACCTACTACATCCTGGATTGCGAACCCGACGCCTGCGTTTACCTCGGTTTCCAGGATAACATCCGGCCTGCCGAATTCCGGGCTGCGCTGGAAGATGCACTTGTGAAAGGAACACCTGTGGAGGCCACCCGTTACGTACAGCAATTCACAGCCAGCCGGCACGATCTCTTCCTGATACCTAACGGTACCGTGCATGCCTCCGGCAGAAACAACCTCGTGCTGGAGATCAGCAGCACACCTTACATTTTTACGTTCAAGATGTACGACTGGCTACGGAAAGACCTCAATGGCCGCCCGCGCCCCATTCACCTGGATCACGCCTTTGCCAACCTGTATTTCGACAGAAAGGGAGATGCCGTTACGGCACACCTCATCTCCCGCCCGCAATTGGCGGAGGAATGGGACGGTGGGAAAAAATGGAAGCTGCCCACGCATGCGGAACATTTCTATACAGTGGACCGGTATGAATTTCAGGGACAGGTGACGATTCCCACGAACGGACAATGCCACATTTGCATGCTCGTGGAAGGCGGCCGGCTGGAAGTCTCCGCCAACGGGCATCAACAGACTTTCCAATATGCGGAGACTTTCGTCATCCCGGCGGCCGTGACCTCCTATACCTGCCATTACACGGGTAAAGGCACTGCATACCTTGTAGTAGCATACGTCAAAGACAGCGCTTGCTGATACAAAATCACACGTCATGAAAAACACGAACACACGCGCATTCACCACCAGCATCACACTCATCGCCGCATTGGGCGGCTTTCTCTTCGGCTTCGACATGGCCGTGGTGAGTGGCATCATTGAACCGGTACAGGCGCAATACGGGTTACCCGCCACGGAAGAAGGCTGGTTCGTTTCCTCTGCTCTCCTCGGTTGCATTGCAGGCGTTGCTTTCTCCGGGATGCTGAGTGACAGGATCGGTCGCAAGAAAGTACTTTTCATTGCAGCGGCACTTTTCCTGCTAAGCGCTATAGGCTTTGCGCTGGCGCCCTCCTTCCCGGTGCTGGTATGTTTCAGGATCATAGCGGGTACCGGCGTTGGGGTGGCATCTAATATATCACCATTGTACATTTCGGAACTTGCGCCGGCGGCCAGACGGGGAAGACTGGTCACTTTTTACCAGCTGGCCATCACCATTGGCATCCTGGCAGCCTATTGCTCCAACCTCCTCATCCAGCGGCACGCCAGCAACAGCACCGCCTCCTCATCCCTTTGGAATATGCTGTTCGTCAGGGAATCCTGGCGGGGGATGTTCCTCGTTGGCGTTATCCCGGCTGCTGCTTTTTCTCTGCTGCTAACCATCGTTCCGGAAAGCCCGCGCTGGCTGGCCCGTTTCGGGAGAGCAGAAGAAGCGCTGGACGTTCTTCGAAAAGTAAATGGACCGGAAGACGCACAGGCAGCATTGAATACCATCCTTACACATACACAACATGCATCGGGCGGTTTGCGGGAACTGTTGCGGCAGCCGTTGCTGCATTTGCTGGCACTGGCGGGCATACTCACGGCACTATCCCAATTCAGCGGCATCAACGCCGTGATCTTTTATGGCCCCACCATCCTGCGTTCCGCCGGCATCGTTGCCAGTGATGCATTGTTTTACCAGGTGATGCTGGGCACCGCTAACATGCTGCTTACGTTCGTTGCTATCTGGAAAGTGGACAGCCTGGGGAGACGCCCGCTGTATCTTGCCGGATCCATTTGCGCTGCAGCAGCACTGGCACTCACCGGAGGCTGCTTCCTGCTGGGGATCAGCGGATGGGCGATGCTGTTGCCCATCATCTGCTTCCTGCTCTTCTTCGCCTTCTCGCTCGGACCATTAAAATTCGTGATCGCCACAGAGATATTCCCAACCCATGTGCGTGGCACAGCATTGTCTGTCTGCATCCTCATCATGTGGGCGTCAGACTGGCTGGTGAACCTGCTCTTCCCCATCCTCCGGGACGGCATCGGCGTAGCCGCCACTTTCTTCATCTTCTCCGGCTGCTGCGTACTGTCATTTCTCTACGCGAAACGATACCTGTTTGAAACGAAAGGGAAAACACTGGAAGAGATCACTACATCAGAAAATGTTATCATCCAACAATAAAAATCATTGCTATGAGAACGATATGCCTGGCTGTCAGCCTGTTGATCTGCACCCTGCAGGGCATAGCCCAGAAAACGGTTCCGTATTTCGGCAGGATCAACTGGATCAACGGATATGAGAAAGAAGTGTCCGGAGAAAACATCCGGTACTTCTCCGCTTTCCCCGACTATGCCACTACTGCCCTGCTGACCCGCACAACAGACGGCAAAAAGACCATCGAATGGATGACCGCCAAAGTACCGGATGATGCCAAAGGCCCTTACGTTTACTTCAGCTGGGTAGCCTCCCATTCCTCCGCCACCAGCAGCGGCGACCGGCACTTTGATCTTTACCTGAACGATCAGCAGCTTCTTACTTTTACCACCGTACCCGGCAACCGGGCACCGGTATGGTCTTTCGCAGGACCTGACAGTAGTCGCATCGTATTCCTGCAAACAAAGAGAGATGGCGCCAATGACGCGCACGGCCTTGCTTTCCTCCGTGTACCCATTAGCAGGGCACAGCCGGGAAAGCCGGTGAAATTGAAAGTGATCGGCCAGGCGCAACATAGCAATGACTGGTATATGACCTTCAAATTCTCTTTCGGAGAAAAGGTAGACATCACGCCACAACCCTTCATCCTGAAAAATGGTCAACAACCGATAGGCTTAACCGCGCTGCATTTTGGCGAACCGGCTATATTCCGGGTTAAAGCCGGCGGCAAAATTTATTCTTTCAAAGCAGAAGACGGACTGAACCGGTTTGATATACCGGTACCGCCCATACGAAAAACGGATAGTATCAGGGTTGAAGTAACGGACGGAAAAAAGATACTGGTTGACAAATACGTACTACTCAAACCAGTGACCTACCGCGAGCTGCATTTCATTCACCATTCGCATACAGACATCGGCTATTCGCATCTGCAGCCCGATGTAATGAAAATACATCTGCGCAATATCGACGACGCGCTCAGGATGATAGCCGCCACAAGGGATTATCCGGAGGAAGCGCGTTTCAAATGGAACATTGAATCCCTCTGGGCCGTGGATCATTATCTGCAGCAGGCCACACCGGAAAAGAAAGCTGCATTCATCCATGCGGTAAAAGAAGGCAGCATCTGCCTTTCAGCCCTGTATGCCAACATCCTCACCGGCCTAAGCCTGCCGGAAGAGACTTTCCATTATACGGATTATGCCGCACAGCTAAGAAAAAAATACGGTCTTCACATCTCCAGCGCCATGATATCCGATGTGCCCGGATACACGTGGACCACCGTTACGGCGCTTGCAAAAGGCGGTGTGCGTTATTTCTCCAGCGGCCCCAATTATCTCGGTGAAAGTCATCCTTACCTCGGAGACCGGGTGGGACATTTTGTGCGCACCTGGGGAGATAAGCCGGTATGGTGGGTTTCTCCTTCCGGCGAGGAAAAAATATTGTTCTGGACGGGTGGAAAAGGTTACTCCTCCTGGCACGGTACAGCGCCCGGCGCTATTTTCGATCGCGGATGGCTGAAGATAGCCGGTTATCTGAATGAGCTGGATGAAAAAGGTTATCCGTATGATATCGTGCAATGGCGATACAATTGCGTAGCCGATAACGGTCCGATCGACAGTTCCATTTCGCGATTTGTTAAAACATGGAATGAAAAATATGCTTCGCCGAAGATCGTGCTCAATACGACGGATAAACTCTTTGAAACCTTTGAACGGAAATACGGGAAAGACCTTCCTGTTGTAAAAGGGGATATCACCCCTTACTGGGAAGATGGCGCCGCTTCCACCGCCAAAGAAGAAGGCCGTAACCGCACTAACAGCCTGCGTTTGCAGCAACTCGCCAATGCATACGCCATCCTTGCGCCGAAACAATATGATACGCAGAAGTTCCATGATGCCTGGACGAATATCCTGATGTTCCACGAACACACCTGGGGCGCTCATAACAGCATCTCCCAGCCGGATGTACCGTTTGTAACGGAGCAGTGGCGCATCAAGAAACAATTCATGCTGGATGCGGACAGCCAGATCAACCAACTGGAAAACATACTGCTGCAACAGGTATCCGATCTTCATTCCAGGAAAATCACTGTACTGAACACGCTTTCCTGGGAAAGAAGCGGCCCTGTGCGGATCAAAGTGGCCGGGAAGTCCGTCCGCGACCGGCAAGGCCGCCAATATCCACTACAGCCCCTCGCTAACGGGGAGTATGTTTTCATGGCAAAGGATATTCCGGCACTGGGCACTGCGGTGTATGAGGTAACAGATGAAGCAGTGAAAGATGCCGGCGGGTTTACGCAGGAAGGCAATACTTTATCCAATGGCAAGGTCCGTGTGTCCTGGAGCCCGGCGGACGGCAGCATCACACAACTCACGGAAAACAGTGGACACAATTACGCGGGCACTTTTCGGGAACAAGGGCTGAACAGTTACTGGTATGTACCCGGGCTCGATCCTGCTCAGGCAGCCTCCAACACAGCTGTAGAGGTTCGGGTGCTGGAAAGCGGTCCTGTTATAACCACCATTGCGTTACGCGCGACAGCGCCGGGCGTCAACTTCATTGAAAAGCGCATTACACTGTACGCGGGGGCGGAAGAAGTGTGGATCGAAAATCTGGTGGACAAGAAGGCGGTGCGGAAGAAGGAGGCCATGCATTTCGGGTTCCCGTTCAACGTCCCCTCCGGGAAAGTAACGCTGGATGCCGGTTACGGCACATTACACTACCTCGGGGATCAGCTGCCGGGATCTAATATGGACTTCCTCTACGGTCGCAGATGGCTGGATGTTTCCAACAATAGCAACGGCCTGCAATGGATGTTGCTGGAAACCCCGATGGCAGAGCCCGGGAGCATGATCGATGAACGCAAGGTGATCATGCAGAGCCATAAAGAATGGAAGAAAGAAGGGCAACCCACTACCACCTGGTTCAGCTATGTGATGAACAATTACTGGCATACCAATTATAAAGCCGATCAGGAAGGACAGAGCAGCTATCATTATGCACTGCGTCCACACGGTGCGCGAGATGCTGCAGCACTTGAAAAAGCAGCCGCAATGTTTACACAACCGTTGCTCGGCTTCCCGACAAAGCAGGATGCCGCTGCCAGCCTTTTCAGCCTCACCAATCCGGGGATTGTGGTAACGAGTATCACGCCGCAGGAGAACGGCGGGTATTTGATCCGGCTGTTCAATCCCGATCAGGCAGCACAAAGCACGCAATTCAAATGGGGCCGGCTACGGCCTTCCGCCATCACCGCTGTTGCAAAAATGGAAAAGATGAGCGTGGCGGGTAGCTTTATGTTACCGGGAATGGGAGTTTCGGAGTATCTGCTTTTACCATAAACCGTCCCTTTCCATACATTGTATACACGAAATAAAATAGGCTGGATATATTCCAGCCTATTTTGGGTCTACTCCTGAATATCTCTTTTCACTACTACTAAGTAACCTCCATCTTTCCAGTGTTTATTCTTTTCCAGCCACTCCAGCAGCTTTCCCATAAATCCATACCGGATGGCCAATGCTGATGCCAATTCAAATGGGATTTCTCCATCGATATCTCTTACTAAAGTGGTTCTTTTCAGTAGGATTTGGGCCCTTTCTGTATAAATGTAGTGGTATTACCTACTTTAAATATACCACCATCTTCCAATTTCCCGGATGCCCGGACGGATGTAATAATAAAATCAAGGGATACTTTGGGATAACAACACTCTGCCATAATTATTTTATTACGCAGCTCTCATTTTCAGATGCTGATTTACATAATTATCACCGGTTCCAAACATTCTTTCAAGTAAGAAATCGGATTCACTAATGTCATATTTTATAGTACCGTCATCAATGGTTTTCCAGCCTAATGCTTCCAATTCTTTTTCCGCACCGCGACCGAACTTCTCAGTAATGATGCAGAACGATATGATCGCTTCCTCAATGGCATTAACAACATCTTTCTCATTCTTTGCCACAGTTTCCAGACCAAACAAAGGAAGCTGGATCGATAAGAGGTTTTCCCGATCATTCCATTTCATCCAAACCGGCACTGCAACAGACAAAGAAGAGATTTTACTTCCCTCTCTGCTAATGGTGATATTTGCTCTGTTAGTCATAAGTTGAAAAATTTAAAAGCTTATTTCACTTTTACAATTCTAAGTTAATTCCTGATGACTAACAAAAATAATTTTGAAAATTAACAACCATCGATGCATAACCGATCAAGTTAATCATCTTACAAAACCCTTTACAGCAAAGTGTTTCAAGCCAATCATATTTGAACAGTATACTTATACCTATGCATGATCTTCGATTATTTTGATGAAAGAATTATCATCAAAGTATTAAGGTAAATGCATCACTTCTTTCATACCAGACCACGTTTGTCCTGCAGCAGCAGCGTCGGGCAGCGGTATTTGCGTGGGAGCGGTTTCCTTCCACCAACGCCGGGTTACGGAATCCGCCGCCATTTTTTTCATATCCGTTTCAAAGTTGCTGCCGGTGTACTCGAAGTAGCTGAAAAGAAAATATCTGCCGTCTATTTCCTTCAGATAAATGGAATAATTGCGGATATGACAGGCTTCAATCGTTTTGACCACACCAGGCCATACAGCAGCATGCAAAGCTTTATAGCAGGCAATTTTTTCCGGTTTGATCCCGGTGACCATTCCGTAACGTGAAACGGATACCTGTTGCCGGCAACCGCATAACAGCAACAGGCATAACAAGAAGCAGATCGCAGTTCTCATGCTGAAAAGGAATTGAGGATGAATGAAAATCTGATACCAACAATAATGAGTAGCAACCTAACGGCGTGATCACCTGAAGATCCAATACAAGATCCCCATTACCAACAGCAGTAATACAGACAGGAACTTATAATTTCCCAACCCTTTCCATCCTTTACCCGTCAATGGTTCCCGAAGTGATCTCCAATACAATGTTTCACTCCGGCTATCATGTTTCACCGGAAACACAAGTGATAACACTACCTGCATCATCACACAAACCACAAACAGGTAGAATGCCATCATCATGAAAGGTATTTTCCCAAGCGGGTTATCAGGGTAGAGTTTATTGACAGCATACACTACAGCGCCCAATAATGAACCGGCCCACAACGTGAGCTGCGCAGCCTTTGCAGAGGCCCGCCCCCAGAAAATACCCAGTAAAAAAACGCAGGTAATAGGCGGCGCAATATGCGCAATAATATCATTGATCCCCTCAAAAAGGCTCTGATAGCGATTTAACAGCGGAAGCAATGCGATAGATAACAGCAATGCGATAGCCGCGGTCCAACGCCCTACAGTTACCAGGCGTTCGTCGGAAGTTTCCGGCCTGAAACGTTTATAGAGGTCAAAACTGGCGAGGGTGGCAATAGAGTTGAGCGCTCCCGCTATCTGGCTCATAAGACCGGAAAGAAGTGCCGCTACCAGCACGCCTACGAGTCCCCCTGGCAGCAGCTGCGTGATCATCAGGGTGTAGATGCCTTTGGTATCACCGGCGGACATGCCGGTGATATCCAGCTTCCCTGACCGTGCCAGCGTATAGGCGAACAAGCCGGGCAGTACAAAAATAAAAACCGGTAATATTTTGATAAAGCCGCAGAAAAGCGCTCCCGCACGGGCATGATCCTCATCCCGCGCTCCCAGCACCCGCTGCACAATCGTCTGATCCGCACACCAATACCAGATGCCCAGCACAGGATATCCCAAAAAGACGGCCAGCCACGACATGCCGGAGCTGTCGCCTGCAGGCCTTATCATACTCAGTTTGTGCAATGTGTTCTCCTGTTGCAAAACCATCGTCATCGGCCCCCAGCCTCCCATCTTGTGCCATGCAGCCACTGTAATGATCACGGCGCCGGTGATCAGTACCACGCTCTGAATAGATTCCGTTACTACTACAGCACGCAGTCCGCCGATGATGGTATATAACCCCGTTAAAGCAGCGATAACGACGATGCTTGTATACATATCTATGCCGAACAATGTTTCCAATACAATGCCGCCGGCGAGGAAAGAGAATGCAATATGAATGATGATGGCAGACAGGATGGATACGAACGCCAGCCAGTCGCGGCACGCCCGGTTATACCTCCTTTCCAGGAAATCCGGCAGCGTAGATACGCCCGAACGTATGTAGAACGGTACAAAGAACAAGGCCAGTAATACCAGCGTGAAAGCCGCCATCCATTCGAAATTCCCGTTCAGCAATCCTGAATCATAACCACTTTGCGCCAGGCTCACAAGATGAAGGCAGGAAATATTGGTAGCGAACAACGCCAGCCCGATCATGGGCCACCGCAGCGTTTTGCCTGCGAGGAAATATTGCCCCGAGGCGCCGTTAACGCCCTGTTTCCTGCGCATTCCTGACCAGAGACCGATCGTGACGATCAACAGGATGTAACAGATGGAAATAATGATATCCGTGGAACCGATCATATTTTATCTACTTTAAATCACAGCTGCTGCCCGGCTCCTGCGGCGTAACATAAACACCCTCCTCTATCCTCACCGGATGTACGAAATGTTCTTTCAGATGCGGGATATGTTCCAGGAACAGGGCTTCATGCCCCATCGCAATGTGATTGAAAAGCACAAGATGCTGGTGCAGCTGCCCCATATCCCCTACATGCGGTACCACCGGTACCCCGAATTTTTTACAAAGGAGGCTGATGGTGATAAACTCGCTCACACCGCCCACACGCACCGCATCCACCTGCATAAAACCGGCGCAGCCCGCCTGCAGATAGTTCTTGAACACAACCCGGTTTGGCACATGTTCCCCCAAAGCAAGCCTGACGGGCGCAATAGCCTGCGCCAGTTTTACATGCGCCTGTACATCATCCGGGTGCGTGGGTTCTTCTATCCAGTAAGGATGTATCTTCCGCAGTTCCCCGCAAATAGACACAGCCTGAGGCAGATTCCACTGCTGATTGGCATCCAGCATTACTTTTACTTCGCTGCCAACCGTTTCACGAACGATATGGGCCCTCCGGATATCTCTTTGCGGGTCCGCCGAGCCGACCTTGAGCTTCATGGCAGTGAACCCCTCATCCAGAGCTTTCCTGCAATTCATTCTCACCATCTCGTCATCGTAATTGAACCAGCCGACAGAAGTATCGTAGCCCGGATATCCTTTTTCAAGGATAGCTGCGCGGACGGGTGCGCTGTGAGCCGCTTCTTCCAGCAGTGCAATTGCCTCTTCCCGGGTAAGCACGTCTTCGAGATAGGAAAGGTCCAGCGTGTTCACAATTTCCTCCGGGCGCAGGCTGATGAGCAGCTTCCATAGCGGAACACCGCGTTTCTTTGCCCAGAGATCAAAACATGCATTGGTTACCGAAGCCAGCCCGAGATGTGTGACTCCTTTGTGCGGGCCCAGCCACCGGAACTGTTGTTCGTCCGCCAGCGACCGGAACTTCCTTCCAAAACCGTACATCAACGCTTCAATATCTTCCCCTTTCAGCAAGTCGGCATAAAAACCGGCCGCCCTGCAAACGAGGTCGTTACCTCCCCCTAAAGTGAAGGCCAGGCCGGTACCGGTGACGCCGCCATCATCCGACAATTGCGTAACTGCGTAAGCATATTGTGGTTCAGTATGAACAGCATCGCTGCCGGCACCGCCCTTCAATTTGTATCGCTTATCACTGATCGCTATTTGGTTTATCATGCAGGATATCAGTTGTTATTTTCAGATGAGCGCCCTGTACCCCAGCTCCGCTCCCCCGCTTACGGGCAAAATGCAACCGGTGATGAAACGCGCCATATCGCTCAAGAGAAACACGCAGGCATCGGCAATCACATCTCCGGAAGGAATCGGACCTAAAGGCTGCAATGCATTCAGATACCGTTGCATCGCTGCACTGTCCGGCTGCTCGAGACTCCATTTCTCCAGCATGGGCGTATTCACGGCCGCCGGTGCTACTGCGTTCACACGCACGCCATACGATGCGTAATCAAGTGCCATCGCTTTCGTAAGCGCATGCACAGCTCCCTTGGTGGCCACATAGGCAGCATGGTATTCCTGCCCGATAGTGCCCACCAGCGAACCGGTGGAAAGGATACTTCCCCGGGAAGCTTTCAGGTATGGGATGCTGTACCTGACCATCAGGTAAATACTTTTCAGATTCACATGGAAGAGTGCCTCCCATTCATCTTCGGTGGTTTCGTCAAGCGGACGGGAGGGATGAGCCAGGCCGGCGTTATTATGAACGGCATCCAGCGTTCCGTATCGTTTGATCACGGCATCCAGTGTTTGCGCTACAGCCGGCCCCTGCGTCACGTCGCAATAAAAAAAAGCATGTCCGGCGCCGTCCAGTGAAGGGAGTTTGTCGGCTCCCGACGGATTCTTATCCGCTATGCAAACGGCTGCACCAGCCCGTGCATAAGCCCTGGCACATTCCCAGCCGATACCGTCGGCTCCGCCTGTAAGGAGGATTACTTTATCTTTTAGCATCTTGTATCAATCAAAGTTAATAGATCACATCTGCGAGCCCTAGCGGGTTATTGACCATTTTAAGGCTGATATTTGCAAAACAGGAAGTAAATATCCGTTTTTCTGCTAATTTCACATAAGACAAATCATGACATGAAACCAGTTCGCGCCAGGATACAGGAAGAAACGCACATGGACGTATTCGCCGTGAGAATGATCAACCTCCCTTTTTTCTCTACGGAATTTCACTTTCATAAGGAATGCCAGCTGGTATATGTGGTGGAGAGCGAAGGAAGGCGCATTATCGGCGACAGCGTTGAGAATTTCAATCATGATGAACTGATATTGCTTGGGCCGGATATTCCGCACGTCTGGCACAATGACAAAAAGTATTTTGAGGAATACAAACATGAAAACCACGCACGCTCCGTGGCATTATTCTTTGATCCGGACAAACTGCGGGAGGCCATGGCCATGTTCGGGCTTACCAGTCAGGTAGAATCCCTGCTGAGAAAAACCCGGCGGGGCATGAAGTTCTCCGGCCGAACCAAAAGCCTGCTGAAACAGCTGCTGTTCGACATGGCCAAACAGCAATATTTTGATCGGTTGATCACATTCATACGGATGCTGGAAATACTCACCCGCACCCGCGAATACCGCCTGCTGGTAAGTTCCGGATATGTGAACACCTATCAGGCAAAGGACAACGATCGTATTGACAGGGTATTCAGATATGTGCTGGAACAATTCAAGACAGACATACAGCTGAACAAAGCGGCGCAAATAGCCAACATGAGCAAGCAGGCGTTCTGCCGCTATTTCAAAAGCCGTACGCAAAAAACCTTCCTGCAATTTGTGAATGAAGTGCGCATTGGGCATGCCTGCAAACTGATGACGGACGGACATCGGCATATTGCCAGCCTCGCATACGATTCCGGGTTCAACAATCTGTCCAGCTTCAACCGCTCGTTTAAAGAAATAAAAGAAGTAACGCCGAAGGCGTACCTGAAGATGCTTTCTGCATAGCTCACTCCCGGATAAAAGGGCTTCCTGACCGAAGGTCACCGGAAACCATATGCTCCATCACTACTTTCAATGGCCAGGGCAACGCTCCCGTGTTTTTCTCCATCGTTACATGACCGCAAGCTGTAAGTTGTACAGCGGGTGCAGTCCCTTTACCGGGAAGCAACGAAGAATACCCGAAACGGTTTCCGGAAAAAACCAATCCGTCCACACTCTTCGCGGTCAGCAGCGGGGTATCGAAACATTTGAACACATTGTTTTCAATCCGGATGTTGCGGTGTACAAATTTCCCTTCCTGTAAAGTATGATTCTCCGGCGCAATCGCGATCACATAACCGGCATTGTATCCGCATTCCTCAAAGCGGTTGCTGCGGATAAGTACATGGCGTACGGGACCGGATTCATACCAGCTGGCGGCATCGTCCGCGATAAGGATAGCATGCATGCCCGTCCGGAAGAACACATTGTTCTCAATGACCACCTTTCCCCGGGTGGTTACAAGTACGCCGCGGGTGTTGGTCCGTGCGAACCGGCATCCGCGGATTTCCACATCCGGCGTCCAGGTAAGGTTTTCCACGCAATCCCCTGTCTTCCCTCCCTCCTCTGCCAGCTCCAGTGACATCTCCCGGGCGGACAACATGGTAGCGGATCGTACTTTCGTATACCCGGTGTATTGTAACGTCTTCGGATCAACGAATGCAACACTGTCTCCCGCCACGAAAGCTTCAAAGCCATAGGTTTGAGGGTGCATAAACCGGACGGTGAGCCTGCGCGGTTCCACGGCCGTAATTTTGAGATGCGTGCCGTGTATGTTGACGGCGTCATCATGCAGGCCGGAGGTTCTGCAATCTAAAAGTCTTACCAGCCCTGCACAACCGGAGAAATGGAATGCGTCCGCGAATGAGCTGATGATGCGGCCTGATCCTTCCGCAGGCTCTACCATCACCCGCCGTAACGTTATATTGCGGGAAAACTGGGATACGATGCCCAGTCCGTGCATATAATGCATCTTCACATCCTCCACCGTCACATTACTGCTACGGGAGATAAATGCGCCGGCATTATCCCGGTAGGGGTCACGCACGGTCAACACATCTCCCGGGTCAAAGCCTGCTTTCGTAAAATCGCCTGTGAATCGCAGTTTCCCCTCCCCCGTCTGCACCACGGGGGAAGTTTGCAGTTTCCTGAAAGAGGAATACCGCATCAGTTGTTGATCTGTTTTGAATAAAATAGCGTGAGAGGCATTCATCTTCCATCCTTCACCGTAAAACCGGATCCTGCCATCCTCGATCATATATTTTGAATCCGGGTGGATATCCGCTTCAAGAGCCGTATCTGTCACATTCCTGATCGTCAGTTCAGACATGGTAGGCCGTTCGTAATCGAACCGGACATTCCTGATGCGGATATTCGTGCTACGCAACAGTGCAAAAGAGATCATCTTGTCATGCAGAACGATCTTCGTGTTATTTCCCTCTACCGTCACGTTCCGCATGTCTTCCAAAAGCAGGCCGATGCTTCGCTCTTTCGGCAGGCTGTCGTTTTCCGTTGCGTTGGAGATATACAGCGTACGATGAGCGGCCCCCTCGGCCCACAGATCCACCCTTCCCCCCGGAAGCACCAACACCTTGCAGCCCTTACCGCGGCAAGCCTCCACAGCCCGGGATAACGCTGCGCTTGCGTTGCCCCTGCTATTAGTCTTCACACCAAAATCCGCGACATACAGGGTATCTCCCCGCATGCCGCCTGCAAAACAAAGTGTACTGGCCCAAAGGGCCACCATCGTGCAAATAATTCCTTTCATATTCTTCTTTTGCTTCACTTCCCTACTACTTCTGCATTCCCACCGGCTCTGATCTCCATTTTGATCACAGGTCCGTTTTCTCCGCTATACTTCCCGTCGAAAATAATCTCGTTGCTGCCGCTCTCCAGTTCCGGCAAGGGTTTGGCCAGGTTGATGGTCTGCAACAGCTGCCATTGTTTGTTGTACAATTTAACGGTTTTGCCATCGCAATACAGCACCTGGTTTCGTTTCAGGCTCACCGGCAGTACCAGTGCATTCTGCTGGTTGATGGTAACGGACGGATTGTCGAATGTTACATCGGGATCACTTTCTCCTTTTGGCGCCATCGAGAGGATAAAAGATACCGGCTGCCGTGCAGCCGGGTTGTTGAAGCGGAAAGTAGAGAATACCGGTTCTCCCGGCTGCCGGACCTTTTGCTCATGCGTGAAATAAGCATTGTATATCGGCAATAACCGGTATCCCCCGCCGGGGGCCGCTTCGAGGTGAAATTCATTTTTAACGTCCTGCATCTTCAGTCGCTGTGCGTCACTGAACACTCCCTGTAAACGGGCAGTTTCCCATAGTTTGATCGCAGCCAGTATTTCATCTTTACGGCCGTGTGTTTGCAATGTTTTGATGCTGGTGGCCAAAGCAAAGCCTGCATTAAAACCGGCCCCTCTGGTCAGCATCCACTCAATATCCTCCAGCGTGGTCTCCGGCTTGAGACTGAACCAGCCAAGCATGGCCGGCATCAGGTTCCGCTGAAAGAACTTCTGATTCCTCAGCCGCAGTTCCAGATGGCTTTCCCGGAAGCCTGCGTACCAGGGTTCGCCCCAATTCATTCTCGTATACATATGCCAGAAGAAATGCCCGGGATTACTGGCGTCGTTGATCACCTTTCCTCTCAACTCCGGTTTCAGGTTATCATACCAGGTTTTAGTGAACAGCTGTTTACCATAATCTCCCATTCCCTCGCTCCAGCAGCCTTCAAGTCCGTCGAAAGAAATTTGCATGAGGCCGGTTTCATTGAAAAGTCTCGCGATGGTACGCGCTATTTCCTGGTCCAGCGCATGATCTCCCAAGAATACCTGGTAAGCATGGTCCATCAGTTTGCCAACGCTATCCCCTGCCCTGTGCGCCGCAGCCTGCGTTTGAAACGCACCCCGCTGGCAATTGAGCAGTTTCCACGGGGCGGATGCAGATACGGAGCCATAGCGGATGATCTCATGGCCGATCACAACGGACTTCAGGGTATTATTCCGGAACTGGTTGACGAAGGAAGTATCATCAACGGGTATCTCCTTCGCTCCCGCATCAATATTTTCCGTGAGCTTCGTATAGCCCACTTTCGCCAAACGCGCATCAGGCACAGGCGTTACGTAGGGATCGTTGGTGGTGATGAAATTGGATAACGTGTGCAGGCCCAGCCGGATATTCTCTGCACCGGCGATATCCACGCACTTCTTCATGCTGACCCAGTTTTCAGGGAATTCTTTGCTATGGAGCCTGAAATGCCCCCAGGTCTCAAACGGATCGCCGTGATACAAATACCGCAGGCCTGCCTGATGCGTAAAGGCCATCGCTTCCCTGATATTGTCAATGCCGAAGTTCATGATCAGATAAGATTCCGAAGCCTTCCTCGAAACCTTTCCCCACACGCCATCCAGCAAGGGATGCGGCAATCCTTCCGCCTGTTCTATCTTCGAGATCACCGGCAGCACGCCTGCCGTGGCAACACCAAACAAAGCGATGCTGCTGCCAACAACGCCTCCATCCTGGAATGCCGGCGCCAGATATCTGTCGTGCCCCCAATTCTCAATGATCCGGTCTTTGCTCCTGTTCCTGCAATACGCCTGCAGCATACTCCCGAAAGGAGCAGGCTTGGCTACATCCCCGCGGTATGATTGCACCGGGTCATAAGAAGGCTGAATATCGTTTTCCGCATCCGGATAACCACCGAGCGTTTTCACGTTCAGTGCCTGTATGCCAATCGCAAAATCCTTATTGCGCACAACACCTGCCACTTCCCCGATCGTATCGCCGATAGTGGTGGGATAAGGCCCCCAGAGCACCAGTTCCACATTTTCAGGGCGGGTAAGCGCCGTTAGTTCAAAGCTGATATAGTCGGCGTTCTGTTTCACTTTTACAGTAGCTTCCATCTTTCCCTCCGGCATGGGATAAGAAAGCGCCAGTTCCGATGACTGGCTCTTCCACACTAATGCGCCCGGCGCAATTATTTTACCGCGCACTTTCATGCTTAATAAAGCGGCCCGCTCTCCTGCAGGCAAATAATCTTTCTTCGATGCAAGACTCGTGAATTGCGTTAACCGGCCGGTGTTATCAAGACTCAATACACAATGCCTCGTCTGCAGTTTTACCTGCGCAGGAACGGGTTGATCTTTACAACATAAAAAGATCAGGATCAGAATGACTGATCTCCGGAGCAATCCGTGCGTTGCTAATTTTCTATTAATGTTCATTTAATACTTAATGAGATTTGACAGATAAAGCTTCATATGAAGGTACTCCATGGCTGTTTTTCGTTCAACGACGATTTTGACTATTTTTAATGGGTTATTAACCTGTTGCCATAACTTTATTTTTTTATAATTTAATTTTATTGATACTAGATAAAATAATCTTCCTTAGATCATCCCGGTATCCACGCGCCGAAGTGGCGAGTGCAAGAAGTTTTCAGCGGAAAAGAAGAGGCAATAGAAAAGTACGCTGGCCGTTATATCTGCGAAAAACCAAAAAAGGACCTGGTCCGGTGAAGAGAAATTTTAACTATGTCAGCATGAAAAAACAATCTATCAAAATGATGCTAGCTGTGGTGATAGGATTTACAATTCTGTCATGCAGGGCGAAGCATGACGTGAATCCTTCTATGTCCAACCCCGGAGACACTACTCCCGGTGTAATTGCCACTAATAAACCACTGATGAAAGATTTCATCGGGTTAAACGGGCATTTTCAGTTCAAGCCGCAACTGTACAATCAGGCATGCCGCCTCGTGCGCAATTATCACAATCTCGACTGGGATGTAAAACAACCCGGCGATCCCATCACCATTCCTGATGCAGTGAATGGTGTGGACTGGAACAATGATCTGTATAAATTCTGGAAGGAAGCAGGTTTCGAGACCGATATCTGTATACAGTTCGCCAGCCTTGGCGCGGGTGATAAATTCATTAGTGAATGGAAGGGAAAAGAACAATGGGCCTACAACTACGGCAAAACTATGTCGAAGTATTTTGGTCCCAACGGTCAGAACCTTGCCACCAGCTTCGAGGTAGGGAATGAACCGGGGCAACAGGTAGATGCGGCCACCTGGCAGATGATCTTCCGCCAGATGGCAAAGGGTCTCCGTGACGGGGATCCGAAGGCGAAGATCCTCACACCCAGTATACAGGCCCGCACAGCTGATGATTATTACCAGGATGTGCGTACCTTCTATGGCCAGCCGGACGTACTGCCGCTTTATGATGTGCTGAACGTACACACTTATCCCACTCTTCCTCAGGGTGGAGACGATCCCAATCCCTGGAACCGTACTTATCCGGAAGACACTACCATCACTTATCTCAAGCTGATACAGGAAGTGATCAACTGGCGCAACAGCAGCGCACCCGGAAAGCAGGTGTGGGTAACGGAATTCGGGTATGACGCCTGCACGCCGGAAGCCATGCAGAAACGTAAGGATGAGTTCCTTGAAATGGACTGGCAGGGACATACAGATCTGGAACAGGCGCAATACCTGATACGTTCTTTCCTCGCTTTCGCGCCCATGGACATCAATCGTGCCTATCTGTATTACTTCAATGATGAAGACGAAGCTTCCTTCCATGCCGCATCAGGCCTTACCCGGAACTTTGTGCCGAAGATGTCTTTCTATGCAGTGAAGCAGTTCTATAACATATTAGGAGATTACCGCTTTGCCCGCATTATCAAAAAAGAATCCGGCAAAACATTTGTGTATGAATTCCGCAACGATTCCGGCGACATGATCTGGGTGGCCTGGTCACCAACCGGCGTTAAATCCTATAAAAAAGACGGATACCAGCCCAGAGAAGCAAAGGTAAGCCTGAGTGATCTTCCGGGTAAGGTGACCGGTGTAAAGGCCATGGCCACAACAGCTTCCGATCCCGGAAATGCAACATGGGATGTAAGCGGTAACACCATCAATCTTACCATCGGCGAAAGTCCTGTATATATCTCTATCAAGAAACAATAAGGCAACCCTATACAGGTGCAAATAAAAGTTGACAGGAATAAACCTGTCAACTTTTATTTTTTTAGTATTATTTTCCCGTCCCATCTCATAATTCCTGAACGATGAATAAAACCCTGGCGGCATTGCTACTCACAGCTACGGCTTTTACAGCCTGTAAGGTCACTACCCGGTCCGGAGCGGAAAAGCATCTCTATGTTCAAAAGGAAGGACGTGAACGGAAAGCCTGGAAGCTCGTTTGGAAGGATGATTTCAATGGTCCGGTACTGGACACCTCTAAATGGACGCGCATTCCACCGGGAAAATCAGACTGGAACAAACATATGAGCACCAGTGACGCCTGTTACCGGATGGAGAACGGCCTGCTCTATCTCCGTGGTATTGTCAATCCTGATACGTCTGCCGACAAGCGCCCTTTTATCACCGGCGGTATCTGGAGCAAAGGTAAATTCGCTTTTCAGTATGGAAGGATCGAGATACGCGCAAAGCTGGAGTGCGCCCATGGAGCGTGGCCAGCGATGTGGATGCTGGCGGAACAGAATAAATACGGCGCATATCCGAAAAATGGAGAGATCGATATCATGGAGCATCTGAACTATGACAGCATCATTTATCAGACGACCCACTCCTACTACACCCTCAACCTGAAACAAACCAACAACCCGCCACATTACGGTACTGCCAGGCTGGATCCGCTCGCATTCAACACCTTTGGCATCAGCTGGTACCCCGACAAGATCGTATTTCAGCTCAATGGCCGGGATACTTTTACTTACCCGAGACTGAAAAACGCGGACCCGTCCCAATGGCCCTATGATCAGCCCTTCTTCCTCCTGATCGATCAGCAATTGGGGGGCAACTGGGTAGGAAAGATCAACCCTGCCGATCTCCCGGTGCAGATGGTTGTTGACTGGGTAAAGGTGTATCAATGATCCTTGTAAATGGCCAGAATCCCCTTTTATTGGTCAACATTCCCCCTCCTGAAATGCCCGTTCTCCAATACCTTTATGGTATGATGCAGGAACAATATCCCAAAATATATTTCTACCGGCGGCTGGTACAGGCCAAGTTGTTCATTGATACGCACTATGCCGAATCGATAGACCTGGATAACATCGCGAATGAAGCCTGCTTCTCCAAGTTCCATTTCATCCGGCAGTTTAAAAGCATCTATCGTAAAACGCCCCATCAATACCTGATCGCTGTCCGGATGGAAAAAGCCAGGGAGCTGTTAAAGAAGGGCCATCCCGTTACTGATACCTGCTATGCGGTAGGCTTTGAAAGCGTGAGCACCTTCAGCGGCCTGTTCAAACGCCTGACCGGTCTTAGTCCTTCTTTGTATCTCGCGCAACAGCAACAGCTAAAGGAACGCATCCGGCAATCCCCCTTCTCCTATGTGCCGGGATGCTTCGCCCATCAGAAAGGCTGGTTGCAAGAATAGCAATTTTGAAGAATCGGAAAAGCTGCGGATAACGGTTCTTTGTAAAACCAAACCAAACATCATCCGACATGATCACCAAAATGACGCACACCAGCCTGTATGTACTGGATCAGGGCAAGGCACTGGACTTCTACACCCATAAACTCGGTTTCCGGGTCATTACCGATGTTCCCATGAACAAAAACGACCGCTGGCTGACCGTATGCCCGCCTGATATGGAAGATTTCCAGATCGTGCTGATGCCGATCATGGATAGCATGTTCTCCAAAGAAACCGCTGCGCTGCTGCGGGAACTGGTATCCAAAGGCACCTTCGGCGTTGGTATTTTCACCTGTCATGATATCTATGCCACATACGAGGAAATGTCCGCCCGCGGCGTGGAGTTCACCAAGCCGCCCAAAAAGGAGTTCTATGGCACCGAGGCCATCTTTAAGGACGATTCCGGCAATTGGTTCTCACTCGCACAACTGGGTGAGCCATGAAGACGGTTTTGGATAATGCCACGAGGGATTCGCTCAATGGTCTCCAACAGGCTAAAAACAAAACGGATGTCTATCAGTTACCTCTTCAGCAGGATAGCAATGCGAAGCCTGTTGAAAGATGACCGTTCCATGCCCCGCCACGCGACGAGTGCGCGCGAGTTCGTAGTGGTGGGGGCCGGGGATAAAATTTACATTAAATTAACACACCCATAATATTTAATTAGTCAATTTCGCAGCACCGGAGTATTCCCTTCAGTCTGCAAACTATGAGATTACTAATTATCGAGGACGAAAAGCCACTTACGAAAAGCATCCATAGCTACCTGCTGCAAAGTAATTTCCTCTGTGACACGGCGTACAGTTATGGAGAGGGAAAAGATAAACTCGAAACCGGCTCCTATGATTGTATCGTTCTGGACATTACCCTGCCGGGCGGGAATGGCCTGGATCTCCTGCAGCATATGAAGCGGCGCAAGGTTACCGCCGGTGTTATTATTATATCCGCCAGGAATTCCCTGGACGACAAAATCAACGGACTGGAAAAAGGAGGCGATGATTATCTGACCAAACCCTTCCACCTCGCGGAACTGACTGCCCGCATCAATTCCATCATCCGTAGAAAAAAATTTGAAGGGAACAATGTCATTGCTCTTGACAAACTTACGGTCAACATCCTGAATAAAACGGTGAAGAGTGGCGAAGACGACATTCATCTTACCAAAAAAGAATATAAACTGTTGCTATACCTCATCAGCAACAGGAATCGCATCGTGACCAAAGAAGCCATCGCAGATCATTTGTGGGAAGACCACGCCAATCTCGGATACAGTTTCGATTTCGTATACTCCCATATTAAAAACCTCCGGAAAAAACTGGTGGACAACGGCTGCCCGGACTATATAAAAGCACTCTATGGCATGGGGTATAAGTTTGTAGTAGAAGAAGAAATCCGGATAGCATGAAGCTGATAGCGCATTATAATCGTCATAATTTTCTTGTATTAACCCTGTTGTTCATCTTATCCGGTATCTGCAGTTACGTGCTGACCAGAAATGTGCTGTATAACGAACTGGATGAAAGCCTGGAATCCTCCATGAACCGGGTAAATAATTATGTGCAGCGTTATCATGTACTACCCTCCCCCACGGCCTATGACAATTTGAAGGTTTCCACCGAAGTGACCGACAAGCCGGTTCATACCCCTTATCTTATTTACTCAGACAGATATATTACAGATAACGGGAAAAAACATGCAGGACGAGCATTGATCTTTTCCGTTCATCTCAATAACCAGATCTACAAGATCAGGATCAGCAAGCCGTTGGAAGGTATAAAACATATCACGCAAACCGTAGCGCTCACCACTATAACGATGATCCTGCTGTTAGTGGTGATCCTTGCAATCGCCAACCGTTTTTTTATTGCAAGGCTATGGAAGCCTTTCTACAGTACCCTGAACAGTTTAAAGAATTTCAGGCTGAATACCCCCGGCCCTGTTGAATTTGAGAAAAACAACATCGAGGAATTCAGCGTATTGAATGATCATCTGAAAATAGTTACCACCAATGCCCGGAAGGAATATCACTTACTGAAAGAATTCACTGAGAATGCCTCGCATGAACTACAAACCCCTTTAACCATTATCAGGTCAAAACTGGATGTACTGATACAACAGGATAATTTCACCGAGCAGCAGGTAGAGCTGTTAGCGGATGCCTATGGGGCTGTTACGAGGTTATCCGGCCTAAGCCAGTCCCTGTTGCTGCTCGCAAAAATTGAGAATAACCAGTTCAGTGATCAGCAGGAAATTGCCCTGCACGAAACGATCCGGCGGAAAACAAGCCAGTTCGAAGAAATATGGGAAGATTGCGAAATTTCCTGCCAGCTTCAGGTACATCCTTTGTTTATTAAAATGAATGCCGATCTGCTGGACATCCTGCTGAATAACCTGTTCAGTAATGCCACCCGTCATAATAGCCCGGGTGGTAACATTGCGATCTCCCTGGATACGGGATCGATGCGTATCTCTAATACCAGCCCGGATGCGGCGCTGGATGGGGAAAAAGTATTCTCCAGGTTCTATAAAAGCGTCGTGAATAACGAAAAAAACGGTCTTGGACTTTCCATCGTACGGCAAATATGCCTTTCTTCCCATATCACCCCTTCCTACGAGTACAAAAACGGACTGCACAACTTTAGCTTCTACTGGTATTAACGGGTTGTTTCCCTTTTCTACAGAAAGCTTCCAGAATTCCCCACTAACTTGCAGCGCATAATTATGGGATGTTCTATGAGTTTTAAAAAAATAGCGCCGGTAGTGGTCTTCTTTCTTTGCCCTCAGTTCAGTCGCGCGCAAACTTCGAAATCCGTCATCCCACCTTCCATAAAAGCCGTTGTAAGAGATGCGTCCAGCCACCAGCCTCTGGAAAGGGCTACGGTTTTCGTTACAATCGCAGGAACTAAAAAAACATACAGGTCCGCATTTACAGATAATGCAGGCATCTTTGTACTCGATCATCTCCCACCTGCAACCTATAGCCTCACGGTGGGATATGCCGGTTACACACCTTACAATGAACAGCTTACGATAACGGAGGGCACAACTGTTGAAAAGGAAATTCTGCTGCATACCCTGAGTAAAACGCTCAATACCGTGCAGGTTACCGCCCAGAAGAAACTTGTTGAGCACAAAATAGACCGGCTCGTTTACAATGTTGAAAAGGATGTGACATCACAGGGCGGTATGGCCGCTGATGTATTAAGGAAAGTTCCGCAGGTGACAGTTGACGCTTCCGGGAATGTAGAGTTGCTGGGAAACCCCAGTGTACAGTTCCTGATCGATGGCAAACCCTCCACAATCTTCGGGACAAACATTGCCGATGCTCTTCAATCTATACCCGCTTCGCAGATACAAAGCATCGAAGTGATAGCGAGCCCGGGTGCGAAATACGATGCCCGGGGAACAGGCGGAATCATCAATATCATCCTCAAAAAGAATAAAACCCAGGGCTTCGGCGGCACAGTGAATGCTACCGCCGGCAGCCGGCTTGAGAATGGGTCAGTCAACCTGTACTATAAAGCTAACAGTCTGGCCGTGACAGGCTATTTCAACGGCAGCGCGCAATTGAGGGTCAAAACAAGAAATGAGTTGCAACGAAACGCAACAGACAATGTTTCCACGGACAAATACTATCTGCAGCAAAGCGGTGTGAATGATTTTTACCGCCATAGTTATCAGACCGGCCTGGGAGTGGACTGGAGGGTTACTGCGAAAGACAATTTTTCTTTCTCACTTGGATATAATCATTTCGGTAATGATAACGACGGTGTGATCCATCAGTATACCAACAAGCGGGACGTTAACGGACAATTGCTGGAAGAAGCGTCCGGTATCAGGAATGCCTTTACCAAAGTGAACAATGGGGCACTCGATCTTTCCCTTGATTACCGGCATAAGTTCAGGCGTGACAAGCAACAGTTATCGATCGTATTGTATAACAGCAATAGTAATAACCGGATATCGTATGCGCAAACCCAGCATAACGTGAGTGATCAGGTTGTCTTTTCCGGATCCAACAGTAATAACCCGGGAACAGACCGGTTATTCAGCTGGGCAATCGACTATGCACAGCCGGTTTCCGAAAAGATCTTGCTGGAAGCGGGCTTGAAAACAGGACTGGAAACGCTCTCCAGCAGTGCGCGGGTATTCACCTTTGATCCGGCCGTAGATAAATTTCTGCCGGACGATAAACAGTCCTACGCTTCTGTTTTTAAACGCGAGATATATGCAGGATACGTTTCCGGGAACATGAACCTGCTCAACTTCCTGAATGTTGTGGCCGGCTTTCGCTGGGAATATACCACCAATCACGCTACGTACAACAAAACAGGTCCTGCCGGAATTCCCGACTACAGCAATGCAGGGCCATCGCTGACCATAGCGCACACCTTTAAAAATCAGCAAATGCTGTCCTTCAGTTATGCATACAGGCTGGAACGGCCGGACTACCGCGATCTGAACCCGTTCGTAAACCTGAGTGACCCGCATAACATCACCACGGGCAATCCTTTTTTACAACCTGAGATCGGGCGGGACTTTAAACTGGCTTTTAACCAGAATTTCAATGGCGATAATAATCTGAACGTTGTACTGTTGTATACGCGTAACAGTCCTGATATAAAATCCTACACTACATTCCATCCTGAATTTACCATTGGTGATTCCACATACAGCAACGTAAATGTAACGCAGAGAAGCAATATTGCGGCTGAGACAAGGATAGGTATGAACATTTCCGGTGCGGTGGCCCTTGGCCATACTGTGAATATAAGACCCAACATTCAGTTGTACAGACGGGAGACGAATAATGCATACGCTACTCCTTCCCGGATAAGTGGATTTGAGTATCGCTTCAACCTGAATGCCAGTTGGCAAATCTCGAAAGACCTGATTGCAGAAGCTTTCGGCAATTACAAGTCCGGCATAAAATGGCAAGGCCGGCAGGCGGATTTCCTGTCCTACACCATCGCTTTTAAAAAGCAGCTTTTCAATAATAAAGGGAGTATTGGCCTGGTTGCTGTAAATCCTTTTACGAAATACCTGGAACAGAAAACTGTACAGGAAACCGGCAATGCAAACGCGACCAATGTCTTATACATTCCCTACCGGTCATTCGGAATCAACTTCATGTACAAGTTCGGGAAAATAAAGGTGGCCAGGTCGAAGGATGCAGAGAATCTGCTGACCAAACCTCCGGTGGAGAATTGATATATCTTATTAAAAACCCCCGTAGTTTCCTACGGGGGTTTTTAATGTTTTATTTCGTTATCGTAAAGGTATCCAATTCTTTCCCGTCTTCTGACAGCTGCCGGAATATGATCTTGTTCCCCACAACATCCGCTACAGTAAAGGAGTGAATAGTGGAAATGAATTTGTAGGTGAACTTCTGCCAGGAATCCGGATCATCCTGCTGGTCTTCATTATACAATTCCTGACCGCCTGCGCCTGTTACCAGGTAAATGACGCCTTTGGGCCTGGTTTGAGCGCTGCCGTCAAAATCTTTATCCAGTTTCCATTTCCCGGGTACCACCCGTCCGCGGATGGTTTTGTTGTCTTTACCACCTACCAGCAAAGTTCCTTTTTTATCGGGCCGGAAAGTCATGGGAAAGCTGCGTTGATAATTGTGTACATGGCCGTTCAATACCACATCCACATTCCCGGCTTCCAGTACAGGCGATAATAAACGCATTTGTTGTTGTTCGAAATGATCCCGGGCGGAACTAAACCCGGGATGATGAAATACGACTATTTTCCAGGTCGCGTCAGTGGCGGATCTCAGATCATCTGCCACCCATTTCAATAACGTGCTGTCTGTCCAGTCAACATACGTATCAGAATCCACGAATGTCCAGTGGGTATTCCCATAGTTGAAGGAAAAATTCCCCATCACCGGGTAAGCTTTACCGGCGGCCGTTTCAAAGGCATGCCTGTTTTCTGGGTTTGCTTTGAGCAATGGCACTACCGGGCCACCCTCCTTACCTGCTAACCCGTTCAGAGGCTGGTCCCAGAAGGAGTAGTAAGCCAGGGCATCGGGATAGCCGTCGAGATCCCTTGTATCACCATCGTGGTTGCCTATGGCCGCCACAAACGGTATGGAACGCATGAGCGGAGCACCTTCATTGCTGATACTGTCTGCATTATATACCGGCCAGAATTTGGTGCGGTACTCGGATATAAGTCCCCGTTCGTAAACAATATCTCCGGGAACTACCGCCAGATCAGGATTTGCCGCTAATGCCTGTCCGGCCAGTTTCCTGGCGCTGGGTGTTCCGGCACCTATATCACCGAAGGCCACAAAACGATAGGGCTGCTCCACTGCTTTGGGTGCTTTGCCTTTTGCGGTGAACACTATTTTTCTGTTCTTCAATACCCGATAGTTAAAACTATTTCCGGATGGGAGTTCGGACAGCAGCACCCTGTACACAAAGTGCACATGAATATTGGCGACAGCCACCCGGGTCGCCTCCGGCCGGGCGGCCTTCTTCCAGCTGCCCGCCTCCCCGGCCCTGTACTCCACTTCCCAACCAGCGCTGCTATCTGCACTATGCCACAGCAATTCCAGTGTAGTAGCGGAAGGCCGGTACCCTATCTGCAGATAAGGCGGTGCAATGAAACTGCTGTTTGTTTGCGCTGTCAGCACTCCGGAGAGCATGAACAGCACGAGTAATAAAATATAAGTCTTCCTCGCCATTGTAAGCTTTTAAAAAATTAGTGTTTATTTCCGTAACCATTTAACTGATAGCAACCGATATCTTTTCCCGGTGGCGTGATCTCTGTGGCGCCGTATACAGGATCCACCGGCACATCCGCACGGGGCGAAAACCCGATGAACCCTTTCCCAACGCAGGGCGAAGTGGGCTTCAGCCTGAAATTATAATTACCAACAAAGGAAATATCCCGCAGGTTTAACCCGGCGGGCATGGGGCAGGGACCATTCACGAACTGCGGGTTGTTGGCGCCAAGTATCGCGGGATTGGCGCTGTAGGTAGCACCGGGCGTCCAGTTAGCGGGCAGGAAGGAAGACGGTGTTGGCAGGTCACTGGCGGGAGCTTTGCTGATGCATACGCTGATCGCCATGGTAGGATATATATTATTGGCGACAGACAGGGAATCCGCATACGTGAAATTGTAACCGTAGCTTAAATTGGCGGTATCGGCAATAGGGTTCTGTACCACCCTCAATCCGAACTTACAGTTAACGATCAGGTTATTGAATGCCATTCCTCCCGCACCTTCCTCAAAATTGATCGAACCGCCACGGCCGGCTGACGATCTTCTGTAGCCGCAGTTAACAATGGTATTATTGTACATCCGCATATTACTGCCGGGTACTCCGGCAATAGCGCCCGCATTGGAAAGTTTGGGGCCGTTGGTAGCCATGCCTATGCAAAGGTTATACGCAAAATCGCCCCTCAGTCCGGCTTTGCCGTTCATCGCTTCTCCACCCGTATAACCACATTTTTCGAAAGTGTTACGCATAATGGAAACCTTGCCGCCCAAAATCCTGAGGGGATCATCCACACTTCCGTATATCCAGGAGTCTTCCATCACAAATACACCATTCGGGTTCTGGAAAAACAGTGGGTATGGACTCGTGTAGATCTGGCGTATAGCGCTTGCCGTGGGAATAGCCGCGCCGCCAAACTCGATGCGGGTCCATTTTACCACCATTAACGGACAGGTGGGCCCGCCTATAATACCCACCCAGCGGCCGCGAAGGGCCGGATCCTGATTAGGGTCAGCTCCGTAGGTATCTGTTTTTGTGGCGCCGGGAAAAGTGAACAGGTTCGGCTTTTCTTGTGTGTCCAGGGATATCAGCGTGCTTCTTACGCCCAATCCGTAATTGCCGTTGAACTTGATCGTCACGCCTTCCTGAATGATGAGCGTATCATTCTCGTTCACAAAAATATCACCACATACGGTATAGGTCTTCCCCGCCAGCATCACACCTTTGATAGCGTTGTTCAATGGGTCCGACCCGAGGCATACGGCATCGCTTACCGGGGTTGCAACGGCTTTGGGCGCTTTGTAGAGGTTTTTGGTATCTGCTTTTTTATCACATGCCACTGTGCACATCAGCAAGAGCAAAAGAGAAACGATATTGATATTATATTTCATGCTGTCTTTTTTTAAAGTTTATATCTGAAACCAAATAAAAAGGAAGTTCTGTAGTAGTCCTTCTGCACAACGATCTTGTTGTCGGAACCCGACTGCTGGCTCAGTGGTACATTGGTTTTTTGTAAATAGGTGTTATAAGGCAAATGCATGCTGGTGATGGCAGGTGCATTGGTGAGGTTATTAATCTTTCCGTAGCAGGTTAATCCCTTGTATATGCGCTGTTCAAATGAAAGGTCCAGCTGCGTAGTAGGCTGTAACCAGTAGTGCAGCCCCGCATAAGTATTCAGCACGGCCAGCCTTTCTCCGGTGTACACCATGGCAACCTGGAGGTCCGACCCTGTTTTTGTGTTCTTGTAGAGCAGCGACAAGTTGCCGATATGATCAGCCTGCCCCTGCATGGGCCTGCTTTCTGCAATATACTTGTCCGTAATACCCAGCTGCGCATCTCTGTATTTGAAAAGCATACTGTCATTGGTAATGCGGGAATGGGTATAGGTATAGTTGGCTGATATGCCAAAAGCCCCGATGTATTTCACAAATACAGCTTCAAAGCCATAGTTGGTAGCGGCTGTTCCGATGTTCACCGGTTTGAACACCTGTGTATTGTAACCAAATTTCCTAACCGACAGCTCGATCGGATCGTTGATCTTCTTATAAAATACACCCAACAGTAACTGATCTGCTTTGCCGGGGAAAAGCTCATACCTGAGCTCAAAGTTATGAGCCGTGGAATGTTGCAGCCCTTCCGGGTTCCCTCTCTCCTTGAACAGCTCGTAGTTATCCGGCCCGTCCGGTATCAGTTCAGAAAACTGGGGTCTTGCGATGGCTTTGTAGTAAGCAAGACGGAACACCTGATTGTTGAACATCTGATACTTGAACTGCAGGCTCGGTAACAGATCGGTATAGGAAATGGTACCATCTTTATAGTCAGCCGTGGGCGGAAGCTGGGTGTTGTATCGTTGCTGTGTATGTTCGATCCGCAAACCGCCTAATGCTTCCAGCTGCCGGGCGAATTGCCATTTTCCCTGCAGATAGCCGGCAGAAACGGTTTCCCTGAAAGTATAATTATTGCCGTTCAGCTGTGCGGTAGCATCTGAGCCTATAAAAGTGAACCGTGCTGCATCAACAGTGGTATACAACTGGTTTGCTCCTGAGGTGCGCAGGGGATTCAGGTTATAATAGTTGTAGAAATTGTCGCGGTATTTATTCCGGTATAAAGCCCCACCCTTCCATTCAAAAAATTTTTTGAACAATTTCGTTGTTTTGGTATAGTTGGCGTAAAAGGACAGATCCCTGTCACTGTTCCGCATCCAGCTGCGGGTCATCGCATTTAAAATATCGTCACCGGTAAGTTGCACTTTGCTCCCGGTTCTGTCAACGCTTAACCCGCCATGGGAAAAGGAGGTTTGATCAGGGATGCTGTTCCTGGCGATGGAATACGCGGCCGACCAGTCAATTTTGCTGGTACCGGTTATTTCATGAGTGCCTTGTAAAGTGGCGTTGTAGATGGACTGATACTGTAATATTTAGTAAAAAGGTGATAGTCGATGGCTATATTCGATATAGCGAAA
>OFTY01000385.1_pt1 | contig 33536 bp, 23 predicted proteins | sample 1775061 | NCBI WGS metagenome assembly OFTY01 (sample SAMN08195773, study PRJEB24354) | sludge metagenome | isolation source: sludge from phenol fed wastewater aerobic bioreactor B | place: India: Nagpur | collected 2016-09-16 | reverse complement strand
CTGTGGCCGCCATCGACAAGGCGGTGCAGCACGGCAATCAGCTTGTGCACGTCGGCCATGTGCAGGCCCACGGTGGGCTCGTCGAGCACGTAGAGCGTGTGCGGCGCCTTCTGGCCGCGGCGGCCCACGTCGTCGCGCACCTTGGTCAGTTCGGTCACGAGCTTGATGCGCTGGGCCTCGCCGCCGGACAGCGTCGGGCTGGGCTGGCCGAGCGTGAGGTAGCCCAGGCCCACGTCCTTCAGCAGCTGCAGCGGGTGCGCGATGCTGGGCATGCTGGCGAAGAAGTCCACGGCCTCGTCCACCTCCATCTGCAGCACGTCGCCGATGCTCTTGCCGCGCCAGGTGACGGCCAGGGTCTCGGGGTTGAAGCGCGCGCCGTGGCAGACCTCGCAGGGCACCTTCACGTCGGGCAGGAAGCTCATGGCGATGGTGCGCATGCCCTGCCCTTCGCAGCCGGGGCAGCGGCCCTCGCCCGTGTTGAAGCTGAAGCGCCCGGGCGCGTAGCCGCGCGCCTTGGCCTCCAGCGTTTCGGCGAACAGCTTGCGGATGGTGTCCCAGAAGCCGATGTAGGTGGCGGGGCAGCTGCGCGGCGTCTTGCCGATGGGCGTCTGGTCCACCTCCAGCACGCGGTCGATGGTCTCGAAGCCCTGCAGGCCCTTGCAGCCCACGAGCGCGGGCGCCTTGCCCGCGTCCATGGCCTCGCGCCCGGCCTTGGTGGCGCGCTGGCCCACCCAGGCCGCCACGTTGGCCAGCAGCACGTCGCGCGCCAGCGTGGACTTGCCCGAGCCCGACACGCCCGTGACGGCGACCAGGCGCTGCAGCGGCACGCGCGCGTCGATGTCCCGCAGGTTGTGCAGGCAGGCGCCCAGCACGGTGAGCCAGGCCAGGGGCTGGGTCGCTTCTGTTTTGCTAGCTGCCAGCACTTTTCCTTCCTTGTTTTCAGATGTTTTCATATCTGAAACTGTTTGTCGACGAGCGCCAGCAGCTCCTTTTTCAGGAGCATGAACCACCCGCCGCGCCTGCAGCGGGTGGCGCATGGCGTGCAGCAGGTAGCGGCCGGTCTGCGAGTCCTGGGCGGCCTGCACGTCGGCCACGGAGCCCTGCGCCACCAGGCGCCCGCCGCGCTTGCCGGCGCTGGGGCCTATGTCGATGATGTGGTCGGCGCGGCGGATGGTGTCCTCGTCGTGCTCCACCACCACCAGGGTGTTGCCATTGCCTTCCAGCCGGGTGGGCTCGTCCAGCACGTAGCACACGCCCTGCAGGTTGCTGCCGAGCTGCGCCGCCAGGCGGATGCGCTGCGCCTCGCCGCCGCTGAGCGTGGGCGCGCCGCGGTCGAGCGTGAGATAGGACAGGCCGACTTCCTCCAGGAATTCGAGCCGGCTCTGGATCTCGGGGACCAGGTCGCGCGCGATGTCGGCCTCGCGGCCCGAGAGCTGCAGCCCCGCGATCCACTGCCGCACCTCGCTCACCGACAGGTGCGCCACCTCGGTGATGGCCGTGTCGGCGAAGCGCACGGCGCGCGCCACCGGGTTCAGGCGCGTGCCCTGGCAGGCGGGGCAGGCCTGGTCCGCAAGGTCTTCCACCTCGGGTTCGGCGAAGGTCTGCTCGCGGCCGCGGTCGTCGGACTGCACCGAGTCGTCGAAGGCCTTGCGCTGCTCTTTCGTCAGCTTGACGCCCGTGCCCACGCAGTCGGGGCACCAGCCGTGCTTGCTGTTGTACGAGAACAGGCGCGGGTCCAGCTCGGCGTAGCTCGTCGCACACACGGGGCAGGCGCGCTTGGTGGAGAACACCTGCAGCCGGCCGATGTGGGCCGTGGGCGCGCCGTCCTGCAGCGCCTCCTGCAGGCCGACGAGGCGGCTGAGCACGTGGAGCACGCCCTTGCCCAGCTCCAGCGCCTCGGCGGCCTGCGCGCGGGCGGCGGGGATGATGCCTTCAGCCAGCAGCTGGCGGTCGCGCGCGGCCTGCGCATCGGCGAGGCGGGACTCGCCGCGCGCCGCGACCAGATCGGCGCCCAGCGTCATCGCCTCGCGGCTCTGCACGCGCGCCAGCGGCTGGCCGCGCCGCACTGCGTCGCCCTCGCGCACCAGCACCTGCAGCACCACGCCGGCGTAGGGCGCGGTGACCACCGCGCTGTCGTCCAGCGGCGCCTGCACGATGGCCGGCAGGCCGTCCACCGGCAAGTCGCGCGCAGCCTCGGCCTTGCCCAGCTCGATGCCCAGCGCCTGGCGCTGCGCGGCGCTCGGCGCGCGTTCCTGCGCCCACGCCGCCAACGGCAGCAAGGCGACGCCCAGCGCGAATCCCAGCAACCCATGCCGCATGTCCTACCTCGATGCCTGTGCGATCGGACGCCAAGCATCGGTGCGGCATGCTTTGAACGGGCTTAAGACTCGGGTTGCATGAGTGCGGCGATTTCGCGCAGGGGCTCCAGGCTGGCGCGGAACACGCCGTGCTCCAGCGCGAACGCGAGCCGCAGGCCGAGCACGCCGGCCAGCGCGCGCGCCAGCGCGAGGCCCAGCCCGCCGTGGCGGCTGGCTTCGCGCGCGGCCGACTTGCGCCAGAAGCGCTCGCCCAGGTGCGCCAGGTCGGCGGCTTCCAGCGCGGGCGCCGGGTTCTCGATGCACAGCCGCAGGCCGTCGTCCGCCGGCTCCAGCCGCACGCGCACCCGGCTGTCCGGCGGCGCGTATTCGGCGGCGTTGAGCAGCAGGTTGTCGACGATGCGTTCGAGCAGCGCGGTGTCCGAGCTCACCCAGCATTCGCGCGGCAGCGCGGCCTCGATCCGCACCGCGTTGCGCGCCGCCGGCGGCTGCGCCGTGGCCAGCGCGCGGCGCAGCAGGCCGGCCAGTTCCAGCGGTTCGAGCTGCGGGCGGTCCAGGCCGGCCTCGTAGCGCGACAGCGCCAGCAGGCCGTCGATGCAGCGGCGCATGCGCTCGATCGCGCCCAGCGCGCCGTGCAGCGGCGCCGGGTCGCCCGCGTCGCGCTGCGCCAGCTCCACCGCCATGCGCATCTCCGCCAGCGGGGTGCGCAGCTCGTGCGCCACGTCGCGCGCGAAGCGCCGCTCGCGTTCGAGCGCCTCGCGCAGCTGGCGGAAGGCGGCGTTGAGGCTCTCGGCGAAGGGCCGCAGTTCGCGCGGCATGCGTTCGGGCGGCAGCGCCTCGCCGGCCGGCGCGCCGCCGCGCGCCCGCGCGCCGAATTCCAGCAGTGGGCGCAGGCCGCCGCGCACCGCGAGCACGGCGAGCAAGGCGGCCAGCACGATGGTGCCGATCGCGGCGGCGACCAGCGCGAGATGCACCTGCCCTTCCAGCGCATCGACGTCGGTGCGCTCCTGCGCCACTGCCAGCACCGCGTCCGCGCCGTGCCGGCCCACGTTGAGCCGCAGCGCCACGGCGCGGCCGCTGTGGCCGTCGGGCAGGCGCAGGTCGTAGAACAGCGGCGCGTTCGCCGCCACCGCCGCGGGCGGCGGCTGCAGGTTGGCGGCGGCGTTGCTGGCCGAGGCGAGCAGGGTACGCCCGCGCGCGTCCCAGATCTGCAGGAAGTCGGTGTGCCCGCTGTCGGCGTAGCCGGGGTTGAACGCCTGCAGTTCGGCCAGCGCGGCCGCGGGCGGATGGGATTCGAGCACCGCGGCGATGCCGCGCGCACGGCCAAGCAACGCATCGTCCAAGCGGCCGTGGATCTGCCGGTCGATGCCGAGGTCGAGCAGCACGAAGGTGGCCAGCAGCAGCAGGCCGAGGCCGCCGCACAGGCTCAGCAGCAGGCGCGCGCGGATCGAGCCGGCCAGCCGCTCAGCCAGCCACGACATAGCCGAAGCCCCGCCGCGTCTCGATCAGCTCCGGCAGCCCCGCCTGGGCGAGCTTGCCGCGCAGCGTGCTCATCAGCACCTCGATCACCTTGTCGGAGGCTTCGCTGCGCGCATCGTAGATCGACTCGAACAGCGCGGCGCGCGACAGCACCTTGCCGCGCTGGCTCATCAGCGCCTCCAGCAGCGCGTACTCCTTGGGGCTGAGCGGCAGCGCCGCCTCGCCCACCCGCGCCAGCCGCGCGTGCGGTTCGAGCACCAGCGGCCCGGCCTGCAGCCGCGGCGCGGGCGCGTCGCCGCGGCGGGCCAGCGCGTGCAGCCGCGCCGCCAGTTCCGCATAGGCGAAGGGCTTCACCAGGTAGTCGTCGGCACCGAGGTTCAGCGCCTCGACGCGATCCTCCACCTGGTCGCGCGCGGACAGCACCAGCACGCGCGTGCCGCCCTCGCGGCCCTGCAGCCGGCGCAGCACGGCCCAGCCGTCGAGGCGTGGCAGCATCAGGTCCAGCGTCACCACGTCGTAGCGATACGCGGCGAGGTAGCGCAGCGCTTCCTCGCCATCGGCCGCCAGGTCCACCGCGTGGCCGTCGCGCGCCAGCGCGGTGCGCAGGTCCGGGCCCAGGGTCGGCGAATCTTCGACGATCAACAGGCGCATCGCGGCCCTCCGCGCGGCGAGGCCGCGTTCACCCCACCGCCTTGAACACCAGCCCCTGCCGCAGCGGCGCCACCAGCCAGTGGTCGGCGAGCAGGAACGCGAACAACGCCATCAGATAGACGATCGAGTACTTGAACACGCGCATCGCGAAGAACGGGTCCGGCGGGTTCAGCAGGCGGATCGCGTAGTACAGGAAGCCCGCGCCCAACACCGCCGCGCCGCCGAGGTAGAGCCAGCCGCTGTAGCCGGTGATCGCCGGCAGCAGGGTCACCAGCACCAGCAGCACGGTGTAGAACAGCACCTGCCAGCGCGTGTATTCCACGCCGTGGGTCACCGGCAGCATCGGCACGCCGGCGCGCGCGTAGTCGTCGCGGCGGAAGATCGCCAGTGCCCAGAAGTGCGGCGGCGTCCACACGAAGATGATCAGGCACAGCTGCAGCGCGAACGGATGCAGCGCGCCGGTCACCGCGGTCCAGCCCAGCACCGGCGGGATCGCGCCGGCGAGGCCGCCGATCACGATGTTCTGCGGCGTGGCACGCTTGAGGTACGCCGTGTAGACCAGCGCGTAGCCGATCAAGCCGCCGAAGGTGAGCCAGGCGGTGAGCCCATTCACCAGCAGCGCCAGCACCAGCATCGAGACGATGCCCATCGCGATCGCGAACACCAGCACCTGCCGCGGCTGCAGGTGGCCGGTGGCGAGCGGGCGCCGCGCCGTGCGCGCCATCAGCTTGTCGATGCGCTGGTCGATCAGGTGGTTGAACGCCGCCGCCGAGCCCGAGGCCAGCCAGATGCCCAGCGTGCCCCACACCAGCGCGCGCCACGGCGGGATACCCGGCACCGCGAGGAACATGCCGATCACCGCGCAGAACACCAGCAGCGCCACCACGCGCGGCTTGGTCAGCTGCAGGTATTCGCCCAGCATGTTTTTCATCGTCGGGCTCCCGCCGCATCGTGCCGCCGCTGCGTGCGCGCCAGCGTCGCCACCAGCGCGAACAGCAGCAGCGCGGCCATGCCGTTGTGCGCGGTGGCCACCGGCAGCGGCAGGCCGAAGTGCACGTTGCTGATGCCCAGCAGCACCTGGCAGAGCAGCGCCGCGGCGATCGCGAGGCCGTAGCCGCGCAGGCCGCGCCGCGCCAGCCGCAGCGACAGCCAGCCGAGGTAGCAGAACACCGCCAGCGCGCCGAGCCGGTGCACCATCTGGATCGCGGTGCGCGCGGGCCCGTCGAGGATGCCGCCTTCGAAGTTGACGCCGATGCCGCGCCACAGGATGAAGCCCTGCCGGTAATCGCCCGGCGGCCACCACTGGCCCAGGCACTGCGGGAAGGCCGCCGGTCCGGTGCCGCAGGCGAGCGCCGCGTAGTTCGACGAGGTCCAGCCGCCCAGCGCGATCTGGCAGGCGAGCAGCACGATGCCGAGGACCACCAGCCTGCGCAGGCCGGCCAGCGCGTCGTCCACCGCGCCCACGCCGCCGAAGCGCACCGCCGCGTAGCCGAGCAGCGCGAACGTGGTCATGCCGCCCAGCAGGTGTCCGGTCACCACGATGGGCTTGAGCAGCAGGGTCACCGTCCACATGCCGAGCATGGCCTGGAACACGATCACGCCCAGCGCCACGAGGCAGACGCGCCACGCCGCCGGCCGCTTGAGCGCCAGCGCCGCCGCCAGCGGCAGCGCGATCGCGCACACCGCGAACAGCGAGGACCAGCGATGCTCGCCCTGCATGTACATCGCCACGCCCACCGCGGCGAGCGCCGCGCTGCCCGCCAGCGCCAGCACGGCCCAGCGCCGCCGCCACGCGGCCGCGAGCGCCAGCGCCAGCACCAGCACGCCCAGCGTGCCGGCCAGCATGCGGTGCACCTGCTCGCGCCAGGCCTTGTGCGCCTCGTAGGGGCGCTGCGGGAACGCGGCGTCGGCCTGCGCCACCGCCTGCGCGTGCTGCGGCCAGGTCGCCTCGCCGTAGCAGGTGGGCCAGTCGGGGCAGGACAGGCCGGCGTTGGACAGGCGCACGAAGGCGCCGAACATCACCAGCCCGAACGCGAACACGGCCGCCAGCAGCGACAGCCAGCGCAGGATTTTTCCCACGTGCAACGACATCACTTGATGACCTTCTGCAGATCCTTCAACAAACCGGCCGGATCGAAACCGGCAGGATAGCGCGCCAGCGCGGTGCCATCGGATTCCACCAGCACGGCGCTCACGCTGTCGGGCGAGGTCGGCCGCCACGCGGCCAGCTTGCCGTCGGTATCCGCGCCCAGCTGCCAGTAGTTCGCCATGCCCGCGCGCTGCCGCGCATCCGCGGGCGGCGTGCCCACGTAGAGCAGGCGCAGCCGCGACTGGTTGCGGTTGAGCAGCACGCGCGCCTTGGCCATCGCGGTCAGCGCGGCGTAGCAGCGCGCGGCGCAGTCCGGCCCGGGCAGCGCGACCAGGGTGAGCCGCGGCTCACTGTCGCGCCAGGCCCAGTCCTTGCCGTCGGCGAGGCGTACCGGGAGCTGCTCCTGGGCGAAGTTGCGCTGCGGCAGGATCGGCAGGCCGTTGCCCTTCGCGCCCGGCTGCCAGCCCGCCAGCGTGAGCAGCAGCGCCAGCACGAACGGCGCGGCGAAGATCGAGGCGACCAGCAACAGCTTCAGGCGGCTCTTGCGCAGCGCGGCGGGGTCGGCGGCATTCATCGGAACATCCACGGGTCAGGAACGGCGCGAACCGCGCTTGCGGCTCAGCACCAGCAGGATCACCACCACGGCGATCGCGAAGGAAAACCATTGGAACGCGTACGCGCGATGGCGCGCCGGCGGCATGTCGCCGAAGTCCAGCGCGTGCACGCGCACGTAGATCGAGGCCGGGTCGGGGTCCAGGCTCAGCACGCGCGGATACAGCTTCGCGCCGAGGTCGGCGGCGATCTGCCGCATGTCGAAATAGATCGTCTTCTTCGGCCACGTCGCCTGCCGCGGCAGCGCGTCGCCGCCCATCTCGAAGCCGTGCCCCGGCGGCGGCACGTACAGGCCGCGCAGGCTCTGCACGTCCTGCGGCAGCGGCGGCAGTTGCGGCGTGCGGTCGGTGCCGTCGCCGGGCAGAAAGCCCAGGTCCGCCAGCAGCAGGCGATCCCCGCCCGGCACGCGCAGCGGCACGTAGACCTCCACGCCGCCGCGGTCGTCGTGCTTGGGGTTGTCCAGCAGGTAGATGCGATCGGCGAGGTAGCGGCCCTGCACCCGCACGCGCGGATAGGCGTCCGTGGGCGGCCGCGCGGCCACCGCGGCGAAGTCCTGCGCCGGCGCCACGGCCGCCGCGGCATAGCGCCGCAGCAGGTCGTCCTTGTAGGCGGCACGATGCAGCTGCCAGAAGCCCAGGCGCACGAACAGCACGGCCGCGGCGGCGGTCAGCAGGATCGCCCACCACGGCGGGCGGCGGAATCCGCCTAGCACGGCGCAGCGCCCGCGATGGCTATACTGCCTGCACCGAAATCTGCCGGATCAATCACGTGGGCCCCATCTACAAATACGCGGTGGTGGTGTTGCTGCTGGTGGTGATCTTCAGCCTCGCCCAGGCGCTGTACTACATGATGACCGACAAGGACGACGACCGCCGCATGGCCTGGGCGCTGACCCGCCGCATCGCGCTGTCGCTGCTCTTGATCGGCATGGTCGTGTTCGGCATCTGGATGGGCTGGCTGAACCCGCACGACGTCGGCCGCTGAGTGTAGCCGCACGGCGCGCCGGCTCCGCAGCCGCAAAAAAACCGCCCGCGGGCGGTTTTTTTGCGGCCACGAAACACCGCGGCTCAGAGGATATATACAAACAGGAACAGGCACAGCCAGACCACGTCGACGAAGTGCCAGTACCACGCCACCGCCTCGAAGCCGAAGTGGTGTTCCTTGCTGAAGTGGCCCTTCAGCACGCGCAGCCAGATCACCGCCAGCATGATCGTGCCCAGGGTCACGTGCAGGCCGTGGAAGCCGGTGAGCATGAAGAAGGTGGAGCCGTACACGCCGCTGTGCAGGGTGAGGTTGAGCTCCTTGTACGCCTCCATGTACTCGTGCGCCTGGAAGAACAGGAAGCTCGCGCCCAAGAGCACGGTGAGGCCGAGGAACAGCAGGATGCGGCCGCGGTGCCCGCCGCGCAGCGCGTGGTGCGCGATCGTCACGGTGACGCTGGAGCTGAGCAGGATCACCGTGTTCAGCAGCGGCAGGCCCCACGGCGCCACGGTGCTGAACGGGCCGCCGACGTGCAGCGGGCCGTTGCCGCCGGCCGCGCCCCAGGCGCCGCTGTAGCTGTCGTAGAGGAACTGGTGGGTGAGCACGCCGTGGCCTTCGCCGCCCAGCCACGGCACCGAGAAGTTGCGGATGTAGAACAGCGCGCCGAAGAACGCGCCGAAGAACATCACCTCGGAGAAGATGAACCACATCATGCCCATGCGGAACGAGGTGTCCACCTGGGGGTTGTACAGGCCGGCCAGCGATTCCTTGATCACCGAATGGAACCAGCCGAAGAACATGCCGATCACGCCGACCGCGCCGAGCGTGATCACGGTCTTGCCGAAGCCGCTCTCGCCGGGCTCCGCGTTCAGCCAGTGCGCCGCGCCGAACATGGTGAGGAACATGACCACCGCGGCCACGATCGGCCACTGGCTCTTGCTCGGTACGTAGTAGATGTCGTGCTGCTGGGCCATGCTGAGACTCCGTGGAGTTTCCCCGGTGAGGCGACGGGTCGCCTCGACTATTTCATCAACAGAATTTGCGCGAACGACAGCAGGTAGAAGGCGCCGACCACGATCGCCAGCACCGTCACGGTGCGGCGCACGCCGTGGCGGCGCGTCCGCTCGAACTGCCCGTCAGCGACGTGATTGGCCATGTGCCGCGTGCTCCGCGCCGGTCAATCGCTCACGTGACCGTGCGCGAGCTCCTCGTCGTGCACCACCGGCGGCACCGTGAAGCTGTGGTGCGGCGGCGGCGACGGCAGCGTCCACTCCAGCCCGCGCGCGCCTTCCCACACGCGATCGGTGGCCTTCTTCTTCGAGAAGAACGCGCAGTGCACGATCACGCCGAGGAAGATCAGCTGCGAGGCGCCGAACAGGAAGCCGCCGATCGAGCTGATCATGTTGAAGTCGGCGAACGCCACGTTGTAGTCGGGGATGCGGCGCGGCATGCCGGCAAGGCCGAGGAAGTGCTGCGGGAAGAACAGCACGTTGACGAACACCACCGAGCACCAGAAGTGCACCTTGCCCCAGAACTCGCTGTACATGTGGCCGGTCCACTTCGGCAGCCAGTAATAGGTGGCCGCCATGATCGCGAACGCCGCGCCGGTCACCAGCACGTAGTGGAAGTGCGCCACCACGAAGTAGGTGTCGTGGTACTGGAAGTCGGCCGGCACCAGCGCCAGCATCAGGCCGGAGAAGCCGCCGATGGTGAACAGGATCACGAACGCGATCGCGAACAGCATCGGCGTTTCGAACGTCATCGAGCCGCCCCACATCGTGGCCACCCAGTTGAACACCTTCACGCCGGTCGGCACCGCGATCAGCATCGTCGCGTACATGAAGAAGATGTCCGCGCCCACCGGCATGCCCACCGCGAACATGTGGTGCGCCCACACGATGAACGACAGGAAGGCGATGCAGGCGATCGCGTACACCATCGCGCGGTAGCCGAAGATCGGCTTGCGCGCGAAGGTGGGGATGATCTCCGAGATGATCCCGAACGCCGGCAGGATCATGATGTAGACCTCGGGGTGGCCGAAGAACCAGAACACGTGCTGGTACAGCACCGGATCGCCGCCGCCGTGCGGGTTGAAGAAGCTGGTGCCGAAGTACTTGTCGGTGAGCAGCATGGTCACCGCGCCCGCCAGCACCGGCATCACCGCGATCAGCAGGAACGCGGTGATCAGCCAGCTCCACACGAACACCGGCATCTTCAGCAGATCCATGCCCGGCGCGCGCATGTTGAGGATGGTGGCGATGATGTTGATCGCGCCCATGATCGAGCTGATGCCCATCAGGTGGATCGCGAACACCGCGTAGGCCAGCGAGCCGCTCTGCAGCGACAGCGGCGGATACATCGTCCAGCCGCCGGCCGGGCCGCCGCCGGGCAGGAACAGCGTGGACAGCAGCAGCGCGAACGCGAACGGCAGGATCCAGAACGAGAGGTTGTTCATGCGCGGCAGCGCCATGTCCGGCGCGCCGATCATCAGCGGGATCATCCAGTTACCGAGGCCCACGAAGGACGGCATGATCGCGCCGAAGATCATCACCAGCGCGTGCATGGTGGTCATCTCGTTGAAGAAGTACGGCTGCACCAGCTGCAGGCCGGGCTTGAACAGCTCGGCGCGGATCACCATCGCGAAGCTGCCGCCGATGAAGAACATCGTCAGCGAGAAGATCAGGTACAGCGTGCCGATGTCCTTGTGGTTGGTGGACATCACCCAGCGCTGGAAGAAGCCCTGCGGGGCGTGGTGGTGGTCGTCGTGGTGATCGTGGGCGGCTTCGTGGGCCATGGCCTTGCACCTCTACCTGTGTTCTGTCGTGGGCGCAGCCGCGGGCGGCTGCCGCTTGCGTGGGTGGACGGCGCGCTCAGCCGTGCTCGCCGGAGCCGGCGGGCGCGACCTGCGCGGTGGCGGGCGCGGCGGCGCTCGCGGCCGGCGCCGGCGCGGCGGGCGCATTCGCCTGCTGCTGCGCGGCCAGCCACTTGGCGAAGTCCTCCGGCGAAACCGCCTTCACCACGATCGGCATGAAGCCGTGGTCCTGGCCGCACAGCTCGGCGCACTGGCCGCGGTAGGTGCCGGGCTTGCTGATGTTGGTCCAGGCGGTGTTGACGATGCCGGGGATCGCGTCCATCTTCCAGCCGAACTCCGGCACCCACCACGAGTGGATCACGTCGTCGCTGGTGATCACGAAGCGGATCTTGGTGTGGATGGGCAGCACCAGCGGCTTGTCCACGTTCAGCAGGTAGGTGTTCTCGTCGCCGGTCTTCACCGCGTACGGGTCCATGCCCGAGTCGAGCTGGCGGGTCTTGTCCGAGAGCGCGTCGAGCTTGGACATGTAGTCGACCTTGCTGACCGGCTTGCCGAGGTAGTCGACGTAGTCGTAGCGCCACTTCCACTGGTAGCCGGTGACCTTCACCGTCATCTGCGCGCCGGTGGTGTTCGCGAACGAGACCAGGCCGCCGGTGGACATCCAGGCCAGCACCACCAGGATGATCACCGGGATCGCGGTCCAGATGATCTCCACCGTGGTGTTGTGCGACCACTTCTCCGCCACCGCGCCGCGCGATTTGCGGAAGCGGAACATGGCGATGAACATCGCGCCGAACACCAGCACGCCGATCACCACGCACACGCCCAGCGCGACGTTGTTGAGGAAGTACGCCTCGCCGGACCAGGTGGTCGAGCCGCGCGTCATGTTGAGCTGCCACGGGTGCGGATCGGCCTGCGCGAGGCCGGCGCCCAGCGCCAGCACGAGAGCCAACGACGCCGCCACGATGCGCCGGATGCCGGCCGTCCGGCCTCGATGCGTCCGGGGTGCGTCAGTCCTGATGCTGCCAGATGTCATGCTCTCGCCCTTTGTTGAACCTATCCGCGCGGCTGGTGGTTGACCTCGCCCAGCAGCACCGTGAGTTTGCGCAACAGCTCGACCCGCTCCTGTTCGGCCAGGAAGGCGCCGATTTCCAGCTCGCGCCCGTGCGACGACAGCAGCAGGCGACGACATCCGTTTCCCCCTTCATCCAGCCGCGCACGCACCCAGTACGACTGGAAACGCACGCACTGCCGCCCCGGCAGCGACTGCACCTCCAGCGACGCGTGGTCGAGGGTGATGCGCTCGCCGCGGTCGCCGGTTCGCCAGGCCACGCGCAAGGCGATGGCCACGGCGGACGACTCGACCAGCGCGAACAGCGGAGCGAACACATTCCCCTGCCACGCGCCCAGGACGGCCGTCGCCAGCACCAGCGCCACCAGCAGCATGACCAGCCGACGCAGGCCGCGGCGGCTGAGCGTGCGATTGGGCCTGAGCCATATCGTCACGCGCGGCAAGCCGGCGGCGGCTGGTCGTAGCACGATCATGGAGATCCGGCGTGCCAGGAGCGGTCTCGATAATAGGTGGCAAAAACGCAAGGGGCAAGAATGTCGCAGGGGCTTGCGCTGGATCAGCCCCGCGAACGCCGCCACCATGCGGCGCTGCATGGCCGGGATTCGGCCGCGGCAGGCCGCCGGCATGCGCGTACAATGCGCCGTTTCCTGCCCTCTCCTACCCGACATCGACCCATCGTGACAGCGCCCATCCTCAGCCCCGAACTCCCCGCCGGCGCCGAGCCCGCCCGCGCGCGCATCACCGCCGCTTGGCTGCGCGACGAAACCGAAGCGGTCAACGACCTGCTCGCCCAGGCCACCCTGCCGCCCGCCGAGCGCGAGCAGGTGATCGACGTGGCCGCCGGCTTGGTCACCCGCGTGCGTGCCCGCGCCAAGGACCAGAGTGCAGTGGAATCCTTCATGCGCCAGTACGACCTCTCCTCCGAGGAAGGCGTGCTCTTGATGTGCGTGGCCGAGGCGCTGCTGCGCATTCCCGACAAGGCCACCGCCGACAAGCTGATCCGCGACAAGCTGGGCGACGCGGACTGGAAGAAACACCTGGGCCAGAGCGAGTCGCTGTTCGTCAACGCCAGCACCTGGGGCCTGATGCTCACCGGCCACCTGGTGAACCTGGCCGAGGAAACCCGCCGCGACTTCACCGGCGCGCTCAAGCGCCTCGCCGGCCGCGCCGGCGAGCCGGCGATCCGCCTCGCCGTACGCCAGGCCATGCGCATCATGGGCCACCAGTTCGTGATGGGGCAGACCATCGACGAGGCGCTGGACCGCTGCGCGAAGAAGGAATACGCGATGTACCGCTATTCCTACGACATGCTGGGCGAATCCGCGCTCACCAGCGAGACCGCCGAGCGCTACCAGGAAGATTACCGCCTCGCGATCGCCCGCATCGGCGCGCGCGGCCCGTTCGCGAACCACACCGACGCGCCCTCGATCTCGGTGAAGCTGTCCGCGCTGCACCCGCGCTACGAGGTGGCCAAGCGCGAAATCGCCCGCCGCGACCTCACCGCCAAGCTGCTGGAACTCTCGCAGCTGGCGATGCAGCAGGGCATCGCGTTGTCGGTGGACGCCGAGGAAGCCGACCGCCTCGAACTGTCGCTGGACATCATCGGCGACGTGTTCGCCCACCCCTCGCTGGCCGGCTGGAACGGCCTCGGCATCGTGGTGCAGGCCTACTCCAAGCGCACCCCGTTCGTGATCGACTGGCTAATCGAGACCGCGCGCGCCGCCGGCCGCCGCTGGTACGTGCGCCTGGTGAAGGGCGCCTACTGGGATGCCGAGATCAAGCGCGCGCAGGAACAGGGCCTGGCCGGCTACCCGCTGTACACGCGCAAGCCGAACACCGACGTCTCCTATCTCGCCTGCGCGCGCAAGCTGTTCGACGCCGGCAGCGAGCTGATCTACCCGCAGTTCGCCACCCACAACGCGCACTCGATCGCCGCCGTGCACTACATCGCGCGCGGCCGTCCGTTCGAGTTCCAGCGCCTGCACGGCATGGGCACCGACCTCTACGCCGAGGTGATCGGCGCGGACAAGCTCAACGTGCCCTGCCGCGTCTACGCGCCGGTGGGCACGCACGAGGATCTCTTGCCCTACCTGGTGCGCCGCCTGCTGGAAAACGGCGCCAACACCAGCTTCGTCAACCGCGTGGTGGACGAGACCCTGCCGGTGCGCGAGCTGGTTGCCGACCCTTGCGAAACGGTGCGCCGCTTCGCCTCCATCCCCCACCCGCGCATCCCCCTGCCGGTGAATCTCTACGGTGAACTGCGGAAGAATTCCATGGGCATCAACTTCTCCAACGACAACGAACTGAAGGCCGCCGCCGAGGCCATCAACGCCAAGAGCGGCCCGTGGACCGCCGCACCGCTGGTGCCGGGCGCCACCGGCAACGGCCCCACCGTGCAGGTGACCAACCCCGCCGACCGCCGCCAGACCGTGGGCAGCTACGTCGCCGCCGACGCCGCGCTGGTCGATCAGGCGCTGGCGAACGCTGTCGCCGCCCAACCCGACTGGGACCGCCTGCCCGCCGCCAGCCGCGCCGCGATCCTCGAACACGCGGCGGAACAACTCGAAGCGCGCCGCGCCGAGTTCATCGCGCTGTGCGTGCGCGAGGCCGGCAAGAGCCTGCCCGACTCCATCGCCGAGATCCGCGAGGCCGCCGACTTCCTGCGCTACTACGCCACCATGGCGCGCCGCCTGTTCGGCCAGCCCGAGCAGCTGCCCGGCCCCACCGGCGAGAGCAACCAGCTGTTCTTGAACGGCCGCGGCGTGTTCGTCTGCATCAGCCCGTGGAACTTCCCGCTGGCGATCTTCCTCGGCCAGGTCAGCGCCGCGCTCGCCGCCGGCAACAGCGTGATCGCCAAGCCCGCCGAGCAGACCAGCCTGATCGGCTACGCCGCGGTGAAGCTGCTGCACGAAGCCGGCGTGCCCGAGGCCGTGCTGCAATACCTGCCCGGCGACGGCGCCGTGGTCGGCGCGGCGCTCACGAAAGACCCGCGCGTGGCCGGCGTGGCCTTCACCGGCTCCACCGAAACCGCGTGGGCGATCAACCGCGCGCTGGCCGCGCGCAACGCGCCGATCGCCGCGCTGATCGCCGAGACCGGCGGCCAGAACGCGATGATCGCCGACTCCTCCGCCCTGCCCGAGCAGATCGTCAAGGACGCGATCGCCTCCGCGTTCCAGAGCGCCGGCCAGCGCTGCTCCGCCGCGCGCGTGCTGTTCGTGCAGGAAGACATCGCCGACAAGGTGATCGCCATGCTCGCCGGCGCGATGGCCGAACTGAAGGTGGGCGACCCCGGCCAGCTCTCCACCGACGTGGGCCCGGTGATCGACGAGGACGCGAAGCAGATCCTCGTGGAGCACGCCGCGCGCATGGACAAGGAGGCGAAAAAGATCGCCGAGGTGGCGCTCGACCCGGCCGCCACCGCGCACGGCACCTTCTTCGCCCCGCGCGCCTACGAGATCCCCGCGCTGTCCACGCTGAAGCGCGAAGTGTTCGGCCCGGTGCTGCACGTGCTGCGCTGGAAGGGCAGCGAACTGAAGCAGGTGGTCGAGCAGATCAACGCCACCGGCTACGGCCTCACCCTGGGCGTGCACAGCCGCATCGACGACACCGTGGAATACATCCGCAGCCACGCCCGCATCGGCAACTGCTACGTCAACCGCAACCAGATCGGCGCGGTGGTCGGCGTGCAGCCGTTCGGCGGCGAAAGCCTCTCCGGCACCGGCCCCAAGGCTGGCGGCCCGCATTACCTCTTGCGCTTCGCGGGTGAGCGCACGCTCACCATCAACACCACGGCGGCGGGCGGCAATGCGTCGTTGCTGACCATCGGCGAGTGACGCTTCTGCTCCCTCTCCCCCAAGCCTTGCTTGGGGGAGAGGGTTGGGGTGAGGGGGCTCTGGCCTCTGCTTTATCGCAAGTTTCAAAGCGTTTTCGTGCGCCTGCCGGCGCCCGAGCTACTTCTCTTTTGCTTGTCCACGCACGCGCAGGAGCGCGTGCGAACGGCGAAGCCGGCCCGAAGGGCGTAGGGCAGGATGCCCGGAGTCAAAGAGAAGTAGCCAAGAGAAAACGACACCCCGCGGCGTCGCTTTCCGTCCTTCCATGGACGGAAAGTCCGTGAGCCGTGGCCGGGCTTTTCGGCCGGGCTTCCTGCCCGGTCGAAAAGGCATCGCCATCCCTGGCGATGCCCGCTGCGCGGCCTTGTCGTCCCCGGCTCACCGCCACCGAGGGGCCCCGGAAGAGCAGGCGCGCATCCTGCGCGCCAGAAGCAACAGCAAGATCAAGAGCGAAGCCCCGCAAGCTTGCCGGCTGTCGCTCCCTCCCCTGCATGCAGGGGAGGGCTGGGGTGGGGTGCTCTTGATCTTGCCGTTGCTTCTGGCGCGCTGGGAGCGCGCTGCTCTACCCGGGGCCCCTATGGCGCGGCGGGCGGGTGGAGGAAAGTCCGCAGGATGGCCCGCACGGATGCGGGCCAGTTTTTCGCCGGGACACGGAGGTGCCGTCGAAAAACCCCGTAACCCGCCCGCGCACCCGCAGGGCAGGATGCCCGGAGGGCGCGCCATCGGGGTGCCCTTTCTCTTTGGCCACTTTCTCTTTGGGCACGCAAAGAGAAAGTAGCTCGGGCCGCGGCAGCGGCTCGAAACTGCTCTGTTTCTTGCGAACAAGCAGAAGCAGAAGCCAAAGCCCCCTCACCCCAACCCTCTCCCCCAACAATGAAGCTGTTGGGGGAGAGGGAGCGATGCCGTGCTTGTGCATTGCGCAAGCGCTCCGCGGCGCGGGCGTGCTAGAAAGTCCGGACCGCAGGCCGCAGCGGCCTGCCCACGTCGGAGCATCGACACCATGGCACGTCCCGCCGGCATGATCGGCTTCCATTCCGGCGCCTGCGCCGCGCCGGCGATCGACGATCCGCGCTACACCGCCGCGGAGTTCCCCACCAACAAGCTGCTCTACCTGGTGCAGCTGGCGGACGCCTGCGGAGTGAATTGCCGCGCGTGGTTCGCGGGGCTGGGGCTGGATCGCGCGCAGCTGGCCGATCCGGCGCTGCGCGTGTCCTACCGCCAGGCCGCGACCTTCGTGCAGCGCGCGCTGGCGGCGCTGGACGCGGCGGGGGTGGGCGACGCGGGGCTGCGCATCGGCCGCGAGGGCAGCATCGGCGGCTTCGGCCTGCTCGGTCTGGCGATGATGACGGCGCGCACGCTGGGCGAGGCGATGCAGGCCGGCATCGCCCACCACAAGATCTGCGGCTGCCTGCTCGACCTCGCCTTCGAGGCGGTGGACGAACGTTCGGTGGCGCTGGTGGCGTCGCCGCTGTTCGACGACACCGCGCTGCTGCCGTTCTTCTGCGAGGAGCTGTTCGCCAGCTCCACGATGATCGCGCGCGAGCTGGTGGGCGCCGAGCTGCGCCCGCTGCGGCTGGAGCTGGCCTATCCGCGCCCCCGCTACGCCGCGGCCTACACGCAGCTGTTCGGCTGCGAGCTGCGTTTCGACGCACCGCGCTGCCGGCTGTTGATCGACACGCGCTGGCTGGCGCACCCGCTGCCCGGCTACAACCCGCTCACCGCACAGCAGGCACTGGCCTTGTGCGCGCAGCAGCGCACCGCGGACGGCGGCGAGCCGCACCAGGAGATCGTGGCCGCGGTGGAACGCCTGCTGCGCCAGCAGTTGCGCCAGCAGCCCACGCTCACCGAGGTGGCGCGCACGCTCAACCTCAGCGAACGCTCGCTGCGCCGCCGGCTCACCGAGAGCGGCCGCGTATTCCGCGAGATCCACGACCGCGTGCGCGCCGAGCGTGCGCTGCAGCTGCTGCAGGCCGGCGCGCTCAGCGTGGCGGAAATCGGCAGCGAGGTGGGCTTCAGCGACCCGCGCGAGTTCCGCCGCGCGTTCAAGCGCTGGACCGGCATGGCGCCGCAGGAGGCGCGCCGCGCCGCGGCTTGAAACAGGAGTGAGTGAAGAGAAGTGAGAAGTGAGTGGAAGCAAGGCAACCGCGCACTCCCGCTTTTCTCTCACTTCTCACTCCTCTCCACTCACTTCTCGCTCCTCGCTCCACGCTGGCCGCTTTGCCCCCCGCAAGCTGGCCGTTTTGCCCTCCCATGCCGGCGCTTCTTGCGGGACAGTGGAACCCTCGCTGCTGCCGTTCCCATGGGGAGTTCAACGATCATGCGCAAGACGCTCATTGCCGTGGCGTTCGCCGCCGTGCTGGCCGGCTGCAACGGCCAGCAGGCCGCCGCGCCGCAGAACCAGGCCGACGCCAGCTTTGAATCCAAGTTGCAGGAACAGCTGCTGGACGCCAAGCCCGGCAGCGTGATCGAGATCCCCGCCGGCCACTACCACCTGAAGCGCGGCCTCAGCCTGCGCACCGACGGCGTCACCATCAGGGGCGCGGGCATGGACCAGACCGTGCTCTCGTTCAAGGGCCAGCTGGTCGGCCCCGAGGGCCTGCTGGTGAACGCGAACGACTTCACCATCGCGAACCTCACCATCGAGGACACCAAGGGCGATGCGCTGAAGATCAACCACGGCAGGAACATCACCATCCACGGCGTGCGCACGCAGTGGACCGACGGCTCGAAGACCAGCAACGGTCCCTACGGCATCTACCCGGTGAAGACGCAGAACACGCTGATCGAGGATTCCGAGGCGATCGGCGCCTCCGACTCGGGCATCTACGTGGGCCAGTCCACCAACGTGATCGTGCGCAACAACAAGGCGCACGGCAACGTGGCCGGCATCGAGATCGAGAACACGGTGGATGCCGACGTCTACGGCAACACCGTCACCGACAATTCCGGCGGCATCCTGGTGTTCAACATGCCCAGCCTGTTGATGGACGGCCACGGCACCCGCGTGTTCAAGAACCACGTCTACGCCAACAACCACGACAACTTCGCGGCGAACGGCTCGGCGGTGGCCAGCGTGCCGGCCGGCTCGGGCGTGGTGGTGAACTCCAACCCGAAGGTGGAGATCTTCGACAACGACATCGCCGACAACCAGACGGCGAACATCATCGTCTCCAGCTTCTACTCCACCAACTACGCCAGCAAGACCGGCATGGCGGCCGGCTACGATCCGTACCCGAAGGGCATCTTCGTCTATGGCAACCGCCTCAAGGGCGGCGGCGACTCGCCCAGCGGGCTGGAGTTCAAGGCGTTGAAGACCGCGATGTTCGGCATCAACGGCCGCTTCCCCGACGTGGTGTGGGACGGCTACAGCGACCCCAAATTCAAGGACAAGCAGCTGCCGCCGGAAGACCGCATCTGCCTGCAGGACGTGAGCGGCGTGCTCGATGCCGACGGCCCGGGCGGCTACAAGCACCCGAGCACCGACATCAAGCCGTTCCAGTGCACGCTGCCGAAGCTGCCGGCGGTGGTGCTGAACCCCGAGCCGAAGCTCTGAGGACGCACTGGTGAAGCTGGCGAAATTCGTACCCTTGTTCGCGCTGCTGGTGCTGGCCGGGTGCCAGCACAACCTGCCGCCGGCGCAGTTCCACGCCGACGGCCGGCCGGCGAAGCTCGCCGACTGGCACATGGTCGAGGCCCGCGACGGCAAGCTCGAACTCAATGCGGGCGTGGTGCCGTACAGCCTCAACTCGCACCTGTTCACCGACTACGTGCACAAGCTGCGCACGATCTGGATGCCCAAGGGCACGGCGGCGAAGTACACCGCGGACGGCCCGCTCGACTACCCGCTGGGCACCGTCATCACCAAGACCTTCTATTACCCGCGCGCCGTCGACGGCAAGTTCGACGACGTGGCGCGCACGCTGGACTACAGCGGCGACTTCGCCGGCCAGGGCCTGGATCTCTCCAGCGTGCGCCTGATCGAGACGCGCCTGCTGGTGAAGCGCAAGGACGGCTGGACGCCGTTCACCTACCGCTGGAACGACGCGCAGACCGAAGCCACCCTGCTGCGCACCGGCGACGTGCTGCCGCTGACCCTGGTGGATGCGCAGGGCGAACGCGAAGCCTTCAACTACATCGTGCCCGACGAGGGCCAGTGCGTGGAGTGCCACGAGGCGAACATGCACAGCCGCGCGATCCAGCCGATCGGCCCGTGGGCGCGCCACATGAACCGCGACTACGACTACGGCCACGGCCGCGAGAACCAGCTCGAACACCTCGCCGGCATCGGCTACCTCACCGGCCTGCCGAAGCTGTCCGAGGTGCCGCGCGACGCGAACTGGCGCGACCCGGGCGCCTCGCTCGACGCGCGGGCGCGCGCCTGGCTCGACATCAACTGCGCCTACTGCCACAACCCGAACGGCGTGGCCAGCGTCACCGGCTTCTCGCTCGGCCACGACACGCCGGAAAACCACAAGCTCGGCCTGTGCAAGTCGCCGGAAGCGGCCGGCCCTGCCACCGGCGGGCGGCTGTTCGACATCGTGCCCGGCAAGCCGGACGAATCGATCCTGATGTACCGGCTCGCCTCCACCCGGCCCGGCACGATGATGCCGGAGATCGGCCGCAGCACAGTGGACCGCGAGGGCGAGGCGCTGATCCGCGCCTGGATCCTCTCGCTCAAGGGCAACTGCGACATCGTGCGTTGAACGCCGCCGCGCCGCGGCGCCAGCGATGACACCGGCGCGGCTGCGCGCCATGCGTGACGAAGCGAGGGGAGAACCGGGATGACGATACGCCAACGACCGCTGTCCGCCTGCCTGCGCCGCGTGCTGCACGGCGGCGCCCTGCTGCTGCTGTGCGCGCCGCTGCCCGCGCTGGCCGCGCAGGACAACACGCCATCGAACGTGCCGGCCAAGAAGTCCGCCGCCGACAAGGCCAAGCAGCTCGGCGCCGTCACTGTCACCGCGCAGAGCCGCGCGCAGGAAGTGCAGGACGTGCCGATCGCGCTGCAGATCGTCACGGCGAAGCAGATCGAGACGCTGGCTGCCACCGACCTCAGCAAGATGAGCCTGTTCGTGCCCGGCCTGGTGGTGAGCGGCGACCAGCCCACCCAGCCGAACTACGAACTGCGCGGCATCAGCACCGACGACTTCGGCGTCGGCACCGAGTCGGCGGTGGGCGTGTACATCGACGGCGTCTACGCCGCGCGCTCCGGCGGCGCGCTCTTGGCCTTCAACGACATCAAGCGCATCGAGGTGCTGAAGGGCCCGCAGGGCACGCTGTTCGGCCGCAACGCGGCGGCCGGCGCGATCTCCATCGTCACCAACGAGCCCGGCGACCGCTTCGAGGCGAAGGGGCGGCTGCGCTTCGGCAACTACGGCAAGCGCTACGGCGACGCGCTGCTCAACCTCCCGCTGAACGCGGACATGGCGCTGCGCGTGAGCGTGCTGGACAACCAGAGCGACGGCTGGGTGAAGGACGCCGCCACCGGCAAGCACTACGGCGTGGACGACGACTGGGGCACGCGCGTGGCCTACCGCTGGAACCTCGACAAGGACACCCGCGTGCTGCTGTCCTGGGACCACGAGCAGTTGAAGCAGCCGCCGCATCCCGCGTTCGGGCTGATCCCGCTCGCGAACGACACGAACCAGCGCGCGCCCTTCCCGCCCGACCCGGCCACGTTCCTCGACCCGCTGCACGCGCCGCTGTACAACGACGCGGTGGGCGCGATCGAGAAGCGGCGCTTCGACGGCGCCACGCTCACCATCGACCACGGCTTCGGCTGGGGCAGCCTCACCTCCATCACCGCGTGGCGCAACTTCGACACCGAGAACCTCGGCGACTACGACGGCACCAACCACGTCGTGAGCTACCTCGACACCGCGAACATCGAGCACAACAACAGCTGGTACCAGGAGTTCAAGCTGGCCGGCAACACCGACCTGATCGACTGGGTCGCCGGCACCAGCTGGTACGCCGAACAGGCGCGCCAGGCCAGCCAGACCGACATCACCACCGACAGCCTCGACACCCTGGCGCAGAACGTGATGGGCGCGGGCACCCCGCTCACCGACATCAGCAACGCGCTGGCCGCGATGGGCCTGCCCTACAGCCTGCTCGGCGACCCGTGGCGCGAGGCGATCCGCAACGACGGCCGCTTCCGCGCGTTCGCCGTCTACGGCGACGTGATCTCGCACTTGAACGAGCGCTTGAACCTCACCACCGGCGTGCGCTTCACCCGCGACCAGAAGGACTTCAGCTGGTACAACATGCCGCGCCAGGCGCCGCAGTTCGACGCCACCGTGCAGGCGCTCAACGACGCCGGCATCACCGCCATGCTGCCGCCCGAGGCGCAGTACGCGCTGGCCGCGTTCGGCCAGAACGTGATCTTCAGCCCGTCCAGCGGCGCGCCGGTGGGCGTGCTGGTGCAGGCGCACAACCGCTGGAACGACATCAGCCCGCGCGCGGTGCTGGACTACAAGTTCACCCCGGACACGATGGGCTACGTCTCGGTGACCAAGGGCTACAAGGCCGGCGGCTACAACAGCGTGCAGATCGGCTCGCACTTCGCGCCGGAGAAGGTGATCAACTACGAGGCCGGCATCAAGAGCGTGTTCCCCGAACAGCACCTGCTGCTCGACGCCTCGGCCTACACCTACCGCTACGACAACCGCCAGGCGCTCACGCTCGACCCGAACAGCGCCGGCTCGGGCGTGCCGCGCTACCTGGTCAGCAGCAGCGACCAGCAGGCCAACGGCGTGGAGCTGGAGCTGCAGTGGCAGCCGCTCGAGGCCCTGCAGATCGGCGCCAACGTGGCGTACATCGACGCCACCTACCGCCACCACGTCGCCCCCTCGGGCGCGAACCTCGACGGCCAGCCCACCGGCGAACCGAAATACTCCTACGCCGTGCATGCCGCCTACACCTGGCACGACGTGTTCGGCGGCAGCGCGAGCTTCGACCTGTCGCACGCCTACCGCGGCCCGTCGCGCTGCAACAGCGACTCGCGCCTGCAGGGCACCTGCCAGATCAGCCCCAACTTCAGCGTGGGCGCGGCGCAGCAGCGCACCGACGCTCGACTGGGCTGGGATGCGGCGCACGAGCGCTGGGGCGTGGCCGTCTACGCCAGCAACCTGTTCAACCAGCGCTACGTGACCGGCGTGAACAATATCAGTGCCAGCGTGTTCGGCACGCCCTACGCCGGCGTCACGCCGCCGCGCATGTGGGGCGTGGAGCTGCACGCGAAATTCTGAGCCCCTTCCCAAGACCCCGTATGCCCGACCTCGACACCCAGCTGCAGCGCCTGCGCGAAGCCCAGGCGCGCGATCCCTTGCCGGATTGGCCCACGCGCGCGGCGCGCCTGCGCGCGCTGGAACGCCTGCTGCACGAACAGCGGGCGGCGATCGCCGCCGCGATCCACGCGGATTTCGGCAATCGCCCGACCGAGGAGACCGAGCTGCTGGAGCTCTTCCCCAGCCTGTCGGCGCTGCGCCACGCGCTGCGCCACGGCCGGCGCTGGATGCGCCCACGCCGGCACCTCGCCGACCTGCTGTTCCTGCCCGCGCGCACCGAGCTGCGCCCGCAGCCGCTGGGCGTGGTGGGCATCATCGTGCCGTGGAACTACCCGCTCTACCTCGCGGTGGGGCCGCTGGTGGATGCGCTGGCCGCCGGCAACCGCGCGATGCTGAAGATGAGCGAATACACGCCGCGCTTCTCGGCGCTGTTCGCCGAACTCGCCGGCAAGTATTTCCGCAACGACGAGGTGCTGGTGGTGACTGGCGACGCCGCGGTGGGCCAGGCCTTCGCCGCGCTGCCGTTCGACCACCTGCTGTTCACCGGCTCCACCGCGGTGGGCCACCACGTGATGCGCGCAGCCTCCGCCAACCTCACCCCGGTGACGCTGGAGCTGGGCGGCAAGTCGCCCGCGATCCTCGGCCCCGGCGCGCGGCTGGAACAGGCGGCCGAGCGCATCGTGTTCGGCAAGCTGGTCAACGCCGGGCAGACCTGCATCGCACCCGACTACGTGCTGCTTCCGCGCGCGCGCATGGCGGAGTTCGTCGCCGCGGCGCGCGCGGCGACGGCGCGGCTGTACCCCGACCTCGCGCGCAATCCGCAGTACGCCAGCATCGTCAACGACCGCCACTACGCGCGGCTGTCGGCGCTGCGCGACGAGGCGCAGGCCGCGGGCGCCACGATCGAGGCATTGACCGATGCGGCGCCCGATGCCGCACGCCGCCTGCTGCCACCCGTGCTGCTCACCGGCGTGCGCGACGACATGCCGGTGATGCGCGAGGAAATCTTCGGACCGCTGCTGCCGCTGGTGCCGTACGACACGCTGGACGAGGCGATCGCCTGCGTCGCCGCGCGCGCGCATCCGCTCGCGCTGTACCTGTTCGAAACGGATCCGTCGCTGATCGACCGCGTGCTTGCGCGCACCCATGCCGGCGGCGTCAGCGTCAACGACACGCTCTACCACATCGCCCAGCACGGCCTGCCGTTCGGCGGCGTGGGCGCCTCGGGCATGGGCGGCTACCACGGCGAGGCGGGCTTCCGCACGTTCTCGCACCTGAAGCCGGTGTTCCGCCAGGCGCGCTGGAACGGCGCCGGCCTGCTCAACCCGCCCTACGGCGCGCGCTTCCGGCGGTTGCTGGACCTGCTGCTCCGGCGCGGATGAAGCTTACGAAAAGGCCTCCCCGCGAACGGGGAGGCCTTTGCCTGATCGGTAGCACAAGCCCTTGCTGAGGGTCGAGCAAGTGCTTTCCTGCACTTTCTCGACTCGCCAAGTCCGGACTGCGTCCGGCCTCGGCTCCGCGGGCCGATCACTGACGTGATCGGCCCGCGAGCGATCCATCCGTGGATCGCACATTCCGGCCGTCGAAAGACGGCCGGAATGTGCGATCAGAACTTGTACTGCGCCGACAGGCTCAGCAGGTTGCCGTAGTCGTCGAAGCTGCCGGCGAGCACGTCGTGGGTCGCGCTGGTCGAGCCGTTCACGCCCGCGTGGCTGACGAAGATGTGCGCGTACGCGGCGTTGATCTCGAAATGCTCGCTGGCCTTGTAGCCGATGCCGAAGGTGGCCATGTGGCGGGCCCCATCCGGCACGCGCGGGTCGCGGTTGGCGGCGGTCATCGGCGCTTGGTCGATCGCCACGCCGGCACGCAGGGCCAGCTTGCTGTTGACGTAGTACTCGCCGCCCACCGAGGCGTACCAGGTGTTGCGCCAGTTGAACGGCAGCGTGGTGCTCGGCTGCTGCGGGTTCGCGTAGTTCAGGGTGAGCTGGCGCATCACGCTCCACTGCGTCCAGGCCAGGTCGAAGCCCAGGCCGAACTTCTCTTCCTGGTGCCAGTAGCTCAGGGTGGCGACGGCCGGGTTGGAGATGCGGGCCTTGCCGGTGGTGTGCTGGAACGGCGGGATGCTGGAGGCGAGCGCGGGATTCGCCAGCAGCAGGTCGTAGCCCGGCGTGGTGGTGAAGTTGGCGGTGCCGTCGATGTCGTGGGTGATCTTCGAGCGGTAGTCCAGCGCCACGCGGTCGTTCGCGGTGGGCTTCCAGTACGCGCCGACCTGCCAGCCCCAGGCCCAGCTGTTGCCCTTGACCTGGGCGAAGCCGTCGCCGCCCGGCGGCGTCATCGCGGCCACGCCGGCGGCGGCCGCCTGACCCTGCTGCACGGCGTTCTGGATCATCGTCGCGGCCACGCTTGGCGGGATCTGGCCGGCGGCAGCCGCCGCCTGGATCTGCGCCACCGCCGCCTGCGTCTTCGCCGCGATGCCCTGCTGGACGCTCAGGCCCACGGCGTTGAAGTTGATCGCGTTGGTCAGGTTGGCGTTGGTGCGCTCGGCGATCGCGCTGGCGCCCACGCTCCACTGGTCGTTGATCTTGAACGAGGCCGACAGCGTGCTGTCGAACGACTGCAGCTTGGTCTTGATCGCGTCGTAGCGGCCCATCCAGTTGCGGTCGTACTCGGTCTGGAAGCCGAACGGCACGTCGAGCGCGAGGCCGAGGTTGACCCGGTCGCTCACCTTGGTGGCGATCGCCAGCGCGGGCACCGGCAGCGTGGTGCCGGCGTCGCCGCCGTTGCCGCCGCCGATCGGGCGGCCCAGCACGTCGTGCGCGCTGCCGCTGAACTTGGCGCTGAAGTTGATCGCGGTGACGTCGGCCTGCACGTAGGTGCCGTCCAGGTCACTCATCGCGGCGGGGTTGTTCGCCACCACCGAGACGTCGCCGCCGGCCGTGGTGGAGCCGGCATAGGCGCGGCCCAGGCCCTTGGCGCTGTTTTCCTTGAGCTGGAAGGCGCTGGCGTGGGCCATGCCGGGCGCGATCAGGGCACCGGCGACCGCCACGGCGAGCGCAGCGAGCGCCAGCGGACGGGTGGTGCTGGCGAAGGAACGGAAGGACTTGTGCATCACGGGCTCCTGCGTACGGGTGATTGCAGCTTTCGCGGCGGTGGCGAATGGATTTCGCACGGAATTCATACGGTCGTTTAACACGCTTGCGCGGCACTGTGCCCGCTCGCCGCGGGCGTTGCAAGTGCCTGCGCAACAAATTGCTGTCGCGATAATGCCCGGCTCCCGCATCCACGCACCGAGGGTCACGTCCATGCAGTGTTTCGTCTACGCCAGCCGCCGCAAACCCGACACCTACCTGTGGCTGGCCGAGCGCGACGGCTTCGGCGTGCTGCCCGAACCGCTGCGCGCGATGCTGGGCGAACTGCGCTACGCGCTGGAGTTGCAGCTGGACGAGAACCGCCGCCTGCCGCGCGAGGATGCCGTACAGGTGCTGGCGCATCTGCGCGCGCAGGGCTGGCATCTGCAAGTGCCGCCGGAGAGCGCGCTGGGCAGCGCGAACCATCCGGCCTACGGCGCCGCGTTGCGCGGCGCGAAACCGGACTGAGTCAGCAGCAGCACACCGATCGCCGCGTTAACGCGAGGTTACCGTCTGCGTCCGTCACGATTCCTATACTGTGGCGATGACCCAGCCCAAATCGCGCCGACGCCCTCCGTTCCTGCAGGCCCTCGCCTGGTTCGTCCCCGCACTGCTCGCCGTGGCGCTGGCCGGCCTGGTCGCCCACCCGCTGACCCTGATCCCGCTGCTGCTGGCGAACGCGTTGACAATGGCCGCGGTCTGCCACGCGATCGGCTTCGAGCCCGAGCCCAGCTTCGCGCGCACCGTGCTGCGCCGGGGCGCCGCGCACCTCGTGATGTTCACCGGCTACGCGGTGATCGTGTTCGCGCTGGTGGCCTGGCCGATGCTGGCGCTGTCGCATTCGCACAGCCTCGGCGCCACGCTGGCGCTGGCTGCCACGCTGGCACTGGCGCTGGCCGTGCTGTGGCGGCCGTGGCCCGCGTTCGGCCTGGTATTCGTGTGGGACGACGCTTACCCAGCGCGACACGACGGCTCGTGGATCTTCACCGCCACCCTGCGCAGCCTGATGTTCGGCCGCCACCTCGCGCGCGAGGAACGCTTCTTCAGCCACTTCCTGCCTGCCGCGCTGGCCTTGCTGGTGCTGGCTTGGGGCGCGATCGCGCTGAGCGGCCTGTACGGCATGCTGCCGTCGGAAATCCGCATCGCCGCACTGGCGCTGTACGGCGTGCTGCTGTTGCCGCTGGGCTGCCTGGTGGTGGCCAACCGCACCCTGCGCGCCCTGTTGTGCGCGCAGCACGACCGCCATCGCCGTCCGGTCGAAGCCGCGGCCGAAGCACCCGCCACGCCGGCGCCGCCCGCGCGGCCGCTCACCGAACAGGAGCGCACCGCCGGCACGCCGGAACAGGCCGCCGCCCTGCTCGCCGCCACCCGCGACGGCGACATCGAGCGCGCGCTGGCGCTGGTCGAGGCCGGCGCCGATCCGGCCACCGCGCCGCCCGCCGGCGACCGCGACCAGCGCCCGGTGCTGATGCTCGCCGCGCTGCTGCCCGACACCCGCCTGCTGCGCGCGCTGATCGCCAAGGGCGCCGACGTCAACCGCGCCAGCGGCGGGCTCACCCCGCTGCTCGCCGCCACCCGCGACAGCTGGCACGGCCGCGCCGAGGCGGTGATGACCCTGCTCGCGAACGGCGCCGATCCGCTCGCCGTCGACGCCGAAGGCCGCACCGCGCTGCACGGCGCGGTGCTCAGCGAGGAACCGATGGTGGCGGCGATGCTGCTCGACGCCGGCGCGCCGATCAACGCGCTGGACCAGGCCGGCGCCAGCCCGCTCGCGGTGGCCTGCCGCGCCGCGAACTGGCCGCTGGCGAAGTTCCTGCTCGAACGCGGCGCCAAGCCCGCGCCGGCGAACGGCGAGCCCGCGCTGGTCGCCGCCGCCGGCATCGCCGACGACGATCCCGCCGGCGTGAAGCTGCTGCTCAAGCACCGCGCCGCGGTGAACGCGGTGGACGCGCGCCATCGCAGCGCGCTGCTCGCCGCCGCCGCCGAGGGCCACGAACAGATCGCCCGCACGCTGTGCGCCGCCGGCGCCGACGTCGCGCTGGCCGACCGCCACGGCAGCACCGCGCTGATGGAAGCCGCGCGCGCCGGCGCGGTGGGCATCGTGCAGCGGCTCGCCGAGGCGCAGCCTGACGCGCGCGCCCGCGACAGCCACGGCCGCGACGCGCTCACGCTCGCCTGCCAGTCGCCGCGCGCGCATGCCGACACCGTGCGCGCCCTGCTCGCGCTGGGTGCCGAACCGAAAACGCCGGGCAGCGACGGCCGCAGCGCGCTCGACCACGCCGCCGCCGCCGGCCGCTGGGACCTGGTCGCCCTGCTCGATCCGGAAACCCCGCTGCCGGCCAGCCTCGGCCAGGCCGCGCTGTCCAGCGGCGCCGACACCCCCGCGCACCTGCTCGACGCGCTGCGCTTCGGCCACTGGGCGATCGTCTCCGGCTTTGCCGCGCGCGTGCGCGACTGGCCGCAGGCGCAGCTGGCCCAGCTCTACCTCGACCTCGCCCAGCCCGGCCAGAGCCAGGCCCGGCGCTGGCTGCTCGACCACGGCCTCGACGCCGAGGCGCGGCTCGCCGCGCAGCAGCCCGACGACGAACACGGCGACGAACTGACCGTGGAAGCGGACGCCGAACGCCCTGCCGCGCCCGCGCTGCCGCCGCTGGGCCGCCGCCTGTTCGACGCGCTGCTGCTGCAACTGCCCGCCGCCACCGAAGCGGTGGAAGACCTGCTGCAGGCCGGCGCCACCCCGGCCGGCGCCGGCCTGCTTGCGCAGGCACTGCAGCGTCTCGGCGGTTCCGCGCAGGGCGCGGCGCTGCCGCTGGCCCTGCTCGAACGCGGCGCCGATCCGTTCGGCCCCGACGCGCGCGAGCGCACGCCGCTGCAGCTCGCCGCGGCGAACGGCCAGCCCGAACTGCTGCACGCCCTGCTCGCGCGCGGCTGCAATCCGAACAGCCGCGACCGCGACGGCCGCACGCCGCTGTTCGCCGCGCTGGAACACGGCGAAGCGGCGCTGCCGCTGGTGCGCGCGCTGATCGCCCACGGCGCCGACGCGGAAGCCGCCGACGCCAACGGCGAGACCCCGCTGGGCCTCGCGCTGGAACACCCGGCGATCGAACGCTGGCTGGACTGGGGCGCGTGGCCGCGGCCGCGCCGCCCGCTGCGCGCCGACGACCTGCCCGCCGCGGCGCAGGCCGGCGCGCTGGTCGCGGTGCAGCGCCTGCTGGAACTCGGCTTCGCGGTCGACACCCTCGACGCGCACGGCGCCAGCGCGCTGCTGCATGCCTGCGGCGCGGGCCACCGCGAGATCGCCGCCTGCCTGCTCGACGCCGGCGCCGACCCCGCGCTGGCCGCCGCCAACGGCATCACCCCGCTCGCCGCCGCGGTGGCCGGCGGCCGCGAGAGCACGGTGGCGCTGCTGCTGGAACACAAGGCCGACCCCGACCAGCGCCTGCCGAACCAGACCACCGCGCTGATGGTGGCCGCCGCGATGGGCCGCGCCGAATTGGCCGAGGCCCTGCTCGCCGCCGGCGCCGACGTCGCCGCGGTCGATGCGCGCGGCCACAGCGCGCTGCACGCCGCCGCGCAATACGGCTTCGAACACAACGACAGCCTGCGCGCGCGGCGCCTGTTCGACGTGCTGCTCAGGCACCGCGCCGACGTCAACCACGCCGACGGCGAAGGCAAGACCGCGCTGCTGCTGCTGCTCGGCGCCCAGCTGCGCCCCGGCAGCGACTGCGACGCCACCCACCTCGGCGCGCTGGTGCCGGTACTGCTGGAAGCCGGCGCCGACGTGGCGCACGCCGACCAGCGCGGCGTCACCGCGCTGCACGCCTGTGCGATGCACGCCCTGCTGCCGCCGGCCCGCGTGCTGCTCTCGCGCGGCGCCGACCGCGCCGCCGCCGACGCGTTCGGCCGCACCGCCGCCGACGTGGCGCGCCAGCTCGGCTACGTGGACATCGCGCACGAACTGGCGGTGCGCAGCAGCGCGATCCCCAGCGTGCGGCAGACCTTGCGTCAGCCGGCGCAGCCGGCCGAGTAGGCGGCCACGCCGACGCGGTCTTCGGCGACCGCTGCTACCGCGGTACGCCAGCGCAGGGTCTTCCAGGCTTCCACCACCTGGGCCACGGCGAGCTCGTCCACGCGCCGTACCGCCGGCAGGCCGCCAAGCACGATCACGTCGCTGCCCGCTCCGCTGCGCGGCGTCCACCGCTGCGGCTCGCGCGAACCCATCAGCACCACCAATGGACAGCCCATCGCGGCGGCCAGATGCCCCGGCCCGGTATCCACCGAGACCATGCTGTGGGCGATCTCCAGCAGCGCCTTGAGGCGCCCCAGCGGCAGCGTCGCGGCCACGATCCCGGGCGATGCCGCACCGACGACCGGCATCAGGGTGTCGAGGTAACCGGCCTCGGCCGGCGAACCGCACAGCAGCAGCTGCGCCTGCGGCAGACGACGCTTGATGCCACGCGCCAGCTCGCCCCAGCGTTCGGCCGGCCACGACTTGTCGTCGTCCTCGGCGGCGCGCACCCCGTTCCAGCGCATCGTCCGCTTGTTGGCCGGCTGCAGCAGGACCAGCGGGCGACCGCCCAGTCCCTGCGCACGCAACCAGGCGTCGCGGTCGTCGCGCTCGGCAGCGCTGGTTCGCAGCTGCGGCGCGGCCGGAGCCGCAGGCAGCATCGCACCCGGGGCCGCGGCAAACGCGGCTGGCGTGGTATCGCCGAAACGCAGCAGCCAATCCACCCAGTGCTCGCCCTCGCGCAGCGGGATGTCTTCGATGAACGTGCAGCGTTCGGCCGGCACGCCGGCCAGCGCCAGCATCGGGCGCACCTTGGTGCGCGTGCGCAGCTCGGGCTCGCAGATGTAGAACGGCGACTCGCGCAGGCGCCGCAGGGCCAGCGCCGCGCGCCACCGCTGCGGCCGCAGCCACAAGGGCCCGTATTGCGAGCGCAGCGGAATGCACCGCGCCACCTCGGGCTGCGCCGAAAACAGCGCCGGCGACCAGTCCCCCAGCGTCAGCAACTGGCAGGGCCGGCCATAACGCGCCTGCAGTTTCCGCAACAGCGGCTGCAGCAGGATGGTGTCGCCGAGCCGGCCGAAGCGGATGACGACGGGACTGGTCGAGGCGGGATGGTCGGCGCTGGGCATTTTCCCGGCAACGCGGGAATTTGCCGGTGGTTGACGCGCCAGGAGCCGATTCAATATCTCCGCGCGGCCCGCGCGATCAGTCGGCGCCCGTCAGCGGCACGTCGGCATCGCGCTCGCGCGCCTCGCGCGCCTGCGGCTCGGCGTCGGCCTCGAACAGCTTTTCGAGCTCGGCCAGCGCCTCCTTCGTGGTCTGCACCAGCTTGGCCTCGTCGTCGTAGACCAGGTACTGCGCCTTGAGCAGCTCGGCGTCCTGGCGGCGGAAGCGCTCCACGCGGTCGGCCGCGCGCTCGGGCGTCATGCCCAGCGCGACCAGCGCCTGCCGGCTCATCTTCAGGCTGGAGTACAGCGTCTCGCGCACCGGCTCGTCCACGCCCAGGTCCATCAGCCGCCACACGTGCTGGCGGTTGCGCGCGCGGGCCACGATCTTCAGGTGCGGATACATGCGCCGCACCACGCGCGCCACGTGCAGGCTGGATTCCGGTTCGTCGCTGGCCAGCACGAACACCTCGGCCTTGTCCGCCTGCGCCGCGCGCAGCAGCTCGGGCCGCGCCGGGTCGCCGTAGAAGATGTCGTTCCAGCGGCCGAAGCGGCGCACCAGGTCCATCTGCTCGACCGAGTGGTCCAGCGCCACGAACGGAATGCCTTCCGCGCGCAGGATGCGCGCCACGATCTGCCCCATGCGGCCGTAGCCGGCGAGGATCACCCGCGGCGAGTGCGCCACGATGGTGTCGAATGCGCGCGCCGGCTTGCGCAGCTTGCGCGCGCCCAGCAACTTCGCCAGCCCCGCCACCAGCAGCGGCGTCAGCGCCATCGACAGGGTGATCGCCAGCACCAGCAGGTTGTGCTGGCGCGCGCTGACCAGGCCCTGCTCGTCGGCGAGCTTGAGCACCACGAACGCGAACTCGCCGCCGCAGGCCAGCAGCGCCGCGAGGCGCAGCGCGTCGCCGCGCTCCAGCCCACCCACGATGCGCCCCAGCGGCCACAGCAGGGCGCCCTTCAGCAGCAGCAGCGCGGCCACCAGGCCCAGCACCAGCGCGGGCGCGCGCAGCAGCAGCGAGATGTCCATCGACATGCCCACGCTGATGAAGAACAGGCCCAGCAGCAGGCCCTTGAACGGCTCGATGTGGGATTCCAGCTCGTGCCGGTATTCCGAATCGGCCAGCAGCACGCCGGCGAGAAAGGCGCCCAGCGTCACCGACACGCCGGCCACGTCCATCAGCAGCGCCACGCCCATCACCACCAGCAGCGCGGTGGCGGTGGACACCTCCACCGCGTCCGCCTTCGCCACGAAGCGGAACACCGGCCGCAGCAGGTAGCGGCCGCCCACCACCACCGCCACGATCACGCCCACCGTGCGCAGCAGGCCGGCGAGGTCGAAGCCGTGGCGGGCCGTGCTGCTGGCCAGCAGCGGCACCGCGGCGATCAGCGGGATCGCCGCCAGATCCTGGAACAGCAGGATCGCAAACGCCTGCCGCCCGTAGGCCGAGCCGGCCTCCTTGCGCTCGCCGAGGATCTGCAGGCCGAACGCGGTGGACGACAACGCGAGACTGCCCGCCACGATCAGCGCCGCGCCCGGCGTGAGGCCGAACAGGCGCCACGCGATCACGCCGATCACGATGCTGGTGACCAGCACCTGCAGCAGGCCGGTGCCGAACACCGAACGGCGCATCACCCACAAGCGCTGCGGCGACAGCTCCAGACCGATCACGAACAGCATCAGCACCACGCCGAACTCGGAGATCGCCGCGATCCCCGCGGTGTCGCCCACCAGCCCCAGCGCCTGCGGCCCGATCGCCACCCCGGCCAGCAGGTAACCCAGCACCGCGCCCAACCGGAAGCGCTTGGTCAGCGGCACCGCGACCACCGTGGCCAGCAGGAACACCACGGCGACCTGCAGGTAATGATGGCTGTCCACGTGTACTCCGATTCGTCCGCGTGGATGGATTATTCCACGCGGGGTGGGGGTGGGGTCGCTGGTGCGTGCGGCTTTGTGGATGGAATGGGATGGTGGTCGCGGTGTGCGTGTGTGTTCGACACTCCGGCGCTTTCGCAAGGAACAAAGCGATTTCGGTCGCCTGCCGGCGCCCGAGTCACTTCTCTTTGCTGGCCCACGCCACCGCAGGAGCGGTGGCGAACGGCGAA
>OFTY01000384.1_pt1 | contig 33686 bp, 26 predicted proteins | sample 1775061 | NCBI WGS metagenome assembly OFTY01 (sample SAMN08195773, study PRJEB24354) | sludge metagenome | isolation source: sludge from phenol fed wastewater aerobic bioreactor B | place: India: Nagpur | collected 2016-09-16 | reverse complement strand
GCGCCTGGCCGCCCTGGCCCCGCCACCGCGCGCGGGCCATGCCGCCGCGCTCACCGCCCTGGCGCAAGCCCTCACCCCGGCGCGCGAACGCGCCCGCAAACAGGTGCGCCGCGCCTGCGAGGATCTGGACGACGTGCTCTGACAGCGCGCCCGCGGCCCTTGCACGCACCCGAACGCCCCGTGCACTGCCGCGGCGAGCTCCACACCGCCTCCCGACGCCGGGTTTTCAGTTTTTCCGCCGGAACCCCAGCGCCAACCGGTCAGGTTGTGCTTTTAATTTCATAGCAATCGCAGACCGGCGTCGCCTCTCACGCCTGGGCGCTGGGCCGCTCGGCCACGCGGTCGCGCCAGTCCTGCAGGGCCGAGAAGCCCTCGGCGCCGGGCTTGAACTTCATGAGCTTGGCGAACTCCAGCGCGCAGAACGCGGTGATGTCGGCCACTGAGAAGCGCTCGCCCGCCAGCCAGGGCCGCCGGTGCAGGATCTGGTCGAACCACTGCGCCGCCTCGTACACCTTGGCGCGCTGCGCCTGCCCGTAGTCGGCGAACTGCGGCTGCTCCAGCACCGCCAGGCCCGGGTGGGTGTGGCGCACCACCTGGGCGATGGGCAGCAGCAGCGCGAACTCTGCCTGCCGGTCGGCCATCTCGATGAAGGCGCGCTCCTCCGCGTCGCGGCCCATGAGGTTGGGCTCGGGCCAGCGGCCTTCGATCCAGGTGCAGATGGCGCGCGACTCGGTCAGCACGCGGCCGTCGTCGAGCTCCAGCGCCGGCACCTTGGCCAGCGGGCTCAACTGCCGGTAGGGCTCGCGCTTGTGCTCCAGCGCGTTGAGGTCGACCTCGACCATCGGAATCTCGCGCACGCCCTTCTCCGCGAGAAACATCGTGACGCGGCGCGGATTGGGCGCGCGGTGGGCGGTGTAGAGCTTCATGGGCAGTCTCCTCGAACGATCCGGCACGGGGGGTCATGGGGCGTTGGCGGTCGGCGTCAACCCGGTCTGAGCGTCACCCACGGGGGGCGGCGCTGGGCGAGCGCCCCATCTCGACCAGCGTGCGCGCCTCCTCGGCAAAGCGGCGGGCGGCCGCGTCGCCGTCGCGCGTGAGGTCGATTTTCGATGGCGGGCGCTCGATGCCGCGCAGCACCGCCGGCCGCGCGCGGATCGCATCGCGCCAGCGCCGCAGGTGCTCGAAGCCGTCGATCTCCACGCCCGACCAGCGGTGCGTGCGCACCCAGGCCCAGTTGGCGATGTCGGCGATCGAGTAGTCCCCGGCGAGGTATTCATGGTCCTTGAGCTGCGCGTCGAGCACGCCGAACAGCCGCCGCACCTCGCCCTGGTAGCGGTCGATCGCCGGCTGGATCTTCTCCGGGAAGTAGCGGTAGAACACATTGGCCTGGCCCATCATCGGCCCGATGCCGCCCATCTGGAACATCAGCCACTGCATCACCCGCGAGCGGCCCTTCACGTCCGACGGCATCAGGCGGCCAGTCTTCTCCGCGAGATAGACCAGGATCGCCCCCGATTCGAACACCGCAAAGCCCCCTGCTTCATGGTCCACGATGGCCGGAATGCGGCCGTTGGGGCAGATGGCCAGGTACTCGGGGCGCTTCTGCTCGCCGGCCTGCAGGTCGAGCACCTTCAGCGTGTACGGCAGCCCCAGCTCCTCCAGCGCGATGGAGATCTTGTGCCCGTTGGGCGTGGCGGCGGTGTAGAGGTCGATCATGGGCGCTCCTGGGGTGGCTTCGGCATCGCGGACCTGCTCAGCAAGGCCCTGGCCGAGCCGCATCCTAGGCCGAGGCACGGCGCTGGCGCTGTCGCCCGCGCGAACCCGATCGGCAGCGCCGCAGGGCCTCGGCGCCCGGCTCACGCGGGCTCAGAGCGGATCGGGCGTGGAGGGTTGGTTCACAACTTCTCAGCTGCCGCGCGCAGCAGCGCGCGGGTGCGCTCGGCCTCGCGCCGCGCGGCCGCGGCGAAGTCCGTGCCGCTGCCCGCATACAGAATGGCGCGCGAGGAGTTCACCACGATGGGCGCATCGCTGCGCCAGCCCGCGCGCACCGTGGCCTCGGCATCGCCGCCCTGCGCACCCACGCCGGGAATGAGCAGCGGCAGCGTGGGCGCCAGCGCGCGCACCCGCTCGATCTCAGCGGGCCGCGTCGCGCCGACCACCAGGCCGAGCTGGCCGTTGCGGTTCCACGGCCCCTGCGCCAGCTGCGCGATGTGCTCGAACAGGCGCGGCTGAGCCGGCAGGTCGGCCAGGCGCTGCGCCTGAAAGTCGTCCCCCCCGGGGTTGGACGTGCGGCACAGCAGGAAGGCGCCCTTGCCTTCGTAGCGCAGGTAGGGCTCGATGGTGTCGAAGCCCATGAACGGCGAGAGCGTGACCGCATCGGCGCGGTAGCGCTCGAACGCCTCGCGCGCATACTGCTCGGCGGTGGAGCCGATGTCACCGCGCTTGGCGTCCAGAATCACCGGCACGCCGGGCGCGACGGCGCGAATGTGGTGCAGCACGCGCTCGAGCTGTGCCTCCGCGCCATGCGCGGCAAAGTAGGCGATCTGCGGCTTGAACGCGCACACCAGATCGGCCGTGGCGTCCACGATGGCCATGCAGAACTCGGCCATGCGCGCCGCATCGCCGCGCCAGTGCAGCGGAAACTTCTGCGGTTCCGGGTCCAGACCCACGCACAGCATCGAATCATGGCGCGCGCTGGCTGCGCGCAACTGGTCGAGAAAGTTCATGCGGCCATTCTAGGTGGGCGCCCGGCAGGGGCCGTCGTCAGCCGGGAAACGGCCCGCTGCGCCCGCGCAGCCCGTCGATGAGGCCGCGCGCCATCATGCGCAGGTTCTCTCGCCGCGGCGCAAACACCAGCCCGAACAGCACCAGCTTCACCCCCATGCGCAGGAAATCCTGCACCACCCAGCCCCAGGGGCTGTACGGGCGGCGGTAGAGCGCAATGCGGTTGCGCATGATGTAGTACTGCCGCAGCGGCCCATGCCGGTACAGCGCGCGCCCGGCCACATGCACCACCTGGTCGCCCACGCTGTGCTCCAGCACCGCATCGCACACCCCGAGCAGCGCATACCCGAGGGCGCGCGCGCGGAAGCACCACTCCAGGTCCACGTTGTCGATGAACAGGCCCTCTTCCATCGGGCCCACGGCGTCGAGCACCGGCAGCGGAATCAAGCCCCCCGAGGCGACGAGAAAATCCGTCTCATGGGTCTGCCCCGGCGCGCCGCCGCAGGCCAGCCGGTGCACGCCCGCAACACCAATGCGCACAAAGGGCGTGCTCACCCGCGAGCGCCGGTCCACCAGCCGCGGCCCCACCGCCGCCACGCGCTGACCGGCACGCGCCGCCCCTTCGAGCGCCTGCAGAAGCCGCGCCACCATGTCCGGCGCCGGCACGCTGTCCTGGTCGAGCAGCAGCACATGACTTGCCCCGCGCGCGCGCGCCCAGGCGATGCCCCGGTTCTGCGCTGCGGCGATGCCGAGGTTGGTATCCAGCGCCAGCAGGTCGCCCCCCACCTCGGCCACCAAGGCCCGCAAGGCCGGCCGCTGCGCGTCCGGCGAGCCGTTGTCCACCACCAGCAGATCGTCCACTTGCGCCCGGCAGGCTCGAAGCGCCGCGGAGAGCACGGCCAGATCCGGCCGAAAACTGACCGCGACCGCGCACACGCGGGCGGCCCCGCCGCTCGGGTGAACAGCGAAGCCGGGAGGCGATGCAGGCGCGGAAGACATGGGAGCGAACACGGTCGGCGGGCAGGCGCGGCATGCCGGGTCGGCACCGGCGCCAGGCGCCGCCAACCCCGAGTGTAGGCGGCCCGAACCGAGCCGTTGGGCACGGCAAAGCCGCTCGAACCCGGCCCTTAGAATTCCCGGCCATGACCTCTTCCCCTGCTGCGGCAACGTTCGCGGCCCCCTCGCCCTCCCCTGCCCCTGCATCGCCCTTGGTGTCGGTTCTCGTGCGCAGCATGGACCGCAGCACCTTGCGCGATGCGCTTGACTCCATCGCGTCCCAGAGCCTGGACGGCGTGGAGATCGTCGTCGTCAACGCCAAGGGGGGCACGCACAGCGCGCTGCCCCAACGCTGTGGGCGCTTCGCCCTGCGGCTCATCAACGACGGCGGCGCGCCGCTGATGCGCTCGCACGCCTGCAACGCCGCGCTCGACGCGGCACGCGGCCAATGGCTGCTGTTCCTGGACGACGACGACACGCTCGACCCCACGCATCTGCAGCGCCTGCTCGAAGCGCTGGTCGCGTTCGAGGGCGCGCGCGTGGCCTACACCGGCGTGCGCGTGACCGATGCCGCCGGACAGACGATTCGCACCATCGACGAGCGGTTCGACCGCGTCCGGCTGTGGCAAGCCAACTACCTGCCCATCCATGCCGTGCTGTTTTCGCGCTCACTCTGTGAGGAGGGGGCACGCTTCGACGAAACGTTCGACGTTTACGAAGACTGGGACTTCTGGACGCAGCTCGCCCAGCGCAGTCCATTCATTCATGTGCCCGGTGCCTCGGCAAGCTACCGCATGCTGGGCGACTCCGGCTTGACGCACCGTATCGACGCCAACCTCACGCAGCGCGCACGTGAGGCCTTCTATGCCAAGTGGCGCGCACACATTCCGCCCGCTGATCTCGCCGAAGCCACAGCCCGCGCCGAGGAAACACTCGACTTGCGCGCACGGCTGGGACGCGCGACGCAAGATTTGCGATCGGCACGCGCAGAATCCGCGCGCCTTGGCGACCTGTGCGAACAGCGTCAACAGAACATCTTGGAACTGGAAGACGACGTTCGCGCCCTGCAGTCCGAGAAACAAGCCGGCGAGCGTGCCTATGCCGCGCTGGAAGCGTATCACCGCGCCATCGTGTCCTCGGCGTCCTGGCGCTACACCGCACCACTGCGCCGGCTGCGCGCTGTGCTCGGGCGCACACGCCTGCGCCGCGGCGCCTTTCTTGCAGCGCGGGCCGTGTTCCGCGCGCTGCCGGTGTCGATGGAGACCCGGCTGCGCTGGCGCCACCGGGTTATGCGGACGCCGCTCGGGCGTTTCTTCGGCATCGCGCAGTTCCCTGCGGCAAGCCCGGAGGCGGCCGCTGCACCGCCGCTTGACAAGGAGACCGTCCGCGCCCAGGCCGAAGCCGAACTCGAAGCCTTCCTGCGTACGCCGCTGCGCCTGCGCCTGCCGCAGTCCGGCCGCCCGCGCGTCTCGGTGCTGCTGGTGCTGTTCAACCAGGCGGGGCTCACCTATGGCTGCCTGCAATCGCTCGCCGCCGAGCACGACGTGGACTTCGAGACCCTCATCGTCGACAACGCCTCGAGCGACCGCACCAGCGCGCTGCTCGACCGCGTCGAGGGCGCAACCCTGATCCGCAACGGCGACAACGAAGGCTTCCTGCTCGCGGTCAACCGCGCGGCCCAGGTCGCCCGGGGCGACTACCTCCTGCTGCTCAACAACGACGCCATCCTGCTGCCCGGCAGTCTGCGCGCAGCCGTCGACCGCCTCGACCACACCCCGAATGCCGGCGCCGTGGGCGGCCCCATCCTGCTCTGGGACGGTCGCCTGCAGGAAGCCGGCAGCATCATCTGGAACGACGGGAGTTGCCTGGGCTATGGCCGGGGCGACGACCCCGAGGCGCCGGCCTACGGCTTCGTGCGCGACGTCGATTACTGCTCCGGCGCCTTCCTGATGGTGCGCCGCGACGCATTCGAAGCGCTCGGCGGGCTCGACACCGATTACGTCCCCGCCTACTACGAAGAGACAGACCTGTGCGTCCGCCTGTGGGAGCGCGGACAGCGCGTGGTGTACGACCCCGCCGTCCGCATCCGCCACTTCGAGTTCGCCAGTGCGGGCAAACGATCGGACAAGGCCATCGAACTGCAGACCCGCAACCGGGCCAGGTTCCTCGCCAAGCACCCGGATTTCCTCGCCCGCCAGGCGGCGCCGTCCGCAGGCGCCGTGCTCGCGGCACGCCAACGCCTCGCACCGGGCGCACAACGCATTCTGTTCATCGACGACCGCGTGCCGCGGCGTGATCTGGGCTCGGGCTTCCCGCGTGCGCGGGACTTCCTTCTGGCGCTGGTGGCCCAGGGGCACTTCGTCACCCACTACCCGCTGCAGTTCCCGCACGAATCGGCCCGCGACGGGCTGCCCGAGACGGTCGAGATCATGCACGGCTGCGGCATCGACGGCTTCGAGGGTTTCTTCCGCGAGCGCCAGGGGTACTACGACACCATCGTCGTCAGCCGCCCGCACAACATGGTGGCCTTCAACCGCATCGCCACCGAACATCGCGAATGGCTTGGCGGCGCGAGCATCGTCTATGACGCGGAGGCCTTGTTCTCGCTGCGCGACATTGCGCGCGCGGAACTGGAAGGCAAGCGGCTCTCTGTGGCCAAGTGCGAGCAGATGATCGAGGATGAGCTTCGCATCTCCCGCACCGCCGATCGCGTGGTGGCCGTGTCCGAGGCCGAGGCTGCGCAGTACCGCAACCACGGACACGCGCGGGTTCACGTGCTCGGGCATGTGCACGGGGTACACCGCGACGTCCCGGGCTTCGACGCTCGCAACGGCTATCTGTTCGTCGGTGCCGTGCACAACGCCGAGTCACCGAACGGGGACAGCCTGGTGTGGTTCCTGCGCGAAATCTGGCCGCTGCTGCGGGCCATGGGCGCCGAACGCCTCGATGTGGTGGGCCTGTGCGAATCCGACGAAGTGCAGCGCCTGGCTGCGGCCAGCGAAGGCGTCACGCTCCACGGGCGTGTCGCCGCAGTCGAGCCGTTCTACGACCGCGCCCGCGTCTTCATCGTCCCGACGCGGTTCGCCGCAGGCATTCCGCACAAGGCCCACGAGGCCGCGGCCCATGGCGTGCCCATGGTCGTGACGTCGCTGATTGCGAGGCAACTGGGCTGGCATGACGGCGTGGAAACCGATGTCGCCGACCGCGCCGAAGACTTCGCGGGCAAATGCCATGCCTTGCACGAGGAGTCACAGCGCTGGCTGGCGCGTCAGTCGGCGGCTTTCGCAGCCATCGAGCGCGACTGCAGCACCAGCGCCTTCGAGCACGCGGTGCGTGACATCGTGGCGCGCTGAAAGCACAAGGTCGCGGGCCGGCCAGCCTGTCAGCCCGATCGGGTCAGCGTCCGCTCGACCCACTCCCGCAGACCCAGGAGCGTGGATCGGACTCCGTCCGCTCGGCTCTCCTCCATGAAGCCCTCCGCGCACGAGGCCACCATGCCCTCGCCCTGGGGCAGGAACAAGCCTCGGTACGCCGATAGCCCCTCGGTCGCCTGGCGGTAATTGCCGTACCGAAGCGGCAATGCGTATTGCTCGAGCGCCGCACGCTTGAGATCCATGACCGCGCCGATGTCGACCACATGCGTGATCGGCAAGGGCGACCAGACCTCGTAGTAAAACAGCCGGCATTTCATGGCGTGTTGACGCCAGGCCTCGGCCACCGCCAGGGAGACCGCCACATGGTCACGGTGGTAATCCAACGCCGCTGGGGCGAACACCCAATCGGGCGCGAACGCGGTCAGCGCGCGTGTCATCGCATGACGCAGGCCCGCATGCACCTTGCAGGCACCATCCGGTTCAGCCAGAAACACCACGTCGTCGATGCCCAGCCGCGCAACAGCTGCCCGGCATTCCGATTGCCGCACGGCCACCACGTCTTTCACATAGTGCAGCGGGTCACCAGCCGCCCCGTCGGTCACCACCAGTACGCGAACGGCACAGCCCGCAAGACGCAGCAAGGCCAGCGTTCCACCGCAGCCCAAAGTCTCATCGTCAGCATGTGGCGCTACCACGAGCACGCGCCCGTTCTGCAGAAGTGGCAAGACCCGCGGCATCGGGCAGGGTGCCAGCCGCTCAGCCCTGGCTTGCCATAGCCTGTCGATAAATCGCTTCATACCGTTGCGCCACCTCTTCCGCCGTCGGCCACTGACTGACTTGCGCGTGTGCCGCCCGCGCCCAGAACGCCCGCAAGCCTGCGTCCGAGCGCAGTTGCGTCAGCACGCGAACGAGGGCCGACGTCTGGGGGGGTACCAGCCATGCGGCCGCACCGACGACCTCGGGCACGCCGCCAACGGGGCTGCAAACGCTGGGCACACCCGCATAGACGGCCTCCAGGTTGGCCATGCCAAAGGACTCGGTTGCCGACGTGCTCACATACACATCTGCCGCCGCAAGGTAAAGCCCGACGTCCTCGGTCAGGTCGAACTGGATGGGCTTGGTCAGGCCCGCCTCGCGAGCGATGCGTTGCAGACCCTCGCGGTCCCCCTCCCCCAACACCACGAGTTGAACGTCCGAGGAACCGTCCATTCCCGCGCAGGCCCGGGCCAGCACATCGAACTGCTTGAGGGGCACGACGCGCCCGATGCCCAACACATAGAACGTATCGTCGCGCCAGCCCAGTAGTTCCCGCGCCCGCTCACGCAGGTGCACGCTCAAGTGTGGCCTCGGGTGCGGAACGGCATGCCATGTCGGTGGTTGGCGGGTGATCGACAAATCCCGCGCCAAGGCCTGCAGGGCCAGGGCCGTCGGCGATACCACCCAATGGGCCGCTTGCAGCACCCGCGCCTCCATCGCGCGCAGCCAACGCATCGCCAAGCGGTTCATGGGCACCCCATCATCCTGCATGGCTTGGGCGTAGCAGCCAAAGCCATGCTCGGTCAGCCCCCATCGTGCACGGCGCGTCGCAGCCCGCCAAGGCCGAAACCAGCGAAATCCCAGCGCGATCCAGGGGTCGTGGCAATGCACGATCGAATACCCCTCGCGCGCGGCAACCTGTGCCGCGAGGCGGCCCATGTTGATGCGCTCGGCCAGCGCCCACATCCACCGCGCCACCGCAGCCCGCCTGGACGCTGCAGGCCAACGCGGCATGCATTGCTCGTGCCACCAACGCTGCCAGCGCAGGCTGCGCGCACCCAGGTCAGCCTGGGAAAGGTAGCGCACCTCATGGCCGCGGTCTCGCAACTCATGCACCACCGGCCAAAGGCTCTTCCCGATGCCGTAGCGCTGGTCGGCTGCGGTTTCCCGCGTGACCATGAGGATGCGCAAGAGCTGCGTGGCCGCGGAAGTAGCTGTCATCGAAAGTCGGTGTCACCGCCGGTGAGCCACCATCTGCCGAGGTAACGTTGCGGATTCTCGGCGTTGGGCCAGCAACTGGCTGGAATCAATAACCCTAGGGGGCGTTGCTGCGCACCAAGAGCTGAAAAAAGACCTGTGTACCGATCGGTCGTCCAGAAGGTCACACGGGGGTGATTCCAGAGCGCAGCCAAGCGACGAACCTGGTCAACGACGTCATGCAAGGAATCGATTGGCCCGATGTAGTCCAGCCATTCGAGGTGGTCGGCGTGGCGGCGTAGCACCACCACACCGAGAACCCTCCCGGTCCAACGGCCCTCCACCGCGACGATGTCGTACCGATTGTGTGGGTGAGCAATGAACCGTTGCTCGATGTAGGCCGGAGTTCGCACGCCGATCGCGGCATCGGCGAAGTCCTCGCGCATGGCCTGCCAGAGGCCTTCCAGGGCTGACCAACGCTTGCGATCAGCGGGTGTCAGATGTCTGGCTCTGGTGGCCCAACGCGGCCGCGAATGCGATGGCGACCATGAGGACTCGAACATTTCGCCGGCCTGTACGTAGATACCCAGCTTTTCTGCGACTCGAAAGTGTCGATCCGTTGGGAAGCCGTACCCTTTGGGCCCATACACTTCGGGCCAAGTCGTCCCCACCAGAGCGAATGGCCCGCTGCGAGTCAGAACGCCTCGCTCGTCGGCGGCAACCATGACGTCGCCGATCTGGGCGACTCGCTCGAGCGCCCCTTGATTCAACACGTCTCGGTACATTCCTCCGTAGTGAGCGACCAACTTGCCATCACGCCGAACCAAGACTGCGTTGCCGCGTCCGTCTCCGTACTTCCATCGCCACAGTGATTCGGTCAGTTCGTGCCCGAAGACAGATTTAAACAATGCCGCGATCTCGGGAAAGTGACGGGGTAGTGCGTGCGTCACGCGCCAACGCGGCTGTGCCGCTGCACGCCGCATGCGCGTCCATCCTTCCCGCGCCGGTGGGCGCTCAATCGTCCATCCCGCGCGTATTGCCACGGCCTCCCAATCCGTCCAGGGAAACGGCTCGGTTCTACTCTTTACCCAAATCACCCCTCCCGCAGCAAGCTTTGCGTCCAATACGTCGAAATACGAGAGGGGGTGGATGTCGGTGTCGAGATCGGTGACAAGGACCTGGTCGAAGGTCGTCGAGTGGTCCGTCCAAATGGTCGGGTCGATTTGGATCATCCCCTGATCGGGACCCGCGTTCGGCAGCACGACGCCAGGTTCCGCCCGCCAGGGAATTCGGATCATGGGAGCCGTCGGGTCGATTTCGGGCGGCAGTTCGGTGGGCATCTCACCCAACAGCAGCAGCGGCGCACTTGTGGGTGGGGTAATAGCCTCTTGCCCTGGGCTCCGGTCTGGCGAGGCTACCGTCATCATGTCAGCGAAGCGGGGGCGTTGTCGGGTGTATTGACCATCCACTCATGAGCGAGCGTAACGACGCCTTGCTCCAGGCCCTGCTGGCGAACCAGCAGCCGGGCCGAGAACGGGGCTTCATCGTACACATGGACGCCACGCTCACACAGGAGGTACACCGAGACCGCGTACTCCCCTTTGAGCAAGGGGAACGCGGTGAAACGAAGCGTGACTTCGCCGCTCCCATCGGCCCTCCGAATCAAGGGAACTCCATCGTTATGCGATCCGGCACTGGCCAAAACCGCGCCATCCGGCCGAACGATGGTCACCGCAACGGTCGGCGCCGGCAGGAGAGGGTCGCTTCGATACGCGCATGTCACCTCCAAATCGCTTTCGCCGCTGCTGAGGTTTACGACCTCATCGCCTGGATCAGATGCCGGATGGCTACGTGCGCTCACCCGTGTCAATCGGGCAGTTCCAGCCACGGGCCCATGCTCCGGCACTGCGGGCGGCTGCGCATACGGCACAGCGACCGCTTCAATCGAATGTTCAACCTCCGCCCTGGCTATTGGCGTCTTGTTCTCTTTGGGCGTTTTGCCGGTGTCCAGAAACTGCTGATAGCGGGCCGTCACATCCGCGGGCTCACCATCGAGTACCACCTTTCCGTGATGGACCCACAGCGCGCGGGAACAAATGGCTTCGATCTGGTAGAGCGAATGCGAGCAGAACAGCACCGTCGTCCCAGCGTCACGGAATTGCATGATGCGCTCGAACGATTGGCGAGCAAACGCACCGTCACCCACCGAGAGCGCTTCATCGACGATCAGAATGTCTGGGCGTACAGCCGTCGCGACGGAGAACGCGAGCCGAACGAACATGCCCGACGAATAGGTCTTGACCGGTTGCTCCATGAACGCTTCAAGCCCTGAAAACGCCACGACGTCGTCGTAGACCGTGTCGGTCTCTTCTTTGGACAGCCCCATTAGCGCGGCGCTCAGGTACACGTTCTCTCGCCCGCTCATCTCCGGGTGGAAACCCGCTCCGAGCTCGAGTAACGCGGCCAAATGGCCATCGGTCCGAACGGTGCCGTGCGTCGGTGTCAAGGTGCCCGCGATGATCTTGAGAAGCGTGCTCTTGCCCGCCCCGTTCATTCCGACCAGGCCCAACACCTCACCATGCTCGACGCGGAGATCAATGGGGTGCAATGCAACAAACGCACGATGGCGGGCTTTACCAGTGACAACTTCCAGAAGACGGTCCGCCGGCCTGGTGTATTGCGCATACGTCTTCGACACCGCATCCAGAACAATTGCGGATGGCGCCGACCTGCCCCCCCCTGCGCTCACAGTGCCTCTCTCATGTGAGACTCGGTTCGCCGAAACAGCGCCCATGCGAGCGGCCACAACACCGCCGTCAACCCAATGAGGCGCCACGCGCTCCCGGCCTCCATTGGCATCTCCTGAACCAGCGCGTGTAAGACGGCCATGACATCAGCCAGAGGATTGACCACCAACCACTCGCGCAAGGATTGCGGCATCAACTCGGGCATGTACATCACAGGGGTTAGGTACATCAGCAAAGTCAAGACGAAGGGGATGACCTGCCGCGCCTCCCGCACGAACAGTCCCAGTACGGCAAGCAGGTAGCTCAGTGGAATGAGCATGAAGGCGAGCAGGATCAAAAACACACCGGCTCCTAGGGCGCCCGTCCAACCTCCGAACAGCGCCCCCAATGCGACCAAAACCGTCCCGTAGACGAAACCGCTGATCAGCAACGGCAGAAGGGGTAGCACCGGCAACGGAAAGATTGATCGTTGGTAGACGGGTCCAAACTCCACCATGACCGTCAGATTCCGGACCAAAACTTCGCTGATAAACAGCCACGCGACCATTCCCAGCAGAAAGTACTCGGTGAACGGGACGTGCGTAGGCGAACGAACGCGCAACACCACATGCAAAAAAAACCAGAGCCCAATGATTTGCAGCGCGGGTTGGACCAGAAGCCACACGCCCCCGAGGATCGTCCCGGAAGTACGGGCGACGATGTCGCGGCGCAACAAAAGCCGAACGAGGCCGCGCTGCTCGATCAAGAGCCCAAGCGGCCCGGGAATGCTATCAAGAGAATAGCGAAAAAGCGCCCGTAGGCGCTGGGGAGATGGCATTTCCTCGGGAATTAACGCATGCGGCAGACCGTCGAAGCCCAATGACGCATGGGACCGATTACTTTCTCGCGGTGGATCCCAAGCGCGACTCGACGGTAGACGCGTTGACAGGACCGACGATCCGCGATCCATCTTCAAAGAATAAAGTCGGCGTGCCACTCACTTTGTAGCGAGTGGCCAAGTTCACGTTCCTTGTCAAAGCGCTGGTATCCGGGCACTCGGCCCTGGGAGGTTCGGCACCCTTCAACATCCAGCTTGACCAAGCCTTCGCACGGTCCGCATTGCACCAGATATTCCGCGCCTTTGCGTTGGAATCCGGCCCAAGGATCGGGATCAGAAAGGTGTAAATCGTCACATCATCCACGGCCTCCAGTTCAGCCTCCAACTTTTTGCAGTAGTTGCAGTTTGGGTCGGCGAAAAGCACCAACTTTCGGCTTCCCGCTCCACGCTTGATGGCAATCGCGTCCTGTAAGGGCGCATTTTCGAAGGTCAGTGGGTGCAGCGACTCCACCCGCTCACGGGTCAGATTCGAGCGCGCCTTCGTGTCGAGCAAACTGCCTTGGAACAGGTAGCGGCCGGTCCCGTCGACGTAGTAGATCTCATCCACGTTGATGCGGACTTCGAAGATCCCTGGTACCGGCGAAGGCCGAATCTCTTCAATCTTCGCATCCGGGGGCAGGCTCGGCTTGAGCGCCTCACGGATCTCAAGCTCGCCGCCGTAAGCCCACGAACCGATCAGCAGTGCGGCAGCGACCCATGCTCCATGGAATGCCGAAGTTGGTAGAAAGCTCATCCGACACTCCAGCTGAGTTACCACTGAATGGCGAATCCAAGCATCGGGAGGTTGACCGCGTAATACCACTCGCCGTTGACGTACACCCAGACTTCTCCGCCCAAAGTCTGTTTGACCTTGCGCTGGCCTTCCGCGATCGGCTTGCCCATCAGCGTTGCGGGCAAAGTGGCCGCGATTTCTCCCTCGCACTTTCCAAGCACCGAGTCGACGAGCACCTTGCAGCTGTCAACCTTGTAGGCATCGAGTTTCACACCCAAGGCCTTCATGCGCGTCTCATGCTCGGCTTTGTCGACGCCCTCGCGATAGGTGGGGTCAAGCATGTCATAGATGCACGGGTAGTCTTCCTTCATCCTGCAAGAAGCATATTGGTTCGCGCGCTGCAGGAGCTGCGCCTGCCGCTGCTCCGTCGGCGGCAAGCTGTAGTCACTCTTCATTTTGGTGAGGCTCAGGTCCTGCGCGCGGTACACCCACTTATCCTTGCCGGGGATGTTCACGGGGTAGAAGGCACGCACCGTGTCGTCGTCCAACTCGACCAAAGAAACCCGGCCCGTTCGCACCGCAGGCGACTCAAGGTTGATATCCCTTTTCACGACCTTGCCGTTGAAATCGACAACGGCGAGCATCGGAGTGATCGTTGCGAAGCGGCGATCACTGAAGCCAACCACCGCCCCACGGGAAGCCGCGACCACCGAAGGCATCTCACTTGAGAACAGGTGGGGAACCGTACCCACGAGCGGCACGAAATCCTTTCCGTCGGTTGACGCATACAAGCCACTCTTCGCCATGAACGGGTAACCGTCGATGTTCACCCCCTCCGGCGGCACTCCGCCACCGACAAGAATCGGCCCGGCGGCGCCCATGGTCAGCGCGTCAGTGACGCCAAACGACCGACCCAAGGCCTTCGGGTGCGGTAACGTGAACCGCTGCTTCGCCCCGAAATTCTTGTCGTACACGAGAACATACGTCTCGTCGCCAGGTTGGTAGGGACGGATGGCGATCTCACCGTTGGCCTCGACGAAGTCGAAGCCAGACACATCAGGCCCCTGATAAAGCAGTTGATCTTTTCCATCCGCGAGCCAGCGGATCCGGATCTCGCCATCGCGCTGCCCCACCACGCCAGTTCGCGAATAGACCACGGCGAAGCCCTTCGGGGTGTAAACCGACTCGTGGTACAGCATCGCGTCCGTGTCATCGGCAATGGCCACCTCGGGGGCAACTTTACCGTCTTCGCTCATTGTGGTGTACACCACCTTCAGCCGCGGCGCCGTCTCGTCGATCCAGCTCATCAAGACATCACGCCGGTCATTGAAGGCAAATGACGCCGGACGCAGCACCTGCGCCAGCTCGGCGAGTTCTTTCGTGTAGAGCACCGTCCCGTCAGGACGCAGCTTCACGATGATCTGCTTCTTCTTGTCCCATTTCACAGGCTGCGAGAAGTACAGATTCTGACCGTCGAACCCATAGGACATCGCAAGCGGGACTGCGCCCAGTGCCTTGTACTTGTCAATGACTTCCCTGTTGATCACCTGATCGCGTTGACCGTTCCAGAAATGGGTGTATCCCTCGTGATCCTGATAGAAGAAAACAGGCTGCGCGCCTTTGCTGAGCTCACGCACCAGCAGATACTTGTCAGCGCTGAACTCTGTCGGCAACTCAGACCGAACGTCGATTCTGCGCTCAACGCCTTCCAAACGCGCGGTGTTCGACAAGGACCCGCAGGATGCCAATAGCGAGATGGCCAAGACGGAAAGAACGGTGGTGATTACTCGTTGCATCGTGGAGGTAAGGGTAAGTTTTGGTGGGCAGCGCGCCCCAGGGGGTATTGGGCCAACTGGTCCGATGGATTCGGGCGCGCCAAGCCGAGCCGGGGATTATCCCCGATCAAGCCGATGTATTGACGTCTTGGCGCCATGAAAAGTTCAACTTCATCCACGCACTGGGGAGCATTTCCAGAATGCAAAAAAACCCTTCCTCGTAAACGAGGAAGGGTTCGGCTGAGACCTCGCAAGAGGTCAATCAACTTACTTGGCGTACCACTGCTGGTTCAGCGGCTGGATGGACATGCCGTACTTCGGCGCCCACTCGACCTTGAAGGTCACGGCGCTGTCGGAGTCCGTGGCCGTGCCGGTCAGGTTGCTCACGCCGGAGAGGTTGAACCAGCCACCGTTGGCGATGAAGTTCGGCACGGTGTTGCCGGTCACTTGCTGCGGGGTCAGCTGGCCAACGCAGGTCACCCTGTTGGTCACGCTCAAGCTGCGAGCGCCTTCGAGGCGGTCGTAGATACCCTGAGCGTAGCCTTGGGCAGCATCCATGCGCGCTTCGAACGTCATGGTCGAAGCGTAGCCAGAGGTCACCAGATTGCCGACCGTGGTGGACGTCGGGATCAGGTAAGCGCCGGTCAGGGCCGGTTCGCCCGGGGGCAGGAAGGTGAAGCGGGTCAGGTTGCCAGCGGTGCCGTTGTCGTACGGCGCGCCGGTGTTGCCCACCAGGTAGTTACAGGTGCCGCAAGCCGGGGCTTCGATGTTCACGTTGCCAGCAGGCGAAGCCGCAATGTGCGTCACCGTCAGAGCGCGGGTGCTGTAGAGGTAGCCCGAAGCCAGGTTGAACACGATGGCGTCGGACGTCAGCGTGCCATCGGCACCCAGGGCGCCAGCGCCGTCGTAGTTCTCAAGGACCAGGAAGCCCTCGGAGGTGGGCAGACCCAGGTTACCCGGGTTGATGATCGCGCCACCGACGTTGTCCGCCGCGGGGAACACCGAACCGGCGGTGCCGCCGGGGGTATCGAGAACCGTGGTGGTCAGGTCGTTGATGGTGGTGGTGCTGCGGCCATCGACGTGAACGCAGGCGTCACCGAGCTTGCTCATGTCTTTGGACTGGTGCGTGGCGTGCACGAACACACCGCCGCCATCAGCGGGTTGGGTGTTGACGTACGACACGACGCTGACCCAGCCGCCGCCAACCTTGATGGCGGGCAGCAGGTTGGCGTGGGCGAACGCCGACTGCGACACCACGCCCAGCGCCAGAGCGGCACCAGCGGCAGCGGCGATTTTCGTCACTTTCAAGTTTTTCATTCCAGACTCTCCTACTACAGAAAAAAAATGGTGCAAAGACCAAACGCAGCCGATGGATTCACTCCAAGTACCGGCACCTTGCTTACTGACTAGAAAATCCTTGAGCAAGCAAGCTGCGTACCCAAGCCGGCTCCGGTAACGCCGACCCCGAAGCGGAGCATACACATGTGCGCACGGCACACGCAATCCCCCTGCCGCCACTTCCGAATCAACTGACTCACTTTCACCACAAACTGAGGTGCCACGGCTTTGCTCAACGGTCTTTATGGATTCGGTGGCGAACACAGCCTGCGAAGTCGCCTTGCGCAAGCTACAGCTTCGACGTCCTAGCCCATGGAAAGCACTATACAGGAACCACGTCCGAGACCAAGCAATTTGCCACCGCGCCCACACAACTGTGAACTTTGCGCAACACCTAAAAGTCTGCGCCTCACACCGGCCCCGAGGGCAAGCGAGCACCCCCTACCCCAGCCAACCACACGAGAGCAAAAAAAGCCCTCTTCGCTTGCACGAAGAGGGCTTGATCAGCCAAGAGCCACCCCGAACAGCGGGGCGACAATCAACTTACTTGGCGTACCACTGCTGGTTGAGCGGCTGGATGGACATGCCGTACTTCGGCGCCCACTCGACCTTGAAGGTCACGGCGCTGTTGGAGTCATCAGCAAGACCAGTCAGGTTGCTCACGCCAGAGAGGTTGAACCAACCACCGTTGGCGATGAAGTTCGGCACGGTGTTGCCGGTCACTTGCTGCGGGGTCAGCTGGCCAACGCAGGTCACCCTGTTGGTCACGCTCAAGCTGCGAGCGCCTTCGAGGCGGTCGTAGATACCCTGAGCGTAGCCTTGGGCAGCATCCATGCGCGCTTCGAACGTCATGGTCGAAGCGTAGCCAGAGGTCACCAGATTGCCGACCGTGGTGGACGTCGGGATCAGGTAAGCGCCGGTCAGGGCCGGTTCGCCCGGGGGCAGGAAGGTGAAGCGGGTCAGGTTGCCAGCGGTGCCGTTGTCGTACGGCGCGCCGGTGTTGCCCACCAGGTAGTTACAGGTGCCGCAAGCCGGGGCTTCGATGTTCACGTTGCCAGCAGGCGAAGCCGCAATGTGCGTCACCGTCAGAGCGCGGGTGCTGTAGAGGTAGCCCGAAGCCAGGTTGAACACGATGGCGTCGGACGTCAGCGTGCCATCGGCACCCAGGGCGCCAGCGCCGTCGTAGTTCTCAAGGACCAGGAAGCCCTCGGAGGTGGGCAGACCCAGGTTACCCGGGTTGATGATCGCGCCACCGACGTTGTCCGCCGCGGGGAACACCGAACCGGCGGTGCCGCCGGGGGTATCGAGAACCGTGGTGGTCAGGTCGTTGATGGTGGTGGTGCTGCGGCCATCGACGTGAACGCAGGCGTCACCGAGCTTGCTCATGTCTTTGGACTGGTGCGTGGCGTGCACGAACACACCGCCGCCATCAGCGGGTTGGGTGTTGACGTACGACACGACGCTGACCCAGCCGCCGCCAACCTTGATGGCGGGCAGCAGGTTGGCGTGGGCGAACGCCGACTGCGACACCACGCCCAGCGCCAGAGCGGCACCAGCGGCAGCGGCGATTTTCGTCACTTTCAAGTTTTTCATTCCAGACTCTCCTGCTACAGAAAAAGAAGTTGCAAAGACCAGACGTGGTCGGCGAACTCGCTTGCGGCACCCCGACTATTGACCTACGTACCTTACAAAAGCCCGACCAAATCGAGCGGCCAAACTGCTCGGTTGAATTCGATGCCCGACACCAGTGTATCCGGCGAGCGGCGCGCAGTATAGCTTCATGGCCCCGCGGTGCTGGACGCTGACGCGTCCCAGCAACAGTTCGTCCGAACCCTAAGGAGGCCCCAGTACTCGCGGAACCGGGGTTCTTTGCCAGTTCGTGCATCACCGACGAGGCAAAACGGCCTCATCGACGTTTCGAGCCGCAGGAGCGGCGTCCTGCAGTGCCCGCAAGCCCGAGAGCTTCTTGCGGAACTCCGCCGTCACTTCACGGGCCTGGCTGGTGTCTTCGACCACGCGCGGGGTGATGGTGATGAGCAGTTCGCGGCGGGTGTTGCTTTGCGTCTTGGTGCCGAACAGGGCGCCGAGGATGGGGATTTCGGAGAGGCCGGGCAGGCCCGAGGAGCCGTCGCTCTTGTCGTCCTTGATGAGGCCGCCGAGCACCATGGTGTCGCCCGACTGCACGGCCACCGTGGTCTGCGCGCTGCGCTTGTTGATGGTGGGGGAGTTCAGCCCTTGGGTGGTCACGCCGGGCTGCACGTCGCTGACCTCCTGGTTGATCTCGAGGTTGACCAGGCCGCCCGCGTTGATGTGCGGCCGCACCGAGAGCAGCACGCCCGTGTCCACGTACTGCACGCTGGTGGTGATGGCGGTGGAGGCGGTGGTGCCGGTGATGGTGCTTTGCCCTTGCACGGGGACGCTGGCGCCGACGTTGATGCGTGCGACCTGGTTGTCCGTCACCATGATGTGCGGGCTGGAGATGATGTTGACCTTGGTGTTGTTGGCCAGGGCGCTGAGCACCGCCTTGATGTTGCCCGTGGAGCCGCGCCAGACGGCCGAGAAGGGCATGCGCGGCGTGACGGTGCCACTTGGGTCGCTGGGCAGCGCGCGGTAGTTGCTGTCGCTGTTGAACAGCATGCCGGTGACGCCGTTGTTGCCGCTGAAGAACCACTCCAGCCCGTAGTTGAGCGCGCCGGTGAGGGTGACCTCGGCGATGGTGACTTCCACCAGCACCTGGCGCGGCACGACGTCGAGCCTCTTGATGGCTTCCTCGATCTTCTCGTACTCGGCCGCGTTGGCCATGATGAGGAGCGCGTTGTTGTCGGGGTCGGCGATGACCTTGACGGTGCTGCCCCGGCCCAGGCCGAGCGCCTCCGCGCTGCCCGATGCGACGGTGCCCGCGCCCGCGGTGGCCGCGGCGGCGGGAAGGTTGCCGGCGCCCGAGGACAGGCCGCCCCCGCTCGCGGTGCCGCCGGCGCTGGCCAGCCCGGTCGTGGCGCCACCGGCCGCGGACGACAGGGTGGTGCCCGTCATGCCGGGCGCGAGCTGGGGCTTGGTGGTGGTGCTGGCGGTCTTGCCGTCGCCCAGCACCTGGCTGAGCAGCGCGGCGATGCGCTCGGCCTTGCCGTTCTGCACGGGGTAGACGAAGAGCCGCGTGCCACTCTTGGCGCCGTTGCGGTCGAGGCGCTCGACCCACTGCCGGGCCTGCTCGAGGTAGTGCGGCTGCGGCGTGGCGACGAACAGGGCGTTCATGCGCTCGATCGGGATGACGCGCACCATGCCGCCGAAGGGGCTCTTGCTCTTGTCACCGAAGATGATTTCGAGCTCGGGCAGGATGTCCTTGACGCTGACGCTTTGCAGGCTGAAGAGGCCGACCGACATGCCCGAGAGCCAGTCCACGTCGAACACGGCGACGGTGTCCTGCGCCTGCCGCCGCTCGGCCTCGGAGCCGGCGATCATCAGCAGGTTGCGGGTTTCGTCGACGCGCAGGATGCTGCCCTCGGGCACCAGAGGCTCGAGAATCTTGGCCATTTCACGCGCCGCAATGAAGCGCAGCGGCACGATTTGCACGCCATAGCCCGGCGCCGTCTGGTTGCCCACCTGGGGCACGGCACCGCCGCGCAAGGCGGTGGCGATCGGCGCCACGCGCACGACGCCGCCCTCACGCACCATCGCGGCGCCGTTCATGCGCAGCACGGTTTCGAGCACGCCGCGAATGGCGCCATCGCCCACCGGCTGGCTGGTGTGGATGGTGACGGTGCCGTTGACGCGAGGGTCGACGGTGTAGTTCTCCTTGAGCATGTCACCCAGCATCACGCGGATGACCTCGCGCAGATCGGCACCCTCGAAGTTGATGGTGATGGCGCCGCCCGCAGCAGCCGCCACGGCCGGCGGCGCGGGCTTGACGAACACGCCGGTGCCGGGAATGAGCTTGGCGGCCTCCGCGGCTTTCCTGGCCTTGGCCTCGTCGCTGCCATCGGAAGCGGCGGCCGCCGCTGCGGCAGCGCCACCTGCGGCGAATTGCATGGCATTGAAAGCGACCGACGATGCTTCACTTATTGAAGCATTCGACGACGGATTGGCGCTGGGGTCTTGGACTTTTTCTTCAAGGCTTGTCCGATTGGCGCCTTCATCGATGGCGCGCGAGGTCGCCCCTGAGTCGGGGGGCGGTGGCGTGGCGCACCCAACCAAACCGGCACAAAGAAGAGCCAACACCGCCACCGAGAACGCACTGAGTCGTGTCGGTGGGTGACTCCAAACTGAATGGAACGAATGATTCATGAGACTTCCTCAAAGACCGATCGGTCGGTTTGGGCAAGGAGTTGGTCAGCGCGCGCCACCGGAAGGTGCGCCAGTCGGAGACCCGGGGCGCCCGGCGTTGCCACCAGCACCAGCACCAGCGCCCACGCCCAGGCCAGCTCCTGGCCCCACGCGAGGGCCACTCGAATAAGGTTGCGCGGGCGTGGGGGGAACAGGAACCGTTGGCGGGATGACGCCCTCAACAACCGCCTGGGACGCCGCCGGTTGAGGCAATGTCGCCGCCGGTACGTTGGCAACGCCACCCGCCCCCGTCTTCCCCCCCGCACCGCGCTGCAACGCAAGCCGCAGTTCCTCAAACTCCGCGCCGAGTCGCAACACGGCCCGCTCGGCATTCACCTCGGCCAGGGTCAATCCGCGAACCTGCCCACCCAAGACCACCGTCTCGGTCTTTCCAGTCTCTGCATCACGGAGCAATGCCGCGCTGGTCGCCGGGCTGACGAGCACGCCCACCAGCACGAACTGCCCCCGCTTCATGGCGCTGGGGGCGCTGGCCGATGGATCGACCGCCATGCGCCGGCTGGATTGGAAAATGGGCCGCGCGAGAAGTTCAGGAAACCCATGCGCGGCGTCAGGCAACCTGAATTCCGGTGCGATGGCCAGAGGCGGCACAGCGGTAACCGGCACTTTTCTCCAGCGGGAAATCGACGACTCCAAACTCATGCCCGATTGCCACTCCCACCACAACACGCCACCAAGGGCGACAGCGAGCAAAAGAAGACCGCCCTCCGCCCAGGGAGCGGTACGCCGGTTCTGCGGCGATTTGCCTTCGCGGCTCACGAGGCGCCCCCCTTCATCGCATAACCGGACAGATCGAACTGAATCACCAGATCGGTTTCCGCAGGAGGAGTTCCACCTGGCCGCACAAACGTCGGCGCTGCACGGGCGGAAAAGTTGTCGACAAACAGGTAGGGGCGCGAACCCTCCAGATCATGGAGGATGTCTTTCAGGGACGACAAAGTGGCCGTCAGTTGAACATTCACCGTCACCCGGCGGTAGAGACCCTCTTCCTTCGGCTCAAGAATCTGCATGCTGCTGAGCTTGCCGTTGCGCGTCTCGACCACTTTCTTCGCAAGGTCCTGAATTTCGGCGGCAGCCAGCGGCACACTCGTCGCGCGAAGAAAGTGGCTGGCGCCGTTGAGCTCGCCAACCTGCTTGAGCTGCGCCTGTACAGCAGGTCGCATGCCTGCGATTCTGAGGTACCGTGCTAGACGAGACTGCGCATCCGACAACACACTGTCATAGCGTTGATTCAGCCACCAGACCGGAACGGCGATCGCCGCACCGAGGGCAGCAAGGAGCACGAGCAACAGCAACCCCGCTGCAACGCGGCTCTGAGCGGCATTCAGGGGCTTCATCATGGCTGCCTCGGCCCGACACCCATCGCTGGCACGGGCTCGGCCGGCTTGGATGCAGAAATCAACGGCTGAAGGCGCGTTCCCCCCGAACTTGAGGCTGCGGAGGCAGACGGCGCTTTGATCAAAGCATTTGTCGGCGATTCCGAGCGAGACGCCGCAGACGCAGCGGCGGAAGCGCTCGAGACCGGGGAAAGCGCCGCCGACGCTGGCGAGGAGGCCGAGCTCGCCGGAACCTGCGCCTGGGAAGCCGGCGCCGCCGACGGCCCGGCGGCCGCGGACGCGGCGGAAGATGCCGGCCGGATCTCGAGGGCGAGAAAATATCGCTCGGTGCCAGGAGATGCCCCCTTGGTCAAGGGCGATCGGAAACTTGCATTGGTGAACACGGTGGACTGCTCGAACAAGCCCACCAACTTGGATGACGACCCCGTTTCCCCTTGAATTTGCACTTCCGTTCCTTTGATGTCGACCTGCGTCACCCAGGTATCGTCCGGCAATACCCGCGTCAACTCCTCAAGACTGGTCAGAATTGCAGGGCGCTGGATCTTCTTGAGAGGTGCGAAGTTGTAGGCATCCAGTCGTCCGTCAACCTCCCTGCGGAGAGCGTCCGTCGCCTCGGCCGCGGCGCGTGCTTTGTCCAGCCAGGGCAGAAGCGCGATGCTCGCTTCGCGCTTGATGACGATGGGCAGCGCCAGAGCCGCCAGAGCCAGCAACACCACCAGCGCGGCCAGCCAGGGCCAGAGGGCGCGGCGCCACACCGAGGGCATGGGCGGCTGGGCCTGCGGCAAGAGGTTGATCGGCGCCTCGCCCTCGCGCCCCGGCAGCGCCACCAGACCACGAACGGCGATGCCCCAGGCGGCCAGCGCCTTGAGTGCCTCGTCGGCGCCGTTGCGCGGCGTGGCGCAGAAGTCCACCTGCAGCAGGCCCCGCTCGGGGTCGCGCGACACCACCCGATGACCGAAGTGCACCTGGGCCAGCGTAAAGGGCGTGAGCTGCTCGATCTGGAACTCCAGCACCTGACGCAGGTTGTCCTCGGCGGCAAGCGGCAGGGTCAGCCGGCGCCGCAGCACCCGCTCAGCCGGCAGGACCACCACCGCCTCGGGCGGCGGGGCCTTCCGGTCGGCAGACGCCCCCCGCAAGGCGGCCAGCACCGACTCGCGCTGCGCAGCCAAGTCGCCACCGAGCGCGAAGCTGCGCGCGTCGGGTTCGCCGGTGGTCTGCTGGCGGCGCAAGCGCAGCTCAGGAGTGGCCGGAGATGCCGGCAACAGGAACTGGTCATACGCCAGCGGATCGGGCTCGGGCCGGCGCATCCACGCCGGCATCATCGCCACCAGTTCGCCCCGCCACCAACGCCAGAAGCGCTGCAGCGAGGGCGGCAGTTGCAGACGGCGGGCGTCCGGGGCGGGGATGTCTGACGTCATGTCTGCGAGTTGTAGATCAGGGGCGTGCCGCGTCCGGCGGAACCGGTGCGTCGGCGCGCCCTTCGGTCCAGGCCAGCACCGTGACCGGCTGGGGTGCGGCGCGGTTCAGGCGCGCGGTGGCCTCGCGGATGAAGACCACGCCGTCATCCAGCCGCGCAACGCTGCGCACGCTGTACACCGGCAGTGCCGCCGCCGCGCCGGGCACCGTGTATGGCCCGCCCACCGCCAGGGGCGGCGCGCTCTGCCCAGCCGCCCGCGCGGCTTCGCGCTGGCGCAGGTACTGCTCCACCTGCTCCGCACTGAGGCCCGGAATCGCCCGCAGCGCCTCGGGCGGCGCCACCGTCGGGTCGATGGCCGGCTGGCGCGTGAACACGGTCAGCGCGGGCGCAAGCTGGCGGAAAAGTGCGGGGGTCATGCCCATCACCTGTTGCAATTCCTCAAGGGTTTCGAAAGGCGCGTTGGCGGGGCCGCTGGCGCGGCCGGCGGCTCGGTATTCTGCCGCTTCGGCGCCCCGGAGCCGGCGCAGGCTGTCGGCGTCGCGCCAGTCCAGCACCGCGTCGAGCAAGGCTGCACTGGCATCGTCGCTCAGCCCCGTGGATTTGAACAGACCGAGCAACAGCGCGTCGCTTGCTGCGTTGAGATCGATTTTACCCGCCTCGGCCGTGACGGCGATCTGCACCACCACGCCATCGAGCAACAGTTCGTGAACGCTGCCGTCGGGCTGCCAGCGCTGCGCGTCCGACGGTGGCTTGAGCATCTCGTACCACGCGCGCTGCACACCGGCGTCAGCCAGCGCACGCGCCTGCGCGACGTGCAGCTGGTTGCCCGTCGTCTGCAGCTCACCGCGCATGCTGTAGGCGAAGTTGCCGGCAATGACGGCCAGCAAGGTCACCACCCAGAGCACCAGCACCAAGGCCACACCGCGCGGCCTGGCGGCCACGGTCGTACGCCGACTCACCGCGCGCCTCCTGCCAGCGCCAGCGCGACGACGAAGTCCGTCCACGGCTCGCCGCTGCGCAGACGCACCTGCAACCGGATGAGTTGCGGCAGCTGAACGGGATCGTCCCAGCGGTCGGACCAGAACGGCGCGGGCGCATCGCCGGGTCGGCCGAAATAGCTCAGGCCCAGGTCTTCAACGCCTGCGAGTTCACGGCTGATGAGCACCTGGCCGGGGGCGTTAGCCAGTGCGGAGAAATCGGGCTGGGCGGCATCGAGCGGCTGCTCGCGCCAGACGATGCGCTGGCCCTGGGCGTCGCGCTCGAGCGCAATCGACATCAGACGCAGCCCCCCGCCGCCGATGCGCTCGGGCAGCGGCGCGACGAACCGCACCCGCTCGCGCTCGCCCAGGAAGGCCAGCACCGGCTGAACATTGGGGCCTTTGAACCGGTAGGGGTGGATCTGCGAGAACTCCCGGCGCAGAAAGCCCTCGACCGCCCGCACCGTCCCCATGGTGTCCACGGTGCCCTGCGCCGCGTCCCAGCTGCGCACACCCAGGCGCAGACCGCCGAACAGCAGCACCAGCATCAGGCCCAGCAGCGAGAGCGCGATGAGCAGCTCCAACAGCGTGAAGCCGCGGGACCCGCCCCGTGTCATGGCCGGCGCTCCTGCGGCGCATCGCCCAGCCGCAGGCTGGTGAGCCTGAGCGAGCGCTCACGCCCCCCCGCCTGCCAGGCCACCTGCACCTGCACCTCGTAGAGCATGCGCGCCGGCGGTGCGCCCCCGGGTGGCGCCGAAGCAGCCAACGGGTCCGCGATGGCGCCGGCCCAGGGCTGGATGCGCACCCGCCAGCGCAAATCCTCGCCCAGCTGCCCGGCGGTTTCGCCCGGCACCAACGCCTGCTCGCTGCCCACGGCCTCCAGACGCGACTCGGCCAGCAGCAGGGCGCGCGTGTAGGCATCGGAGAGGCGGGCATTGCGCAGCCCGCCAGAGAAGATCTGCAGGATCACCCCGAGCGTGAGCGCCAGCACCACGAAGGCCACCAGCACCTCGATCAGCGTCAGCCCACGCTGGCTGCGGCCGCGGCCGCTGGCCACGGACGCGGCGAACGGGCGAAGCAGACCGGCGGCGGGCGGCGCCATCAGTCGAGGATGGTGACCTTGCCGGTCAGCCAGTTGACGTCGACCTCGTAGCGGCGATCCCGGGCCGCCAGCGTGATGCGTCCGCCGGTGGAGCCGCCGTCCGGGTAGAAACGGATGGCGCCGGTGCTGGGGCCGCTGCGCTCGGACTCGGCGGTGAACAGGCTCAGCTCGACGCCCGCGGGCAGCGCGTAGCTGCGGCTGTCCCCGGCGACCTGAAAGCGCCGCCCCTCGACGTCGACGGTGACGGTGGTCTCGACGCGCCGCGCCACGGCCTCGCTGCGCGCCTTGCGCAGGCCGGCGGCCAGCTGCCGCGCCGCCGCCTTCATTTCGGTGCTGGCGACGCCGCTGCTGACCAGCGGCGCGGCCAGCGTGTACGCCAGCAGCATGATGACGACGACGACCAGAAGCTCGATCAGCGTGAAGCCACGCAACCGGCTGCGCATGCGCGGGGCATGCGCGAGGCCAGCCGCAGCCAGGCGCCGGATCACTTCTTGGCGTCTTCCCAACTGTTGATGTCCTTGTTGTCGCCGTCGCCGCCTTCCTTGCCGTCGGCGCCGAGCGAGCGGATTTCATACGGCCCGTGCGGCGAGGGCGAGGCGTAGCGGTAGTCGTTGCCCCAGGGGTCTTTGGGCAGCGTCTTCTTCTTGAGGTAGGGCCCGTTCCAGCCCGTCACCCCGGGCGGCTGCTGCACCAGCGCCTGCAGACCTTCCTGGGTATTGGGGTAGCGGCCGGTCTCGAGCTTGTAGAGGTCCAGCGCCGCGCCGAATTCCTCGATCTGCAGCCGCGCCGCGTCGGACTTGGCGCCACCGAGGTAGTTGATGACGCGCGGCCCCACCAGGCTGGCGAGCAGGCCGAGGATGACGAGGACGACGAGCAGTTCGATGAGGGTGAAACCACGCCGGCGTACGGGCGCCGCGAGGGAAAGCTTGGCTTGCATGGGGATGTTCTTCATGGATGAGGGCTTACATCGCGAGGTCGTTGACGCTCAGGATGGCCACGAGAATGGACATGATAATGGCGCCGATCACCAGGCCCAGGCCCAGGATCAGCACGGGTTCAAGCAGGGACAACATGCGCTTGACGGCGCTGCGCACCTCGCGGTCGTAGACGTCGGCCACGCGCAGCAGCATCTCCTGCAGTTTGCCGGTTTCCTCGCCGACCATGACCATGTGCACCGAGAGTTTGGGGAACAGGCCGGTTTCCATCAGCGGTTTGCCCAGGCCCTTGCCTTCCTTGAGCTGCGCGGCGACCGCGCCCAGACTCTCTGACAACACCCGGTTGCCCAAAGTTTCCCGCACGATGGACAAGGCGGTGAGCAGGGACACCCCGTTGCCCAGCAAGGTGCCCAGCGTGCGCGACATGCGCGCGACCTCGACCTTGGCGATCAGGTCGCCCAGCAGCGGCAGGCGCAGAAAGCGCCGGTCCCAGACCATGCGCGAGCCCGGTTCCTGCATCTGGCGCGAGAACCACCACCACAGCCCCGCGCCCCCCAGAATCAGCGCCCACCACCAGTGCGCGACGAAATCGCCCGCGGCGATGACGATTTGCGTGGGCAGCGGCAAGGCCTTGCCCGAGGACTCGAACATGGCCGAGAACTGCGGCACCACCCAGACCAGCAGCACCACCACCGAGAGCACCGCCACCGCCACCAGGATGGCCGGGTAGATCAGCGCGGACTGCACGGTCTCGCGCAGTTCGCGCGAGCGCTCCATGAACTCGCTCAGGCGCTCGAGCACCACGTCGAGCGCGCCGCCAGCCTCGCCCGCGCGCAGCATGCTGATGTAGAAACGGCTGAACACGCCGCGGCGCGCTTCCATGGCGGCGGACAGCGAGGCGCCGCCGCGCACGTCGTCTCGCACCTGCGAGAGCAGGGTGCGCACCGGCTCGCTGGCGGCGAGGCTGATGAGGATTTCCAGGCTGCGGTCCAGCGGCAGCCCCGCGCGCAGGAGCGTGGCGAGTTCCTGGGTGAACACGGCCACGTCCGCCGGCCGGACCGCGCTGGCGCGCCCCCACAGCCGCAAGGACGGGCCGGCGGCGGGTCGCGGGGCGTCAGTGGGCTCGATGCGCAGCGGGATGAGGCCGCGCTCCTGCAGCCGCTCGGCCACGGCGGCCGGGGTGGGCGCGTCGATGTCGCCGGCTTCGGTGGCGCCGGCGAGCGTGACGGCCTGGTAACGGTAGAGCGCCACGGTGGGGGGCTAGTCCTCGCGCGTGACGCGAACGACTTCCTCGATGGTGGTGATGCCCGCAACCGCCTTGGCCAGGCCGTTCTCGAACAGGGTCTGCATGCCTTCGGCGATGGCCTGCTGGCGCAGTTCGCCGGCGGTGACGTGGCGCATGACCATGCTGCGCAGGGCGTCGGACATGACGAGCAGCTCGACGATGCTGATGCGGCCGGCATAGCCGGTGCCGCCGCAGTGCGGGCAGCCGACGGCGCGGTGCAGCATGACGGGTGCGTCCGCGGGCGCGCCGGCGGGCAGGAAGCGGCGCAGGCGCATCTCCTCGACCAGTTCGGGCAGCGCCGCGTAGGGCTCGCGGCAGTGTCTGCACAGGGTGCGCACCAGGCGCTGCGCGAGGATGCCGTTGACGGTGGAGGTGAGCAGGTAGTCGTCCACGCCCATGTCGAGCAGGCGGTTGACGGTGCTGGCCGCGTCGTTGGTGTGCAGCGTGGAGAGCACCATGTGGCCGGTGAGCGCGGACTGCACGGCGATCTGCGCGGTTTCCAGGTCGCGGATCTCGCCGATCATGATGACGTCGGGGTCCTGCCGCATGATGGAGCGCAGGGCGTTGGCGAAGGACAGGCCGATCTGCGGCTTGACCTGGATCTGGTTGATGCCCTCCATCTGGTATTCGACCGGGTCCTCGACGGTGAGGATCTTGCGCTCGGGGTCGTTGAGGCGGTCGAGGGCGGTGTAGAGGGTGGTGGTCTTGCCCGAGCCGGTGGGGCCGGTGACGAGCAGGATGCCGTGCGGCTGCATGAGCAGGTGCAGGAAGCGCTCGAGCACCTCGCCCTCGAAGCCGAGCGTGTGGAAATCCAGCGCGGTGCCGCTCTTGTCCAGAATCCGCATGACGACGCTCTCGCCGTGCATGGTGGGCACGGTGGAGACGCGCAAATCGAGCTCCTTGCCCTGCAGCCGCAGGCGGATGCGGCCGTCCTGCGGCAGGCGGCGCTCGGCGATGTCGAGGTTGGCCATGATCTTGATGCGCGAGATCACGGCGGCAGAAAACCGCCGCGGCGGCGATTCGACCTCGTGCATCACGCCATCGACGCGGTAGCGCACGATGAGGCGGTTCTCGAAGGGCTCGATGTGGATGTCCGACGCGCGCGCCTCGAGCGCATGGCTGATGATGAGGCTGACCAGCCGGATGATGGGCGCTTCGGAGGCCTGGTCCTTGAGCTGCTGCAGGTCTTCGCTGTCGCCCTCGACTTCGCGCGTCTCGACCTCGCCGACGATCTGGTCCATCGAGCTCTTGCCGCTGCCGTAGAGGCGCTCGAAAGCGGCCTCGAACTCCGAGGGCACGGCCAGGCGCGGCTCGATGCGGCGCTGGGTGACCAGCCGCAGCGCGTCCATGGCGTAGGCATCGGTCGGGTCCTGCATGGCCAGCACGAGCGATTCGGCATCCTCGCGCAGCGGCAGCACGCGCGACTGTTTGAGAAAGCGCACCGACACCTGTTCCTCGAGCACGGGCAGTTCGGGGTAATCCGCCGCGGCGGCCACCGGCACGCCGGTGAGTGTGGCCAGCGCATCGACCACGTCGCGCTCGGCCACCAGCCCGGCACGCACGAGCAGGTTCGCCAGCGGCTCGCCGGGGCTGTCCTGCTGCAGCAAGCGCGCGCGCTGCAGCGCAGCGGCGTCGAGCTTGCCGCGGTCCATCAACAGGTCGGCGAGGGAATCACGCACTTCGTGTGACGCGTCGTTGAAAAGCCGCGATTCTACGGTCGCCCGAAAAAGAGGCTTGGCGGAAGGCATGCACTTCAATAGACTGATGGGCTTTCAACCACGGCGCGCGCAGCGCCCCATTTGGGAGTACATCATGCATCGACGGACGATGCGGCCGATCTGGGCCGCGTTGGCAGCCCTTGGCTGCAGCCTTGCCCTCACGGCGCCAGTGAGCGCGTTCGCAGACGCCAACATCGCAAGTTACACGAGCTCACGCATGGGTCAAGCCATTGCCGGCCGTTACATCGTCACACTCAAGAGCGATGTGGCCAATGTGGCCGTCACGGCGGCCGACATGGTGTCGTCGCTGGGCGGCACGCTGCACCACACCTACAACACCGCGCTGAAGGGTTTTTCGGCCACCCTGCCGGACGCCGCGGTCGCCGCGTTGCGCAACAACCCGGCGGTGGCTGCGATCGAGGCAGATCGGGTGGCGGCCGCATTCCCTGCTGAAACGCCCTCTCCTCGCACCCAACCAAATGCCACCTGGGGCATCGACCGCATCGACCAGCGCTCCCTGCCGTTGAGCGCGTCGTACAACTACCAGTACCTCGGTACCGGCGTGACCGTGTTCATCATCGACACCGGCATGCGGCTGGACCACACCGAATACACCGGCCGCGTCTCGCTTCCTGGTTATGACGCCATCGGCGATGGCAACGGCGTGAACGACTGCAACGGCCACGGCACCCATGTGGCCGGCACGGTCGGCGGTACGACGTATGGCGTCGCAAAAGGTGTCTCCCTGACGCCGGTGCGGGTTCTCGGTTGCGACGGCTATGGCACCAACAGCGGTGTGATCGCGGGCATCGATTTCGTCGCGCAGAGCAGCCGGCGCCCCGCGGTGGCCAACATGTCGCTGGGTGGCGGTGCTTCCGACGCCATCGATGCGGCCGTGCAAGGGGCCATCAACGCCGGCGTGACGATGGTGGTCGCTGCGGGCAACAGCAACGATAACGCCTGCAGCTATTCGCCGGCCCGCGCGCCCAATGCCATTACGGTCGGCGCCACGACCAACACGGATGCACGGGCGTCCTACTCCAATTACGGCACTTGCCTTGACATCTTCGCGCCGGGCAGTGGTATCACCTCGGCTTGGTACACCAGCCCGACGGCAACGAATACGCTCAACGGAACGTCCATGGCAACGCCGCACGTTGCCGGGGTTGCCGCATTGACGCTGGCCGCGAACCCCACCGCGACGCCGGCCGCTGTTACGACGACGATCCTCAACAACGCCACCCAGGGCGTCGTCACCAACCCGGGCACTGGATCCCCCAACAAGCTCCTTTACTCGCCGCCGAGCGGTGGTGGTGGCGGCGGTGGCGGCGGCGGTGGCGGCGTGCAACCGCCGAGCCCGCGCTCGGTGGCGGTGGCCGCGCTCGTCGGCTCGTCCAAGGCGGGTGTGGGCATTGGCGCTGGCGGCAACGGGTGGTCGGCCACGGTGACGGTCACCGTACGCGACACGGCCAACAATGCGCTGGTTCCGTTCGCCAAGGTGACCGGCAAGTTCCTGGGCGTCGTCGACAGCACCTTCTGCCTCACCGACGTGACGGGCTCTTGCAAGCTGTACAGCCCGATTTTTGGAAATTCCTTCCCATCGACGATCTTCAGCGTCAGCAACATCACGGGCAACCTGATGACCTACGACAACCCGACGTTCTTCATCACACCGTCGATCAACATCAGCAAGCCGCTGGCACCCTGAGCAGTATCGGCTTTCGGCCGAGTCGAAGCCGCGGGGGGTCGCCCCCGCGGCTTTTTTTCGCCGGCTTCGGGAGTCAGTCTGTGCAGCCTTCTCAGCCCCGCGAGAGTCGGGACGTCTCGCAAACCTGGCCTCCGGGGGAACCCGAAGTCGCCCGAATGGAACGGGCGCTCACACGCGTCGATGCTCGTTTAGTCGATCACCGTCACCGCGGATGGGCGCGCTGTCACGACCCTGCGGTCATCCGGCCGCCTGAAGACGAATCCCGCAGGGCGCTACAAACGTCAGCGGCTGGAGCTTGCGTCAACAGGTGGGAGCTCCACCCCCACCCAGCGCCAGCGCAGGCCTTCGCGGTGCAGGACGAGCACCAGGGCGCCGTTGCCGCCGGGGGTGTCGACGGTGGCGCGGGCGGTGGAGAGGTCGGAGAAACGGATGCGGGTGCGCGCGGCCGTGTCGCCGCTGGCGGCTCCGGCGGCGGGGTCGCGGCGCGGGGCGATCTGGCCGTCGAGCAGCATGGCCATGCCCTCCGGCGTGGTGAGCGCATGGGCCAGCGGCGTGGCCAGGGCGCCAGCGATGATGAACTGGCCGAGGAACTTGGTGGGGTTGTCTTTCTCGTCGGGCAGCGAGGCGCCCATTTGCTGCAGCAGCACGCGGCCGAGGCTGTGTTGCAGGGCGTTCACGTCGGTGAGCTGGGCCAGGGCCGCGCCGTCGCGGCGCGCGGCCGCTGCCCGCAGATCGGCCAGGGTGCTGGCCGGGCCGCGCCAGAAGGCCAGGGCGGCGAGCAGCAGCACGGCCAGTGCGACCCCGGCAGCGGCGCGCCAGAGGCCGCTGCGCGAGGGGCCCCCGGCCTGGGTCGGCGCGGGGTTGGGGCTCACGCGGGGGTGTCCATCGCTTCACGCAGGAAGCGTTCGATCACCGTGGCCAGGGCGATCGGGGTTTCATCCATGGGGTAGTGACCGGCGTTGGCCATGACTTCGAGGCGGGCCTGCGGGTAGTGCTGCAGCCAGGTGGCGCGGCAGGTGTCGGGGCCGAGGGCGGGGTCGTGCTCGCCGGCGACGACGAGCACGGGCACGGCGCGGCCCTGGATGCGCTCGGCGAAGCGGGTGTTGGCCCAGGCGTCGAGGTAGGCGGCGAAGGCGTCCACGTCACTGTGCGCGAGCGAGGACTTGACCATGGCATCGAGCCAGACGCCGGTGAGGCGCTGGCCGGTGGTGAGGTCGATGATGGCGCGGCGCACCGAGGCGTCCTGCGCGGCGCTGGAGAAGAAGTCCCAGCCCGAGGGCTCGAAGGGCACGCCGCTGGCGGGCACGGGCGTGAGGCCGACGAGCGCCTGCACGCGCTCGGGCGCGTCGGCAAGCACGTGCTGGATGGCGCTGCCGCCCATGGAGTGGCCGACGAGGGCGAAGCGCGACCAGCCGAGGTGGTCGGCCAGCGCCAGCGCATCCTGCGCGATCTGCGCGATGGTGTAGGGGCCGCCGCTGCCGCGGCGTGCGCCGTAGCCGCGGTAGTCCATGAAGGCGTAGCTGAAGTGGGTGGTGTCGAGGTGGTGCACCAGCGGCCCCCAGCCGCGGGCGTGGCCGAACCAGCCGTGCAGGGCGATGACTTTGCGCGGGCCGGAGCCGATGATCTGGGCCGTCTGTGGCATGGGCGTCTCCCCAAGGGTCAGAACCTGGCGGCGATGATACGCCGCGCGGTTTCAGGTGGAAGCGCCTTCGCGCTCGGCCACCTCGAGGGCGAGGCACAGGTCCTGCCAGGCGCGCGCCTTCTCGGCCGGCTGGCGCAGCAGGTAGGCCGGGTGGTAGCTCACGATGACCGGGATGCCCTGGTAGCGGTGCACGCGGCCGCGCAGGCGGCCCAGCGGCTCGGTCGAGCCCAGCAGCGACTGCACGGCAAAGCGCCCGAGCGCGAGGATGATGCGCGGCTGCAGCAGCGCGATCTGGCGCTGCAGGTAGGGCAGGCAGTGCGCGAGTTCGTCCGGGTGCGGGTTGCGGTTGCCCGGCGGGCGGCATTTGACGGCGTTGGCGATGAACACCGGCTGCGCGGGCTGCGACAGCGGCGGAACCGCCGGGTTGCGTGCGGCGGCATCGCCCGCCTGGGCCTGGCGATCCAGCCCGATGGCGCGCAGCATGGCGTCGAGCAGCTGCCCGCTGGGGCCGACAAAGGGCAGGCCCTGGGCGTCCTCCTGCTCGCCCGGGCCTTCGCCGACGACGAGCCAGCGGGCGTGCTCGTCACCCATGCCGAACACCGCCTGGCGGCGCTGGGCGTGCAGGCCGCAGGCCTGGCACTGGCGCACCGCCTCGCGCAGCGCGGGTAGGTCCATGTTGTCCCGCAGCACCATGCGCGCGCCGTGCGCCAGTGCTTCGTCGACCTGCGCCA
>OFTY01000383.1_pt1 | contig 33689 bp, 35 predicted proteins | sample 1775061 | NCBI WGS metagenome assembly OFTY01 (sample SAMN08195773, study PRJEB24354) | sludge metagenome | isolation source: sludge from phenol fed wastewater aerobic bioreactor B | place: India: Nagpur | collected 2016-09-16 | reverse complement strand
CCGGTGGAAGCCGTCGTCTGCGAAGGCTCGGGCATCCAGATGAACCTCGCCCAGAAGCTGCGGCAGGCAGGCGTGCCTCTCCATGTCGTGAAGCTCGATGAGACCGTGAAGGCGCGGCTCGCCCAGCCCAAGACCGATCTCCCGAAGTCCCGCGACGAGTTCGATCCCTGGACGCAGGATGACTACTACCGCGACATGGTGAACGGCGGTCGCCAGCGTCGTCGCTGACGCACCCTCGAGAGGCTCCGGCATCCGCCGGAGCCTCTCTTCTTTCTTGCTGCGAGGAAGCGGCGCACGCGGGCATCGAACCCCCGTGCGCCGCGACTGCAGCGTCCCGCCAAGACGGGCCCGACAAGCTGACCGTGGGCGGCCGCCAGAAAGAGGAGAGGGGAGGGGCAAAGCGCCTTCAGTCGAGGAGACCAAGCCCGTGTCCATCCTGTTTCGCATCACCGAACCGGCCGACGATGCTCTCTCGCCCAGCGCTATCATCACGGCGCGGAAACTCGCGGCGCTCCGGCGGTTCCTCCGCTCCGAGGGAGACCGCATCGGCGTCGCGCTGCTTGAACCCGACGAGTATCTCGGCGACAGCTTCGAGGCGCGCGTCTGTCCGCTCGCGCTCGCCGCCATCACCAGCATCTTCGACCATGACGCCGCCGTGATCGCGGTCATCGAGGAAGCCCAGTTCAGAGGACGGCGCATCGCCATCCATCACTGCCCCGCCAGCGCCGAGATCACGCTGTGCGTCGCCCTCACATCGGATCAGGGCCTCGAACTCGATCTCGCCTATGGCAATGCCTATGCGCTGCTCGAAGCCCTCGCAATCGAGGCGGAAAGCGTCGGCGACATTCCCGTCGAGCTCCTCCGCGCCCGGCTGTCCGATCCGGCCACGCCGAGCCGGGCGGCACTGCGCGGCGTCGATCATTATCTGCCCCGGCTCGAGCGTCTCGTCGCGAGCGCGCCGGCGCATGATGACGCTCGGTTTGCGTGGGCCTGAACGGTCAGTTCGTCGCCGACGGAACGCCATCGACATAACGCTCGAGAAGGCTGTCGATCGCGGCCTGCAGATGACAACAGGCCCTGTCTTCTTCGGCCTCTTCGAGCGCCTTCATCGCCTGCCGCATCAGGACCAGAGCCAGCGCGCGCCGGATCTCCGGATCGTTTCTCAGATGGTCGATCGCGTCCGACGCTTCAGCCGCTCGCGATGCCATCTCCGGCGGACGAGACTCCACCTTCTGCCCTGACTTGCTCATCCCACGCTCCCCGGATGCGCAAGGGCCAAACCCTTGCCGAAACTCCCGCGCTCTGGGCGCGGGAGCCGGGGCTGGTAACACGTCGAGACATGCGCCTACGCTTTTAGCACCGAGGCACCTGGACATATGCGCAGGCACCCCGGCGTGAAACCACACCGAGCTGCCTTTCTCGACGGGATTACCAGTCCCGGCGCCACGGCCTTGGTGGCGCAAGCGCTCGCCTATCACAGAGATGGAACGACACCAAGTTGCCTCTGTGCGAGCCGCTCCTAGACGTGCGATGCGGTCCATCCGGACGCCCGCACGACGCTCGGGGGCAAAGCCAAACCACTCTCACATCTCGGCATCAGACGGAGCTTCATCGCCACAGTTTGACGCTGGGTGTCTCTCGGCCGTCAAGGATCAGCGGTCCCCCCAATTTTGCCGCCGATCCGCTCCGCTACCCGGCAACAAAATCGGCTCCCCCGCTGCCCGCTTCGCGGCGGCCATGCCGTCCCTGACCGCCTCAACACCGCGTCCCGATGAGCCCATCCTCATCGATGAGAGATGGGGAGCACGGCATCATCCTGATGGAGGCTCTTATGGACAACCTTTCCGACGATCTCCGGGCGCTGTTCAACGCTCCGATCTGCCCGTACTGCGCGACGCTCTACGATCCTGAGCATTATGACGAAGTCGATGAATGCGCCCGCTGTTCGAACTGCGGCAGGACATACCAGGTCGCAGCCGAACACCGCCCACAACAGGCGCACACTCCGCAGGACGATCCGCTATCCGCAGCCGCCCAATCGGATAGTCTGGCGCAGTTTCGGGAGGAGGCGGACCGCGTCTCGAAAGCGATGATGCACCAGACCGCCGGCGGCAGCTACGAGATGTATGAGCGGTGGTTCACGGAGGCGCTGGAGCCGACCATCGACAAGCTCGATCCGGCGCTCCGGTCACAGGCAATCGCGATCGCCACCGAGCTTGGCTATATCGACGATCCCGAGATCATGGCCGCCGGTTTCGGACCAGGCCTCTGCTCGATCAGCGGCATCGACGAGAACTACTGCCACTGCGGTCGTCATCCCTGACGCCATCCGGGACCGGGCCTCGCGCTCGGTCCCTTTTCTTTTGCCGCTGGCATCAAGTCCCGGCTCGCTCGCGTGCCGCGCGGACCCGTCGGTCCGCACGCCGCTACGCCTTGCCGGGGTCTCCCGACGAGAGGAAACATCTCTCACAGACTTCCCATTCTGTCGGACGCCCGAGACCGCCTCAAGGACGGCGGGGCCCCACCATTTTCTCCGGCGGATCAGGCGCGGCGCTTCTCCTTCGGCGTCCTGGCCGCCGAAGAAAATCGTGACCCCCACCGCCGCTTCGCGGTCGCTTCGCGATCCTTGACCCGGCCTCGGCCGCCCGACGCGCCGCTCCTGTCATTCAAGACAGACAGGAGCCTATCATGCAGATGATCTCGACCAGCGCCGCCGCCGACAACGCCGCCTTCTTCGCCGCCATCGCGAACGCCGAACGTCGCGCGCTTCACAGCTACTTCGACCAGCATGTCGTGGCGGACGAGGAGGCCGGCTACATCACCATCGACGAGGGGGATTACGGCGCGCTGCCGATGACGATCATCGACCGGATCGTCCATAGCGTGCCGGGCGGGCGGCTTGACGAATTCTGAGACAGACGGGGAGGGGCGCGGGCGCCTCTCCCCTTTTTTTGTGTGGCGATGTTACGGGCATGAGGGGCATCGAGCCCCCCATGCCCGTGCCGCGACAAGGGTCGCGGCGGGGGCTGTTCAGGCCGTCAGGCGCTTTTCCACTTCCTCGATTCCCAGCGACTTTATGCGGGCGACCAGCCCACTCAATCGCTTGCCGTCGAGCTTGAGAAGACCGGTCTTCTCGATCGCCTGTATCGCGGCCTCGCGTTCCTTCTCTTCCAGTCGTTGCCGCCGCTCTTCCAGCTTGCGGCCTTCTTCTTCAAGCGCGGCTCTTTCCTGTTCCAATGTGCGTGCCATGATGGGCCTCTTGGTTCACGCTGATCGGGCTATGAACGGTCCGACTATAGGCGCTCATCGAGCCTGCCGAAAGCGCTGAAACGCACCCGCGATCGCGTGGTCCGTCAATCGCCAGCCGGCATTTCCTTCCGACCGCAGGCCGGCACGGAGCCCCGCCGGAGGCGCTATCCCAACCATTCCGAACGCGTCCTGGACGCTCCGAGGGTCTGGACTCAGCCCTGGTGCAGAGAAGCACACCGAACGCACCTTCGGTGCATAGGTTCTGGAACAATTCCAACCGGTTATGGCGTTTCCGCTCGGTGGGACACTGTGGGACATGGTTTCGCCGTTCCCGAAACCCACGGAAATCCGCCATTTTCGCGTGTTACAGGCGCACACGCTTGCTGCGGGGAAGCCGATTTCCTTGCTCCACCACAGCGATTGCGCTATAACCCGGACCGGTTTCTGAGACCCCACCAGCCTCCCTGCTAGGAGGCTCGGTTTGACCATCCCCTACAAGCACTGCTCGGTCCGGCTCGACCGCGGCAAATATGATCGCCTCGTCGCGCTCGCGGCGGAACGCGGATGCACGCCATCGGACCTGCTGCGCGCGGCCGTCGATGCCTTCCTGGGATCGGGCCAGTTGCTGAGCTCCAGCCATCGCCGGATCGCCCGCATCAGCGAGTTCCAGCAGCTCGCGCTCGACATCATCATCCGCGAGCAATTCCCCGAATATCGCGATCGCATCATCGCCGAAACCGACAAGCGATTGGAGCAATATCATGGCGCGTGAGGACATCCGCACGGACGGGCGTCCCGTCCCGCTCACCCATCATTCCGCGCGCGGCCGCGTCCAGCGCAATGCCGGTAATTTCACCCGCGGCAGCCAGCTTCTTACCCACGAAATGCTGATGTGGTTCTCGGGCACGAAACTCCCCTTCATCCTGTGGTTCTTCGCCTTCCTCGCAGCCTGGTTCATCATCATGTCGATCAAGCTCGATGAGCATGGCTTCCAGCTCGTTTGCATGAAGATCTACGCGACGCTCTGGAACTGGGTCGATCTCAATCCGAGCAAGCGCGTCAACGTCACGCTTCCCAATGGCGAGATCCTGCGCACCGTGATGAAAGCGGTGCCCTATGTGCCCGAGGTCATCACCGCCTGGGCCGTCGCGATGCGCGGCCTCATCGGCGCCTTCCTCGTCTCGATCTTCATCACCATTCCGGCGGCCATCTGGTTCGTCGACATCTCGCACCGGCGGGGGCGTTCGATCCTTCAGGAACGCCATGAACGCGGGGCCATGCTGGTCGACCGCACCGTCCTCCTTGCAGAGATCAATGAGCACAACCGGATCAAGTTCGAAGAGGAAGCCGCCGACCTCTTCCCCAGCCTGTCCCCGCGGCAGGTTCTGGCGCTCCCGTTCCGCGCGCGCAAGGAAGCCGGCATCCATCATCCCTACACGCTCGCCGGCATCCCCTTTCCGCACCGCACCGAGCAGTCGCATGCCATGCTCATCGGCACCACCGGCTCGGGCAAGACGACGGAGCTGAGGAGCCTCGTCACCCAGATGCGGGAGCGTCAGGACACGGCGGTGATCTTCGACCTGACAGGGGCCTATGTCGAAGCCTTCTACGATCCCACGCGCGACACGATCCTCAATCCGATGGACGCGCGCTGCCCGGCCTGGTCGATCTTCAACGACTGCCGCACGCACAGCGAGTTCACCGCCGCCGCGGCGGCGCTGATCCCGTCTGACGGCGGCTCCTCCGAACCCTTCTGGGCGCTCGCCGCGCGCACGCTCTTCATCGAGATGTGCATCCGCCTCATGGAGCGGGGACAGACCAGCAACCTCGCGCTGTCCGAGAACCTGATGACGGCCGACCTGAAGCGCGTTCACCGCTTCCTCGCCAACACCATCGCCGATCCGCTGACCGCCCCAGAAGCGGCCCGCATGGCGGAATCGATCCGCGCCGTCTTCAACACCAACGCGCAGGTCCTGCGCTTCCTGCCGGACGAAGGTGAGCCCTTCTCGATCCGCGACTGGATCACCCGCGACAAGAAGCCCGGCTCGATCCTGTTCGTGACCTCGAACTATGTCGATCTGCCGATGAACCGGGCGCTGCTGACGCTCTGGATGGACCTCGCCATCAACCGGCTGATGACGCTGCCGCGCACGCGCAGCCTGCGCACATGGTTCATGTTCGACGAGCTCGGCGCTCTCCACCGCCTGCCCGCCATCGAGAATGGTCTTCAGACCGCCCGCGCGTTCGGCGGTGCTATGATCCTCGGCATCCATAGCTTCGAGAAACTGGTCGAAGTCTATGGCGAGCAAGGAGCGCGCAATCTCGCCTCGCTTGCCCGCTCCAAGCTTATCCTCGCGACCGCCGATCTCGACACGGCCGAGCAGTGCGCCCGCTACATCGGCAACCGCGAGGTTCGGCAGATGGATGAGGCCTATAGCTATGGCTACAACAACACCCGCGACGCCTCGACCCTGACCCCGCGCAAACAGGTCGAGCCGCTCGTCATCGCCGACGACATCACCAACCTGCCCTCGATGCACGGCTTCGTGAAGTTCCCCGACGGCTTTCCCGCGGCGCGGATCCTGCTCGAGTGGAAAGACTATCCCCAGGTCGCCCAGGGCTTCGTCCAACGGCCCGATGTCGGGCCGGTGCGGTCAAAGCGCGGAGAGGAAGCGTTCGACGAGGATGGGGCAGGGGAGGCAGGCGGGCGCGACGGCTCGTTGCAGGTGGTGGAAGAGGTGGCCGAGACCACCAATCTCGCCCGCGATCTGGCCGCGCGCATCCTGTCGGCCGAGGTCGAGGAGGAGGACGATGCCGCCCGGCGCGCGGCCCAGCGCGCCGACGATCGTGACGAACAGGCGACGCCCGGCACCCATGCGGCGGACAAGGCGGCAGCGGCGCGCACCGGCGGCGAAGAACAGCCGGTCTCCGCGCGCGACAGGGATGACCGCCGCGATGGTCATCGGCACGGCGAGACCAGCCCGCAGGTCGAGGATCTGACGCTGGTTGAGCTGCGCCAGGCTTTCGCCAGCGGCCGCGACGATGACGGCATGGATATGGGCATCTGATGCTCTCGGTCGCCGGCGTCCGCTCCGCTTCCGGTGCCGCGAACTATTTCGCGAAGGACGACTATTATACGGTCGAGGGATCCTCAGAGATCAGCCTGTGGGCGGGGGAGGGGTCGGAAGACCTCGGTCTGTCCGGCGAGGTGTCCAAGGACGCGTTCGAGGGCGTGCTCAATGGCATCCTTCCGAGCGGGGAAGCGGTCGCCCAGGTCGAGAACCGGCGCGCGGGCTACGACCTCACCTTCTCGATGCCGAAGTCGGCCTCGATCATGGCCTATGTCGCCGGCGACAAGCGCGTGCTTGAGGCCAATATGGCGGCCGTCAAGCAGACCATGGCGTGGGTCGAGAAGAACCTCGCCGAGGGGCGGCGCGACATCGAAGGCCGCAAGGTGCCGGTCCAGACCGGCAATCTCGTCTATGCGCTGTTCCAGCACGACACCAGCCGGGCGCTCGATCCCCAGGCGCATATCCATGCGGTGATCGCCAATCTCACGCGCATGCCCGACGGCAAATGGCAGGCGCTCCATGCCGACAAGCTCTGGAGCCACAACAGCATAATCGGCTCGATCTACCACGCCTTCCTGCGCGCCGGGCTCGAGCGGATCGGCTATCAGGTTGAGCTCAAGGGCAAGCATGGCACGTTCGAGATATCGGGTGTCCCCAAGGCTGTCATCGGCGAGTTCAGTCAGCGCCGCGAAGAGATCCTCGATCACGCGACGCGGTTGGGCATCAAGTCGCCCGAGGGCCTGCGCGAAATCACCAAGCGCTCGCGCGATCCCAAACTCGATGTCGAGGATCGCGCGGCGCTCAAGCAGGGCTGGATCGACCAGGCTGCGGCCCACGGCTTCGACGGCAAGGACCTGCGGGCGGCGGCCGAGGCGCGCGCAGGGCTAGCGGCTCCGGAAAGCGCCCTGGAGCGCGGCTACCGCGCCATCGTCGATGCCGTGGATGGCGCCCGCCAGACCCTGGGTGCGCTGCTTCGTCCCCAGGATCCTCTGGTGGACAACGCGCTCGCCCGGGCGGTCAAGTCGCCGGGAGAAGCACGCGCGCAGCTTGCGGTCGCGTCTGCCGTGCGCATGCTCTCCGAACGCGAAGCCGCCTGGCCCGTCAATCTGCTGAGCAAGACCGCGCTCGATCTCGGCCTCAAAGGCGTCACCGTCGACATGATCGAGAAGCGGATCGATCGGCTGGTGCAGAACCGTCAGCTCATCCCCGGCGTTGCGACCGCCGCGGATCGGACGGGCCGCATGGGCACCACGCAGGAGGCTCTGCGGACCGAAGAAAAGATCCTCGGTGCTGTCGAAGAAGGCAAAGGGAAAGCGGAGCCGATCGTGGCGGCAGCAGACGCGCCGCAGCGCTTGCAGGAAGCGGTGGCTCTGCCCCTCAATCCGGGTCAGCTTGCAGCGGCGACAATGATCCTGTCGTCGACAGATCGGACCGTGTCGGTCCAGGGCGTTGCGGGCGCGGGCAAGTCGACCATGCTCCAGGCGGTCGCCCGGGTCGCCGAAGCCGAAGGCCGATCGATCACCGGCCTCGCATTTCAGAACAAAATGGTGGCGGACCTCGGTGAAGGGGCGGGCATCAAGGCGCAGACGATCGCCTCCTTCGTCCTCGCCAATGAGCGTTTCATCACCGAGCGTGACACGCCCCGATATGACGCCGCGCGCGAGAAGCTCGCCGGCACCATGTTGCTGGTCGACGAGACGTCGATGGTCTCGAGCAACGACATGCTCAAGCTCCACCAGATCACGGCGGCCCTGGGTGTCGACAAGCTGGTGCTGGTCGGCGATCGCCAGCAGCTCTCCTCGATCGATGCCGGCAAGGCCTTCGCCATGATCCAGGTCGGCGGTGGCACCGTGGCGCGCATGGACCAGAATATCCGTCAGCGCACCGACCAGCTGCGCACGGTCGCCGCGCTCGCCAATATCGGCAAGGCCGGCGCGGCGATGAAGGTGCTGGGGGAGCGTGTCGTCGAGGCAGCCGACCCGGCGGCCGCTGCCGCCGACATGTGGCTCGGACTTGACCCGCAAGAGCGCGAGGCAACCGCCGTGTTCGCGTCGGGCCGCGATGCGCGCGCCATCATCAATCAGCGCATTCAGGACGGACTGATCGCCGAAGGCAGCGTCAAGGGCGAGGCGATCCACCTCACCGTATACGAGCGCGTCAATACGACCCGCGAGGAGCTGCGCTATGCGTCGACCTACTGGCCGGGCCAGACGCTGGAGGTCGGCCGCGGCGGTGCGCAGGACGTCGGCATCAAGGCGGGCCGCTACGACGTCCTGAAAGTCCATGCCAACGGAAAGGTTGAACTGTCGGACGGTCGCCGCAGGATCCGGTTCGATCCCCAGAAGCTTTCCCCGACCGAGCAGCGCGACCGGCTGCAGCTCTCCGAGAAGAAGGACCTTCAACTCCGCGAAGGCGACCGCATCCGCTGGACCGCCAACGACAAGGAACGCGGTATGCTCAACGCCGCTCTCGCCCGTGTCGTCGGCGTCGATGCCGATGGCGTGAAAGTAGAGACTGCAGACAAGGCGCTCGTGACGCTCGGCCTCGGTGACCCGATGCTGTCTCGGCTCGACCTTGCCTACAGCCTTAACATGCACATGGCGCAGGGGATCACCACCGACAAGGCGATCGGTGTGATGTCGTCATTCGAGCGTTTCCTGTCCAATCAGCGTCTGTTCAACGTCCTCGTCACCCGCGTGCGCGATGCCCTCACGATGGTGGTCGACGACAAGGAGAAGCTTGGCCGCCAGCTCGACATGAACCCCGGTGACAAGACCTCCTCCCTCGAGACGCTCGGTCGCCTCGACATCGACGGGAAGAAGGGACCGGGCGCTCAGACCCTCGAGAAATTCGACCCGGGCCCGATCGATGGTATCGACCTTTCGGACCTTCCACCGATTCCGACCGACCTCCCGCCGCTGCCCGATGGCGCCGCGCCCATGCCGGCCGCGAAGGCCCCGCCAGCGCCGTCCGATCTGAAGCCGGATCGCGGCGATCCATTGCCGCCGCTGCCCGAACGCAGCCTCGGCCTCGACTTGTGAATGGAGAAGCCGCCGGCGCGGTGCCGGCGGCCAAGAGAAGGAGATGAACAATGGGTTGGGAATTCGAGGAAGCCGGCAAGTTCGGCAGCGAGAAGGCGGCAAACGACTATGCCCGGCGAAACGGCCTCGATCCGCGCGACGTCCAGATCACCCGCAAGGGCGAAGAGGTCGAGCTCAACATCCGCCGCTCGGCGCTCGATGGCCGGAATCTGCGGGACAACGGGGAAGGTCGGCGCGACGGCTGGGGCTGAAGGAGAGAGCTGTGAACATGTTTCAACTTCTGGCCTCGCTCCTGCTGGTGAGCGGGCTCGTGGCGCTCGGCTGGTCGCGGCTGTCGGGCAATATTACCCCTCAGCAGCCTCTGGCGCCTGTCGCCAGGCCGTTCATGACGCAACGAGAACAGGCCATGCTGGCGGCGCTCGAACATGTGCTGCCCATGTACCGCATCCATGCACAGGTCGCGATGGGTGCGCTCCTCAAGGTGCCTTCCGTGCCTGGCCGGCGGGTCATCCCGGCAGACTGGAATCCCTTCGCGCGCAAGATCGTCGATTTCGTGGTGGAGGATCCCACCACAGGCAGGGTCATCGCTTTGATCGAGATCGACGACCGCTCGCATGATGCCGAAAAGGATCGGGAGCGCGACGCCATGACAGCCCGGGCCGGCTACCGGACCTTTCGGATTCCCGCCGGTACGGGACCGACCGTCCAGGCCGTATTCGGGGTGATCGGGCATCTTCGCGACGCGGCGCCGACCGCCGCGATCAACGGGTAGCCCGGCCATGGGACTCGATGATCGCGACTATATGCGCGAGCGCTATCGCGACCGTGCGAAGAAAACCCCGACCGGGCGGATGGAAGGCGCCTGGTTCGATTCCGTCAACCGCGGCTTCGACTATCAGCGTAGCCGGTACTGGAGCCTGCGCGGTAATGCCGGCGGGACACTGCGCTGGTTGCCCTTCGCGTTGAGCCTGCTCCTCATTGCCATTCCCTTTTTAGGGGAAGCCCAAAGGGCGGGATGGCTGCCTGACGGCGCGGCGGCAATGCCTTTCCCGGAATCGGGTTCGGTCACCGTCGAAAACGGGGTCTCGCGCAAGCGCATTTCCAGCTTCCTCACCATCGAAACCGCGGATGCGAACGCGGTCGTGCAGCTCTTCGATCCGGCATCAGGCCGGCACATCATCTCGGTCTATGTCTCAAAAAACGACCGCATTCGCGTTCCGGTCCCGCAAGGCACCTTCAGGATGCGGCTGATCGAGGGCCAGAAATGGCATGGCCCGGCGCACTTTTTCGGATCGAACACATCCTATGAGACGGTTGCGGAGCTCATGAGCTTCGAGCCGCGGACCGGGCATATCATCGACCTGCATCGCCGGCCCGATGGCAATCTCAAGACGCGCATCATGCTTACCCGGCCTGAGAGCCTCTGATGGAGGCAGCAGAAGCCATACCCGTGTGTCGGGCATCCTTGTTCCGCTCCTGCCGCAGGCGCGACGAGATGGCCGGACTCCGCGAGGCGGGCCTTGCCCGAGGCATTCAAAAATTGTCGGCGCCCTTCAGGAGAAACAGAAATGACCAGACAACCACGCGCCTATGACGCACTGGCCGCCCATCTGGCTCCGGACGATCCGGGCGAGGGGGAGCGCCAGATCGACACGGCGATCCTCACCCTGCAACGCGCGCGCTATGGCCCGCTGAATCGCAGCCGCGCGCTATTCTGGCTTGGCCAGCTCCTGCTTGGGCTCAGCACGGTCATTCTGGGAGCGCGTTTTCTCTGCTGGTTCGAACCACAACTTTGGCAGACCTTCTTTGGGGTTCTTGCCGGCGCCGTTCCGACCGTGGTCGCCAAGGTCGTGTTCGTCGGCGCCTTCCTCCACTTCGTTTATCATTGCACCTTTGGGGCAGTGACGGATTACGGTCCGGCACCCACGCCGCCAGAACCGATTTACGAGTGGCTGGCCGCTCAAGGCAAATCGAACCTGACCTACTGGCACGAAATCTACTGGCCGTACCGCAAGCGTCAGGCGAACCGGAAAGAGATTCTGGGCTTTGTCATCTGGCGAAAGACGCCGTGTCCGCCGGACCGGTATCCGCCAACGCCGGTGCCGGTCGGGGCCGCGCCGGAGCCGGAGAACCCCCACATGGTGTATCTTGACAGCCCGCAGGGGCGTGCGGATCGGGAGGCCTTTCTGGTGACGTTCGAGCATCGGATGGATGACTGGTGGCGGCTCTCATTCAGGCTGACCCTCGCCGTGCTGATCATGCTGTTGGTCGTCATCTACCTCCCCGTCTATCCGGCGACACAGGCGGGCGATCTGATCCGCACCGGCGTGATGACGGCTTTCATTGCGGGGTGCATATTGGCGTTCTTCGGTTTCGGCAGAGTGCCGATGCGCTGGCTCCCTTACCCCGTCCGGCGCTACTGGTTTCGGGGGCTTCCACCCGAGGCAGCGCAATTTCGGGATCATATGATCGCGCGTTCGAACTGATTGCGTGGGCCGCGGCAGGAACAAGGTGCTGGCCACGAACAATGCCAGCCTGTTGAAACGCGCCATCGACGCCAAGTCGCGCGCGAAATTACTGTCTATCATTCATCCAATGAGGAGGGTCTACGACCGCCACGCAGGTACGGTGGCCCAGGAGCCGCAACTGGCATTTAGCCGGCTGTGCTGATGCTGTCCACGAAGTGCTGCTGTATGCTGGTTTCCCAAGGATCATCTTCTCTCGGGACAACGGCCTCAGACCATCCTTTGGGAAGCCGGTTCAGGGCTTTCAGCGCCCCAAGCGCGCGGGCCACGCGCTTGGGGCCGCCGGCACCGGTCATGTTTTTGATGGCCGTGCTCACGCGCTGGCTGCGCGCATGATGGCTCTGCTCTTTCGGATCGATGTCAGCCAGCACGCTACAGAAATCTCCCTCTTCGATTTTCAGTTGCGATAGTGCCCAGGACAGGATGCCCTCAAAGAAGTTCGCCTCCAGCTCGTGCCGCATTCGGACCTCGAGCGCGGCAATGTGTCTCTGCCCAGGGAGAAGATAGGCTGGAAGTCCCTTATTGCCGCTATCTTCCGGACGGGGCTTCCATCGACAGACAATCGTGTCTTCCCAGATCGGCCTGACGAACCAGGACAAGGTTCCGATGAGATTCTTGAGCAATGCCACGAGAGCTTCGCACTCAATGTCCAGAAGGAGCCGCTCCCTTGGCGACAGTTCCTCTGCTCGGTCCACGCGGTGCATCAGGCCGGCGAAATCCTCGATGAAATAGAGTTCATTGTCCGGCCGTTGCATAACCTGCGGGCCCAGGATCGGTGAACGGATCCAGTCCGTATCATCGTCCCCCTCGAAATCGAATCTGGCGATATTGCTATCGAAATCGCAACCGAATGGCTGCCATCGAACCGACAGATTCCCCGAGCGCAGGACGAGCGCATATACGCCGACGCGAGCCCTATCACGGTGAAGTTTCCGCAAATTCCAGTAAGGCATGCTGTGGGCCAGTGCCAAAGCCTGGGCAGAGGGTCCCGTCAGACATGCCTCGATCACCGGCGGTATATTCCAATCCCCCTTCACTCCAAGTTGGACGCGTTTCGCACAATAGAGGGCTGCGCAAGTACCGGCGGATTGTGCGTGGACCAAACCGTCATCGAGCGTGAACATTCCTTCCTCTATCCTTCGTCCGTTCGCTTCAGGCTGGGTTCGACACCGGGACCGTCTCAATCGCCGCCGCAAGACAGGCCCAGACCCGTTCTAGGTCATGTGATGGTCCTGTCAGGTATCCACTTGCCGCAACATGTGGCGCTGCGCTTCGGACGAGCCGTTCATTCGCTCTCGAGATCTTCGCCCCGCTTTTGGCGGGCGCGCTACACCTCATACCCGTGACCCGCGAGAAGTCGAGCCATGCCGGCACCTTCCCAGCTTCCGGGCCGGCGAATGACCATCGCCGCATCCTGCGCCAGCATCGTTAGAAGGTCCGCGGCACTCTCAAGTGGTCCATGAGTCGTTGCGCCATTTCGTGCTTGATCTGCATCGACACAACGCCGCGTAAGTTCGGCCAGGTTCGCCGAATCCTCTTTGCTCAATTCGATCGTGATGGTCGGCAAACTCATTCTCCTCGATTTCTTCGGAAACCGTCCTCGTCGGAGTCTCCAACAATATGAGAGTCTTTGCAAATCCGGCCTGGAAAGGCAGGGCTGGCAGCTCATTTACGGACCCGCGACAAGACGCGTGCGGCAACATTGCTGCGCACGGCGAGCTTGCGGCCATAGCGCAATGCGGTTGTTGGCGAACTCCAGCGCAGGGCCTGCGCGATGCCAGCGCCATCCTCTCCCGCCGCGAAGAGATCCTGGGTAAGGCCGACGCGCAGCGAATGTGTGGACAAGGCCTGGATCGCGTCGTCCAGCTTGCCAACAGCCAGCGTAACCAGTCCCTTGTCATAGGCCGTGAGCGCCACACGGCGGTAGATGCCGTTGACGCCCTGCCGGGTTAGAGATGTCGTTCCGATGGAATAGGTCGTTCGTGCGAGCGCAGTTTCCGGTACGGTTTCCCGTGCGCGACGTCGATCGACCCCGACCCTGCGGAACAGCGGGCCTTCTTCGATGCCGCTTGCAACCAGCCATGCGCCGACGCGCCGCATCGTCTCCGCGGAAAGCCATGCCCAGGCGCCTTCCTGTTCCTGGTCGGTCTTGGAGTAAGGGATGAAAAGCGTCGCCGAGCCATCCTCCTGTGGATCGATTTGTCTTGCCTCCACCATGGTGAGTTCGCTGACCCGCAGGCCGGCATCATAGCCGAGCGAAAGCAGGGCGGCATCCCGCAGCCCTTGCAAATCGCCGCCACAGGCATCGAGCAGCGCGGCAAGGGTAAAACCTTTGGCGGCATGAGGATCGAGTGCCTTGCCCAGCCGCAAGGGCGCTGCCTGGCGCTGGAGGGCACCTTTGCGCCTGCGGACGGCCTTGAGCGCTGCCCGCACCATCGGCGCGTCGGTGGGCGCGGCATCGCCCGTCAGTCCCATCATGCGGTGGACCGAACCGAGACTCGCGATACGTCGCGCGAGGGTCGCGGGCTTTTTCCCCCTGGCATCGAGCGCATTCACATAGCGCACCACATCTTCGGGATCGGCGGGCAGTGGTTTTCGGCTTTCCTCGCCGCACCAGTCACGCCAGCAATCGAGATCGGCGGCAATCGCCGCCTTGGTCGCGTCGGCCATGGCCGAAAGCGTCGTCTCGAGCCCGAGCTGGCTGATCGGCGGCAGATCTGTGGGAACGATGCCGCCGATCGTGCGGAGCAACCGCATATCGACCGTTTCGGCGTCCGCGTTCCGCGACCGCATCGGCAGTGCGGCGTCCTCGGTTCTGACGACGATGATTTCCATATCGGAGGATCTTGTGGAACTCTCAGCCATTGCTCGCTATATGTCATTCTGGAGGACATGATGCAGCTTAACTCGGCACAAGCCTTGAAACTGGGCCGCGAGGTCCATGAAACCTTCGGGAGCTGGAGGAAAGCGCGTGAGGCGGCCGTCCAGCGCAACGGCGTCTATGTCATCGACCGCGAGAAGATTCGCGCCGCCAGGGCCGAGAAGACCGCCGAAACGGCCTAAGCTGGCATGACCTTCGGATATGCGCTGCTCGGCGCGCTCGTTCTGCTGCTTCCGGGCTTCGCTGGTTATTTCGGACTTCGGATCGGGGAAGCGCGCGATTTTGTCTCGCCGCGACCGGATCGGCCGAACTCCAATCTCACTATCTTCCTGGTTGTGGCGCTGGCGCTGGGCGCGCATGTCTTCGGCGCTGGCATCTTCGCGCTCAACGAACTGATCGCGGCCTGGAAGCCACTCATCAGGCTGTCCTACGAACCCAACCCTTATAAGGCGCTGCTCAGCGGCCATGCGCCACAGGGGCTGTCCTCGCTTGCGATCGAACTGGAACTGCTGTTTTTCCTCGGACTGGCGGTGCTGATGGGCTGGATCTGTGAAACGATTGCCCGGACATCGCCGATTACGGCGAGGGCCGATCCGTTGCGCTTCGGATGGCTGTTGCCGATCGTCCAGAAGGTCGAGGCTGGCGGCCATGTCGCCGTCGGTTATGTGCGGACGACCAGCGGCCATGACGGAGCCTGGATCGCCTATGAAGGAAGCGTGCGTCGGCTGACGCTCGACGAGGATGACGGGATTCGCATGGTCGTGCTCGAGCAATGCGACCGCTTCCTGGTCCAGATGAAGGACGGGAAGATCGAGCGCGTTGATATGGAGAGCGCGCCGATCGCCATGATGCACCTGGCCGCCGACCAGATCGCGGATTTCGCGGTCGAACTGTTCGAGGTTCCTGAGTCCGACGCCGAGTGACGCCAGCCGCTCGGTCGCCTGCGGCACAATGCGCGGCACATTTGTGCCGCGTGATTGCTGCAATTTCTTCATCTGCGGAACTTGCCCCTTCCCTGCCGGTTTCGCGCTCCTATACTTACCATAATCTCCCATTATGGTAAGTGGGAAAATCGCGCGGGGAGGGCGGATTCAAGCCGGAAATCTGACGCCTACATTCACCCAGCTACTCGTCAGATTGCCCCGTTCTTGTTTTGATAACGCCCCAGAGCTATATAGACGGAGTGATCGATGGGATCATGGTACAGGTTGTGAGATGGCAAAGGCTGCAAGCTTGGTGTTGGCGACGGTGAACGCTCCTTATGGGGCGAACCTCTCCGCGCATCAACTCGCCGCGCTGATCACCGACCCCAAGAGCGCGAGCGACTTCAACGCGCCCGTGTTCTCCTTTTTCTCGGAAGTGAGCCCGGCTCTGCAGTTGCAGTTCGTCCAGGAAATGGGTGTCGATGCCGATAAGGTCTGCGCGGTCGCAGACCAGTTTTCCAACCTGTCGGGCTACGCGCTCCCGCTGGCAGCGTAACGTATGGTCGAGCGGGGCCCGAGCCAGTGGCCAGTCCTGTTCGACCTCGCGATGGAAATCTTCGGCCATTTAGAGAAAACCGTAGGCTTTGCGCCTTCGTGGAGCTTTGGCGGCGGGACCGCTCTCATGCTCCAGATCGACCATCGCGAAAGCCACGACATCGACATCTTTCTCGATGATCCGCAAATCCTACCCTTCCTCAATCCGCAGATCCAAGATTTCGCCATGACCCGCCGACCGGACGAATATAAGACCGACGGGACGCAGGCGCTCAAACTGGCCTTTGACGAACTCGGCGAGATCGACTTCATCTGCTCTTCCGCCATCCTCGATATCGCCAGCGAGCGTCACGATGTGCGAGGGCAGATCGTCGACCTGGAGACACCGGCCGAAATCGCAGCCAAGAAGGTCTATTTCCGGGGCTGGAACTTGCAGCCACGCGACATGTTCGACTTGGCAGCAATCGCCGAGCATCATGGAGACGACTATCTCGTCTCAGCGTTGCGCGAATGCGGCCGCGAGCGATGCCAAAAGGCGCTAGACGTCGTAGAAAAGGTCAACCCGAAGGCCGTCGAAACAGTCATCGGTCAACTCCTGTACCGCGACAGATACAGCCATCTGGTCACGGCAGCCCAAGCAATTACGCATCGAATTCTGACGGAATCACTCTCGGACAAGGCTGAGCATGTGGGTAGTGAAGATTGAAGGCTGCCCGAAGCTCGCGTCCTTCTCTCTCGCGGCAGACAAGCCATGAGCGGCAAATTCTCTGCCTTTGTCATCAAGGCGCTGGTCGACACGATCACGGGCGGCGCCGGCAATGATAACAGCCCGGCGATCGGAATCTATCGGTCGGGCCCGAAGATCGAACAATTCTTCCTCGATTGCGGCCTCGACATGCGTATCGGCGCGAGCTCTCGCGTACCCGCGACGACGGATTTCCTGCGCCAGGCAGCCAATCACTATGACGGCCAGGGCGATGTCTACATCACGCGGATCATTGAGAAGGTCTGCGATCCGCGCGAATATCTGACGGAGCCCGATAAGGCGACCGCGGTTCGCGAGCATCTCAACAAGGCGCTCGCAGCGGACGAGCTGGCGGTGGTCATCGTCGGCGGCAAGGCCGTGCTGACCAGACGCCAGAGCTCCGGGACGATCGTCGAACCCTTCATCCAGAAAGTCGAAACACTGGACTTCGACACGGTGCAGATGGAGATAGCGCGCGCCCTCCCCAATCTTCAGGATGACCCCGAAGATGCGGTAACCGCCGCGTGCTCGCTCATCGAGGCTGTCTGCAGATCCATCCTCATCGAGCTCGGGTTGCCGCTGCCGCCCCGCAAGGATATCGACGGCCTTATCCGCGCCGTCCAGGAGCCGCTGAACCTGTCGCCGGGGCGCAGCGACCTGCCCGCCGAAGTGGAAGCAGACGTCCGCCAGATCCTGAGCGGCCTGACATCGGTTGCAAAAGGCATCGGTGCGCTGCGAACGCATGGTGGTGACGCTCACGGGCGTGAAAAGGGCTTCCGGAGGATCGACCCGCGCATCGCACGTCTCGCGATCAACGCCGCCAGTTCGCTGGCCCTGTTCCTGATCGAGACCTGGGAGCGCCAAGAAAAGCGCGCTCTGCCGCAGCACGCACCGGGGATTTAGCCTGAGGCGCGCGCTGCCTCTGCCCGGGGCTGCCCATGCGCGCCGCGGACATAGGGTTGCCGCCGGTGCTCGCTAATGGCGATGCTTGGGTGAAGCGCGGCTCGGACCGCGTCGGTCACGGTGTAGACCGCATGACGCTGGGCGCCGCGGTTTTCATGATCGACGAAGAACCCCTGGTAGTGCCGCGTGATCAGCCCGGCCCTCACCAGCTCCGACACCGCCCGGCTGATTGCCGTCATGCCGGTTTCGCGGACACGCTCACTGACTTCCGCCTCGACCAGGCGGTCGGCCTCGGCCGGATCACCTGGAAACTCTCCCCGGCCGACGAGCGCAGCTCGAACCTTGTCGGCGGTCGCGCGGCGCTGATGATGACGCGCGCCGCTGGGTGCGATCGTCGCGGCCAGCCATTCGCGGATCGGCACAAGCGCTTCGCCTTCGCGAACGAGCGGTCCCGCCTGCCCGTTGGCCCGCGCAACCCGCGCGATCAGATCAAGCACCATGAAGGTATAGCGCGGCCGCGCGGAGTGCTCGGCGATGATGCGTACGATATCGGGCATGCCCGTCGTTCGCTGGGGCGTCGCCGCGAAGAGGTCCTGCTGGATCATGGAACGAATCAAGCACAAAGCTGGACTCTTGTGAATCCCCCAAAATGCTCATGGAGACGCGAGACGGCACTTTTGCCATCCGTGTCACTTCACCCCTCCTCATCATTTTTCTCGTCTTCACACCATGCTAGACCCGCCCCATGAGCAAAGATGAATCAGACCCCGATCTTATCGGAGAGGATCCCCGATTGGATGGCCTGAAGGATCGCCTCGAGGCGGCGCATTCGGCCGAAGAGGAACGAACCCGCCCTGCCTCTACAGGTGCCGATGCCAGCTATAGCCTCGGCAATCGCGTGCTGGCGGAACTACTCGGCGGCGTTGCCGGCGGTGCCTTGCTTGGCTGGATCATCGACAGGTTTGCCGGCACCGGTCCCTGGGGCCTGCTCATCGTGATGGCCCTCGGCATCGTCGTGGCCTTCGTCAACATCATCCGCATATCCAACCGCAAGCCAGACGGATCGTAACGTTTGCCATCTACGTCACTTTACCCGGCGTGAGGTAAAGTGACACAGTTGGCACTAAGGCAATGGCAAACTGTCGGAGACCAGCGTGGCTGATTTCAGTCTCAAACATTACGAGCTGCGCACGACGGATGAATATCGTGCGGCTAGCCGGGCGACCTGCATCGATCGCATTCTCGCGCACCGGCAGATGGCGCGCCGCTATGCCGAAAAGGCTCGAAAGGTGCGCGAGGCAGGCGGAGCCGCGCGGTTTCGCGCACGCGCCATTTCAGGCCTCAGGATCGCGAAACGCTGACATTGCGGATGACGGAGAGCAAACAGGGAATTGATATCGAAGATCTGCGCGGGCTCGACATTCACCTTCACGGGCTGGATCGCGCCGACGCGCCTTATACGCTCTATTATGACGAGACGAACAACATCCGCCGTTTGCACGTCACGGCCGATGGGTTGAACGTCGATAATCCGGGATGCTTTGTCCTCGCCGGCGTTGCCCATAGCGGTCCTCGCAAACCCATCGACATCGCCCCTCTACGCGCGGCTCTCAAACTACAGCCCACCACCAAGGAGATGAAGCTCGCGCACATCGGCAAGGGCGACTTTCTCGACCTGCTGGGCTCACGGCGTCTGGGGGACCTCCTCGACTGGATCGCGGCCAACGGGCTATTCCTCCACTACCAGTGCCTGGACGTAATCTACTGGTCGCTCGTCGACATTGTAGACGCCGCACTTATCGCGGGCGATCGTGAAGAACTGATGCTGGTCGCACCGGCTCTCAAGGATATGCTCAACCTTGCCCTGCGCCGGGACCTCGAGGCGACCACGGACCTGTTCCGGCTCTTCAACTATCCCGCGCTCGATCCTCGCGATGGCCCGCAATTCTATCATGTCGTGCTGCAGATGGTCGAAGAGGAAGCAGATCACCTTCATCCCTTCTATGGGAGGCTTCTTGCCCAGGCTCTCGAGGACGCCATTCAGGGTGAGAGCTTTCCGTTCATCGAAGGTGACGATGAGGATCGGCATATCCTGATCGAGGGGTTCGACATCTTCTTCCGCCACAGGATCGCACTGCTGCGCAACTCGACGCATGTTCTCGACCTCGAGGAAGTCGTCCGCCGCCAGTTGCTGGCCGATCCCCTCATGCGTGACGGCGTGCCAGTCGACAGCTTCAGGTTCGTGGACTCGCAGGACGAACCGCTGATCCAGGTCAGCGACGTCGTCGCGGGTCTGTTGGGCAAGTTCTTCTCCTATGTCGTCAGCACCGAAATCGACGTCGTTCGAGCTGATCGCGCGGCGCTCAGCGACCTTCAGACTGAAAATCTGGCAAAGCTCGCACGTCTGTTTGATCAGGCGACCGATGAAAACGAAGCATTCGCCCATCGTGTGATGAGCCTGTCGGACACCCACAAGGCAGACATTTTCATGCAGACGTAGCACACCGATGGCGCAGGTCGGTCCAGGCGGCTATGCAGTGAGCAATTTCAACTGAAATGAGGACTATCCGAATGAACAATAGTGAGCTTGCTGAAACCCTCGCCGGCCAGACGGGCACGACCAAGGCGGATGCCCGCAAGGCGGTCGATCTCGTTTTCGCGGCGATCGCGGATGCGGCGGCCAAGGGCGAGGAAGTAAGCCTCAACGGCTTCGGAAAATTCAAGGTGAAAGACGTGCCTGCCCGCGAAGGCCGCAACCCGGCCAATGGCGAGACCATCAAGATCGCCGCTTCCCGGAAACTTACCTTCACTGTGGCGAAAGCCGTCAAGGACAAGCTCAACGGCTAGTCGAGATTGACGCCTCGAGCCCCCTGAGGACCGAGGCGTCGCCCCCTTCCCTGCCTTGATGGTCGCCCCGGCACGAAATGAGCGATAACGACGAACTGACTGCGCTCATTCGCGAAACATTCTCGCGCATCTGGCCAAGTAGCGATCCCGACATCGCGAACTATCTGACGCCAATGGTCGCGAGGTTCGCGCGGTCGGATTGCCGCGACCGCCATTTCCTTGTCGAGTTCCAGCGCGGCGATCTCGGCAAGCTGGCGAGCCGGATCTGGGAAGCGATGCTCTATGGCCGCTTTCAGGACCTCGGCTGGAACATGGCCAGCGAGGACAAGGGGCCAGACTTCCTGATCGATGATCAGGTCTATATCGAAGCGGTCGCCGCGCAGCCGGGCGACGCCGCCAAGGGCGGCTTGCCGCAGGAGTGGCAGGATGGCGGCGCCAACGGCGCCGGTATGGTTCCCACCGATCAGATGCTCCTGCGCTGGACGTCTGTCATCAAAGCCAAGCGTGATGGTTATCTCAAATGTCTGGAGCAGGAGGCAGTCGATCCGAAACTCCCGTTCGTGATCGCGGTGAACACCTGCCGGCTTGGCGGCGATACCCTCGGCATTGGCGGCGTCCCGCTCGCGGCTATGGCTGTACTTCCCTTCGGCAGCCCGCAGGCCCATGTCGACGTGCAGACAGGTCAGCCGCTCGGTGGCTGGCAGCTCTCATGGCAAGACACCGTGCTCAAGGCCAACGGCGAAGAGATTCCCACCGACAACTTCCTCCAGGAGGACTATCGCTGCGTCAGCGCAATCGTCGGCTGCTCCGGTTTCTATGCCTTTCCCGATGACCGCGACAAATTCTGTGGCCAACCGCCATATTACGTCATTCACAATCCACTCGCCGCCAATCCCCTCCCCCGGCCTTGGCTCCCCGGCGCGATTGAATACGCCGTCACTGCCCATGACACGCACCGCCTTCAATTGGACCAACTGCCGGCCTAGCTGCGCCCTGTTCACGACCGAGATGGATTGGTTACGAAAGCGCCGCTTCCAGCGCTGCCAGACCGGCCTGATGCCTCTTGGGCTGCGCGTCTCTGAACCTAAGGATATTCATCAATTTGAACTGCGGCGCTGGAAGCTCACGGACAGCGGGCAGCGGGAAGCTTTCCCACTCCGGATCCCCAGCTTCGAAGCTCCTGAGAAACTGTCGATCGTCGGCATCGAGCGAGGCATGAATCGTCTGCACAAGGCGATCGAGCGTTTCGACATGATCCTCATAGGTGAATGGCTCGAAGGGCATTCCTTCGAACTGAGCCTTGAACGTAGCGCTTTGATCCTTTCGGCTCGGGCTGACCAGCTCAGCGACCGGGCGCCCGTGGCTTACCAGCGCTCCGACGAAGCCGTGACGAACCTCGTCGACCAGCCCTTCTGCGTCCAGCAGGCGCTTCACGTCGAACAGATCGCGCGGATGCTGCCGGTCCAGCGCGGCACAAATCTTTCCGCCGAAAAGCTCACCGTGCGAGAGGCATCGCGCCTCGACGAACGCCTCAAACCTCTCCTGCACCTGGTCCGAACATGGCAAGTCGCGGAGGGGAAGGAGATGGCCGCGCAGGGTGGGATTAACCTCCACCTTGATCTGGGTCTTGCCGCGCTGGCAGTTGAGCTTGACCTCCATCCCTTCCTGGCCCTGGCGTGTCTGGGTCACGCGGGTCGGTGGCAGGCGGCGTTCGATGTCCGCCTTGATCCGGGCGAGAGCCTCACTGATCGCGCGCAAGGATTGGGCCCGGTCGTGGATCGGTAGGTAGGTCAGATCGATGTCGACCGAGAGGCGTGGAAGATCCCATTCGAACAGGTTGATCGCGGTGCCGCCCTTCAGCGCGAAGACGGGCTCGGCCATGACCAGCGGCAGGACGTCCAGCAGGAGCCGGACCTGATCGCGATATTGCTCAGTTGCCACCCGAAACGAGCTCCTTGGGCAAGAGCAGTCGGTATTTCGGGACATAGCGCCCCATTTTCGCAAGGCTGCGATCACCCGAACCCAGGTCTATCTGCTCCACCTTCAGATGGCGCATGACGGCGAGTTCCGCTCGCTCCGCAAGATAGAGGAACAGCCGCCGGACCTTCACCGACGCGCAGGCCTCGAGCAGCGATTGCATGAGCTTGGGGCGAAGCGACGTCATGCCTTCGACGATCTGGCCGGCCTCGACGAGATCGAATTCCTTGGGCGCAAGGTGCAGCAGCTCCAGGATGGCCCGTTCGGGCGTCGCCGTGGTCAGTGGATAGCCTTCCGGACTTCGCTGCTCGGTGAGGCCGAGGTCATTCGGCAGGAGCTTGCTTTGCATGTGCCGAACTTCTTCCCCCCAATGCGTCTGGAACCAGGCCGGCAGGACGACATGCAGCGGAGAGAAGAGATAGGCCTTGCTCTCTCCGAAGCGCAGATAGTGGCTGTTCCCCGTCATCTCGAGGCCCGTCAGGGCGCCTACATGAACCGGCAGCTTGAGCTGCGATTGAACGCTGTATAGCGCGCCTTGCCAGGTCACGGTTTCCATGGGGCGCTTGAAAGCTCCGCGGCCAAGCGAGACCAGCCATTGTGAGGCGGTATAGTTCTGCAGATCCTGCGCCGTCAGCCCAAGCGCCTTGAGATGCGGGCTGGTCGCCACGGTGTGCGGCTCCCAAGCGTCGAGCAACGACTTCAATTTATCGGTTCGACCTACCTTCATGGTCTATCTTTGGCATAAATTCCAAGGTTCCTCAATCCCTCGGAATTTCATGAACTAATATGTCAGAGATATATTTGGGACATATAATTCAAGATATCGGACGCCCTCTGTCCCGAGACGATGGCCTCACAGCGAAGCCCACGGTCATGGATCTATAGCGAGGTTACGGCAGTCTATGGCTTTTTCATAAACTCGCCAATCTCCCAATAATCCCCTGCAATCCGTTGCGAACAAAGCTCGAACCGGCTATTCTCCGCTGCCAGGAGATGGCCATGCGCATCCTCAAATTTGATCTCAACACATACAACCAGACTAAAGACCTCCCGGGAGGCCCCGTCTTTGGTGTCGTTGAAGAGGAACTGGCTGACATCGAGATGTTCACCGATCAGCACGGCAATCCTACTCGCGGAGGAATGATCGGCTACGCGCTTGCGTATCTTCTGATGGCCGGCTTCGTTGGAGCGATTTTCTACCTCCTCTAAGCTTTATTCGCGAAGCTTAGGGTCTTGGAAGAACCCACGATCGTGGTCGCGGTTCACTTCCTGCTGGAGATCGGTGGAGCCCTGAACGCGCTGTCCTCGCATTGTCTGCGCAGCAGCCCGATCGCCGCTGAGTTCGGTCTTGCCCGCCTCGATGATCGCGGCGGCGCCCACGTCGCCGCCCCCGCCGGGGCCCGCGGGCAGACGCCCAGGTCCATGTGGCCGGTAAGACCCTCTCACGTCTGCCGCACTTGAGATGCTCGGCCGGCTTACGTCGACGAGGTCCGGATCGTGCAGACGGCCTTCGATCTCGGCCCGAATGCCGTCCTGCTTGTCGTGCATCCAGCGCGTGATCATCTCCTGGCGCACGACCCGCTGCTGGTCGGTCAAGTCGGTCGCCCAAAGCTCCGGCGCATCAAGCCCAGGATTCTCGACCTGCTGGCGTCGATACCATTGAGCGAGATCCTGGCTCAGATTTTCGCTGAGTTGCATGCCATGCGTCTCGGCATAGCTGGCATCACGCGACAACTGCTGGGAAAGCTCCTCAAGGCGGCGGGCCGTTTCCGAATAGGACTTCGCAAGCGCCAGGGAATCTTCAGTGCTAGCCGACGCCGAAGATGTGGCCGATGCCCGGCTGAAGCTGCCGCTGCGCGAATATGTCCCGTCGGACATCGACGCACCGGTTCCGCTTGAATGTTCGTCCCGCACGCCACTTGAGGATGTATTGGCGCTGTCGCTGCCGCGGGTTTCCTCCGTCCCGTAACGGAGCCCATCGATCTGGCTGCCGGATTTGGATACGCTGCCGCCAATCCCCGGCAGTCTTCCCAACGCTCCGCCGCGACCACCTGCCCGCCCCCCATTTTGGTTCCCGCCGACATTTGCAGTGACCGATCCCATGATCTGATCGTTAGTCTGCGCCTGGCGATCATGGCCCTGAGATATTCGCTGGCCTTGCGAGATCGTGTCCCGTTCCTCCTGACCCTGTGTGCTGCTTCCGGTCCGCCGATCGAATTGATCGACGGAGGTGTTCGCCTGCCGTCCGCTGCTGGAATCCCAACCGGAAGACCGTTCAGTCGATGTGCCAAAGGCGCTGCGATTGGCGTGGGTTGCGGTGAGTACCTCGGCCGCAGCATTCTCATAGGCTTGCGCCTGACGGTGCGCTTCGCTGGCCATCTCGCGCCATTCGGCGACCGATCCCGTCGTCATCGTCGGCGTGAAGCCGAGGCGCGAGATCGCACTGGAGGTGTCGAACACCTCCTGACCATTGCCGAACCCGTTGATCATGGCGCCATTGTCCTGGCGCCATCCCACGCTGGGCGCGCCGCCCATATAGCTCGGTGCTGTGGTCCACTGATCGGCTTGGCGCATATTCGACGTCGAGTTCGCCCAGCTCACATTGCCATAGGCATAGTTGCCGGTAGTCTGCTCGAGCGCCGCCGCCTCGGCTGCGTTCTGCGCGGGCGCCAGCATCGACATGGACTGGCCGGCGATCGACATCGCCCCCCGCGCAAGACCGGCCGCCAGGAACGGCACGCTCATGAGCATGAAACCGGCGATCGTCGCTGTCTCGCCGTTGACCGCGCCGATACCGGCATAACTGCCGAGCGTCACCCCTCCCCCGGCCACGCCGTTGGCCGCTGACTCAGCCCTCGTCATGCAGATCATGTGCAGGATCACGTAGAGCGGACCCCATGCCGCCAGATAGAAGAACCCCATGGCATAGCCCTTGAGCGTGCCGACGCCTGTCTGCGGCATGAGGAACAGCGGGAAAATCACAGGAAACATCGCGAAGAAGACGACGGTCAGCACGATGTTCAGGATCGGCACCCAGGCCATCGCCTGCTGCGCGATCGAGTTGTAGGTGTTGCGGGCCTGAATGTCGGCCCTCGTTTGCGCAAAGGTGTCGATTGCCGCGGCGCCGGCCCCGCCGGCCATGCTGTTGCGCGCCTGCATGAAGGCGTTGATGGCCGTGTTCTGGCGCATCGTTTCGGTGAAATTGCTCCCCGATCCGGTAAAGGCCGTGTTCGCGATCGGCACGTCGTGCTTGAGCTTGTCGGCAGCCAGGGCGTTGCTCAGCTTGGGGTAGACCTCCTTGCCCCACAGCGGGGCGTTTGCCTCGATCATCGGCGCCCATTGGGCGTCGAGTGCCTGATAGGCCTGCCGACAGGTGACGATGAAGTTCTGGACGGTGCCATCGCCCTGCCGCTCGAGCCATTCCTGCGAGCGCGCCTCGGACCCCGGCCCGATTGCCGCCCAAAGATCAGGCGCTTTGGCGAGATTGGTGAGCGACTTCTGGTAGAGCATCACATCCCCGAAGACGCAGTTCTTGAAGTGGCTTTCGAGATTGGTCGAGAATTCGGCGTCCCTCACCACGAAATTGCGCGTCGCGTCGAACAGACGCGCACCATAGACCATGCCGTTCGTCGAGTAGTTGAGCTCGCTCGGCATCACGAACACGGTCTCGGCCGTGCGGGTGAGCCAGTCGCCGACCTGGGTGGTGAAGCTCGCCAACACGCCCAGACCCATCGGCACATTGTCGATCGTCGCCGGCGCGAGACTCGGGTTGATACGATCGGTCACCTTGATGCTGACCGTTGGCACCATCAGGCAAAGGTAAATGGCCGTCGCCTGCAAGAACCAATTCATCCACGCCTTGTAGTTGAGCGTGAAGGCGACAACGAGCAGCGAGTAGATCAGGCCCATCACCATCACCACCCGTAGGAGCGAGCGATAGCCCCCTCCCCCGGACCAGGCCGCGACGGCATTGAACACGTTTACGAGATATTCGCCGCCCCCGACCGTGAAGACCTCCAGCATCGCCGCGCTCCCGCCCTAGTTCAGCCCCTGCGCATTCAGCCCGCGCGAGAAATTGAGCGCGGAGGCCATGCCCGGCGTCATCGAGTTCTGCAGGGTGGACTCGAGCATGATGCTGCGGTTGATGATCTGCATCGTCACCTGCAGCTTGTTGTTCAGCCGCACATCGCGCTGGCTGAACTTCGCGCGCGTGGCCGCGATCTGCTGTTTCCACTGCGTCGCGGTTTCCTGGTCGAAGGTCTGGTAGTGGACCTTCGCCTGCTCGACCCGGTCCAGCATATTGTCGAGCATGGCGGACAGGAGATCGACCGCGACGATCTCGGACAGCGTCTGGATCTCGCCGTCGGTCAGCGCATAATGCGCATAGGCCTGCACGGCGAGGATTTTGTAGATCGGCACCGTCGCCAGATTCAGCAGCTGCTTTTCGGCCGCGTTGAGCGGCGTGTCGGAGCGGATCTTGTCGCTCATCGACTTGATCATCGTCGCAATGCGCGGGCGCAACGCCGAGGACGCAGGGACCGACAGCGTCTGCTCGCCGACGTCGTAGCAATTCTCGTCGTTGCATTTGAGCATCTTGACCGGCGGCGCGTCCGCCGTCCCGTCGAGCAGCGCCGTCACCACCGCCTCTTCGGCCGGACCGAACATCACGACCTTGCCGCCGACGCTCGGATCGGTCGAAGGCGTGGTCACGACCGTGCCCACCAGTGTCATCACATATTCGGAGAAGGACTGATCGAACGCCCCAAACTTGGCCGATTTTCTGAGCGCCTCCCAGGTGTAGTTGTGCGGCTCACCGACCAGCTGATCCTTCATCGATGCGTCGGTATTGCCCGCGATGGTGGAATCGCGCCGGTTGCCGTTATTGCAGCCTTGGCGGGAGGCGGCCCAGTCGGAGAACACGCCCTGGCTGTTGCCCACGGCCTCGCAGATCGTCGCCCGCGTCGAATCCATCTGCGGCCAGATTCCGCCGACCAGAGCCTGCGCGGTCTCGCAGCTAGAGATATTCATCTGGTTCCGAAGCTGCGCCTTCTGGCTGAACTCATCCATCACCTTCCCGATCTCCGGCGAAACGGAATCGATCGCGAGCTTGAACGCGAACCCGAGAGCATTGTTGGCCGTCGCTTTGAGCATAGCCACGATTTCGGAGGCGTTGATGAACGAGAAGCTGCCCGAGAAGAGGTCGATGCCCCCGCAGCCGGCCCGGGCGCTGGGAAGCTGGAGATTGAACGGTTGCACGCTCTTCTGCGGGAAACGCGTCCAGACATTGCCGAGCGAATAGTAGCCTGCCGACTGCCCCTGATAGGCCGACGGACCCGTGACATTGGCAGCGCCGCCCGCGTCCGAGAAGAAATTGTTCATCTCGGAGGCGACATCGGCGCGCGCCACGCCAACAATCGCGAAATTGAGCGCGGCGACCATCGCCATGGAGGCGCCCGCTGAGCGGAAGAAGCGGCGCGCACGCCCTTTGCCACGATGCTGTGCCATCAGTAATCGCTCCCAACCTTGGTGTTCGTGAGCGTGAAGATCCGGTCCATGATCTCATCCGCACTGAGAATGCCGTAGCCGATCGGAATCGTGCGCTTCGTCACGGTATCGAACAGGACGAGCGCCGGCGTTTCGTTGCCCGGCACACCCATCCGGGCGCGCTGCCCAGAGTCGACGACATAATTCGGGAATTCCCGGCTCGGCCCGCCGTCCATCGACACCGCCATCACCGCCATGCGATGGCTGTCGGTCACCGAGCGCAGGATCGGCGCGAACAGCTCGCAGGCGCCGCAGCTCTGAGCGTAGAAATAGAACAGCCCGTAACGCTGACCCAGATTGGTGAGGACCGCGTCACGATCGGCCTTCCGGTTATCGAGCCAGGCGCGCTTGCCGACCGTCGAGACCGGCCTTTGCAGCGTGTAGTCGATGTCGGGATTCTGCCACAGCGCGCGCTGCCAGACGTCGGAGAAGGTCGACGCCCGGTCGAGCTGCTCGCGCTGGAAGCGGACATAAGCGATGACATTCTCCTCCGACGGTTCAAGGATCGCCTTCGCCTTCAGTTCGTCGAGATGCTTGGTGATCGCCGCCATGCGGTCGACGGCGCTCTGCTGTGGCGGTGCAGCCGGCGCTTCCCGCGGCACGGCTTTCGGCTTGTCGCAATAGAACCATTGGCCGAGTTTTCGCTCGCCGCAGTAGAAGTCGTCAGGCCGGCTCTGCTCGATCGTATCGGACGGCGGCGACGCGTCCTGCGCCATGAGCGGCGACGCCAGGCCAACGCCCAGGGCGACCAGCATCGAGAGTCTAGCGATCATCGACATCGCTCATCGTCCTTTCAGCGGCTGAGGCAGAATGCGCGGAAGAATGGGTAGGTGGTGTGGAGGCTGGCCCGCCGTCCCAGGCCGAGAAGTGGACGCAGCAATCGGCCACGCTGGCTATAGGGGTGCCGCAGCGATGGGGTTGCGCCGCTGCCGGGGTCGGCACCGTGAGCGATGCAAGAAGGGCGGGCAGCTCGATGATGAAGAACGGCATGGTCCTATGTCCTTGGGCAGGTGCTGCGGCTCGGCGGCAAGGAGATGGTTTCGCCCATCTCACTTGCCGTGAAGGTCGTAGTAATTCTGAATTTTCTGCTGGATTTCGGTCATTGTCTGGACTTCATCAGGCAGCTTGGCCGCATCCATGAAGTCCGCGTAGACCTCGGTGAAATCCATCACCGACAGGTCGAGACGGGAAAACTCATCGATCGTGAAGCCGAGGCATTGCTCCTTCTTGGCGGAGCCCCATGACTTGCCCAGTTGAGGGCGGCCCTGCTCCTGAAGAACCCGGCTGAGCTTGCTTTCGAAACAGCAATAGGCCGTTCGCCTCGTGCTGCAGATGCCGAGGAAGCTCGACGAGCAATAGGTGCCGAGATTGTGGCAGAGGCCCATGCGGTCCTTGATGTCGAGCTTCATCTCGTCCTGTGAGCAGGCGAACAAGGTCAGGAAGGGCGTCGCCAGCGCGGCGATCGCGGCCGGTCCTCCCGCCAGCGCCGCGGCACCGGCACCGACGGTGAGAAGACCCGACGTCTTGCCCGCGCAGCAGTTGATCAGACCGAAGACCGGCTTGTGGCAGGTCTCGCGGCTGCCCTTGAAGACCGTGAAATTGGTCTCATCGAACTCCTTGCCGGCCTGGTCGATCGAATGGAGAGCAACCAGCGCATCCTTGAACTCGGTGGACGCCTCTCGAACGATCGGTTCACAGTCACCGTTGATGCAGTAGACGTCGTCGCCACAGATATATTGGGGCGCATCGCTCGGGCCGCCTGACGGCGTCGGGCATTTGTAGACCCGGTTCTCGACCTTGCAGGGACCCCCGTCGGGTTCCTCGTCCAGGCATTCGGTCCGAAGGTACGTGCAGCTGCCGTTTGCCTCGAGGTCGCCGCAGTCGTTGGCCGATGAAATGCGATGACACTGATAGGTGCGCTCCCATGCCCAGCAGGGCTGGGTGACGGGAACGCCATTGACGATCCTGGTCACCGGATCGCTGGAAGTGCAGACCTCGGTCTCGAGCGTGCAGTTCGCGTCGGCAGCATTCGCGGCACACAGACCTTCGTTGCGCGTCACCACCGGCACCGCCGGCTCGTCCTGCTTGGTCAGCCAATAATTGCCGGTCGAGAGCACATAGCCTGGATGGTATTCGCCCGGCGTGATCCCCTGGGCCTCCGCCGTACATTTGACCTCGACGGCGGTATGGCCAAGGCTCTTGCAGTTGGGCGCCGCAGTGTACCCATAGGCGCTCATATTGTCGCAATAGTCGATGACCCGGCTTTCCCAGCAAACGCCCGATGCAATCTCGTCGTCGAACGCGGCGCGCGCGGGATAAGGGCCACCATCGGTCGGCAGGAAGCTCAACCGGCCCGTATAATAGGTGTAGACTGTCCGCGGCTCGGCACGAACATCGAGGGTGACGTTGCAGGTTCGCGCCTCCGTCGTGACCTTGCTGCCGGCGTTGCAGCTCGCCTCGTAATATCCCGCGCTGCCGGTCGCGGGCGGCAAGGGCACGCAGGTGCCTTTGGTTCCTCCCATCGACTCGCCGGCGAGATAGGTCGATGGGTCATTCTCCACCGAAGTCGCGCGGGCCGTCGTCGAGAGGATCTCGGAATTGCTGAAGGTCGCTCGGGTGCGATCGGCGTCGGTGGTGATGCGATATTGCTCGTTCGACGACTTGGCCGACTGGGCCGCCGCTTCCAGCCTCTCCGGATCGTCGAAATAGGAGCCCTCCGGCAGGTTCGTGCCCGAATAGCCCGGCACGGCGGCCGCCTGTGCATCGTTCGAAGGCACCAGCGTGGAGTCGTTCCGCTTCTCGGTGCCGAGCGCCTTGCCTTGCTGCCGTGCCTCATCGAGTGTCATCTGCCCCAATGCCGGCGATCCCATCGCCAGCGCCATGAACAGCACAGAAGAGGCAAGAGCGCGCCTCACGGGGCAGTCTTGCGCATGTTGGAAAGGCCGACAGCCGCGATCCGCGCACCGGGACCATTGCCGTCGGCGAACTGCTCGAGCGCATATTCGACCGAGACGTTGCCGACGAGCCGGTCATAAGGCGGCACCTTCGTCTGGCAGGAAAATCCGGCGCACAGGTCGAAATCGGACGAGACCGCGACATAGGTCGGCACGGCCTGTACGTCGAACGCGCGGAAGAGGCGCGGATCGATGCCGACATTGGCGAAATCGTCCTGCCGGTCGACGATCTTGCCGAGGCTCGTGGCGAACTCCTTCATCGAATTGTTCGGGAATCCGCGGAAGACAACCACGCCGCCGGCCTTGGCGGTATCGGCGATCAGCTTCTTCAAAGACTGGGGCGGCATCGAGAGGCTGGCAAAGACGATGAGCTGGGGCGCCTCGCCCTTGCCCGCTGTCGCGTTCGAGGCAGCGCCGGCGACGATCTCATCGAAGTCGACGGGCCCGGCCGGACCCTTGGGCAGTTCGCTCTTCGCGACCCGCTGCATGTTCGCCATTCCGCCGTCGCGAGACTGCGCCGCATCCTCGCGGAAGGCATCGCCCCGGTCCTTCACCTGGTTGACGAAGGCCTCGGCATCGGCCTGGAGATCGGCCGAGCGCTGCTTGATCGCCTGAATGTCGATCCCGTCGACGTTCTGCGCCAACAGCGCCGACATGCCGGCTATGGTGAGAATGGCGGCCGGAACCCAGAGATAGGTGCGCATCGTTCCTCCTAAAGGACGCAGCAGTTGCGCTTGCGCCAGACAAGGTAGCCCATGTCCTCGCCGCCGGCGGGATAGGCGCGGCCTGCGTCAGGCGGCATGGTGGATGCCCCGATCGCGGAGCAGGCGAAGCGGCCACTCACCGTCGGGATCGGGTTGACCATCTGGAAGCGGTACTGCTGCTTCCGCATGATCGGCATCAGGTACTTCTTGCAGAGCCCGGCCGAGCCCATCGTGCCCCAGGCCAGCGCCTCGCGGTGCATCTTGTAGGCGAAGCGCGACAGCGCGAGCCGCGAGGACTGCACATGACCGATCGAAGACGGGACGTTGCCGTTCAGCGGATACATGCTGCCCTGGCAGCCCGCGCACCAGAACAGCGGGTCGAGTGGGAGATGGACGGTGCCGGCGATGCAGTCGCCGGCGCAGGCGACCTGCGCGATCGGATTGGCGAAGACGATCGCCTCCGGGTTGATCAGCGCCGTCAGCGAGTCGTCCTGCCAGAGCGGATCGATCTCGGTCATATAGGCGATGTCGAAGCTCGCCTGCTCGAAGCAGACGAAGTCGGTGAGTATCTCCATCCAGTAGAGCAGCGGGTAGACATACCAGTGGACGTGCCACTTCGCGGTACTCTGGGATCGGCCGCCGACCATGGAGGGGCCCGTCAAATAGCCCTGTCCGATGTCGAAACCCGGCGCGATGCGCATGCCGCCCAGGTTCGGGAAACACCAGGGCTTCATCGTGACGTCGGCGAGGCGCGCGGGCTCCCAGAAGCCGACCGCAATCCCGATCCGCGGAATGGGACTGCCGCACAGGCAGATGGGCGACGCCGGATTGGAGGTATCGGGCCGGCTGCTCGGCCAGATCTTGAGGCCGCCCACCGACAGCGGAAACAGGCAGGACCAGCACACATCGGTGATCGGATTAACGAATTTCCCGTGACAGGTCGGTCCGGCCGCCTCGGCGCTCGGCGCGAGGACGAAGGCCGCGATCATCATCACGAAGAGCCGCACAGCGGATCGAACGGCGCGCATCACTGATCCTCCCCGGCAGCGTCGAGAAAAGCGGAGTCGGCGCGGTGCTTGCGCGCGAGGTAGAGCGCGGTGGTCAACACCGCCGCGATGAGCAGCGCGGCGATCGCGCAGGGCGCCGCCCGGCCGATCAGGCGCAGCAAGGGCTGCAGGGCAAGGACGCTGACGCCCAACAGGAGGCAGAGAAGCTGCCAGATCCGTCGCAGCCGCCGAAGATCGGCCGTCTCAGGCGCCGCCATCGGCGTGCGGAGCATGTCGAGCCACAGCGGCATCAGCTGGGGCCTCCCGTCCTGAGGACGACCTCTGTGACCTTCATCACCTTGCCAGCTTGGGCAACGACCGCAGGCGTGTGCTCGATGCCGAAGCGCGAGGTGAGCTTGCCTTCCTGGTCGAAGTAGAAGCGCCGTTTCTTCGCGGTCATCTGCTCGATCGGCGAGCCATTCACAAAGATGATCTTGGCCTTGATGTCGGAATAGCGGGCCGTGGCCCAGGAAAGCTGGTCGGCGTCGTCGCCGTCGATGAAGACCAGGTCCTGCCGGATCGTGACGAGATCGAGCGGGTTGATCCGCTGGCCCTTGGCGGCGATCAGATTGCCCTTCTGGTCGCGAATGTCGCGTTCCATCGTGATCGAGGGATCGAAGTCCCAGCTTCGGGCGGTGCGCGCGGGCGTGATCCCCGACCCCCGCCCGGGCCGCCGGACCTCGGCACCCGCGCGCTCGGCGAACAGCTCGCCCGCCCCGGCGCG